>Ga0315298_1000704_pt1 | contig 64890 bp, 48 predicted proteins | sample WHS_1_MG_FD_203077 | JGI IMG/M metagenome (GOLD analysis project Ga0315298, IMG submission 203077) | Extremophilic microbial mat communities from Washburn Hot Springs, YNP, Wyoming, USA - WHS_1_MG | ecosystem: Environmental > Aquatic > Thermal springs > Hot (42-90C) | place: USA: Wyoming...
TCTGCATTGGCGTGAAACATTGCACTATCTGCGCTATTTGCCATCTATCCTCCTTTCAAAAAAACACTTGCTCGTATCTATACCTTTCATTTAGTTTCTATCTATGTCTTTATCCCATCTGATTTGCAATCATAATAAAACAGTCTGCTTGCGGTCTTCCCGAAAAATCAAAATTCTTCCGCAACTTATGCATGCCAGGACATGGTTTTATCTATAATTTGCTCAAGATTTTTAATTATCTTACATTGTTTTTGGATCGCATGCGACTTCTTTAAAGTTTTTGGCACACTTTTCCTGGAGTGTAAAGATCTCGGATTGTTTCTGAACATTTCGGACAAAATCTTATCACTATATGTTAGTGTTTGCCTCCTTTGACAGCGCTCCCCGGCATAGGGGAATATATCCTCGAAAGGAAAGGAGCGCAGGGATGAACGAACATTAAAAAAAAAGGGGTATGATCTTCCTCAAGAACAGGCTGGAAGTCTTTCTCGTAATACAGAAGGTGAAGTTTAGTAAGTATGAGTTTTTGTTTCCGCGTGGTAAAGAGGACGTCCCTATTGAGCAGAGTGGAGAGGGAAATGAATTTTCAGATCATGTGAACGGCCTCAAGGAAGAAGTCTGTTCCTTAAAAGGAGGCTCTTTTCAAATATACACAGAGGTTGATGAATGGTCTCTTAAGGGCAGTGCATTTAAGGCCAAACTCCTTTAGAAAACAATGTGCCTAATAGCCCGATGACGTGCGAGAGGCTTACCGGCAAGATGAGAACGGTATGTTATTCCACAGATTGTAGGTGTGGGTTTTAAGAATGCGGTGTTGGAGGCAGAAAGGTCTCTCCGTTGCCCAAGCAATGGAGGAGAAAATGCAGTATAACAAAGGGATTAGGAATACAGGAACGGGGCAGCAATTGGGGTGGTTAAAAGAAGACTGCCACCGTAAGGCTTATGGAGCGTTATCGTGTGAAAGTGGAGACTACGAATTAAAAGTTTAAAAAAATGAAAGTTGTTGCTCGTTAATTCTTAATTGTAAAGGGAGTTCGATATATGCTTGACCGTCTTTGTCAGGAAATGCCCATACGTTAAATTTTCGGTGCAAGCCAAGCTTTTGCTCCCAAGGCGGACTGCGCAGATCTATACACCAGCGTGCCACTATTCTGCCTAGTTCCTTTTTTGTGGTCCGAGTTGAACCTGCCACAAGCGCCATTTGAACAGCACCAAGCAAAAGATCGCAAAGCTGAATCAGGTCTTCGTCTTTCGAATCTTGTAGTTTGAGGGAAAGTGTCACTGATGGATAGGGCTTTCCTTGACTTTTACTGAGGAAGGCATCTATTTCAGCACGATACGGCAAATAACTGTCAAAATTGTCGACCCATCCATGATTAGGTTGACTCATTCGATCTTTCGCGTCAGAAATTAAAGTGATTGATACTTTTTCCGGATTGTCTTTAGTAAGAAAAAAGATACACCGGCTTTCAGTGCCATGGCTGTGAAGCGGTTGTATGCATGGAATTCTCTGGAAAAACGTGCTGGATTATAAGCAGGACTTTGGCGATCAACTACTAAAGCGGTAAAGCGTGCCTTATCAGCCAGATATCGCTCGAATTCGCAAAGCCATGATCTTGCGAGGCGGGCTTTTGATCCAAAAGCTCCATCGAAACTTCGCGGCAATTTGGAGAAATGGATTTCACCGTAATAGTTTTCTTTCTGGCGCAAGCAACTTAAAAATTCGCGCGTCCGTTCCAAATCTTCTTCTGCGACAAAAAGCAAACCGATGAGAAGCCATCGTTTATTGGGAATGCTCTCGTCGTGAAATACATAGTATGAGGCAGATTTCACAACGGAAATGCCCCAAAGATTCTGTTGCATCGGCTACAACTTCCCCCGAAACGCCTTATCCAGTATTGAAGTCTCTAAGTGCTTAAGTTCTTGTCCAGAAACGACTTGGGCTTCTTTTAATATATTGATTCCCTCCTGAATCTCTTCCAGGTGTGCCACAATCCGCCGCTGTTCTTCGAGGGGTGGAAGTGGAACGGGTAGTTTCCTAATGACGCTTAGACGCAGAGAGGGATATGATGGATTTTCTATAAAATCTTTCATGTCCAATGTGCAAAGCCAAAAATAAGCCCACTTGTTGTCCAAAATTTCGTGTATTGGCTCAACTGCTGCTAAATGGGACACGATATAAGCGTTTACCCCCAAGATAGCCCGAGTGTTTGTTAGTATAGCTGCACCACTCTTCGGAAAAAGAATGGTACCTGCCCTTGCCGAGCGAAGACGATATCTTTTCAAGGCATGCTCGTTAACATAGTCTGCTGTTTCCTTTAAGCATGCGGTTTGTCCGTGACGCCCTAAATCCTGAACACGAACAAAGGGCCACTTTCCATCTTTGAAATATTCATCGCCTTGCGGAGCAGGAGAGCCTGAATAAGTATTAGCTATTTCTCCTAATCTTGTCCAGCGCCAGCCCGGAGGGAGGGTGGAGCTAGAGTGTGGGAAGACTTCGGCGAGGGCGGATTGCATCAAGAGTTCGGCGTCTTTGCGGGCTTCAGCGCGTAATCGCTTGGCTTCTTGTATCTGAGCCATTACTTCATTTAACTTGGCCACAATCCGCCGCTGTTCTTCGAGGGGTGGAAGAGGTAGAGGATAGTTCGCAAGAAAGGCCGGTGGAACACGCTGCTGACCTACTCCACCGCGAAATGCTTTTTGTGCTGCATCTCTAAAACTCTTTTGCCTAATGAAGTACCAAACCCATTCAGACAAGCAACCCGGTTTTGGTCTAAGCACATGAAATTCTGTGGATCCGAAACCGATTCCATCTATAAGCCTTCTTGCAATCGCGGACTTTCCATTCTGCATGCACGGAGTAATTTTTGCGAATAATACATCACCTTCTTCAAAATATGTATAACCAGATCTGACTTCCTGATAAGGTCTTGTTTCTATTGACTTTATTGTCCCCGTACTTTCATCAACAGCATTCATAGGAATAAATGATGTAGGAGCATCCATTTTTCTTTCAAGGATTGGTCGCCTTGGGTTCAGAAAACAAGCTTCACCAATTGTTGTCCAGCGCCAGCCCGGAGGGAGATCCGATGGTCCTTCAGTCACCCTTCGTCGCCTCGCTTTCGTTGTTTGTTAGCATCTGATTAAGCTCCTCGACGATGCTCATGATCTCCCGTTCTTTTTCCATCAGGCTCGCTATCACTTCTGCTGGAGATGGGAGCGATTCGGTGTCAGGTCTATTTGGGTTCCTCACCGCAAGGTCGTATCCGCGCTCTTTTATTTCCTCGAACGACACAATCCAAGAATTATCAGTTGGCTCAGGCCTACCGCCATTTCCCTTTCTGTAATCGTCCCACTTTTTCCAAAGCTCTCGGACTTCGGCAAAATGTTCGTCCTGAATGGGACTTCCTTTGCTGAACTTTTTAAGACCTTGGGGCAGGGGAAGTTCGTAATACCATACCTCCTTTGTAGGCCCTGGCCTCTCGAAGAATAGAAGCGCTGTTTTTACATCGGAGTATGGAGCGAAGGTTCCCGGAGGAAGGCTCACAACTGTATGGAGATTGAACTGCTCAAGTAAATCTTTCTTCACTTCCGCGAATGCTCCACCACGGAACAACGTGCCTTCCGGCACAACCATCCCACAGCGCGTTCCATCACGAGGCTTTAGTTTCTTCATTATGTGCTGAATGAATAATAATTCTGTGGCTTGAGATCGAATGGGGAAGTTTTGCTGGATATGGTGCCCCTCTGTTCCGCCGAACGGTGGATTAGTCATGATTACATCGAATCTCTCTGTGACAGAGCGAATGTTTTCCTCAAGAGTGTTCTTGCGGAGTACGGTGGGTGCACTTACGCCGTGGAGAAATAGATTCATAAGACCAAGTAGGGCGGGAATGGGCTTCTTCTCTTGCCCGAAGAATGTCTCCTCTTGAAGAATTTTATGGTCTTCAATTGTGCGCTCTTGTTTTTTCATCCGAAGGTATGCCTGAGCAAGGAAACCACAGGTCCCCGATGCTGGGTCATAGACGGTCTCTCCTATCTTCGGGTCAACAACGTCTACTATGAACCGAATAACTGGTCTTGGCGTGTAGAACTCACCGGCAAGGCGGTTTTCGCTCCCGAGTTTCCTTAGTAACTCCTCATAAACCTGAGATACAGTGAAAATGTCGTCCTGATTATGGAAATCGATATCGTTAATGATTTGGAGAACATCCTTGAGGTTGTACCCTGATGCGCAAACGATAACGTTTCTTTCAGCGAAAAGCCCGCGGATTGTATCCCTAATTGGGTCGCCCCCAATTCCTCTCAGATGCGGGATAAGCTTTCCATGCACGAAGGAAAGTAAGTCATCTGCAGACCAGTCCTTAGTTGCCCAACTTCGCCACCTGTATGGCTCATCGATAATAGGCTTGTATTCTCCTCTGGCAAGTTTTGCCTGAGTCTCGCGTTCCTCTTCTTGTGCATCCAAGAACCTCAGAAAGAGGACCCATGAAAGATGCTCAACGTATTCCATGATGCCACCGCAATTATTGTCGCGGCGAAGGACGTCACATGCTTGCCAGATTTTATTGGCGAGGGTCTCTCTTGTCTGCGGACCATCCATCAGGCTACCTCCGAATCCGGATAAATGCGCTCTTGAATCTCATTTAGGGTTGAACCCAACTTATCTGCTCCTCCAAACCAATCGCTAATTTTCACGGCTCCTCCCCAGTCCCGGAACGGTGAAACACTGAATATCTCCGGCTGGAGCTGATCAATTCCTCCTACTCGGTATTTCTCAATCAGTTCTAATATGACTTTCCGCGCGTTTTCACCTTTGGCTGCAATGAATTCCTGTTCCCTGTTGCGGAAAGCCGCTGCACGCTCATCACGAGTTCTTATCGGGGAGCCGAATGCAAGATTTGAAATCAAGTCGTATGTATCCGCTTCAGTCTGTTTGAGAACCTCGGCAAGTACTTCTGGATCGATGCTCGACCGTCTCAATTCCTCAAGAAAGGCACGCCTACGCTCCGGCCTAATCCAGATCTCACGGAGCGTCTGCCTGGTCGGCGCCGATTTCATTATGTGCTTTTTAGTATGGTCAATGTATTCGCTCAATGTGAGTTGCTCTCCTGTGGCTTCGATAAGGAAAATTGCTTCGTCTGCTATTGTGACTTCAATTCCTTCGACTCTTATTTTGCCTGGGGTTTCGCGGGCTGGCTTCATTGGAATATCTATCTCTATTGTATCATCCGGGATAGTTTCCACCTGGAACTCACGCCTTACAAACCCCGTGGCGCTACAAATCAGCGTCAGGGTGCCAGCTGGAAGCATTCTGAACAAGAACTTCCCGTTGTCATCAGTAACAATCGGGCCTTGCTGAGTATTTGGACCTGTTCGCACTGTCACCGATGCGCCAACGATCAAATCTAAAGTATCTGCGTGGAGAACCCGCCCCGAAACTCCCGAAGTGAAAGGGCCTTGCGGCTGTTCCGGATGGGTGCCACCGGGACGATCCCACTTGTCAAATAGACGTGTTGCGTCGGTGAAGTCGATAATCCTGAACCACTGTTTTCCAGTAGCGAGGTCAATTCTGCTTCCCCTGCCGATTATCTGCTTGAATAAAACTGGCGAAGAGAGAGTTTTCATAAAAACGATGTTTCTACATGAGGGAACATCAACCCCCGTTGAAAGTAGTTCCGCTGTCGTTGCCACAACCGGGGCTTTCTTGTCAGAGTCGGCGAAATCTTCAAGCCATCTCCTAGCCTCCTCGCCTTCCTCTGAGATGATTGGTAAAGCGTAGTTGTCGAGTCCGGTTTCTGGCCCAAATTCGTTTTGAAGGAGACGAGCGACAAGGCGGGCGTGCTCCATATCTACACAGAAGACCATGGTCTTATCCATGGTTCCGAATTTTCTGAGCAGGCCTGCGAGGTGCTTCACCATGGCTTTCGTCCGGTCGGGAAGGCTTATCTCTCTTTCAAACTGTGGCGTGATGTAATAATCCTTCGGTTCGACATCCTCCGGGATGAAGACTTCGGCCCCTTGTTCGACAGCATCCTCAAGAGAAATTCCTGTAATATCCACCGAGGTGCGCACCCTGTGTACCTTGTATGTTGCAAGAAAGCCGTCTTCTATTCCCCGGCCAAGGCTGTATTCGTAGGCTGGAGGCCTCCACGTTCCGGCTCCAGGGTTTTCGGGGTCAATTGCTACTTCGGGTTCTTCAGCGCAGAAGTACGCATAAGTATCAATGTTTTCGTCTCTCTTTGGCGTTGCTGTCATGCCGATGTGAATCGCTGAGCTGAAATGATCGAGAATCTCTCGCCAAGTACCGAAGCCTGACCGGTGGCATTCATCAATTATCACAAGATCGAAAAAGTCGGAAGGAAACTTCTCAAAAAGACGTGTTCCAATTTCGTCAGGGCTCCAAAGCGTTTGATATATCCCAAAATAGATGTCCCGATTAAGATTTGGAGGATGGCCTTGGATTATGTGACGCGGGTCGTTTGTTCCGTCAGCAAGAGCAGAGTAAGTGTTGTATGCCTGATTCCTTAACACAACCCTGTCAGCGAGAAAAAGAATTCTCGCAGGCCTTTGAGGATGAAGACCTTTTAACCACCCTGACTTTATCAGCTTCCATGTAATTTGAAAGGATACAAATGTCTTGCCAGTCCCTGTGGCCATGGTGAGGAGAATACGCTTCTGGCCTCTCATCAATCTTTTCACTACTTCCCTAATGGCGACTTCCTGGAAGTAGTAGGGTTCTTTTCCACAAATGAAGCGCGGGCAGTAGGGCTGAAGTAAGGGGTTGCCTTCCCATATTCTTCTTGGCGGACCATATACGTCGCCCTTCTTTTCTCGCACAAGCGTAAGTTCTTCCAACGATTCACTTCCGATATTTATTAGCCATCTGTTCCATAGTTCGTCAGGAGTGGGGAAATTATCCAAATCATTACTCGATTTTGTGAAAGAGTCGTATTCGGCGATCTTATGCCCATTAGTTGAAAAAGCAAACGCGATGCCAAGGTCTGAGGCATATTCTTTTGCCTGCTCGAGTCCAGCATCGTGGGATTTATTCTCTGCTTTCGCTTCGACAACCGCAATTGGGAATCCTTCTGTGAACCTGAGCAAGTAATCTACTTTCTTTGGGGCGCCCCGCTTTGTTCTGTCTCCTATCAAGACGATTTTCCCTGGCGTGTATTGGTGATCCCGTAAGTAGTAGAATTCCCTCGTTACTTGATCTCCAGACCAGCCTGATGCTTTCAGTTTTGGCTCTATTAAATTAACCCGCGTATCGGCTTCGTTCATTGGCATTTTTCATTCATTTGGTTACTACGGAATCAATTGAGGATTTATCTGGCATTTCCTCCTATGGACCCCACATCGTGCATATTCTACCACGTTAGGCAGACAGCCTAATCCGAAAAATCCAATGATAGCTACTTTCATTTTTGTGCGTTAGAAACCTCCAAATCTCTATACCACCTTTGGTAAATGTGAAATCTCACGCAATATCGAGTCCCAAGATTTCTTACCCAGCTGGAAAGCCTTATCATCCCCTTTGGCTGAATAACGCTGGATACTCTATTTGCGTGTGGATATGCACAGCAGGCCTGTCTGTGTGTATGCCACAGGCAGGTGCATCACACAGTCAGGCAATACAATGGACCCTCCCCTTCAAGGGGAGGGGGATAGAAGAGAGAGAAAGGAGGATGCCGTTTTCAGTGGGGAATTTTATCTGTCGCTAGTGGGGAAAACTATTGTCGCTGGACAATATATAGCCAATTTTGCCTTGCCCAAAATCGTTTGTCTTGCTTCTCTTGGATTCCTGCAAAATTTACATTACCGTACTCATCATATTGAACCAACAAGAATTCTTTTAGCCGTCACATGCGAGGACTCACCTCAAACAGTTAAACAAAAAGATATTGCTTAAAGAAAGGCAGTCGCCCTCGTCTCAAAACAAAAAAGGATAAAAATCGGAACATTTTAACAATTTTTCAAGTAGCATACTCCTTATGACGTACCCTTTGGAGTTGCTGTTGTTGATACTGAAGTTGTTGTAGAAGAGAAGCTACGGAATACAAAGAGCAAGGCTTCTGGCCTGACGTTTTGATTGACTTTGAGAACCCAAAAGCTGACGGTTTGAACTTCGTTGAGGTTGAGGATTTGAAGAGAATACCCTATGTTGAGGAGAATACTTATCTCATCCTTAGGAAGGAAGTAGAAAAGGAGGTATGTGGTGCAGTAGCGTTGCAAAACTGGTGTGGTGTTCTTGCTAAGAACGAAGGAGCTAAGGTGAACTTTGCAAGAGATATACAGTATTTGTATCCAAGAGATGGTGTGTATGGAGTTGATAGAGTAAAGATGTTTGGCTGGAAACAGGTGTTTCCTGATAGAGAGGCTAAACCTAACAGGCAAGGTGTAGCAAGAGGTGCTATTTGGAGGAAGTATTTTGAGGATTATGTTGGGTTAGTTAGGTAGTTGGAGTGGTTTTGGTAGAGGTATTTGTCTCATTTTTAGGAAGGGTTTTGAAGGTTTTATTAGGGTTATTATGATTTCTATTTTCTGTTCATTTTTTCCTAGTAACGGGACTTTCGGCAAATTTTCATTATTTCGGGTCTCTGGGGTTGGAAATAATAAAAATTGGGCGAAAGTTGGTAAAAGAGGACACTTCTCTCCTTATTCCTTCTCTTTTGACCCCGCCGAGTGGGGTAAGAGAGACAAAATATATCCATTTGCCAAACCAGTTTAAGTAGTTTTTGATGGTAAGCCTCTTGTTTTTATAAGCCCTTTGGGTGCAACAAAAGTGATGATTATGCTTCATGCGATACATCACATGCTCTGGGTTATTATCAAACCTATTTGGTGAAAACACTGACAAACCTCCGTGAGAACACGAAAAACCGAGCGCCAAAGTAGCGACAGTTCCATACAGACTTATGTCCTCTATCGATGCCCTCAGAGGTGGTTGAACAAACAAATGAGTAACATTGACTCTTCACTTTACACGCTTAATGGGCTCTGTAGATTATGTAGTACCTCTAAAAACTTACAATATACTGCTTGAAGTTTCTCTTGTTGGTATTGAGAAGATAGCATAAGAAAAGTTGCCAAAGAAGTGAAGAAAAAGGGTGGAAGGATGACATAAACATTACAAACCTTTGGAAAGGTTGATGGGCTAAACATAGTTGAGGTTCGAAGCATCAGAAGGTTAACCTTTAAACTTTTTGAGGAGGATACGCAAGCTGATTTCAGAGGCAAGTTAGACAAAACTGTAGTTGGATGTCTTACGTCACAGAACCCAGTATGTTTCTAACGCTTAAGGTTGGCGCGAGTGTAATGTTTGTAAGAAACGTGCAGTAACTGTGTACTCAAGAAGTGGGTACTATGGAGTTGACAGATGTAGGATTTATGGAAGTAAGGGTGTGTTTTGAGAGGACCATGAAGTGAAGGATAATAGACGGAACAGAAGACTTATTCTGAGAAAAAATTATGAGAGATACCATGAGTCGGCTAGATAAATTTAACTGCTCTTGGGTTGAAAGTCGCAGACATTTCTGATACCAGAAAGTTGAAATTCCCGGGTTAAAATTGGGCTAAAAGGAGCTAAGTATTAGTCGTTATTCCTATTATTTGTTTTGCATCAATTTTTATACCTTTGCCGGGGGCAGGTTTTTTCCATTTTTTACTGATAGCAAGCACGAAATAATAGAAATAAATTCCGTGGACTCAACACCACTTTTTGAGGGAGCAAATTTTTGATAATTTTGGCGAATGAACCGGATTTCTGAGAAAAAATTCTGCCTTAGGATGCCAAATCTCCGGTGGATTTTTTCTCATTTCGGGGTGTTTCTACGAGTACATCTTGGAGCAGAAGTGTAAAGATTTCTGAAGAGTTCTGATATTAAACCTGGAAGAATAATGAGGAGTAATATGATAACAGCCGGAGTAGATTTTGGAAGCAGATGTACCAAAATTAGAACCGCACATTCTAAGATTGAGCATCCTTCAATACTTGCACCGCCGGCTATTTTTGGTGAGACAAAGTATTGTACATTACCCAAAACCCGTGGAGGTTTTTATTGATAGTTCGGCGCCAATTTGTGTAAGTTCTCTGAGCGCTTTCGGAGGTTACACAATTCCTGATTCTCACGATTTTGTACCCACAAAAGTTTAAGAACTCGCTAGTTTCCCGGGAGAAACTGCAGTGATTACCTTGCTCGGATTTCCATAGTTACATTGAAAGACTTTGACAAAATCTGTCTTGATACAGAAGGCATGTACAGGGTGACTTATAGGAAAGGTGAAGTTGGAAAACAAAAGAAAATTGCTGTCAAAAATGTTGAAGTTTTTTCATTAACACCTGGAGCCCAAAAGGAAAATTTGGTGTCATTGAAATAGGGGATGAGGAAGTTTGCCTGTGTTTCAGAAGCAATATAACTCCATTGCTTTTGCACTTGCTCTATTTCTTTGGCACAGGTTTTATTAATTCAAAGAGATTACCCCTTAGTGCAGGAAGACTCCTATTTTGTCACCTGCTTCTTTGTAGATATTGTGTTGTCCAATGGGGAGGTACTGATCATTTAAGGTTGAGAGAAGATGATATAATTTGGTCGGGACAGCGTGCGACAACGTGTTTGAGATGTTTTACTAAACGCCTTCGGCACTTTGCAAAAACGCTAACCGTTAGTTGAAATAGAGCTGTGTAACTAAAGAGGCAAAACATATGGATACACAATTAGTTCCACGAGAAAATATCGAAATATATTGTTATCTATATCGCATCGAGACTGGATTAAGGGAACTTATTATCGATTCGCTGGAAACTTTGAGTGGACCACGATGGTATAAAGAGCGATTGCCGGGAGATATATTGGAAAAATATCGTAACGGAAGAGAATGTGAGAGAAATATAAAATGGACTCAATTGGTGCCTCATCACCCCATTTATTATATTGATTTTGCAGATATAAAAAAGATTATAATACGTGAAGACAATTGGAAAGATGTTTTTAAGAATATCTTTTCTCAAAAAGAAATTCTAAGCAGTACACTTTCTGAACTTGAATTTATCCGCAATAAGATTGCACACAATCGAAGGGCTACTTATACAGATGTTGAGGTTGCAAAATCAGCGTATATAAAACTGTCAGAAGCCGTTGGTAAGGATTATTTCAACAAACTTTCAAAAAGATGCACTTGCGTAACGGATATTTTAGAACGATTAACCGAATTACAAAAGGAAGCAAAAAGGTCATTTCGCATTTGCAAAAATTATGAACCTTTGAGAGATGTTGAAGAATGGGAATCAATTCGCAAAGAATGGTGGTTTGACGAAACATATTTGGGCAATAAGTTAGACGGGATCAAAAAATACTTCAAAGCCATGGAAGAATATATTACTTTACCACGGACAAGGGGTAGCGGGTATAAAATCGAATCGTGGGTGAAATCTAATGATATTGAAACAAAATATAATGACGCCCAATCTGAATTTTCAGTCTTGTTAAGTAAGGGAGCTTAAAATGGTGGACCTAAGCAAATTTCACAATCCCTATGACTTTGCTAACCCCGTTTCTGATGAAGAGCTTTTCGTAGGCCGAAAACGTGAATTAGAAGAAATTAGATATTATTTGGATCATGCGAAAACAGCTCCACGTCCAATTAATATTGCACTGCTCGGACCGCGGGCTTCGGGTAAAACGAGCCTTCTCAATATGACTGATCTTGAAGCTAAAAAGAGAGGGTTCTGTACAGTAAGAATAGATTTAGACGAAGACGATGCTAAAACCCAATTAGGATTTTTCTATAAACTATTTGATGGGATATTCTCAGCAGCTTGTGAATTTGGCGCATTTGGAGGGATAGAGGGTAAAACGTATGACACTTACCTTGATATAGTTAATACATACAATGTTCCGGAAGATAAGACCTTTTGCCCCTTTCAATTTCCGTTGCAATACGCAAAGGCTATGGGTAGCGGAAATGTTGATGCACAACTCTCAGATCATACCTATAAAAAAGATTTAGAAAAAATATCTTCTGAGGTAAAGAAGCCTATAATTCTGCTTTTTGACGAGAGTGATGTTCTTATTAATAGCCGGGTTCACTTAGAAAAGTTGAGAAACATTTTTATGAATACTCGTGGGTACATGATTGTTCTTGCTGGAACACCTGGCCTTTTCCCGGTAATGAATAGTGTATTTTCTCCAATAATTCGTCAATTCAAGAAAATCAATGTTGGTGAGTTCGAAGACATAGGAGAAACAGGGGAATGTATAAGAAAACCTCTTGAAAAGATAGGAATAGTTCCTGATGAGATATTTGATTTTGAAGATTATATCGCTGTAAAGGAAGTCCATGATTTCTCCGGTGGTCGTCCTTATGAAATTCAATTAATTTGTCACTTTTTATTCCAGAGAGTTCAAAGAAAGCAAGATAAAAAGATGAAGCTTAATTTGGGTGTCCTTGAGGATGTACGAAGAGAACTGGAAGCTTCCCAAGATATAACAGCCCGTCCAATGTTAATAAAAATACAGCGTGCAACGAAGACGCAATTATCAGCGTTAGTTTTGTTATGTGCTTGTGATGGTTATGCAACTTTTGACCAAATATGGGCTTTTGAGTACATATTTCGGGGAGAAGAGCGATGGACAAAAGAAAGTCTCAATAAGGAATTACAATATTTTATTGAAGAAGGAATCCTTGAAAATAGAGAAGGCATAATCAAGTTTGCAGGGGACGATTTCGACAAAATTTATGTAAAATATCTTGCTCGTGAGCGAGGTGTTGATGTGAATATTATTGGTTCCCACTTGGAACTATACTGGTTCGTAAGGATGGCTGATTTCTTTGGAAAAATTCTTAAAAGTGTTAATTCTATAGGCGAATTCTATATGCCTAATACAGATCATGCCCCCATTGACTTTGGCACAAAAAAGTCTTTCGAAAATTATGGCGAAGGATCATTTGACTTATATAAATTGATGTTGAAATACCGAAACGAAGAAACAATTCCAGTATTGCAGATGGAAATTACTTTTCCCTGGCTAAAGTTATCGTACTGGCATTATACCGAGAATCCAAAATATTCTGAACTGATAGACAACCTTGGTTTTGGTATGGAACCTTTGAAGAAACGTGCTAATGAGGTTGGAGGGAACGTATTTATTGCTAAAAGAGAACTCGCCGTAGTTCCAGTTGAAGAAATAACAAAGAAGGTGGAACAAACAGACAATGAGAGATTGAGGAACTCATTAGCAGGGTGGCATTTGGAAAGAACGAAGGAAGAATACATTAAGAGAGCAAACATTGAAGAAGCATTGTTTCATGCGAATCTGGCATATAGATATTGTCCGAATGTGCCGGCTTATAGCAACAATTTAGGGTATATATCTATGGTGACAGGAGACTTGAATAGGGCTAAGGAGTTATTCAAAAAGGCGATTAGTGGTTATGAAGAATCTTATGAAGCTGCTCTTCCCAACTATGATCTTGGAATCCTGGAGGCAAAATGTGGAAATTTCAAAATTGCATTAGAAAGAATCAATCTGTGTATCCGACAATTGGAATGTGCAAATAAAAAAGATATGAAATGTGTGTGTCTTATTGTTCCTAAATTAATTAATGGTGAATTAGGATATGAAGAGGTCAAAGAACCAAATCTATTGGAAACGGCTAAAAAGGCTAAAAGTATTCTACAATCTCTGTTAGACCGAAACCTCTCAAATAATAGGGAATGACCACATAGTAGTATTTCTTTCTCCTATAGTTGATCCAGTTTTTTGAGTCGCATGCTTTTGTTAATTTAGTGAGCCCAAGGATATTACCTACGAGAGAGAAGGAAAGAGAATGCCTCCGAAACCACGTCAGGCTCGTGAATCCTTCTTTGAACTCTTGGAAATAGCCATAGCATGAGATGAAAAGCTTCGAGTCTAAAAGATTAGGTGCGGTACATTAATCGCTAAGTCAAGCGAGAAAGAGTTTCCTTCCGAAAAAATGTCACATTGCCTGGGTACAATTAAGAAGGCGAGAAATGCTTTATAATTTTAGTTAGTGCATTCACATTAATGCCATTCAGTAATGTGCAGACAGGGGTAATCTGGCGTGGCAGAGCTTGGAGATGACAATTACAAAGAAGAAATTAAATTCTTGCGATTTATCATTAGGACCTTTCTGTTCATCCTATCATACTCCATATTGAAAGACTTGATATTCAAACTAATAAATGGAATCAAAACAAAAATAGTAAAAGACGAAAAGCCCTGCATATCACCAAAGTTCAGTAAATCAACTGAAACTTCAACAAAGTTCAAAGGCTTTCAAGAAGCTCCTGCTAAGGAGGCAAGACATGTACGAAAAAGACAAGAGTCCCAAACAACTAAAGATGTGGCGGATGACATCGGACCAGGAATAACGCATGCTTCACCGGATAGACAATTTGAAAGCATAAACGGAGAGGAGGTAAGACACTCTCAGACGGGAGTGCTCCCCATTAGCCAAGAGAGTGCAATTCCTTCTCAACAATACACCCTACCAGAACCAGAAAACATACCAGAGCAAACGGAAACCGCAAGAGAACCTAGTCGCATACCGCCAGAAAAAAGGGGTGGAAGGCCTCGCGATGTTATCAAGGAGCAACAAGTTAAAAATACCATGCAACACCTTAGAGCTTTCCGGCATAAGCCTGAAATTGTTTGCTGGAAGAGAGGATGGCAGTGGTTTGTGGGTGTCGAGATGCCAAAGGAATTTCTTGATTACCAGACATTGGTAGCTACCCAGGATAATCTACCTCTTGAAAAAGACGATCTGCTTCCAAATCGCTTGCTACTTAGGAATGTTTGCGATCAGGTAGCATTTCAATGGAACGAATTAACTCACGCTCAAGAGCTTGAAATTCCCCTTGGTCAAACAGATTATTTGCTATTTAAGTTGACCGGTCAAAACATGAACGAAGGACGTTGTGTCAAAGCTCCTTCCACAGGCCTATATCTTGTTCTGGCACCTGAAGATTGGCAACGTGATGAGGTGTTATCCGGCCCACCGCCAGTATCGCCTGAAGCTTCATCCATTGATGGTTATCAAGCTCATTTCTTTTGGTTCGGGAAACGTGGAAGTGAGAAAATAGTTTTGCGAACTGCAACTGGCGACACCCGAAAAATTGAGTCAAAGGGAGCGAGATTCGAACTAGTTGGAAATAAGTTGAATGACGCCAATGAAGATATTGGACCACTTTTTGGTGATAAGCCTCCAATGTTACGCGCTCCCGATTATCGAGGGTGGCAGGGGATTAAAACAATTGTTGTGGGTGAGGAGGGTAGAGGAAAGAAAAAGTGGCGAACCGTCATCAATTTAGATGGAAACTTAATCGAGCAAGAAGTACACCTTGGGATTGAGAATAAAGAAGGTGGATGGTTTTTTGTTAGAGTTTACGATGATAAAGATGATCTTGTCGAAAGCCTGGATTTTAGGTTCTTAAGCGCTCTAAAGAGTATAAATTTATCCAAGTCTTCTCCCTTTCCTTCTGAGAATGGTCACCAAGATGCCATTCTTGAATTCCTCCACGAACAAGGATGTCTTGTACAGCCTGCAGACCTTAAGCAAGCCGTCCCCATTGAGCGTAAGGGTGACAAAACCATAATTACTCTCCCTCCTGAGCCCGCCTACGATAAGACCAGCTGGTTCATCGTACACAATGAAGGTCCCAAAGTTGAAGTGACAATCTTGATTGAGCGCCTATGGTGGGCTTTAGAAGATGAAGACATTTCCCCTTCCAAATGGACTGACTTACCTGTTGCTCTTTCACGAGATGTTTTTTCAGCAACTTCGAAAAAAGCAATTTGGATTCGATTTCCAAAGCGCAACTGGATAGATACCTTTTTCTTAGGGTTTTCTCGGTACCAAGCAAGACCTTACACTTTAAAGGTAGACGATGACAAAATTGCAATACCTCTGCGCGAATATGGTGATGATGAAACAATAATGAACAAGCCTGGTGAATACACTCTAAAATTGTACATAGGCGAGGAAGAGGTATATGTCTCCAAGGTCCATATAAAGGTCCAATGCAAACAATGCAAACTCATGTTTTTATCTGAGGAAAACGTTTTCCTCCACTTTGAAAAAGAACATGTTGAAGAACATTTTCATATCACCTATGATGATTTTCGACAACTCAATCCTTCGCTACCCTACAAAATTTATAAGTGTATTTATTGTAATCTTTTTGTTACTTCCGACGATCCAATAAACCCAACCAGTGCAATCACTTATCATGAGGAAAGGGAATGCCCTGTCGCAAGAATGAAACATAGAAGCAAAGCAATACAAGAAGGAATAATAATTATCGATAACCCGGATGAGATACGAAGATACTTATACAAAGATTTACCAAAGAAAACTAAGTGCATAAAGTGCGGTGAAATAGTTGATGATAATAAAAGCGAAAAGATGCGGCATTTGAGAGAGAACCACAGGTCGCTAATATTTGAATACGCGTAAGGCAAATAGGTGTAATGAACCCAATAGAGTTAGCAGAAAGAATCGAAGAAAGATATCGACGTTACCTGCACACTACTTTCTATTTCAAGGATCCGGAACTCCGGAAGTCATTCGAGGAGTCGTTAAATTCTCGGCGCTTGAGTAAAGGTCCATTTCTCGAAGCAACACCCATATTCAAACGAGGAAGGTCACCTCGTGCTCTGTTCCATGATCTTCTTAAACACGCTCCTGATGAGGGGTTTTTACAGGCGTTGAGGGGAGACAGGCCGCTTTACATACATCAAGAGCAGGCAATACAGAAGGTCTTCGGCGGGCACAACGTTGTTATTGCTACAGGAACTGGAAGCGGAAAAACCGAAGCTTTTCTTTACCCAATTCTTCTTCACCTTTATCAAGAATTCCAGGCTGGCAACCTTTGTCCAGGTGTGAGGGCTTTAATTCTCTACCCGATGAATGCCCTCGCTAACGACCAGCGTGAGCGCCTTGAAGAGATTTGCAAGCGACTCAAAGAAAATGACTCACCTTTTTGTTTCACTTTCGGGCAATATATTGGAGAGACTCCCGAGGATGAAGCGGACTCCAAGCGCCACGCACGAGATCTTCTTGCTGAAAGAAATAGAAAGGGATATTGCACTTTCAATAAGGATAAGGTGGTGCACGGCGAATTGATTCTGCGATCTGAAATGCGATGCACACCGCCCCACATTTTACTTACCAATTATTCTATGCTTGAATATTTGCTACTGCGTCCGTATGATAGTCCAATCTTCGACAATGGGAACGCAAAGTGGTGGACATTTCTTGTATTGGACGAAGCTCACCAGTATAGGGGTTCCCGTGGCATTGAGATGGGGATGCTTCTTCGCCGTCTCAAACAGAGAATTCGAGAAGGTGGGCGCATTGACCCTTTCCGTTGCATTGCCACAAGCGCTACTTTAATTGGAGATGAAAGCGATAAAAAATCAGTTGCACACTTTGCCTCGGATCTATTCGGCGAAGAGTTTCTGGAAGGAAGCATTATTCTTGGGGAAACACAGGAGCCCCCAAAAGGCAGCAACAAAAGCCTAACGTTTGATGATTATAAGTACCTTAGTGAGTTTCTTAAAGATGAGGATGATGATGAAAGGTTGTCAGAATTGGCCCGGTTGCTATCAGTAAGACTTCCATCTGAGAATGAAACTCGGGAAAAAAAGATTGGCGCGATTCTCCAGAACGATCACCGTACAGCAGAACTCATCAGACTCGTAACAGACTACCCCTTTGAAGTGCGAGAAATTGCAGATAGAGTGTTCGAAGACCTTTCGAAAGGAACCCGGGTTAATGCTCTAATTGAGCTGGTTGAACTTCTTCTCCAAGCTCGCGATCCCACGTTCAACACACCTTTACTATCTGCGCGTTATCACCTCATTCTCAGATCACTTGAGGGAGCATTTGTCTCTTACTGGCCACAAAAAAGAGTTTTCATCGAACGTAAGTCGATTAGCGAGCAAAGTGCAGCTTTTGAGGTCGCCCTATGTCGAGAGTGTGGCCAGCACTATTTCGTTGCACAGAAAGATTTCAACGGTGGCGTCATACAGGAGGCAATTAAGGATCCAAGCGATGTCAATTTCGGCGCAACATTCCTTAGGCCCATAGAATCTGATGAGGACTTGAGTCAAGAAGATGATATTGGAACCTCAGAAAATTCAGTGTTTTTCCTCTGCGTCGAATGTGGCAAAGCAACGCTAAATGAGCCAAATTGCGGACACAATCATTATATTCGGGTAGTCAAAGAAAAATCGGTACCAGATGAGGATCGAGCTGACCAATTGTCAAGATGCGGCGCATGCGGTTACAATGCCGCAGGACACGACCCTGTTCGGGAGGTCATTCACGGAACTGATGGTCCACATGCAGTAATAACCACAACACTATACCAAAGTCTTCCCGATGATCGAAAAAAGATACTCGCCTTTGCTGACAGTCGCCAAGAAGCCGCCTTTTTTGCTTGGTATCTTGAACAATCTTATAGGGACATACTAAGCCGCAATTTGCTTAATGAAGCTATCCAGCGGCTCAATCCACATACACCAGAAGGGGTATCGTTGCGTGAACTGGCTACCGAATTATGCACACTTTTTCGCGAAAAGCAAGTTCTTCCCCCAGCTACTGGCAACCTTGATTTGCGCAGAGAAGCATGGATCCACCTCTACCGCGAGTTTCTAACAGATGAACCTAGAATTTCTCTTGAGGGAGTTGGCCTTATTCGCTGGAGCATTAAATGGCCCAATTGGTTTGAGATTCCTCTGAGCCTAAATGAGCCACCTTGGTTACTCACCAGTGAAGAAGCATATAACCTGATTTTAGTTCTTTTAGACACGATGAGAGTCGATAGAGCAGTTGAATTGCTGACAGAAAGTGGCATTTCGCTGAACTGGCATGACCTCAGACTTCAAGGTTCTCAAATGCGCTTCAGAATCGGTGATCCCAAAAAGAGGAGAGGTGTGCGGAGTTGGGATGGGAAGCACGGGAAGCGGGCTAAGTTTTTGGTTAAGCTACTTGCAAGGACAAATGGTGGACTTTCCGAGCAAGAAGCGGTCAGAATAGCAGTCAGTCTCTTACGAGAGTTATGGGAAAGTATTAGAAGATATGACGAAAACTCCCCATCGCCTCGTGATCGTCTTCTGTTGTCTGTAGATGATACAAGAAGACTTAATCCTGATTGGTGGAGAATCCACTCAATCAACGATGATGACACTGTATACAAGTGTAACATTTGTGGCCGTCTTGAAATTGTTTCTGTGCGCGGTATCTGTCCACGCCATCGTTGTATGGGTACTCTCGAACCCTTGCGTGTTAGCAATCTTGAGCCAAATCATTATAGACTTCTTTATCAAGAGTCACTTCCTCCCTTGATACGCGTGGAAGAACATACAGCCCAGCTTGACCATGAAAAAGCTCGAGCGTTTCAACAAGAGTTTCGGAAAGGAAAAATTCACGTTCTGAGCTCCTCAACTACTTTTGAATTAGGGGTAGATTTGGGCGATCTCGATGCAATATTTCTTCGCAATGTACCCCCAGAAGCCTTTAATTATTCTCAGAGGGTAGGGCGTGCCGGACGCCGAAGCTATCCGGGATTTGCCATCACCTATTGTCGTCGCAGGCCACATGATCTATATTACTTTGCCGAACCAAAACAAATGATACGCGGAAAAGTTCACCCTCCAGCATTCAGCTTGAAGAATGAAAAAATTATCACGCGGCATATTACAGCGGTTGCGTTATCCTGCTTTCTTAGAGAGTTCCCTGAAAAGTTTTCCAACGTTGAAGCGCTATTTGGTAACTTAGAAAATCCATCTGGTACCGACGATTTTAAATCATTTCTTCTTCGCAATCAAAAAAAGCTAAAAGAGACTCTGATAAATATAGTGCCACCTGATATGGTTGGAGAGCTTGGGCTTACAAATGGCAGCTGGATTGCCAAAATAGCAGGAGAAAACAGCCGCTTTTCTCTTACCGAAGCCGAAACCACAAGTGATTATCAAAATGTAAAGAGCTTTGAGAAAAGCCAAGCCCAACAAGGAAACTACGACAATGCAAAGTGGGCAAGAGCAAGGGCGAAAACGATTTCAGAAGAAGATGTTCTTTCACTCCTATCCCGCAAGGCAGTTATTCCAAAATATGGCTTCCCGGTTGACGTGGTAGAACTCGATACTCAAAGAACAGGAGAACAACAAGAATCATCGGAAGTTCAACTTCAAAGAGATCTGAGTATAGCGCTCTCGGAATTTGCCCCTACCAGTAAAATAGTGGCGGACAAGAGGGAGTGGACATCCTATGGACTCAAGAAAGTGGCAGGGAAAGAATGGCCGGAAATGTTATATAAGAAGTGTACTAAACACAACATATTTTGCAGGTGGAAAAGGGGCGAAGACGAACCGGAGTCTTCTTGCCAATGTAATCTAAGTTCGCATAAATATATTGTTCCGCTTTTTGGTTTTTTGACAAACCGGGATAAGCCAGGCGAACCAAAGTTCCGGACGCAACGCGTTTTCACAACACGTCCCTATTTCGCTGGTACTATTGATCGCAATCCACAAACACTCAACATGCCTAAAAATAATCCGTTGATTACAATTAAAAAAGCATCGCCTGGTACAATGGTTGTTCTTTGTGAAGGCCGCCGCAATGAGGGTTTCTATATATGCAATGTGTGCGGTGCAGGATTCAAAGGAATAAAAAGTCCGCACAAGAATCCGTACAATCAAGATTGCAGCGGAAAGCTTGAACGAGTTTCCCTCGGGCATGAATTCGTGACGGATGTCGTACAGCTTCAATTCCCAAAACCGGCTTCTGGAGATTTGAAAATGATTTGGTTTGCTTATTCGCTTGCCTATGCCTTAGTTGAGGGGGCATCGGAAATCCTTGAGGTTCCATCCACGGATCTTAGCGCAACTGTATCCAGCACTGAACAATATGAATTACCTCCAATAATACTTTATGACAATGTGCCGGGCGGAGCAGGACTTGTTGCTCAACTTGAGGATGAGACTGTACTCAAAGAATGCCTTAACGCAGCCCTTAGACGAGTCGAAGGGGATTGTGGTTGTGACGAGAAAACAAGTTGCTACGGTTGCCTAAGAAACTTCAGAAATCAGTTCGCTCATCGATTTCTGGAACGCGGGCCGGTCTTTCAGTATTTGTCCGAATTGCTGTCAGAGTGGCTATGAGAGGGATTACCTGCAAGAAACAACCAAAGTGGGCAAAATCCACAATGGGGTATGTCTTAAGGAAGAGTTATGTTTCGGGGCTGAACAATACGTGGGAGCAATGCAATACACCCCCTTCAAGGGGAGCAGGATAGAAGAGAGAGAAAAGAGAATGCTTTTTCACTGGGGAATTTTATCTGTCGCCAGTGGGGAAACTATTGTCGCTGGACAGCAGGCACCTACACTCTGAAAAATTTTCCGTTGCCTCACCTATGAAAAAGCCCATGTCAAGACAAAAGCGATAAGAGGCGCTTAGAATTTAGCACCGGGGGAAATTTTTAGGGCGAAAAATGAAGGCAAATGAGGAGCAGATTAAGTGGCATTTCTACCGGAGAATGTAGGATTGTTTGGAACGCTTTGGCGAATGGCAGCAGGCGGCAGAGGAAGAAAAAGAAGGTGATTAGTGTGAATTCTAATTCTTCTAATGTGTATGATTTTGACACCAAGCATTTACAGAAATCGAGGAAGGAGGATGGTATAGTGGAGCTTCCTGTACCAGTTGACGGGAAGTGGATATCAGAACGCGTTGAGACTAACCGCATATCATTGTCAGCAAACTTAGAATGCCGCCGGCTTCTGCTTTCTGCTGCATCGATGTCAAGGCAAGGGCAATATTGAAAAGAGTTCACTGCTTGCGCTTGATGATTGCGCTCCCGAGTATCTCATCAATCCGGGCCGCCGCCTGTTCCTGCATGTCGGGCATGACGTGGGAGTAAGTATCGAGGGTTATGTTCACAGACGAGTGGCCGAGCATCTCACTTACTACCTTAGGATGGATTCCCTGCTGCAGCGACAGGGTGGCGAAAGTGTGCCGCAGGTCCTGGAAGCGAACCTGCGTTATGTCCAGTGTTCGGATGAGGTCAGTGAATCTGTGTGAGAGGACATCCGGCGGCCAGAGCGAACCATCCTCGCGCAGGCATATGTAGTCCTCGTCGCTGAAATCAGGGCCGGCTTTCAGCATTCTTTCCGCTTTAGCCGTGCGCAGGATTTTAACGAGGGACGCGGGCATTTTCACGGGCCGCAGACTGCGGTGGGTCTTCGGGGCCTTTGCCCTAATACCCGCCTTGGTCTGTTCGATCGACCTTGTGACCGCGAGAGAGCCGCCCTCCAGGTCCACGCTTGACCATCGGAGCCCCAGTACCTCGCCCCTCCTGAGTCCGGTGCCCAGGGCGATCGCAATGGGTAGAAAAAGGGTCGTGTCTCTGGCTGCCTCAAGCAGGACGGATATCTCTTCTACGGATAGCGACTTCATCTCTGTTCGAGGAACCCGGGGAGGATCAACGGCGTCAACGGGATTGCGCGGTAGGATTTGCCACCTTACTGCCTGGGAAAAGACGCGATGCAAAAGCGCGTGTATGTGAAGAACCGAGCGCGGTGAGAGCCCGCCCTTACCGTCCAGTCTCCCGCACTCCAGCACCTTCGAGTAGAACGCCTGTATTTGCATGGGGGTAATCCTCTGAACCTGCAGGCTCCCGAGTGCAGGGACGATGTGGTTCCGGATCATCCGTTCGTACTCCTGGAACGTCTTCGGGCTTACTCTGCTCGACGCCGAGTCCTTGAGCCACCTCTCTAAGAGGGCGGCAAGCGTCATACGCGAAGGCTCCACGTACTCGCCTGTCCGGATCTGGTGTTCTATCAGGGCAAGAGCCTCCTCGGCCTCTTTCCGAGTGCCGTAAATGACCTTGGAGCGCTGTCTCCGCTTCCCGTCGGGGCCGCGCGGGTCGTCCCACTGTATGGTCCATCCTTTTTTTGAGCGCTTCCTTATCGTTCCCAAAATTACCCTGGTTTCTCCTTCCCTATCCAACTCTTGATTGTTTTCGTATCTGTCCCCATCCTCTTCGCGATTTGCGCTGGGCTCATGCCTTTCGCATGGAGTCGCCGCGCCTCCTTCTGCCGCTCTCGGTAGGCTTTCGAGCGGCATTTGTTTGAACAATATTTTGCATCTTGCCTGCGGGATTCGGGTGTGACTTCCATCCACCCCTTGCAGACGCTGCACTGTCGGAACTGCTTGTTCTCTTCCACTGCCATCGCAAACTGCAGCCACATGGCATCCAAGAGGCTCTTTGGTCGAAGATACAACCCAAGAAGACCTTTCGCCTGCACTGACAACGGTACGGGCTCGAGAACAACGCCTTTTGAAATTCGCTCTGCGAGGACGTTTAGAAGATTTGCGGCAAGCGCCCTCTTAGACATTTGCAGAGGGCCTTTGCTCGCTTCTTTCCCTTGCCTTGGTTTAGATTCGTCGTCGGATTTTGTGTTGTGGGCTTTCTCATTACTACTACCAGAATACAAACCAGCGTGACCAAAACCGCTCCACCAGGAATCGACCACTTCCTTCATTCGCCTGCTTTCTTCAAACCAGATTTTCACAAGATTGCCTTCACCCTCCTCCAGAGGACTCGCTCCCTCAAGCACGATGGGTTCATCCACGCCTTCACCCAGCAACCCGTACTTGTTGGCGAACTTCGTTATTGCCTCTGGCGTTGGCTCGAGGTTTGCAAACTCGAGAAACAGCGCGGTGTTTTTCTTTAGTGGCTCTACGTAAATCTGATTCTTTTTAGACAGTTCAAGTGGGAGGCCGTCAGTCAGGTATAGCTCTCCAATTTCTTCGCTTGGCGCTCGAAGGTCAGCCGGTCTAAGATGGACTTCAGTAAAATAGCCACCTGCAGCGACTGGATGTATGAACAGCACCCTTTGTTCAAGGCTAGCTCTCATTTTAACCTCCATTTATGCAATACGTCTAATTAATATTACTACGAAACTCAACCCTTTACAAGTAACATTTATTTTGTTAAACTTGTTAAAAGTTTTAATAACTTTTAATTATTGTTAAAGAAGACGGAGGTAGGTATGGTTAGGGCAACGTACACCGTGGCTGAAGCAGCCGAGCTGCTCGGGATTTCGCTTAACGCCGCTTATAAAGGGGTCAGGTCGGGAGATATCCCATCGCTACGTGTTGGAAGGAGGATACTCGTGCCACGGGGGTCACTCAACGAGTTGCTTGCGATAAACGACAGCAAGGAGGCTAGACACGCTCAAGCGGGGCTTGGCGCTCGGGGAAAAACAGGGTACTCCAGTTTCTATCGAGAAGGCAGAAAGCTAACGAGGGCGTCAGGCGGTGGAGGTGAATCCAATGGTAGGTAAAAGTACCTTGCAAACTGGTGCGCAATCGGAACCCAGGATGTCCAGGGAAGAAGCGTATGACCGTTACCTCCATCTATCCCTGCGACAGAGGGCGATGGTCGCTGCACTGTATAACTACAGGGTGGTGACTAACCCTCAGTTAGGCGACATGTTCAGTACCGCTGAGTCAAGAAAGGACCGAGGTATCATTGCCGGCAGGAATATGCAAGTGGTGGTTGAGAGCGGGCTTGCAGTAAAGGACACAGGCCCTATTCCGGGGGAAAGGCACAAGACTGCCAGATATCACCTCACCAGAAGCGGGCTATACGTCTGCCTGAAGGAGCTCGGTGTTAAAAACCCCGGCCCGGTCGGGATCTCGAAGATGAAGAAAATCATGAAGTCGACGAGGGCCAGGCACTACTCCTCAATAATAGACGTTGCAGTATCGCTCAGCAGGATGAAGGATCTGGAAGTTGGGGAAATCTGCGGGTGGACGAACGACGGAGACGTGGATTATGTCTTCTCCTCACGCGGAAGCCGGCACCGACTCATGCCTGATGCACGTGGTGTGTGGCTTGCTGCCGATGGCACGCGCCACCCTTTCTATGTAGAAGTAGAGCGTACTATAAAAAACCGGGAATACAGTCTGCAGAAAGTCAAAAAGTACATCTACTTCTCGGTGGACGACCGCTTCGTCATTCACGAGGCGCGCTACGAGTTCCCGCCCGTACTTTGGGTTGTTGCTTGCGATCGCGAGTATGACCTGGTGCGGGACATCCTGCTTGCAGGCGCGCTGGTTGCTCACTACGACATTCCGACTGCGGCACACTACATGACGTTCGGATTGGCCAGGCTGTCCGACGTGAAGGATTACGAAAGAGGTGCTCTGGCAGGTATCTGGGAGTCAGTATATGACGGTATGCATGGGCTTACCTTCAGGGAGCTTTCAGATCTTGCTGCAAGCAAGAAGCGTGCCTACAGGTTGTGACGGGGGCATGGACAAGGATATTGACCGAAGACTTCCACCAAAAAAGTCAGTGATTCAAGCAGATAATATTACTTTTATTACAAAAAATTCACGCTCCACGAGGCATCAAGGAAACGGGTCTCCGTACCCACGGAAAGAACACCTGCCGTTGGCCTGTTTTCCCGGTCGAACAGGTTCTTGTATCAACGCTTTCGTTACAAGGGCTCCAGTATTCCCGGCTGTACAAGGTACCCAGGTACTATTTGATGAGGTAGCGGAAATATTCTTCTACCTGCCCGGCAGGGTTATCAACCCTTCCTCAATCATGCCGACAACCGTCTTCAGGCAAATTACGCTCACAGTATGGCCGTCGCTAACCCCTTTCCTGCTCAGTACGTGTGTTGCCCCATAGAACTCACGCTTTGATACCGAGATGTCTGTACCGAACGCGACGAGGTCGTACTCCTTGCGCCATCTTTTGCCGATCTCCCAGGTTACAACCAGGTCAAGTTCGTCAAACGACTTTGCCTCCTCCCGGCAGGCCAGTTCTTCAACCAGACCGTCCAGCGAGATTTTGTACTCACCCAAGAAGGGAGGCCTTTCAATAACCTCATGACTACCGAAGGCTGTAGTAGTAAGACCCAGAGGGTTCGTAGCACTGTCGTAAGAGACTCTGGGATCGTCTTTCCTGACACGATAGCGAAGTACCAGGTCATAAGTGTCTGAGTGGTAACCCCCGATGAGTTGGTACCCAATGATGACCCCGAGCCCCCGGAGTTCGCCGAACATCTCGATAACCTCAGGTTCTTGCTCCGGGACAACAGCGATAGACAGAGCAATATTCAGAGGGTTATTTTCCAGCCGCTCCTCCGCCTTCTTGAGTTTGCGGTACAAGTCAAGTCGCCTGTGGCTTTCACCAGGCTGGACACCGGCAGGTTTGAGAAATCCCTTCCTGCGCGCAACGAAGTAACTGATAGCGTTCTCCGCCATCTTTCGAATCTGCTCCTCAATAGCCGGGTTGAACCCTTTCCGCCCGAGGTCAGGCCGCACGTCCTTCAAATCAACCAGCATGTGGAGACGATCGACGTTCCCAGCGCCGTAAGAGGGCTCGACGGAGATCGACCTGCCGGTAATTGCGTTGCTGCTTACCACCCAGACCCCCGGCCGAATTACCTTGAGCCGCTTATCACTGGTAAGTGCTTCCGTCAGCGAATCCCATAGCCGTGAGGAGTGGGTAAACGCCGCGTACACGACCGGCTCGCAGGCAAGTACATCATCAAACCCGATGCCCCGCGCCAGCCCCGTACCCGTCTGGACCAGATCGTCACCTTTCCATATGCGGTATACGCCGTCCATATCCTGGCAGTTGCGAGGGACCTCAACCGTCTCCCGGTGTTGGCGGTAGAACTGCGCGAGGTCCAACCAGTCGAACCCTTTGATTAGGTGCGGGAACAGATAAACGGGAGGCACATCTATCAAGGATTCGTTTCCCTCCCTGTCGATGTAGGTCAGGACAACGGTGAGCTTCTCCTGCCAGTTCTGCTCGTTTCGGATGTCGATGAAGCCAAGGGCGGTGTTTGCCCTCAGGATGAGCGCCCATCTTTCGGCGCTCGACCCAAGGCGTGTCAGCGATGAGGGTTGGGTAGATTCGTCGAAACGGATTGTGACAGCCGTCCCGGTTGATAGAGTATGGAAGGCGGGAATATCCTCCATCGCCGGCTCGGCCAGCGGCTCGGGGTCATTGGTGTCCGAAAGCGCCCAATTTCGTCCTCCCGAAAGGCACATGGATAGCATGCCGTCAGGCCCCTTCGAGGACACTCTGATGTAATTGAAGCCGTACGCGAGGTAAGTGCTTCCCACGCCCTTGTGACCTCTCAGGGTATGGTGTATCTGGCGTGATTTCTCCCGCTTCTCCGTGTAAGACGGATATACGAAGCGCATGGCCTGTTCCACAGTCATGCCGGGACCGTTGTCGATTACACTCAACTGGTTCCGCATCGCGTCGACGATTACCCATATTACAGGCTCGTATTCACCCGTAGGCGTGTTCGCGAGGTGGGCTGCCTGCCCCATCTCGAAAAGCCGCAACGCGTACTCTACTTCGTCCACAGCATTCTGCACCGGCTCGGCGACGAAGTCGTATGTGCCAGCATACGAGTCTAAGATGTTACGTATGTTGGTCTTCATCGCCATTCGCCGGCCCCGATCGTCATCCCAACGCTCCAGCGGCCTGAACGGCGTCTGAATCCTATTCGTGCTTTTCTGGCGTAGTAACGCCACTTGTGTAGAGATCTCATAATTCATTTCAATCACTCCTTTCAAAGAGAGAAGACGGCGGCCTCCCATCATGAAAGACCGCCGTCACGTGCTTGACGCTTGTGGCGGCCTACCATGGTGGTCCCCGCTTCAACGGCCCTTTCACCATCTCTAACTCCTTTCATAATGTCAACTAAAATCGTTGTCATATATATTATACACAAACTTCTTGAAAAGTGACCACTAATTTGGTAAATTTTTCTGGGTAATTTTCATGAAGGATTTTGCGGAAATAATCAGGGAAGCCCGGAAAGCAAGGGGCCATTCCATAAGGAGCCTTGAAAAGGCCTTGCTGGATAACCAGAGGGTTCATGCTTCGCGCAGTTTCATCAATCTTATGGAAACACGAAAGAGAAAACCAACTTACGAGATCGCATACGCTCTCTCACAGGAACTCGGGATAGACACAAAGGTTGCTCTCCGCGCTGCGTACCTGGCTCGCGCGGAATTCGACAGACAACGGGAAAAGGAATACCTACTTAAACTGAAGAAAAAACGGCGCCTTTCCGACCTTGATATCGAGTATATTACTAGATAGTTGTAAGCGGACTGACCCCCGGCTTGTTAATCGCCCTGCTATTCTTTAATCATTTTCATGAGGTCTAGTGGTTCTGCAAGCACACGCAATCCCTGTGGCGAGCTTCCAGTTTCAAAGATAGTCTGCCAGAAATCGTAGTTCTGTTTTCCTCCAAAGACTGTCGCGGAGAGCTCTCTGTTAACCCATAATGGCAGGTTCCTCAGGTTTTTAAGAAACAATCGAATCCTCCCCCAAAGAGGCTCTGGGAAACGGTACTGGAACAGACGTTTCTCATCGAGCGGTTTCCCCTGCATAATGAAATAGCTCTTGATAATCTGTTCGACATAGCGAAGCCAGTTATAGAGGATTTCTTCTTTACTCATCCGATACGCGATAAGATGTGGCTCGGGAATATCTTCGCCCTTTTGGATTTTATTCTCAATCCTAGCTGTACCAATGTTCGGATCGTATTTTCCAATGAATATTTCTTCGGCGATCATGTTCATAAGGGCAAGAATTTGTTCCTTCTCGATCTCCCGAGGATTTTCACCTTCTTCCAACCTATAATCTATTGGGAAATCCATTACATCTTGGTAAATAAAGAAGGAATAGAAGGTCTTCTCAACCGTGCTATATGATAAAGGCTTTTCCTTTCTCCGTCCCCCGAAGTCAATATACTCTTTCAGTTTGTTTTCGGGATTGTGCGTAATGTAATCCCTAACGGCGTCGAGCACGTACCTCTTCATCTCCCTGGATTCGCCCTTGTAGTAATTAACAAGGTCGCTTTCAGAGAAGCTGTAATCGTCGCTATCAAGCCCCAGCTCCCTTTGGTATCGCTCCACTCTGTCTATATACAATGCACTTCCCAAATGGCGCTGAACGGACTTGTCGAAAGCAACTTGCCTGAGAGTAGTACCTGCATTGGTATTGGTAGTAAGTAGAACGTCGATGTCGGGATTGATGAAGACCCTCACTGGTAACCGTTTGACTCCGAGGAGGACCTGCGCCGCTGCTTTATGTTGACCATCAAAGATTTGAATCTTGGCACTTTCATTGTCTTGGCCTATTTCTGTCCAGCCAAGCGAAATATGAAGTTGTGGTCTCTTCAGAAAGAACTCTTTTACAAGCTTTGAAATATTCTGACCGATTGACCTTGGATTTATTCTCTCGTCATGAAATAAATATTCTATTGGGAATAAGTAGAAGAAGTATTTGAAACCGCTCAGATCATCAGTGTAGACTTCTGCGACGCGAACGGAATTGTCTCCAGACTCAGAGAATGAAAACCTTACAGAAGAATCATTATCGTGGCTGGCGATGTGCAACTGGTATTTCGAGCCTCCGTAACTGAGCAGGATATCGTTCAGGTTGACGCCTCGGTTTTCTTCAAAGCAGGCGTCCCGAATCTTGCAGAATCTTGCAAGTACCCTTGAAACACGGAGGTCAGAATCCTGTTTTGACTCATTGCATGATGAGTGGGTTATTGCCATGTTGGTTATGTCGTCTTTGCCGCCAACACTCGTTGGAATAATGTGATCTATTTGAGACTGGTGGACCATAAGGTCGAGTGTATCCTCACATATGAAGCATTTCCCATTCTGGGTATCAAGTAACCTCTCCTTCAGGGAGCTTAGTTCGGCTTGTGAAAGCTTACTGAGGTACAAAGAACCCATTTGCGCCTCCAAGGATGCTTCCAAGTTCACTGCGAAATATTCTAACACTAAGCTCTGACAACAGAAAGGTAGCTGTACCTGCGAACCTTATTGTTGACACCATTTTGACACCACAGTGCGTGGTAAAGGATGGTATTGGATGGTATGAGACGCTCGAGAACTCGCGTGATTTAAGCACAGGAGGGGAGCAAACGGTAAAAGATGGTAAAGGGTGATATAAAGCCCACCAGTCTTGAAAACCGTTGAGCCGTAAGGCTCCGGGGGTTCGAATCCCTCTCCCTCCGCCAGCGATATTTCCCTTAATCATAAGGTTTTCGGGAGATCGGGAAGAATTGGCAGAACGCCTGCGAAATGCTAAAAAATGGAAAATTGACACCATTTTGACACCATCGGTTGCGGACAGCCCGAAATAGCGAGCAATAGGTAAAGGCCAAGTAGCGTAGGTCGCGTGAGCTCCAGATATTAATAATGGGTTATTGTGGCACATTTGGCCCTAAGATTAGACTTGTGCTATGGATGTAAAAACGTTTGAAACCCTTGAAGAAGCGTAAAAAGAACACAAAAGCCCTTAGCGGGGCACGATTTGCAATCCTTTTTAAGCAATGGAAGAACCAAAGGTTCGCATCAAAACTTGTGCCCCACTAAGGGTTATTCAGGTTCAAGAATTCACGTCCATTTGATCACTGTGCACTCAGCAGCGCATTATTTAGCTTAAAAAACGAACTTTTCTCTGCTTTATCGAGAGGATTCAATGTTAAGATAAAACCATCATTTGAGTCCTCACATGGTGCTACTTCAAATTATGGCTCGTACGCGTCTACCTCGAAGCATTTCTATGCGAGACCTCCATCTGGAGATTTGGGGTCGATAAACTGGCATCCCTCTTTTCCTGGCTTTGCTACATTTGTCCTAAACCACGTGCTTACTTTGCGATAAACACCGGAGAAGAAACCGGTAACAGTTGGAACCCTGTAGCCGAGCCAGCTCAAAAGAGAGAGAACGATCGCCACAATCACTACTCCAATTAGAGAAAGTCGAATAATCCTATACATTTAACTCTCACCTCCCCCCGGCCTAAAGGGCGGCCTTTTCGGAAGCTCGTAGGGTGTAAGAAAATCGTTTTCTTCGATGGGAGGAACATCATCCTCATCTTCTTCATCATCATCACGAGTACTCGAAAGGGCAAGGATGACCACTGCCGTTAGGATTCCAGAAGCAAGCGCAACAGATAAAGCCGCCCCAAAAAACCACAGGACCACTACTATAATCGCCGCAATCAGAATAATGGTCGATATTTTCATGTCATTCACCCCACAATCATCGAGGGAGTCCTTTGAGTTCAACCTTGAGCGCCTCAATGGCTTCTCTAAGTGAGTGATCTATGCGCCTGCTTAAAGCCTGATTGCATTTTTGAATCCAATCATCTATTCCATCATAGGAAATGTAGCAACGAGAGATGGTGTCGATGCTAACGGCAATAGGATATCTATCCTTGAGCGTCTTCACTGTTTCGTCAAACGTTTCGCCAAGCAGTTGTTCATTGCTTTCATCGGGAAGTGCCAATCTGAAGCCTTTTTCACTTACCGATATTAAATTCGCTATGTACCCGCGAGCTACGAGTCTACGCAATTGATCATCGGTGGCGTCCGGAGGCACAATCATCGCTTCAGCAGGATAAAGGACAAATTCACTTTTCTCGAGATACTCCTTTCCGCAATCTGGTGTTGAATAGGTTCCGTCACTCGGGTCTAAAAATGTGAGCGATGGAATCGAGCACCCAACTTTCAATTTCGCCAAAATTGCAAATTCCTTATCTTCGGTTGTAACAATTCGAACAGAGGTTCCCGCGTCAGGATTATGAATCGTTGTAATGCCCAAAGCTCTCTTAGCCCACTGTGGTGTTCCTGGAGGCAAGGCAACAGCTGTCAGGGTATCCGGAGCATCATCTGTATCGTGCGGCTTAACTGATATTGTAGGCAATGAAAGCCTTTCCGCTGACTTCAGAAATTTTTCCATTTCATTTTCGTCTTTTCCGAACCGCGCTTCTATTACCTGGAAAAGATCCATTCCGGGGAAATCAGAAACCAGTTCCTTAGAAACTGCACGTGATACACTAACTATGTTATCTGGATCTTTGGGCTCGTGAAAGTTCCCGATCTTGCTTCGAAAACTATCCAATGCCTGCTGGAGGTTCCCCCTTTGCGCTTGCAAATTTTCTTTATGCGAGTAGATTGGAGCGTTGTTCAGAAAATTAGAATACAAAAGCGGGAAGTGGCTAGGTTCAATAACCGGATAGACAGCTTTCAAAATTGCACCATAATCGTAGTCTAAAATTCGTTTGGAGATCGAATCGAGCTCTCGAATAGCGGTTGAGAAATTTGTCATGGAAGTCCTTAGGTTTTGAATTAGCTCAGAGACAAGGTCCATTTGATAAGAGATCACGCGATCCGCACCTTCTAAAGCCTTCTCTCTGATCTTTGCATCCGAGAGAGCCTGCTGGGTCGTGACAAACAATAGCGCTTCCTTTCTAATTGCTTTCCTCTTTTGAAAAAGTACTATGATCAATATTGCCAAAGTTGTAATACCAAGGAATGTGGTAATAAAAGCTGTGGAATTTCTCATTTCTTAACACCCCTTTCTCTTGCAAAATACTTCCCTCTGCGTGTCTTTTGAAGCTTCTTCATTAAATTCTCCATTTGTTCCTGGAGCTTCTCTTTATTTTCAGCGACTCTTTTTAGCTCTGCAGCGACGCGTCGCTTTTCAACCTCAAGATCCTTGAGAACTGCGTCTCCAATGGCAATTGAGTCTGGGATACCTCCGGATTTCCCAACCAGGATATTATTTGCAACGCTCTTGATTTCACCGAGAACCCGTGTCGAAGTTTCGGTGGTTCTTAAGAGGGCACGTTCAGTATTTTTCCCGATCGATTCAATAAGTTGAGGCTCTATTGATGACTCTATTTGTCTCTTGCAAATCATGAACTCCTTAACAAATCCCAAAAGCTTTTTTCTTGTGGTTGTTTTCGAAGTTTTTGCGAGAAGCTGTTGAAGTCTGGTGTCAATTACAGTGAATGCGTTAATAGAGGTTCCCTGTCTACTTGGAATTGTTGACAATTTTGAAAGTAATTTTTCCAGTTTCAATCCCGATCTTCCAATAATCTCGCTAGCTCGTATTCGAGCTTCTCTTTGTACTTCATCAGGAGGAAGAGAGGGAAGCTGAACGATGTACGATAGAGCATCGTGAGCAATTTGTGTGTGAATATATGCTCTCAGGATTTTGGAGTTGGAATCAACTATCACAACACCCGGGGAAATAACGTTCGTGCTTACCGCATAAATGTCTTTCCCTTGCGAGATGTTTTTGAGATAATCTGTTAGAGCGGAGTATAGACTTTGAGCCACTGGATGCCCGGAGAAGAATATTGCACTTATCGCTCCGTCGTAGGAAATGAACTCGTCAAGCGAAGAGAAACCAGGCCCGTCACCTGTGCTTGCGGGAGAAGTGATGATAATAAAGTCAACAGGAATTTCAACCTTTTTAACTTTTCTGCTGAAACCATCTATTCCAAGTTTTTCAAAATCGTATGCTCCACCTGAAGCCAACTGAGCCAGATGTAGAAGTGTGACGTATCCTCGTGCGATAGCTTCACGGGTTTGCTGTGTGGAGTACCGGACAATATGTGGAGACGGTAATGAGAACTTGCCGATAATAAATTTGTTTCGATCAAGCGAATGGAGTTCCCGAAAATCAAATGGGGCCGAAGTGGAACCGAGGTTTCCTGCAAGAGTAGCATCTCTAATTACAAGTGGAGAATTGGTAAATGCAAGAATCCTCGCATCCTGACTTGCCAAAGAATATTTCAAACAAATCGAAATCAAGAAAGCGTGTGGCCGTGATGCAGATCCCCTTTCTCCGGCACGCGCTAAAGTATCGAAATTCCTATCCTCCCCCACTAGTTGTAACAGAGGTTTCATGCCGTTTGAATTAGACCTCTTCATTCTATCTGAAAGTGCCCTTATGTTTTCCGTAGACCAACGCAAAATGACTTTCGGAGGCATCCTTACATCTTTGGAAAACCCAAGATCATTAAGAAACTGCTGTATCATGTTAATGTACTTCGATTCACTTTGATCAAGATCGCGTGTCATTTGATTTATGTCAGGGAGTTCATAGAGGCTGCCGTACAGCGAGGAAAACAATCCACTTTCAAGAGATGTGCTGGAGCATCCTAAAACAACACCTTCGCCTTTCTGCAATTTTTGTATTGCTTGTTGATCCCTTTCTCTCCGATCAAGTTTCAAGTTCGAGTCAACCACTTCAATCACCCCTTCCATTATTCAAAACGGATCGTCCCAAAGGAGGGAAGCTCCAGGATAGAGTGTTTTGGAACAACCCTCGATTCATGATTATTGATAGTTTCCGCCCCGATATTTATTGGGCCCCCGCTATGGTTTTCGACAGTGACATGTGCACCGTCGTGGCCATCGTAGTAGAGCCGAAGAATAGATTCGGCAACTCCCACACCCGCGACGTAGATGTCATCGGTGGGATTGGAACCGATGGAAACCCATTTATTCTCTGGGATTACGTCTTCAATAGTTCTTCCACCTTTTGTATTGATTAATACTTTGATCCCTTCAATTGTTGGCTCTATATCATAAGGAGAAGGGTAGTAAAGGTTATCCGGATTATCCGGACCGATCAAATACCTATCTCCTGGCTCATTAATGTCTTCAGGCGCCCCGAAAATGGATTGGAAAAATTTAAGAATATGTTTTCTTGCGAAAAAGGAAACGATGGCAAATAACAAAGTAGCTATTACTAATACAAAAATTGCGTATGGAGGCTTAGGAGGCTTAGATGTATGTTTCGGAATAGGAGGCGGTGGTGGGATTTCAGGCAGATATTCCCGAATGACGTTTTTTACCTCTTCTTCAGTCTGAACTGTCTTTGTCCCGGTGTCGCCGTAGGCAGTAACAATAGTACTCCCATCCTGTGCAAAGGATATCTTAAGCAAAAGGACTGTTTCATTCTGATCGAATAGCGACATTTGCGCACGCTGCATTTCTATTGATGGTGGAAGTGGTTGCGGTGTAGACTCGATGGAGGGCTCATCGTCTGAGATAACAATTGCCAAGGGTTGCGCTTTATAATCAATTCCTGCGTCGATCCAAATTTTTCTTATCCCTTGAACCGCAATGTCTGTTTTTGTGTCGATTCCCCGTTGAGGGATTGCGTAAATCATGTCAATAAGGCGCTGTTTTATCTCCTCCGAGTCGATTTTTATGACCGGAATTTCCGCTTTCGGTGCTGCTTCTGAAAGGTCTGTAATCACCTGGGCTGATGGCCCGGTTGAGCCGGATGAGCCAAGCGAGTGGACCCGGAATACCGTATCGAATGATGCAATTACTATATAATCATTTATCCTTGCATTCTCAATAACAGCTTTCACGCACGTCCGAACTCCTTGAAAATACTTTGGCATAGAGCCCGAAGTGTCAACAACCAGTATTATGAACCTTGGGATATTTGGAGGAATTTCGCTAACTTTGACTGCATCGCCGATAGTACGTGCTGACCCTTCTGGAGTCCAGATCACTCCTGATAGAATCAAGACGCACATTATCGCAACTCCTATGATTGTAATTTTTTTCATTTTCTCCTCCTTCCAAGAATTTCTTCCTTTCGATAAACCTATTAGCCGAAAGAATACTTTTTTAATCACGGTCACCACTTCTTTCTTGCTCAAAGTTCTTGTCATTCACCTTCATAACTTTTATTAGGAAGAAAAATCGTTTTTTCGGTTCACTGTTTTCGTGTTAGTCTTTCTCGCTTTCCCTTTGTATCTCGTTCATCGTTATGACGCTTTGCTTTTAATGCCTTCACTTCACTTAATTTATTAGAATCAAAAATGGTTTTTATTCCGGGAATTCATCCAAAAAGGTGCTTTGCGTAATGGTCCTATTTTTCTTGGCGCGTGTCATTTCTACACCTTTCACGGTTATTGTCAGGAAAAGTTCCAGCAGTTTGGCCTACTTTGTGACACTGTATCCTCAAAAGATGTTTATGCGGCGCTAATATTTAGAAGAGCGAAAATGTTCTTAAGAAAGTGAAGGACTAATGGAGTTTATTCGCAGCTTGCAAATCAAATGATTATAGCAACTCAAAAAGGAGGTCCTTGGTGGCAAATAGATGTTTCAGAGAAGAAAAAATTATCATAAAGCCCGGCTTTCTTAAACTGACTTTGACTTTTCGCATTCTTAGGAAGAGACATTTCTCGCTTAAAGGTAATTCAGTCTTTAATAGGGCAGGGTAACGATGAGCAGAAACCAGGCAATTGGCTATATTATCTTGTTCATAGGAACTATGTCTATTCTTTTCATATTCACTTACCTTTTAAGGATAGTTTTTTCAAGAATGCTTACGCGTCGCTACTTCCGTTACTTACTCTACATATTTGCTCCAGGTGTGATCATTCACGAACTTTCCCATATTTTCTGCTGTCTAATTGCAGGCGCAAGGATCTATCGATTTTCTCTTTTCAGGCCAGCGACAGATGAGGACGGGAACCTTGTGCTTGGATATGTGGAGCACGAGGTGGTCGGGCCGGTGCGCTCCGCGATCATCGGCCTTGCTCCACTTCTGCTATCCGGTTTTTCCATCTATTTGATAGCGCGCGCCTTATGGGGACCTGTCATTCCGCTTGGTGCAGTTGAGGGGACTACCTTCCTGCCGGTTAATTATTTGAGACAAATCGCAAGTTTCGTCGCTTCGCTTGATTTCGGCTCGTGGAAGACATGGTTATTCTTATATTTGGTTATCGTCATAGTTACGAACTCGGGACCAAGCGGCCTGGACATAAGGAATTCCCTGCTTGGGCTTTCTCTTATATCATTAGGCCTCATATCGATCCTTGGAATACTTTCTTTCAGGGTTTCCTTGTGGACTAATCGTTCATTCAGTTCAGTAGTGGTTTTTATCGTTCACCTCTTGAACAGGTTCACATTCGTGGCGGCTTTGAGCATTCCTGTTGCGATTTTTGCCCTGCTGTTATTTTGGCCATTTTCGAGAGAGTGAATTTTTTAGGTATATCAGGTGTTTATGTGGTTACAAGGATAGCGAGAGCAAGCGGAGACTACATGACTTTATTGATCACTCCGGTTTGTCTCCTGTCTATGTTGTGATGAGGATGGAGGGAAGAGAGGAAAGGGTGAATCCGCAGTGAAATTACCGGAAAGTGAGAAACATGCAAGGTGAGGAGAATAGAAAAGCCGAAGTGATTCTTCCTCTCATTTATGAAGGATAGAAGGCAGGAGGTGATGGAGAAAATATCCTGCCTAACATATGGCTCCGCACGGAATGTCTCCAACGCTATCTCTATGGGCTCTTGAATCACGGATCAATTGAGAAGATGTGTGAAAGAATGCCTTATGGAGAGGTGACATAAAAAAGAGTTAAAACAATCTCACGCTTCAGATGTTTTTCCATGGCGTGCCCGTCTGAAACAGGCTCTAAAGAAGATCCGAAAGCATCACCCAAAGTACAAATGCATTTTTTTGTCTCCTACAAAAGTAGAAGCGGTCGTCAAGGAGTTTGTGGCGGTATGCAAGGTGCAGCATCATGCAGTTTTACCCATCTCTCACAATGGTAAAAGCGGTCGTTAATAGGTTTGGGAGGCATATCTCGTCTTTCGGGAGTTGCGTTATATTTTCACATAGGTATATCGCCTGCCAGGACCTAACACGAACAGTCAATGCGAAAGTTTGACTTCCTGATTCACGCCGATTACTATTTAAATGTCCAGTCCTCTTTTTATTACCGTCTATTCCTTGCGGAAAAGTAGCGACCATGGAAGAGCGGCAAAACGTGCTAATGAACTTTGAACTGTTAAAATTGAAGTTCCATCTTGAGGCCTTAGATACGCTTTACTTCCCACACTACTTGGGTTCGACTCTTCGGGGCGGTCTCGGACATGCTCTCAAGAAGGAAACATGCGTGAACCCGCACCGGGAATGTGTAAACTGCACGCTCACCGGCGATTGCCCATATTCCTACTGCTTCGAGACCCCTGCTGACAAAAGTAGCCATACTAAGAACACTTACTTGCCACACCCCTATGTGCTCGAGCCTCCAATATTAAAGAGGAACGAGTTAGAGAAAGGCGAGAAGTTCTCCTTTAACCTTTTGCTTATTGGAAGGGGAATTCGGTACCTGCCATACTTCGTCCTCGCCATCGACTCGCTGGGAAGGAAGGGGTTAGGCAGGGATAGAGGCAGATTCAAACTGCTCCGCGTTACCTCTACCGATGGCGTCGAGGTATTCGCCGGGAACCTCTGCATGCCCTTTCAAGAGCCGAGGCCTATTAGATTCTCTGATATTCTATTGGAAAGTGCAGGTGTGAAGTCCGACTGGCTCAGGATCGATTTCATCACCTGGGCGAGGATAAAGCCCCGTAGCCGTCCTACCGACAGGCTCGACTTCGCAATGTTCATGCAGCACCTGCTCGGGCGAATATCGCTGCTTTCCCACTATCATTGTAGCGAGGATTTCCTCTGGGAGGGTTGCTTTCCTTCCTTTGACGGCGTGAAGACGGTTTCCTCAGAACTCTCATGGTACGATTGGGAGCGCTACTCAACCCGCAAGAAAAGACCCATGAAATTAGGTGGCGTGCTGGGCAACATCACCTTCGCCGGTAACTTTGCCCCGTTTCTTCCCTATATTATCCTTGGTAAGTACATCCACATTGGGAAGCAGACCAGTTTCGGGCTGGGTAAATACAGGATAACGATGAAAGAAGGAACGGATGTCGAGTCGCCTTGTGAAAACAATCGGCACAGGAAAGAGCACCGAGGAGGGCCACTTATTCTCGATACGTAACGGGAACCCTTATAGCATGATTGGGCTGGTCACTGGTGAGAGTTTATACTTATCAGGAAAGAGGCTTATGCCGCTTTCTCCCGAATATCAATCTCGTTTTTATAAGCACTTTTGTTGGAGGACGAAAACGGCGTTGAGAAGTGGATCTGAATGAGAGGGAGGCGCTCCTTTCACCGATGAAGGGCGACAGCGTTAGGCTTTACTTTCTCTCGAGGGAGTGCCATGCTAAATCTAAAAAGATATAAAGATGAAGGCCATATCATGTCTTTAGAACCGCCAGGAATTTCCATAGATTTCAAAAAACGGTTTTCGAAAGTTCTCAAATATGCTCTTATGACCTTTTTTCCTCATGATGAAGCGAAAAAGAACGATTCTAATATTTCCCGCCAACTGGCTAAAGATTTCGAAAACCCAAATTTAGGGCTGGTAAGAAATGGAATTTCGAAAATGCCAGTTCCTGCCAGAAACGCAGGGCAAGAAAAACGCTTGGTTGAGCGATTCCTCCACCAGGGAGAACTTGCAGATAGAGCATTTTTTCGAAAATCACCCTATATCACTTTTTGGAAATCGATTTTCGAAAGCATAAGATCGCATAAGAAAGGGGAAAACAGCATTTTTAAACTATATTTGAACAATTCTGAACGGGGAAAATATGCCATTTTCGAAAGTTTATCCTATTTGCTTCATTATCCCCTTACTATAGGCTATATTATAGACACTATGTTTCACTCCCTTAACCTTGACAACTTAATAAAGTCGCAAGTTTAGTGCTATCTCAGAATTTGACCTACAGCGGTGGGTGTGAAAACCTGGAAGGTAGGGACGGGAAGCCTTGTCAATCCCCACCGATCTAAGGATTTGACCTACCGCGGTGGGTGTGAAAACAAAGGATCAAGAAAATAAAAATTGGGGACTGTTTTGATATCTAAGGATTTGACCTACCGCGGTGGGTGTGACTTCGTATGCTTGTCGTAATGAACATCCTTCTATATATCTGAGAATTTGACCTACCGCGGTGGGTGTGAAAAGAGTAAAATATCCATCCTCTCCGTATCTATCTGATTCCCGATCTCAGGATTTGACCTACCGCGGTGGGTGTGAAAACTCCTAAGCCTCTCTTTCTCTGCCTCGGCTTCAACAAATCTAAGGATTTGACCTACGGCGGTGGGTGTGAAAACACCGGTTTTCCCGGCGGAGTTGTCAACTCCAACCGCATCTAAGGATTTGACCTACCGCGGTGGGTGTGAAAACGTCAAATTAACTATTTTCATCTTTCCTCCTTTTCTTATCTAAGGAGTTGACCTACCGCGGTGGGTGTGAAAACACTTCCCCCACTGAGTGTCACCCTATGAAATTTATCTAAGGAGTTGACCTACCGCGGTGGGTGTGAAAACTTCTAGCTACCTGCTTCAATCAAAAGCACCACCTTCTTTATCTAAGGAGTTGACCTACCGCGGTGGGTGTGAAAACGGTTCTTGGTTCTTACATTGCTCCGATAAAGGTGGTGTGATCTCAGAATTTGACCTACCGCGGTGGGTGTGAAAACCCCGGTAGAACTCCCACCAGACATCGCTATCCGACCATATCTCAGGATTTGACCTACCGCGGTGGGTGTGAAAACATCGCTGGACGTTGGGAATGGGAAATCTTACCAACCCCATCTAAGGATTTGACCTACCGCGGTGGGGATTAAGAAGCGCTACAGTGCAGTTGCTTATAAAAGGGATAACCTATAGATGTGATTTACAATAATAGTTGGACTATGTATCGGGATAGTGGCTCTTCATAATGTCAGCACATCAGCGGAAGATGCCCAGGGATTCCATTCCGCATATTGTTTAGCCCCACTCCCGGCAGATGCCTTTACATGACATCCCTTCATACGAAACATTAGGGAGTGATAGCGGTTTGAGTAAATCAGTCTACTTCGATTCGTTTATTTTTTGATTAGTGACTGCACAATCGGACAACAAAGCGGTATCCTGAATTCATGGCAAAAATCTCTAAAAATCACAGTTGTTTTTTGCTATCGGTGCAATTACAATATAAGGCCGAGTCTACAATTGGGGGAAATATTGAGTAATTACTTAGTAGTAGCGGACAAGATAACAATAGCGGCTTTATTTCACGGTTTGCCAGATGGGTACAGGATTCAAGGTCTTGAAATCACCGAAGAGCAGAAATCCAGTATTAACGAGTCATGTAGGCAAGTTCAGGGTTCTTATTTGGATCAACCGTGTAAGGACAAGTTGAGTGACGGTTATAATCTGGCAACCTTGAAATTAAGGAAGCCGGCGGCTCTGGTTGGAGTAAGCGATTGCGAATTCGAAGAGAACAACACTGAGGAAGCGCTTGAAAAATTCAAAGAACGCTTGGAAAACATTAAAGGAGGAGCCCGTCTCAATGTCGACTTTTGGGCTCAGACGCTCGAGTATTACCTGCAAAATGTTCCATCGTTAAGCCATCTCGATAATGAAAACGCTACACCTATCACATATTGCGACCATGCGAGATGCGTTGCGGCTGTTGCTCGGTGTAAGTATTTGAGTGATGGCGAAAATCCGATTCTCCTTGTGTGCGATTTTTCAGGCGTTCAGGATTTTGTCTATACCATCGTTCCTACTAAAGCGCTCAAGACGCTACGGGGACGGTCTGTTTTCCTCCAACTTTTGACCGAGGCGGCGATAATTCGGATTTGCGAGGCGTTTCATATGCCGCGCAGTCTCGTATTGAGTTTTGGCGGCGCGCTGTTCGTAATGCTTCTTCCTTCACTGGTACAAAGGGATGGACAGAGGGGAGAGGGTGAGAATTGGGTAAGAGCTGGCGAAATCCTTGAGAAGATAGAGAAAAACATTAACGAGCACTTCTTCAAGACCTTTAACGGCAGGTTATTTCTCGCGATGGGTTGGGGACGCTGTAATTTCGACGAGAATCTTAGAAATACATGGATGAATGTTTCAGAGATGGTTAAACAAAAGAAGGGAAGTCGCTTTCTCGAGTTTCTCGATGCAAATGAGTTTGTCAAAGCACCTGCCTCGGTAGAGTGCAAGGTATGCAGTATACCAAATTTTGAACATACAAAAGGAAGTTCAGATTCAGAGTGGATATGTGATAGTTGCGAGTTTATTCAATCGCTTGGCGAGAAAATGGGGAAAGAGAGTGGGAAAGTAAATAGGTTTGGATTTTCGCTTTCCAATAAACCCGCTGATGGTGAATATATGATGTTGCCGGGCGATGATGGTGAGATGCCCGGCATACTTCTAAATTTAGAAGGGAAGGGTGACTACCTCCTCACAATTAACAGGGAAGAACCGCCCGGATTGGAAGACGCGAAGCATAGTAGTTATCTTTTTAACATAAACATTTCGGATTGGGTTTCGCCCGGATCAACAGAGGAACTTGCGGAGGAATCCGAAGGAATAAAGAAGATTTGCACGCTTCGTATGGATCTTGATGATCTCGGTATGATGCACTACGAATGCATGGATAGGGATAGGTATGGGCTCGAGGGCATGACAGCACTCAATCGTTCGCTCAACTACTTCTTCGGGAAAAAATTTGATGAACTCTGCAAGGATAAGTCTCTTAATGTTGTCTATGCCGGAGGCGATGACTGCCTTGTTGTGGGATCATGGAATCAGGTTTTTGATTTTGCCTTCGATGTCCATGGTTCTTTGCATGAATACTTCGGCTCGAGTGAAAAGCCGACGATATCCGCGGGTCTGTACATAAGTGCTCCTGATTTTCCGTTCTACTTTCTCGCGAGATATGCGGGAGATGTTCTTGAGATGGCGAAATCGAACAGAAATAACTGCCGGAAGAATTCTTACGCGATCTTTGCGACACAGGTCGATAGTTTAAAAAAGAAGCGCCTCAAGGTATTTTGTTGGGATGAGGCAGTCAAGGTGAAAAATTGTATTTATGGAACCGGTAGTGGGACTGGTGGGTTAAAGGACAAATTGACGAAAGCGATTGCTACAAATGGGCGTGAACTCCTCGTAAGTTCGTCTCTTCTTCATACAATGATTAATCTAATCGAGGAAGCGAACGAGGAAGAAGTCTTTAATGGATATTCTCTAAAAGTTGATTTGTTATGGGAATTAATAAAGAGAAAAAATGATAGTAGGGCAATGAATGGTATTACCGCGCTCAAGGGCCTCGTCACGGGAAATTGCACAGGCGGAAGCGTAGACGAAGAGCGCTTAAAGTTCATCTGGTTACCGTTGATATTTATTATGTATTGCACAAGAAGCCCAAAGTAAGGAAGGATACGTAAGGAGGTATAAGGTGGAAGATAATCAAAGCAGAAGGGATAACCAAAGGCAACCAGGAGGGCAAAGCCATGGACAGGTACGAACGCAACCCTCTCATGGCGGGGGGGCTCCCTCCTCTGGCTTCAATCTGAATGATGCTTTTAATGTTGTTCAGCCATTTATTGAGAATCCCTCTGAACTAAACAGCGGCATAGTAGAGGATGAATTCGAAATCAGAAAAAGATTAGCAGGGGAAGTCGCCCAGTTAAAAAGCAGAAGCGAAACGGCGGTTCACAATTTTTTCGACCAGGTAGCAAATACATTAAGCCGGCGAAATGTTGGTTTGGACGGAATAGTCAATATGCTTGCGACAATGAAACTTATTGCTTATAAAAAAGGGCAGGTTGATAGAGGAAGTTTCCCATTAAAGAACTCATACAATTTGATAGAAAAAGTTGTGGTTGACTGCATTATTAGTTCCAACGAACAAGAACGCGGACTGCGGCTCAAAAGATTTTCAGAATTTATCCAGAGGTTACAAAAAGAGGCTGAAGTGCAGGGAGCGTAGGCCAGGGAGATTGGGAGGTATAGGAATGGAAAAAGGAAGTCAAACAGGAGTTACATGGTATAAGTGGAAAGGAAACATAGTTTTATCTGGAACGATAACGGCACTAACGGGGATTTCAATTTTTGCAGGAGACGATCCCGTGCAGATTGGTGGCGTTGATAAAAGAGTAATTCGCTTATTGACTACATTGGCGGAAATTCCATATATCCCGGGCTCTTCTTTGAAGGGTGCTCTTCGCCATTGTGTGGAAAGGCTGGACGGAAAGTACAAGAATGACAATTTTTATAAGAAGATTGGGGAATATTACAAACACGAATGCACTGATGACAAATGCGTGACCTGTCGCTTGATGGGCGTAAGTGCTGGCGCCGGGAGAACTCCGTGTGAAGGTTTGCTTAAAGTTCGCGACTCATACTTAAACTTTAAAAGCATTCAGAAATCTGAACCATATCTACCGAGGTCATATTGCGAAATCAAGAATGAAAATACAATTGATAGGCTTTCTGGGCAAGCGAATCCAAGGAAATTCGAAAGGGTTCCCGCGCTTTCGGAGTTTGAGTTTTCAGCCGTTCTTTCCGTGGATAAAGAGGATGATGTGGACCTACTAAAGAAATTGTTTAAGGCAATGGCTTTGCTTGAAGATATGGGAATAGGCGCCTGCAAGAGCAGAGGATACGGGACAATTGCTTTTGGCAATTTCGACTTGACAAATGAGAAAGAGCGAATGAAATTCCTTTTGTATCCATTCGATAAGGAACCAATAGAAGGTATCAAGCTTCAAGTCCGAAACAGTTCTTTTTATGGAAACCGCGAGGCTAAAGAGGTAAAAGTGCTAATTAGAAAGCGTGAAGGTGGTGGTGAGCATAAACCTTGGGAAGAAGCTATCCAGGAGGTCAAGAAAGCAATATTTAAAAACGAGCAGAAAGTAGCGTAACAAAAATGAAAACCTTTCTCTACAGAATATACCCAGAAAGCCCTCTACATTTCGGTTCTCCAAGGGAAGCGGGAGTCGGTGAGAGGGGAACAAGGTTGGTGATTCCGTCAGACACTATCTTTGGGATGCTTTGCTCTGCTCATTATGATATGTTTGGCTGTGCGGGTCTTGTGGAATTTTCGAATGGGTCGCAGAGTGGCGATAAAGAGCCAAAAATCCTTGCGACTGTCTCGAGTGGTTTTCCTTTCGTTGAAAAGCAAACAGGGGATAATGAAAAGAAGTATTTATACCTCTTCCCGAGACCACTAAGGCCCTTAATCTTTTCAGTTGGAATTGAAACCGGTGATGAATTTGATGAATTAAGAGAGCGATTGGAAAGGCAGTCTGAAGTCAACGAAGTTGAATTTGTTTCCACTGGAGTTTTGCTAAAGTTGTTTGTTGGAGAAAATAGCCAATTTTCAACTTCTTCTGAGCCTGGACCTAATTCGTTATTAAGCCTTAACGAAATAATTGTTCACCCAAATGTTGCTATCAGAAATAATGAAGAAGGCGAGTGGGGCTCTATACTCGAGAATGGAATCTTGCGCAGGATAACGCGCTTCCGCCATCCTCAGGATAAGAGCCCGAGAATCCAAAAAGCCGCTAATGACAGCGCCTTAAGAGGCGAAAACGAAGAAGCGACTGTCCCTGCTCCATTCGCGACTGAATATATCATCGCGAACAAGGGTTCTGACTGGAGAATTGGCTATTACTTTCTCGTCAATATTGAAAGCGAGTGCCAAGTCGAAAACGACAAGAAGCCTGAACTTGAGAAAAGAATATACCAATGCTTGCAAAAACTTTCGGATGGCAGTTTCGGGGGAAAGCCCGGCTGGGTGAATGTCGAGCCCGTCTTTGAAAGTGCCGTGGTCAACGTTAATGATACGGTTGAAGATTTTCTCCCCGCAAATGCTTTTCATCTCGCGGAAGCGGGACCGTTTATGTCGCTATCCCTATTTTGCCCCACTAAAGGGGAAGTTGAAAGTATAAGTGGAAGGCGGTCTCGCGAAGCTTTTTATTACCGTTTGATAAATCGAGGGGGTTTCCACACGCTACCTGGAAAAGAGGGAAAGAGAAGGAAGTCACTTACATATTTTTCTGAAGGGTCAATTTTCTACATTACTACTGGAGAGCCATTTCTTGGAAGACTGGTGGAGGACGACACCAATGGGAGCGACCCGGTTGTTAGGTCCGGTAGATTATTTCCTTTATCAATAGAAAATGTTCGAAGTCTACAGATTTCGAATGAAGGAAGAAATGGAAGAGAGGTCTTCGATGTCTCATCATGAGGTTTGGGAATTAGAGATCGAGGTTATGACGCCTGTCCTTGTGAGAAGGCAGCAAGAAGTAAAAGTGAGTAAAAATGATATAAAACAATACGAAGAATATAGAAGTGAAATTTTGAAAAAAGGCAATCTAAATATAAAAATGTATCAATCGGGGAATAGCCAGGCTTCACAGTTTCCTGATTTCCCCTTTTTTCTTTATTCGGGAAATAAATACTTACCATATTTGCCCGCAACCGCAATCAAAGGCGCCATACGAACCGCTGTCATATCCGAGGTTCTATCCAATAATCTCGAGGCGCTTAAGGCTTATGTAAAAAGAATCAGTAAATTGAGCGATGGGCATCGCAGAAGAATAAGGCCGTCTGCCGCGCTTGAACTCTTTGCCCTCTGCGGAAAGATAAACCCGGTTCCGGGGGAAAACTTAGAACCACTCTGGGACCCATTTGGCGCATTGCGTTTTGAGACGGGGGCGGCGTTCGAGTCAATAGAGAAAATAAAATTCAAAAGGATTTATGTGACTGAAAATCACCCAAAAATGCTCAGGCAAGAAAAATTCCATGCTCTCCCTATTAGATTAACTTCAAAGTGCCGTGTTGTGCTGGATTTTGCTCTACTAAAAAGGGCGGAAGGTAATTTCAAGAAAGCAATGGAGGAGAAGAAAAAGAATGATGAGGAAATAGATATTCTTGAAAATTGTGGCTTTGACTACCTCAAAGATATGAACCGTATTATCGAAGCCTGCAGAAACCATGCGGAGCGAATTATTGAGTTTGAGAGAGACAAATTGTTGAGTGGGAAAAATGCAGAAGAGTATGGAGAGTGGAAACGTGCGCTAAATGAACTCGAGAAAAAACAAAAAGATGAAAACTCTTTTCTTCTTCCTGTTGGTGCGGGATGCGGGTGGATGTCAAAGACAATGGGAGTATTGCTATATACTATCGGCGAAAACAAAGATAAGAAAAGGCCATGGGAAATCGTAAAAAGGTTCGTTGAACTCGAGCCATGGAAGCGACAGTTGCTCCGTAGTAGAAATCCGAATCTAAAGGGTAGATTTCATATTTGTTTCCCGAGAACAAAAACTCTCGCGGAAGTTCGTAGCAATTTCTATCCCCCCGGCTGGATCCTTGTTAATGTAAAAAAGTAGAGAGGTGAAAAGTAGATGTCCAATAAGCAGGTATCTCTTGATGAGTTGATGAAGATCGCGGGAAATGGGCGAACCCTAATGAAATATATCAGTGATAAAAAAATAAACGTTTTTAATTACGAAGATGAGCTTTTACTTGCGGTTTTGGCAGTTAAGGATAAAGAAGACAATGAAGAAAAATGGATTGAGAAAAACGCTGGTGAAATTGCGAAAATTCTCCGACGCGTTAGTAGGACTTCAAATATAGATTTTACCTTGACTCTTAGAAATGCTATAGCTCTCCGGGTCATTGATATTGTCGTTAACAAAGAGGATAAAAGTCCAAAATATAAACTTGCTTTCTATTATGCTGTGAAGCAGTTAATTGGTGAAGGAAGCTTTCATATGAGAAAAGAATTCGTAGAAGAAGATCTTCTTACCGCATTGGTAGATAATGAAAAAAAGGAATATAAAGGAAGATTTAAGAATTATGACCCATCGTACGGGGGTGTTTTATTAATAAATAAGATTATACCGCAATTGTTTCTCAAGACACCGAAATCGGATGAGTTTTTTGAAGAGTACCTAAAAAAATTCGATCTTGATGATGAGGCTTGGTATGTCCGAGCATTAAACGCAATCAACCAAGACCCGAGCTTTGGTATACTTCAAAGTTATATTAATTGTAAGGCACAAGAAGTTTTAAAGGATTTCGGTAAAATCAATGTAGGGAAGGTAGGTGCTAATAGAGATTTCAAGGCTTACTTAAGATCACGTTGGTTTCATTTCTACTCAAGGGTTAATAAATTTCTATCCTCCAATGAGGATAAGGAAAGAATAAAGAATAAATTTCTTGCTCTTGCTAAATATGAGTTCTTAAGCCATTTGTATTTTAAAATTAAAAGCGAAGTGGAGTTTTTAGAATCAATACAAGAGGTGGATTGAACGAGAGAGTGAAAAATGGGTGAGCGTCTAAGTTTGAATGATTACGAAATAAGGATAAAGGAATGCAAGGAGACCGCAAATGCAGAATTACAAGCGAACTCATATGAACAACTAATTGCTGTATATAACGAGTTATTTTCTGATTTCCAACCCATTATTAGCCCTGAGACTTCCATGGACGAGGCGGCTGATAGCGTTAACAGTGAAGAAGATAAAACCGAAGAAGATGAAATTGCGGTGAGAGAACCATCATCGGAAAGTCAATCAATTGAATCAGACGACGACAGTGAAGAATCTGAGCATTATCGTGAAGGAACAGAAAATGGTTTTAGTGAAGAGGTTTTGCCTTATAACATCGAGGCCTTATATCCCCTCAAAAACAAATTGCAGGAATTGCGTGAGTATGTTTTGAGCGGTTGGCTTAGTGTGGTTTTGAGGAAAGCCGCGATAGACGCTCTTGGTACCCAAGAAGGGGATACTTTCTATGCGCTAATATACCATATTGCAGACTATGTAGATGAAAAAAGTGCTCTTGGTTATAATGTTATGCATCTACGCTTAATTCTTAAATATTTTTTTGATGATTTCCAAGGCACTATTCCAGAAAATTTACTCCCAATCCCATTAGAAAGAATGACAGTGGATGAGGTCATTAAGGCTGCCATACCATTACCTTTTGATTTATTAGAAAATGTCGCTCGTGTCTACAGCACAGTAACCAAAGAACCAATTTCAAAGGATGAAATAAAAATAGACCAAATAGAGAAAATATTTAGAACGCCGGTTAAAAAATTTATTAATAAGTTGATTAAAAAGAATAATATAAAAGACGAATACGATACTACCCTGGATGAATGTTCAAGAGATAAATTCATAAAAGACGTCATTAAAAGCGAAAGGTGTGCTAATCATATTAAGGGAAAGATAAAGAAAATAAATGAAACAAGTCAAGCAGAAGCAAAGAATGAAGTAATTGACAACATCGTAACTTATTGCGCAAAGCAGGCTTTGCGTCGAGAGATTGGCAATTTTGTTGAAAAAACAAGTAATGTTTCGGATCTTAATAATTTAAAAAATAATATAGGAAGTATTTTCGACGAGATGCTCAAAAGTGTCGGTAATGACAAGGTTAAGGAATCACTGGAAAATAGTAAAGATTTAATAATAACAAAAATGAATAACTTATTAGATAATTATAGGGAGGACGGAAACCAACCTGACTTTCAAGATGGAAAATTTCGGGAAAAGTTAACTAAGGAACTTTGTCAGAATCTTGGTATCGGAATTTCTGGCAGATCGAGTGGAACAAATCCGGACTCAAGTTGGGAGCGATACAAAAAAGGACTTCGCGATTTCTGGACAGTGATTCTAAAATATGATTCGAGTTTCATATTTGAAGAATGAGTGTAAAGAGAGTGATTAGTTATGTTTGATCTGTTTGTCGAATATGAGATAGGAGAAGATGAAGAAATAATATTCCCTGGGTGGAATGATTGGTGTGAAAAATTTCTCGCGGATACACACAAGATTGGCCTCGTTGTATTCAGGTCTTTTCCATACGATGACGAATACTACAGGCAGGCTTTAAGATGCATGAGATCTTTTGGGAAAATATGTAAAGATGAGCATAAAGATTGGCGTGTATATGTCAGGAGCGACCCACCTCGTTTCCGAATTTCTCAACTGCTTCATAAAAGGCGAGACTTCCTTGGAGAACTTAGCTACATTTATGAAGAATTAAGCCCTGGGGAAGGCATCGTTTTGCTTTTGGATTTTGCTGGTCCGTGGAAAGATACTACCATTTTTCTTTCGCACTCCCTTAATTTCCTCGAGGAGGCAAGCAAGATCTGCAAGAAATTGTTAGTTGTTATAAGGTCACAAGATATGAATTTGCTTTCGAATATCCAGTTTCAGGCTTTCCGTCCTTACGATATTGGCTATGATAAAGAATTTGGTCTTTCAGAGTTACCTTTGGATACAGGGGAAGAGGGAGGCGAGGGCGAGGCAACAAAGGATGGCGACCCAAAGAAAATCGCGGAGCGCTTACTTGCTGGAGAAATAGTAGATCTAATCGAGGTTGAAAAGAAGTTTGGGAAGGACTTCGAAAGGGAAATAGTTGCAAGCGCTATCAACATCATAGGGGAAAATAAGGATAATGCACTCATTGGGTTCAATAATTTGATAAGAAATGGCTACATAGAGATTGCTCGAAAGATATATGCCAAAACAAAAGAAGGACTCGTGGAGGATGAGAAAAGTGTGGCAAAGAGTGCTAAGAGGGGCGTCCTTCCTGAATGGATTTTCATAGTATCGGAACTTGAAGATAAACTTAATAGATTAACTTCTTTTGCCGAATGGTGCGTAGGGAAATATCCCGACTATATCCCGGTTTTGCATGCTGCATTTTACAGACTGGGGCTTAGGAAAAGCCTTGACATAAATAAACTCGAAGATAAATATTTCAAACCGCTTCTCAAAAGCGTGCGTTTGAATGACCCGCGGTCACTTGCCTACGCTTATCAGTCGTATGCTGTTATTCTCACCAATCGGAATGAATTCGGAAGGGCGAAGACAATACTTAAAGAAGCAAGCAAAATGATAATTAGCATGAGGGAAGATGATATTAGAGAGCGTGAATTCTGGGATAGGGCTTACAGATATGTATCTGTCCAGCGGGCCACTATTTACAGGAGATTAGGTGACTCTAAGCGTGCCGATAAAAAGGTAGAACGTTTGTTAGATAAAAAGGGAGTTGATGATGCTGTTTTGTGTACTGCCTCTGCCATTGCTGTGGATCGATATCGTTTAAATACGGCGTATAATTACATACGCAAGATGCAAGAGGGGCTTCCTTACAGGTTACTTACCGAAGCCACGATATTTAAAGAGAAATATCGAGTATTAGCGGAGGATAAATATTATGATGAAGCGCTGAAGTTATTAAATAGATTGATTTCTCTCAACCCGAATAATATAAAAGTACTCACCGCATTGAGTTCTTTGAAGAGGTTAAGGGCAAGGAAAACTGAAGATGAAAACGAGAGGAATGAACTCGTAAAAGAGAGCAAAGAATTGATTGAAAGGGCGAGGAAACTGGATAGCGATAATGTGTTCGTTGCTATGGAAACGTTCTGGTTGTGGAAGGAAAATAGAGAGGCATTTGGAAATGATGAAGAAGTGGTTGGTAACGCAATACGCGTTCTTGATAGACATAGAGGCGCTGGAGTCTATTCCGAACTTGTAGATATTCTTGAACATTATAAAAAATACCTGCAAGAAGAAATAACATATAAGGATCTAAGGGATAAACTAAGTGATTTGAATTTGAGGCATAGTAATTATGTGATTGTACATAACCAGAGGGCCGATCTCTATCGAGAAATCGCGGAACGGTTGGAGAAAGAAGCAAAGAAGGAGGGCCGGGAAAATTCGCAACTTCAAAAAACCGTCGAGGATTTAATGAAACGCGCAACTGACGCGCTTGAATCCGCATACAAAATTGACCCTGGAAATGTAAAGACCCTGTTGAAGCGATGGAAAGCAGGTTTTCAAGATGACGGGGCTGAGGATACGATTAGGAAAGAATTGGGCGTGAAAAATATTGAAGAAATAGACCTCCTTACAACTGAAGACATCTTTGTTTCCGTGACGCCTTTTGATGAGTGAATTGATGTTTGATCTCCCGCCGCTTAGGTGGGCGAAATTAGAATTCACCTATATCGTTTCGAATAACTGCGTGCCTCCACGTTTTATGTATAGCGTTTTCTGGCGTTCCCTGAGAACATCGATGCCATGCCTTCTAAAAGATGGAGAATGCGAAAATTGCGCATGGAAACCTGATTGTGGAAAGTTTGATTTCTTTAGCGGAGAAAGCAGAGTAAAGCCATTTGCGCTTGAGATTGAAAGGCCTCAATTAAGATTTATCAAGGCAGGAGAGAGATTCAAGGTTTCCGCGATCGTGATTGGCTCCGCAATTAGCGACACTAAATTAATCTCACTCGTGATGGGATTCGATAGAGCGGGTCTTTCAGGCTTTGGAAGGGACCTCGATGATAGATGGCGCGTTCCATTTGTTCTGGAAAAAGTTGAAGCAGATAATCTAATTGAGGATGGAATAGCCGGAGGCGGAAAAGGAAAAAAAATGCTGCTTTTCGATAGGAGTTCAGGATCTAAATCGCTTGAAGTTCCAACGATGTATTCGGAACAACTTCGTTCGGAGAAATACCCAGGTGAGACTTGCGTAATCCAGTTCAAGTCACCAACCCAATTAGTGAAATGCGGACCGGGCGGTAAAAAGCGGTTCATAAGGAAGCCGGAATTTGTTGATTTTTTTCGTAACCTCACAAGGCGAGCGATGGCGCTTTCTTTTTTGTATTGTGGTGAAAAACAATACGAGCGCACATATTTCCCGCCCTGCGAAGTTAAAGACCATCCAGTCACCCTTTCTGAGGAATCTTCTCTTAAATGGAAGAATGTCGCTTCGCGTGAAGATGAGAAATATTGGCTTCAAGGATTTGTGGGGACGATGAAACTTTCGGGGGATCTTACTCCTTTTATGCCTCTCTTGCGCCTCGGTGAGGTAATAGGCGTTGGAAAGAATACCACAATGGGTTTTGGAAGGTACACCGTAACTCCTTTCTGACCTATCAGTGGAGTTCGAATCTCTCTTGTGGTTACAAGGCTTGGCCACTTATGCAGTTTTCTTTGAAACTCTAAGGATTGAAGTTCGACACGAAGTGACGGAAAAAAAGAGTTAAAAAATCGAGTTATAAGATACAAGGACAAGAATGAGATTTTTTATCTTTTTCTCTCGAAGGGGAAAGTTCTGACCACAAGTGGAAAGAATGGCGTCTCGGGCGACATAAACAATACAGCTGCCTGATAGTTCGGAAATGATATGAGGTCTTTTGTAAGCTTTTCTCCAACCAAGTTCAGGAGAGTATCAGCGTCGATAATTGATGGCCTGAAGATAACCCAGATTCCTATGTTGGCGAGTAAGGCATAAACCACACTTTTTGTTAATTGACCGAAATACTGATTTGCCATAGCAAGTGAAATCTTGAATTTCCGGCACTCACTCAAGAATTTTTCCACCTCGTCGGTCGTCGAGTACTCATTCTGCGCGATCCAGTATTGAAGTTCATCCATGAAAATAGAAATGGGAATGCACTCTTTCGGATCTTGACTCATTATGGATTGCCTAATGTTAAATAGGAGATACTGTCCCACGAAATTTGCAGTCGCCTCACCAACCTTGGCGCTATTCAGGCTAACGACCAGGCTCTTGACGGATCCATCTGGATCGGTGAAAGAATGGTAGTCAAACTCTCTCCCCCCAGTTCCTAAGATAGTTCGAGCATGTTTAGTGGATGTAAAGGCATTGATCTTAGACGCAACATGATTCGCCAGTTCAAGTTTCTCCTTGTAGTTGTCAAAGTTATCGATATAGTTTTCCCAGTATTCTCTACTTTCATCGGAGAGATTATCCTCACAAGATACAAGCAGCTCTCTTAAGAATGATTTATCAAGGAAGAGTTTCTGAAAATTATCGAGATGGACTTCTTTCCCAGATTCTCTCCCAGCAATTAGAAGTTCCAATCCGCGCGTGAAGTATGTCTGGAAAACCGGTCCCACAATATCTGGGTCTTCTGTCCAATATGACCGAACTATAGATAGTAGGTTAAGTATGGTCATTTCACGACCATCTTCACCAGCGCCACACCTCAGGATATCGAGAGATATTGGATGCTCTTTATCTCCGAAATCAAGAAACTCCACTAACTTCTTATGTGATGGAGGTATGTTCTCGAGGAGTAATCTCGCTGTCTCCCCGTGAGGATCAAGGAAAAGTACTTTTTTACCGCTTTCTATATCATGGAGAGCTAATCTGAGCAAAAGCGTCGATTTCCCACTCCCGGTCGAGCCAATAGTGTAGAGATGTCGGCTTCTTATTTCCTCCGGCAGGCAAACAATAAAATCGTCGGATTTCCCCAATGCGAAACTTTTAGAGACAGCCTTACATTTGGTTTTCTTGTGGCCGATTCCGGAGCTGTCATTCGGAGGGTAAACGATTCCCAATCGGGAGAGTTTGAAGGCTGGAGATTCTTTGTCGTAATCAAGTGCCCCGAGTACCCCACGAATAAAGTTTTCCGAAACCAAAGAGTGAATTACCGCTGAAGGGCTTTTTGCTTCTTGGCTTTCCAACTCATAGTCAACGTTATGAGATATTTGACGTGCAAGAAGAGGAATGTATGATTCGGCTTCCTCAGGTATTGAGATTCGCAATATGCAAGTCCAGCTCATTCCTAATAGAAGGGTTAATAAATCTCGATGATCCGGAAGTAGGTCCGTTATTACGTGGTGAGGGTGTTCCATTTTTGAAGATAGTTTGTAGTCTATCTTATTCAAAATTGGAATAAGATATTTGTGGTCTGGTTTGGAAAACTCAAATTCAATTAAGAAAGGGAATCCATGTTTCAAAGAGATTTCTTGCATTTTCGCAAGAAAACCACTTCGCGGAAGCAGCCTGAATCTTTCTACGAGCGTACCAAAGGGATGATCACTCCCGAAGTGTTGCATTGGCGTGGATATTTTGACACAAAAAGTGAGCCAATTATTTCGTGGACTTGGGTACTTTTCTTTGGCTTTTCCAGTGATTTTTAAGAAATCAGAAATTTCGCTGGCGCTAAGAGATGGATAGTAGTTGATCGAGAGAAAACGCCCTCCTTCTGAATTTGCTATCAACTTAAACGATATTCCGGGTTCGCGGAGAATTTCCAGAATTGATATAAGATTCATTCTAAAATCGGATTGGCACAAACTAATAGTAATTGCTTCCGTATTTTCAAAGCAATGTTTTTCAAAGTCTTCCATTTCTCCTCCTCTCGTAGGAAGCACATGTAAATCAGTGTCTCACCTAAGAATGCGCCAATTATTTAAAGGTGAAAATCACGACAATTTCACGAAATGTTAAAAATTCTTTTATAAATGTATATTAGGAGGGAGGTTTTAAGTGCTCGCAAGTACAGTTAGGGTCGACGGGGATTTTTTTATCAAGACAGGCACATGAAACAAGAACCATTTTCTCGCCCTCCCTGATGACTTTAAAACTCAGGAAAATACAAGACTGAATGGTATTACCCGGACATTTTGCACAAAGCTCCCACGGAATAGCCTCGTATTGGTATGCGGGATCTGGCTCAGGAATCATTGCACCCCAAGCTAAATTTTTCTGGTATGAGGAATACAAATCGGTTTTTAATTGTGTGCAGTAAGCACACCCATCGATAATCATTCGGTACCGACACTTATTTATTTGCTGTTCGATCCTTTCTTCTTTGTCCGCTTTGTCTGTCATGAAACACCTCCTCATCAAAATTGCCTAACGCAATTTCAGGCCTGCAAGACCCGTAAGCCAAGACTTCCTTTTTCTAAATATTTATTAGCGCAAGATTTATTTTTTAAAGAGCGCTATTTGGAATATCGTCTTCAAACTGCCCTCCCAAAAAGTGGAACAGATGATTGTCTCGCTTTTTGATAGTTGCTTTAATAGGGGACTTTTGGTGCTGCCATAAAAGAGAATAAAGAACACTGTAATGCACGGCTCTTAAAAACAAAACCCCCTCCTCTTTTATGAGGAGGGGGCCAGAAAGAGGGTGAGAAAGAGAAAGTAGGAAAGGAGAGAAAAGGATATGCGTTTCTTAAAAAACGGGACCAATTCCCCTTCAAGAAGGAATCACTCCCTGATCCAGGGCATATGCGTTCTCTGGATCTTATTATCACCTGGCTTTTCGGAGTCCTCATCTTCTTGTGATTTGGACCTAAAGCCTTAGGCATCCTAAATAATCCATGCCGGTCATCTCATACTTCATACCCCCTTAAGCTTTAATCTTCTTGTGTCCTTTATGCGGTTTTCTTTTTCTTTCCGTTTTGTGGCTTTTTCGCCTTATCTTTTTCCATGCTCACCACTTTCTTATTCGAATCATTCTCCTCGTCCTCAACATCACTCTTGTTATAGGGAGCTGTCGCCCCGAGCCCTTCAAGATCGCAGACTTCATTACATGCGAGTTTGAGTTCAGTTTCGAGCAGGGATTTGGGGGTAATCCCGACCACTTCTTTCCCTGCGCCCTGGACAATTGAATCTGCTATATATGGAGCCCGGGGATCTGCGGATACGAGGATCGCAACATCATATGTTCTTAGATACCTTACAAGATCCGCCGCAAGTATCAAAAGACCACCATCAACAACCTTGATCCCGACAATCCTTTCGAGGAAATGGACAAATCTCTTCGCCTTCTCACTACTTATCTCCTCGGGCGAAAAGCGATCATAAACAGCGGCGCGCACGATCTCATATCGTGATTTGATGGCTTCGATAAAGCCCTTGTAGTTGAAGGAAAGCCCTCGTTTCCTGAGCTCGCGGTTTATCGATTTCCTGTCGATGAAGATCGCTGCATCTTTTTTTCCGTTGCCGTTCATTTCAAACCTCCTTAAATATCTCATACTTTCTTTCATAGGATTTATTAGGTACCTTTTTCGTTTTTTCGCCTAAATCTCGAAAGATGCTGGAGTTCAATTCGGTAGAATCCCACGTTTAAAACGATTCTTTTCTTCTTTTATATGTTTCATTAGGAACTTTTTTTTCTTTTTAAATGGAACCATTGCTTCTCCATTTCATTCGACTTAAACCTTTTAGTATTTATTAGAGGGGTTTTGCCTTTTAAGATTCCCTTATGAGAAATCGCCTTCTTCGGATTAGCCCTTCACCGTGAGGTAGATGGCGTTTATTCTGGCTTCTGGCAAATCCTTCCATTCCGAGAGACACTTTTGGCTTAACTACGTTGATGTAATTCTCGGGCGCTTTTCGAAAGAAGGATTTAGGCAGGGATTCTTGCTGGCTGGGGCATGCTCTGAACGAAGCAACCGTCCTTGCGTTAAGGATTGCCTGGACTACTCTATGGACATTTCTTAAAGATTAAGAAAAGAGAAGAGAGAAAGACATTCCTGCTCTCTGAGGATAAGATGCTTATCGTCTATGCCTACCATTTACCTGAGGGGGAGACCCAATCAGGAAACTTAACTTTCGTCTGCTGTCGAGCGAGAGCAGTTTCGAGTGTTTAGATACGGGCAAAAAGAAAAGCGCATTTTGATTGGGCAGCCACAATTCATATGGGAGTTTCGTGATAGTAAGAAAGTGCTAATGGATACGTGAAACAGCTTTTCATGGGATAGATCATAAAAGGCGCATGAGTCTATGAATTGAACAAAGATGTGAATTGGAGGAAAAGCATCATGATATTACCGTTTTGAGAACTATAGAAAAGAGAGCAATAACCCTGAATGTTTCCGAGCAGAGGAATTTGCCACTATAATTAACCAAGGTCCATTTACCAAGACAAGAGAATTTAAGTCTTATCTTCGATTGGAAGAATAGAGGAAAATCAAGGCATTACTTTGGTGAATTACCTCTACATGTTTAAGGAAACTAAGAAATTGCTGAAGACCTTGGACTGGAATGCGGCGACTTCGTTTTAATAACCAGAAAGTGTATGGATTGTTCCCTTTTAATCTGGAGTGTTCTATTTTCTCAAAAGAGGGAAAGCGCAAAGATTTCACCTGTGGAGACTTTCAGTAATTATAAATGGTTCTTAAAAAACAAAAATTTTCGCTAATAAAAAATTGGGTATTGATAGAGATTTTATTGGCAGAGACAGAACGGCAATAGAAAATCCTTTTATCGGATATCGGTTTGGAAGAGCTTTTAATCTAAAAAGCCCGACATTGAATGAGATGCCTCGTGGCTCTGCAATATAACTGGAAACAAATACGTTCCTTATCTCTCGAGCATTTTTTGCAATCACTGTTTGGAGAGGAGGTTGGAAAATGGAGCCTCATGAAGTTATAGCATCGACAAGGTTAGAAAAAATAGGAAGATGTCTTGTCCGCCTTGCGGCAAATGGAGAAATTGGTCCTGTTGTTGGACGAAAAGAGGAGGTTTCTCTATGCATTCGCAATCTTGAATACGGGAATAATGTTCTCATCGTTGGGGAAAATGGTGTAGGCAAAGACAGCATCCTTGAAGCTGTCGCTATTGAGCTATATAAGCAACGAGAGAGTTTGCGATGGAAGGAACTTGTTGAGATTACAGCATTTTCACTCCAGGTAGAATCGTATTATGCCAACCTTTTGGAAACCAGATTTTATCATGTCGTTCAACAACTCAAGGAACGCTTCGCGATCCTTGCTATTCCGGATTTTCAGTACTGGATTGCGGCGGGTTCGTCATCAAACGATCCGAGGGGAGATTGTTTGCATTTGATCGAAGAGCAATTTGCCGGAAACGATTCAGAGGAAATAATCATAATAGCTTCAACAACTCCAAACGGGTATCAGACCCTCAAGCGAGTGAATTCTGAATTGCTTGATAGGTTCGTAAAGATTGATATCAAGCCTGCTTCTGTTGAACAAACCAAAGATATTCTTCTCGGGAAAAGAGAATCGCTCGAAAAAAAATATGGTGTTAAAATTAGCTACTCTGCGATGAGCAAAATGCTGGAGATTTGCGAGCGCTACATTTATTACAAGGAGTTTCCGGGTAAAGCATTTGATTTCCTCAATTCGGCATTGAGTTTTTGCAAGAAAAAGAGGCTTGAAGTGAGCGATGTTTTTGATGAATTTTCGCGGATAACTGGACTTCCGCGGAAGATAATTGATGAAGACACTCCTCTGACCAAAAAAGAGGTAATGGCTGGGTTGTCGAAGGAAATATTCGGGCAGGATCAGGCGGTTGAAGAACTTGCGAACACAATTATTAGATTTAAAGCGGGCTTTAGTAATCACAAAAAACCCTTAGGTGCATTTCTCTTTTTTGGACCTACCGGCACTGGTAAGACCGAACTCGCCAAACAGCTTGCCAGGTATCTTTTTGGTAGCGAGAGCAAACTTTTTGTTTATCCGCTTGGGATCTACCAGGGCGAGAAGGGCTTTAGGCAACTGCTTGGTGCCACAGGTCTTTTGCACTATGATATTTTTGATTCGGGGAAACTTCTAAGAGATGTCTCGGGCTCGCCTTTTTCCGTTGTCCTTCTCGATGAGATAGATCAGGCAAGCAGTGAAGTAAGAAATGCACTTTACCAGATTCTGGATGAGGGGAGGTTCATTGACAGCAATGGAACAGAAATTTCCTTCCGAAATTCGATAATCATTATGACAACCAATGTTGGAGCGAATGAACTCCAAAAGGAGACGGTAGGTTTTTTGAAAACAGGTTCTGATAAGAATCAGGACGAAAGCATACGTAAAGCGCGTAAGAGTTTAGAACAGTTTTTCTCTCCTGCTTTCCTAAACAGAACTACCATTGTTCCTTTTAATCACCTATCGGAATCGGTGATCATAGACATTGCGGAAAAAACAATCCGAAGGCTTACTGATAATAACCTGGGGTGGAGAGCAATTGAGATTGAGATGGACGATGAGCTAATTCGTAAAATTGTTCGTGAAGGATATGACAAAGATTTTGGAGCGAGAAGCATGGAAAGAGCAGTTACAAATTGGGTTATTAATCCGCTTTCTGCCTACATCACTGAGAAACCAGATTTGCAAAGTGTAACTCTGAAGTTGAAATTGGTGAAAAGAAGGGGAGTGGATGAAGTCAAGGTGGTGAAGAAGCCTGAGTCTCGAGGTAAAAAGAATCTAAGGAAAAGAAGAAATTGAACACGGCCTGTGTATTGCCACGATGCTTGTCAAAGTTAAACCTCGATTTTTTATTTGCCCTTGCGAAAAACCGTATTCCAAGTTACAGGTAGTATTTTGTATAGTAGAAGACATGGCATGAGTTGAGGAAGTTTAACCTGTCGCCATTTGCTATTCCTCAAAAACTATGCAGTCTCTTCATTTCTTTTACTTGTGAACCTTGCCCCATCTGCTATATGCCAGGATCCCTTTTTATTACCTGTTAGGTCACATTTGATAACTGTTGCTGAACTAAGATGGTCACTTATGCTTATTGCAAACTCGCTGCAATTAATTCTGCAATTCCTTATTTTTGGGTGGGAACCGCTTATAATCTCAACACCTGTTGAAGCATCACAATTATTGTTTGATATTTCGCAGCTTTCAATAATTCCGCTTGATCCTGCAAAGAAACAAATCCCAATGGATGTGCCATGTATTTTGCATCGCTTTATTTTTGGCGCAGAGTTAATCAAGACATGCACGGTGGAAGGAAAGCCACCACTTATTTGGCATTCCTCAATTTTGCATTTCGCAGATTCTTTTATTTCAACACCCAAAAACCTGTTCTCATATATTTTGCAATTTCTAATAGTTGGGCTTCCGCCTTGAACCGATATTCCCAGAAATCCATTACTCCAGATGTCACAACTTTCAATCAAGCTCCCCTTACTTTCAGATATGCGAATTCCTGAGACTTTTCCATCATGTATTTTGCACTTTCTGATTGTTGGGTTTGAATGATGAATAAAAACATTATCAGAAGAACCATGGATATCGCAATTTTCAATTTTGCCCTTTGCGTTTTCTGATATCACCATTCCTGTGCTACCCAGACCATTTATTTCTGTCTTGCTTATTGAGGGATCAACACCACGACCAGCTACCCAGACGCAAAATGGAGATTCGCCGGTAATGTAGCATTCCTTGATAACTGGTTTTCCTTTTCTTATTTTAAGAGCCGAATAATTTAGATAGGGATTTGAATTCTTAGCGTTGCATTCCAAAGTGAGGTTTCTAAGAAGTGCAGCGCTGGTTTCTATTTTTAGACAGTCGCAATTGTTGGCGATAATCCTTGAGTCCTCTGGAGAGGATCCAGCTCCCACTAAAGCTATCATTTTGTTTAAAAGTATGCTTCCATAATAAGTCCCAGGCTCCAATAAAATGAGGGTTTTTGCAGGAGCATTCGCTACGACCTCGGAAAGCGGCTCTTTTCCCGGTCTAACATGTATTACTGACCAAGACTCGTATTCTTTGAGGATATTCATGAGTCATTATCAGGCAGTCGCCATACTTTAATAATGGATCACCTTACCAAAAGTTTTGCACGGTTTATTCTAACATTGGATGCTGTATTTTCGTAGGGAAAGGCGAATCTACATGGAATCTCAGTCTTGCATTGTTTTGCTGTTTATTTGCAAACGTCAAATCATTTGAATGCGTGATCAAAGGGAAAGATTTAACATGGTACGTTACACCATTTGAGTTTTGTGGCATATCTTTGCACTTCTGTATGAGGCAGGCTTATGATTTGTTTTGCTCAAATGAATCTACCTATTTACTTTTTTGCGGGGGAATCACACCCAACCGGTTATGCCTGGTGCCGGATTGCCTGTTCTAAATGAAGGAATTTTACTCTGTGCTGTTTCTATGCGTCCCACAGTCAAAACAATTCTTAATAAATGGTTGAATTGACTGACTCGGTTTCCTGACCGGATGAATTAACCGTCAATCTTGCATTATGATAAAATTACGAAGTCGTCGGAATCGCAGTTTAGTGTGCACTAATAAAGAGAGGTGAGTGTTATGGCTAACGCAAGGCTTAAGGATTTATTCCCTGAAAATATCTGGGGATTATATAAAGGATTTTCAGGAGGCAGCGAAGCAGATAGGCGAGAAAGACCATCGAAGGTACTTATAAGCTGTGTTGGTTACTCGGACCCTGCGCGGAAAAATAACAGGGAGCTCGAAAAATGCGTAAAAGACCTTGAAGGGATAATAAAGAAAAAGCGGCATCATGAGAATCACAGAGAGTTTGGCCCCATTGCTACTTTCTATATGGCAAAAAATCCGAGGTATGTTTACCTCCTTTATTCCTCTCCAACTGCAGGGGTAAGAAACAACACGATGCGCGAAGCGATGGCCACAAAGGATATTCTCATTAGTTTAGGATTACCTGAAGACAATGTTAAATTAATGGCGTTAAACTCTGTTACAGACCCCACGAACCATAGTCAACTAATAGAAGAGTTCAGGAAGAAAATTCCTGCGATCATCGAAGATTTGAAAATAAAGGAAGTTCATAACTATGAATTAAACATCTTGACTTCTCCAGGGACGCCACAAATGGGGCACTGCTGGATTATCATTGTGGCTTCTGGCTTCCCGGCAACGTTATATGAGGTGAGACCAGCGGAGCATGCTCCTGGCGGTCTTCTTCAAGATCGCGTTGTTCAAATCTCTCACCGGTTCACGCATGGACTATTGCTCCGCAATATTGCCCTTGACCATTTCATGAGAGGTAGATATATGCTCGCCGCAGAAAAGATTACGGAGATTGAAAAGCTATTGTTTGAGGAAGAAGAGCGAGAGCGAGCATCCTTAGCAAAAACTCTGGCTCGGACATACCAGTTTTGGTCCCAGCTTAGATATAATCCAGCTAAGAAAAAACTTGATGAAGCAAGGAGTAAGGTAAGAGATATAGGATATTACGTATTGCCGAACTCAAACCAGCTAATGGAGTTTCTTGATAGGCAGGCTTGGTACTTGCAAAGGCTTTGCGAGCCATTTACGCCGGGGAGGATAGCTAATAATCCTGCAGCATGGGTAAAATTCTTGGATCTATATCACTCAGCGGTACGATTTTCAGAGCAGGGTGCTTATCACGATGCGCTTAATCGGTGCTGGCTTGCTTATGAAATGATACTTAAATGGAGAAACATTTGTTTGTATATAAATGATTACGGTGGAATGTTGGGAGATATAGATCGTGTCCCACACTGGAAACTGCAACAGCAGCTCCTTGGTGCAAATGATGGCTGGCTAAATGAAATATTGAAGGTAAAAGGCAAGCTAAAAGCTCCTCGCGATGATGCTTTTTCAAATGCGATTAACATTAGACTCAATGGAATTACGCTTTGTGATGCAATAAGAAATTTCGCCGATTACAGGGCTAAACGGATTCATAAAGCTTCTCCTGTTTCTAAGGAGTGGACGGAAAATGTTCTTAATTTAATCAGTAGGTTAATAATGAGGCTTTATAATAATGTTTGTAGGACTGCCCCCAACCTTGCAATTCCTGGAGGAGATGATATATCTGAACTACTTGGCGATGGCTATGTTTTGTCAAATGAGCGCGTGAAAAATGTTGTGCTTCCCGCGATTGAGCATCTCATTTAGAGAAAATTTAGAATGGGGTTTTTTATGAGAATTTAAGTGACATGGTTGTTAGTTTTTTGCAAATTTTTCGAAGCCCTTTTCAGTGAACTGTTGGAACGAAAATTCGTATGAGGTCGGAATCACTCATGAAAAAAGATTCAATCTAAGCCCATCTATCGTTACTTTAATCTTGCATTCTTCCCCCTCATCACCTTTCGACAGGGATTCAATCTAAGTGCGCTTTTTGAGACGCTCTTAATTGACGGGAGAGAAGACAGGACAAAAGCCATATAAAAACTATGAACAAGAATCCAACAGAAGATACATTGTCTTGCAAAGGAAACAAGGACTACATGGTTATACTTTTTTCTTATGTTTTTGGCCGAAGCCATGAAAAAAAGAGCCCCCTCCTCTTTTACGAGGAGGGGGCAGGAGGAATGGAGGTGACCGAAAGGAGTGGAAAAGGAAAAGTAGCATAATTTTTCATAAAAGCAGGACCAATTCCTCTTCACGTTGGAATCGTTTCCGCTCAAAGGAACAAACCTTCCTAAGGTCTAAGTACCAGGAGGGGAAAATATCGTCACTCACTGGTTTCATCATCTGCGCCCAACTCTTCTGGCCTATCCTTGGAGAGTGTCCTCATGATTTCTTCGAAGGCTTTTTGCTCTGATTCAGTAAGTGTTGATTCTTTCATCACCAGGCACGCGATATTTCAAGCCCTCGCTCTTCAAGAGTTCCTCAAGATCAGTACTTTTTATTTGAAGCCATCCGTTAAAATGTTACGTAGCAACCTCACTTTTCTTCTTTTTGTCCTTTTCCTTTTCGACTTCTCCTTGTTTTTTGATCTTAACCACCTTGTTTGAGGCACTCTCCTCGTTTTGAGGAGTCCTCGTATTTGTAGCGCCTAACTCTTCAAGGTCATAGAATTCATGACATGCAAGCTTGAGTTCTGTACCTGTTTTGGCCTGAAGGCTGATGCCTACCACTTCTTTTCCAAGGCCTTTGTATACGGACTCTGCAATACGTGGAGCAAGCGGATGTGCTGAAACAAGAATTGCCACCTCATAAATCGGAGCATATCTCATTAGATCTGTGATAAGGGTTGCAAGTCCGCCTTCCACAATGGAAATGTCGAGAGCTCGCTTAAGAAATGCAATGAATTTGCCGATTCTCTCGTTACTTTTCTCATGGGAAGAGAATTGATCATAAACGGCAGCACGAACGATGTTATGACTGGAATTAATCGCATTGATGAGAGCTTCAAAGTCCATTGAAAGCCCTCGTTTTTTAAGTTCCAGGTTTATGGATCTTCTGTCTATGAAAATTGCCGCATCTTTTTTCACTTTCTTAGTCATTCCAATAACCCCCTTCAAAAAATTTACTTCCTGTTCGTAACTTTTATTAGGTCATTTTTGGTTTTTTGAAACATCAAATCCGAATATAAATTAGGAAGTAAGAACCAGTCCCTCCAAATCATTTAGACTGTGTCATCTCTCCGTCTTTTCTTTTTCACAACTTTTATTAGTATTGTTTTTATTTTTTGAGGCTGTATTGCACTTTATGTATTTTTATCTATATTATTCTGGTTTTTGTTTTTTTATGGTAAATCTATTCGTGAGACTATTCTGACTCTTGATTTTCGGTGCCTTTCGGGCAAGCTAATTACTTTTTCTCCTGTTTCAACAAATATTAGTTCCGTTTTTGTTTTTTTGTAGATACTGACATTTCGAAATATGCTTTTGGTCGGCTGATTACAATAGGGTAGTCATATACGTTAGTTTAATCGATGAAAGAGTTTGAGTCTTCTTCTGTGGATATGGGGTTCGGATTGTGTCCATATAATTCTGCAAAATGGCCTTTTCAAATTCTAACTTAATTTGAAAAAATGGCCCCTGTCCTCCAAGATATGGTAAACCAACTCCTTCATC
>Ga0315298_1000705_pt1 | contig 64889 bp, 55 predicted proteins | sample WHS_1_MG_FD_203077 | JGI IMG/M metagenome (GOLD analysis project Ga0315298, IMG submission 203077) | Extremophilic microbial mat communities from Washburn Hot Springs, YNP, Wyoming, USA - WHS_1_MG | ecosystem: Environmental > Aquatic > Thermal springs > Hot (42-90C) | place: USA: Wyoming...
ATCAGACCATCCGACTCTCAGGCTATAAGACTATCTCATCCTACCCTTAGAGCCTATCCGAAAAACGGGTATAATTGGGCACAGGAGGTGAACCGATGAGCGAAAAACGGACTCGGACCAGAACACCTAACAACAAAACTACTACCGGCTTTCGCATTTCCGATGAACTGTGGGAGGTGCTTCAACCCCTGCTTCCCGAGCATCGGAATACCCACCCACTGGGTGGAGGTCGTCCGCGGCGGTCAGATAGAGAGTGCGCCGACGCCATTTTCTACGTCTTGCGCACCGGCTGCCGGTGGAAAGCCCTGGATGCGACCGATTTGGTTCCCGGCTCCACTGCCCACGACCGTTTCCAGGAATGGGTAAAAGCCGGGGTCTTTTTGAAACTTTGGCAAGTGGGAGTGGAGCGCTTTGATGAGTTGAAAGGGATAGACTGGGAATGGTTGAGTTATGGACGGAGCCATCGCCAAAGCCCCGCTGGGAGGGGAAGACACGGGTAGAAATCCAACAGACCGGGGCAAGCAAGGCACCCAAAGAAGTCTTCTGACCGAGGGGCATGGTGTGCCCATTGGCCTGGCTGTGGACGGAAGGATGCGATTGCGAAGGGATGGCTGATGGAGTGACGCTTATCCTGCGATGGCGATGAAGTCGCTCCACATCCCGCGCCAGGGGAACGACACACAGGGAAAGACAGGCGTCGCTCCCTACTGGCTGCCGTCCCCCTGCGTCATGGTGCGCAAATCGATTTCCTCCTTACCACCCAGTTTTTCCTGAATGCGCTGCACGACCACCTCCAGCGCCAGCGGATGATGAACGTAATCCAGGTTATCGCTGCGCAACGTCAGGACCGGGCAAACATCGAAGGCGCGCAGCCACTCCTCGTAGAAAGTATCCAGTAACGTCAGATACTCTTCCGAAATACCGCTTTCCATGCGGCGCCCGCGACGGTGAATACGCTCCATCAGCACCGGCACGGGGCATTTCAGATAAATCAGCAGGTTGGGCGGCGGTAGATGGGTCACCACCAGATCAAAGAGTTGCCGATACGCCAGATAGTCTCGCTCCGACAGGTTCCCCATATGGTGCAACGCGCGCGCGAAGATATGGGCATCCTCGTAAATACTGCGGTCAAGAATTGCCGAACGCGGGTCACGCGCCGCGGCCAGGTACTGTTCCGCGCGATGGCCCAGAAAATAGATTTGCAAGTGAAAAGCCCAGGCGCGCATATCGGCGTAAAAATCAGATAAATAGGGGTTGTCGGCGACCGATTCGTAATCCGTACGCCACCCCAGGCGCGCTCCCAATCGTTCGGTCAGCGAAGTTTTGCCGGCGCCAATGTTACCGGCCACAACTACCAGACGTTTGCTCATGCGCAACTCCTTGTCTTGTGACTCCATTGTACCCATTTTCGCGCCCGGCAGTTTCCCCGTTTCCTGTGAATTTGGTACAATTAGGACATGACTCTCCCTGACCCGTTTCTCCGCGAACTGCAATCCTCTTTGCCGGCTTCCTCCTTCAGCCTCGAGGCGGGGGTGCTCGAAGGCTACGCCCGCGACGAATCATCCCAGCCTGCGCGGCGACCCCTGGCCGTTGTCTGGCCGGAGACGACCGAGCAGGTAGCCACGGTGGTGGCCCTGTGCAACCGCTATCGGGTGCCCGTGACCGCGCGCGGCGGCGGCTCCAGCCTGGAGGGCAATTCGATTCCCTCCCCGAACGGAATCGTCCTCTCGCTGGAACGCATGAACAAAGTCCTGGAAATTCTGCCGCAGGATTTTCAAGCGCGCGTGCAGCCGGGCGTCATCTATGATGACCTCAACCGTCAACTGGCGCCGTACAGTCTGTTCTTCGCCCCGGCCCCCTCATCCGGCAATGTCGCGACGATTGGCGGCATGATCGGCAACAATGCAGGCGGCGTGAATGCCCTGCGCTACGGCGTCACCCGCCACCACGTGTTACGCCTGCAGGTGGTCCTGGCCGATGGCTCCATCCTCTGGTTGGGAACGCGCGCCATGAAGACCTCTTCCGGCTACGATCTGGTGCAACTCCTCATCGGCTCTGAGGGCATGCTGGGCATCGTGACCGAGATCGTCTTGCGCCTGTACGCCCTGCCAGAACGACGTTTTGCCATGGCCCTGTTCCCCAGCCTGGAACTGGCGGCGCGCGCGGCCTACGAAGTCCTCAACAGCGGAATCATCCCCGGCGCGATGGAAATGATGGACGCGCGCAGCGCCACCCACGTCAACCGCTACAAAGGCTGGGCTTTACCCGAAAAACCCGCCCTCTTCTTTGAGTTCCACGGCACCCCAGCCGGCGTTCAAGAAGAAGTCGAAGTAGCCAGACATATCTGCAAAAGCACCGGGGCACTGCGTTACCAGTGCGCGGATACCCCCGAACTGCGGGAACAGTTCCAGCGGGGGCGGAAAGAGGTCACCAACGCCGAGAAAGCCCTGTATCCCGATCACATCGTAATTAAAGGGGACGTGGCCGTGCCTCTTTCGCAGTTTGTCCCAACGGTACGCTACGCCGAGGGGCTGGGTGAAAAGTATGGCCTGCTGACCAGCTTGTTCGGCCACGCCGGCGATGGCAACGTTCACTGGCACACCCTCGTCCCGCCGAACGACGCCCAGGCGCTGGAAAAAGGCGAGAAAGCCGCCGAAGAACTGATCCGCTTTGCCCTCTCCGTCGGCGGGACCGCCTCCGCCGAACACGGTATCGGCCTGGCCAAGCGTCGCTTCCTGCTCGAAGAGCACGGCCCGGCAGTCGAAATCATGAAACGCATCAAGCAAACCCTCGACCCGAACAACATCCTGAACCCGGATAAGATGTTCCTGTGAACGAGAGCGCGCCGTGAGCGCCTCGTTCGCCACCCTGGCGACTCCCACAGCCAGACATTCCGAGGAGTCCCGTTATGCCCAACGATAAATTTGCCCTTGCACCCAGTGACAAAATCGGCCTGATCCAGGAACTGGTACTGCGCATCAAGTTAATTCTGCGCCTGATGGCCGACCGCCGCGTGAACGTTTTTCTGAAGTTGCTGCCTGTTGCCGCACTGGTTTACCTGCTCTCGCCGGTTGACCTGGCGCCCGGCCTGACCCTGCCGGTCATCGGCGCGCTGGACGACGCCGCCGTGCTCTGGATGGGCGCCTCCCTGTTCGTTGCCCTTTGCCCCGAGGAAGTCGTGCAGGAGCATCTGGCGAAACTACAAAAAGGATTCTCCGTCGCGCGGCCAAAAGAAGAGCAGGAAACCCAAATCATCACCATCACACCCAAGACAGGCGAGGAGCACCCGGAACAAACGGATTGATGAAGACACGACGAACCCAAGAAAGCAGGTGTTATGGAAGCGCCGAAGGCGACCATTTTGATCGTGGATGACGTCCCGGAAAACGTGATTCTGTTGAATCGCGTGTTGCAAAGTGAAGGTTATGCCGTGCAGACCGCCGAAAATGGTAGCCAGGCGCTGGCAATCACGCAGCGCACCCCTCCTGACCTGATTCTGCTCGACATCAACCTGCCCGACGCCGACGGCTTCGACGTTTGCGCCCGCCTCAAATCCAACGAGCAAACCAGCCAGATTCCCGTCATGTTCATCAGCGCCCTCGATGACGCGGAGGGCAAGGTGCGCGCCTTTCAGTTAGGGGGGGTGGACTATATCACCAAACCTTTCAACTTCGAGGAAGTCCTGGCGCGTGTCGAGACCCACCTGTCCATTCAAGCCCTGCGCCGCTCCCTGGAAGAAGCCAACCAGAAACTGGCGCGCCACGTTGAAGAATTGACCCGCTCCCAGCAACGCCTGCGTCAGGAGCAAAGCAAATTGAACGCCTTTATCAGTGCCCTGCCCAATTTGCCCTTCATTTGCGATGCCGAAGGCCGTTTCCTGGAAATTCTGACGCGTCACGAAGAACTCCTGCCCTGCAAAGCCGAAGAGATGAAAAACCGCCTCGTCAGCGAAATCTTCCCCGAAAAAGAGGCCGAGGTCATCCTGGGCGCCATCCGCCGCGCGGTCGAATCGGAACAGCCCCAGGTAATTGAATACAAGGTGCCGGTGCTGGCCGGCGACGAACGCTGGTTCGAAGGCCGGGTGGCCCTCATGGAGAAAGAGGAAAACGACTCCAGCAAGGTCGTCTTCGTCGCCACCGAAATCACCGAGCGCGTTTTGCTCTATCAGGAAGTGCAACGGCTGGCCAACCACGACGTCCTGACCGGTTGTTACAACCGCCGTCACTTCATGAATCTGGCACAGCAAGAGTTCCAGCGCGCAACGCGTTACCAGCACGCCCTGGCTTTTATCATGTTCGACATTGATCACTTCAAACATTTCAACGACCGCTACGGTCACCCGGCCGGCGATCAATTACTCTGCGCGCTGGTCAATCTCTGCCAGGCTTCCCTGCGCGCGGTGGATATTCTGGGACGCTACGGGGGAGAGGAGTTCACCATCTTGATGCCAGAGACCACGCGCGAGGCGGCCATGCACGCCGCCGAACGTCTGCGGAGCAACGTCGCCGGGATGCCGCTTGACTTCCTGCCAGAAGAGACCCACGTCACCATCAGTCTGGGAGTGGCCGGTTACGATCCGGCCAGCAACACGCCCACCTCGCTGGAATTGCTCATCAAGCAGGCGGACGATGCGCTCTACGCCGCCAAAGCCGCGGGGCGCAATTGCGTCCGCGCTGCCTAGGAGGCGGCCCCTACCCCCGCCGCCTGCCGCGCGGCCGCGCCTCACTCCAGCCGTCAGAGACTTGTTCACAGGGGGATAGCCCGCACCCGGCAACGAGCAGTCTGAACCCAGGCGCGGATAAGCCCTGACCGCGCCCCTTTGTCCCAGAAAGAACGCTCGGCTGTGCTATAATTCCCGCCGAAAGGGTAACTGTTTCGCCCTGTCTCAAAACCGTTGTGGATGTCATGGCGAGGAGCGTTCTTTGCGACGAAGCAATCCCCAGGCGATCCATTTCGCCTGAGAAAGGGGAGATTGCTTCGCCCAAAAACGGCTCGCAATGACATGGCCGAGTAGTTACCCGAAAGGTTGGTCTATGTTACGCCGCTTCGTCACCCTTTTCGGAGGCAAACCCCATCAAAAAGAACTGGAGAAATTACTCCAGATTGTGGCGCGCATCAACGCCTGCGAGCAAGAATACGAGGCGCTTTCCGACGACGCCCTGCGCGCCAGAAGCGATGACTTCCGCCGCCATCTGGCACGCGCTGTCGCAGGGATCCAGAATGAAGCCGAACGTCGTCAGGCGGAGCGCGTTGCGCTGGAGGAGATTCTACCGCAGGCCTTTGCCGCCGTGCGCGAGGCCTCCAAGCGCACCATCGGGCTGCGGCATTATGACGTACAACTCATCGGCGGCATCGTTCTGCATCAGGGCAAGATTGCCGAAATGCGCACCGGCGAGGGCAAGACGCTGGTCGCCACCCTTCCCCTGTACCTGAACGCCCTCCCTCTCAACCCGGCCTGGGTCGAACGCGCGCGCCAGACGTGGGGCGATGATCCCGCCCGCTGGGAGTTCCGTCCGCTGGAGACGCTGCCGGTCGGGCGCGGCGTCCATCTGGTCACTGTCAACGATTACCTCGCCCGCCGCGACGCGCGCTGGATGGGCCCCATCTACCAGGCCCTGGGCATGACGGTCGGCATCCTGCAAATGGCCGCCGTCACCGAAAACGGTCAAAAGGCCTTCCTTTACGACCCCAGCCGCCAGCACGCGCGCGAAGACCAGCACCAGATGCGCCTGGTGGACCGCCGCGAAGCCTACGCCGCCGACATCACCTACGGCACCAACTCCGAATTCGGCTTCGACTACCTGCGCGACAATATGGCCATGAGCCTGGAAAATCGCGTCCAGCGTGGACATCACTACGCCATCGTGGACGAAGTGGACAACGTCCTGATTGACGAAGCGCGCACCCCACTGATTATCTCCGGGCCGGCTTCGGAAGATGTCGGCTGGTACGTCAAAATGGCGCAAATCGTCCGCCAGTTGCGCCCCGAAGATTACGAGGTCAACGAACGCGACCGCACCGTGACGCTGACGGAAGTCGGCACGGCGCACGTCGAACAATTGCTCGGCCAGCCCCTGCGCGACCCCGACCGCCCGGAAGACGTGACCCCCGAACAAGCGCGCCTGCTCGGCTACCTCGAACAGGCGCTGCGCGCCCAGCACCTCTTCCACCGCAACCGCGACTACCTCGTCCAGGGCGGCAAGGTCATCATCGTGGACGAGTTCACCGGGCGTCTGATGCCCGGCCGCCGCTGGTCCGATGGCCTGCATCAGGCCGTTGAGGCCAAAGAAGGCGTCAGGGTGGAGCCGGAAAACGTCACCTACGCCACCATCACCCTGCAAAACTACTTCCGCATGTACGAGAAACTGGCCGGCATGAGCGGCACCGCGCTGACCGAAGCGGAAGAGTTCTCCAAAATCTACAACCTGGAAGTCATGCCCATTCCCACCAATCTGGAATACCAGACCATCGGCCCCAACGCCCCGCTGGTGGAGGTCAGGGCAAAAGACGAAGAGGGCTTCGAGTACACCTACTTTGCCCGGCGTGACGATCCTGAAAAACGGGTCGTCTTCTGGCGGCGCAAAGATTATCCCGATGTGATTTACCGCACGCTGGAGGCGAAACTGCGCGCCATCACCCGCGAAATCGTGCGCGAACACGTGCGCGGCCGCCCGGTGCTGGTCGGTACGAGCTCGGTGGAAAACTCTGAACGGCTGTCGAGCCGCCTGCGCGCCGAACCCATCCGCCGTTTAATGCAGGTCTTGCTGCTTCGCCACGCCTGGCTGGAAGCGCATGCCCTGAAGGAAGATGGTCGCGCCATCCCGGCGCTGCAGCCGCTCAATCGCCCCCTTGACCAGTTGCGCCCCGAAGATTTGCGTCCCTTCGCCCGCGAACTCGGTCTTTCCCTCAACCCGGAAGAACCGGCCAACCTGACCCGCTTGCTGACGATTCTGCGCCTTTCGGATCAGGATACCGAGCGTCTGAAAGCCGTCTTGCAGGGCGGCGTGCCCCATCAGGTGCTGAACGCCCGCAAACACGCCGAGGAGAGTCAGATTATCGCCGGCGCCGGCGCCTTCGGCGCGGTGACCATCGCCACCAACATGGCCGGGCGCGGCGTGGACATCAAACTCGGCGGCGAACTGGCCGAAGAGATTCTGACCGCCGTCAACCGCGTGCTACGGCGCGCCGGTTACCATGACCCCTACGATATGTCGCTGCCCGAACGTTACGCCGCCCTGCAAACGATGGACGCCGCGCTCTACGGCATCTACGAGACCGAAGTGAAATTCTTCCTGCGCTACTACGAAGACATGCTGCGCGTCCGCGAACTGGGTGGGCTACACATCATCGGCTCCGAACGCCACGAAGCGCGGCGCATTGATAACCAGTTGCGCGGCCGCGCCGCCCGCCAGGGCGACCCCGGTTCCTCGCGCTTCTACCTCTCCCTCGAGGATGACCTGATGCGCCTCTTCGGCGGCGAACAGGTCAAAGCCTTCATGGAACGCTTCAACATTGACGACGATTACCCCCTTCAGGCGCGGCTGGTCAGCAATGCCATCGAACAAGCCCAGCATCGCGTCGAGGGCGCCAACTTCGACATCCGCAAACACCTGCTCGAATACGACGACGTCCTCAACAAACAGCGCAACCTCATTTACTCCCAGCGCAATCGCGTCTTCGAGAAAGAAGACCTGACCGAGGACGTGAACGAATTGCTACGTCAGGAAGTCCAGCGACGCGTCCAGAGCAGCGACGCCGCCGGCGAACGCTGGCGGTTGCTCGCCTGGCTGGAACAGATTCAGCCTCCCTCCATCACCCCCCAGGGCATCTTCCCATCGTTCACCTACAAAATCCTGCTCGATGAACTCAACGCCGCGTCGCACAACCTCTCCGAGGCCCTGCTCGATCTGGCCGCGCGCGCCCTGGACGCCGAAAACGCCCACCTGCACCAGGGGATTCAGACGCTGCTTGACCGCGCCGGCGAAGACCTGGAAAGTCAGCGTGAGGAGCGTCTGGAAACCCTGCAAAACTTCCTCGATTCGCTGGCAGAAAACGCGGCTCAGGAAACCCGCCGCCCGAGCGCCATTCTGGAAGAACTCAATCAACTGCTCCGCCTGCCCTTGCGCCTCTCCCCTGACCAGTTACGCCTGTTGCTGGACGATCCCCCGGCTCTGCAGGAAACGCTCGCTGCCCAGACAGAAACCCTGTTGACCACGCTCATCGCTGGCCGGCTGCTGGCAACGCTCGAACTCCGCCTGGGCGAATCGCTGGGCCTGAACGCCGGCGATCTCCCCGCCTTGACCTGGGAGGAACTGCGCGCCACGCTGGAGGAACGCTGCGCTCAGGTTCTGGCCGCGCGTCGCGAGCGACTGCTGGGCGCCGAAGGGCAGATTCGCCGCGACCTGGCCGCCGCCCTCGAACGGCTGGAGGAGGATAACGATCAGTCTCGTCTGCACCTGCTCGGCCTGATGTCGCAGGGAACACGGCTGATCTTCGACGCCCGCACCCACCAGCAAAAGCGGCTGGTATTCACGCGCCTCCACTATACCTACCTGGCCGCCGACCTGCTGGCGGAAATTTCCACGGAAGACCTCGCGGCGCAGATTCTGGAGCACCTGACAGCGGCGCAAGAAGCGCAACGCCGCGCCTTTGGTGAAACGGAGTACCAGCGCCTGCGCCAGAGCGGGCAATTGCCTCCCGTCCTCACCCCCGAAGCGATCGGTCGCCGCATCCAGACTCAAATTTACCGTCAGGTACTGCTGGGAGCGATGACTGAACTCTGGGTAGATTACCTGACGCGCGTGGAGGCGCTGCGCGTCTCCATCGGGCTGGAAGCCTATGCCCAGCGCGACCCGCTGGTGCAATACAAGAGCCAGGCCTCGGAAATGTTCCAGAACCTTCTGGCAGATATTCGCGCCGCCGTCATCGGGCGCATCTTTCTCTATCAGCCTCAAGTAGCCGTGACCCCCGCCGTCGCCGCCAGCAGCGTTGCGGCGACGCAGGCCGCCCCCGCCGCAACGCCAACCAGCAGCGGCAACAAACGGAAACGTCACCGGCGCTGATCCCTGGGGAGCCTCGTGACTGCCGATCGCGCTTTCTATCGCTCCCTGCCCAAAGTGGACCTCCATCGCCATCTGGAAGGTTCGCTGCGGCTGAGCACCTTGCTGGAGATTGGGCGCGCCTACGGTCTGACGACGCCGCGCAGCCCGCGACAGTTACGATCGCTGGTACAGGTTCAAAAGAAGGACCCGCTCAACTACCAGAATTTTCTCGCCAAGTTTGCCACGCTGCGCCTCTTCTACCGCTCGCCAGAAATCCTCCAGCGCATTACCCGCGAGGCCATTGAAGACGCCGCCCGCGATAACGTCCGCCATCTGGAATTGCGCTTTACACCGGTGGCGCTCGGTCGCGCCGAGGGCTTTCCGTTGGGCGAGGTGATGGACTGGGTCTGCGCCAGCGCCCGCCAGGCCGCCGCCGATTGTGGCATTTCGGTCAGTCTCCTTGCCAGCGTCAATCGCCACGAGCCGCCCCAACTGGCCGAAGAGGTGGTTACTCTGGCCATAGAGCGGCGCGCCCAGGGGCTGGCCGGGGTGGACCTAGCCGGCAACGAGGCCGATTTTCCGGCGGAACCGTTCATCGCCATCCTGCACGCGGCGCGCCAGGCCGGCTTGCGCCTCACCGTCCACGCCGGCGAATGGGGCGGCGCCGCCAATGTCCGTCAGGCCATCGAACTCTTCGCCGCCGACCGGATCGGGCATGGTGTGCGCGTGCTGGAAGACCCGAACGTGGTCGCTCTGGCGCGTGAACGCCAGACTGTCTTTGAAGTCTGTCTGACGAGCAACTACCAGAGTGGCGTGATCGCGCCCGGCCGCGTTCATCCCATCGTGGCCATGCTGGAGGCCGGGTTAAACGTCACCCTCGCCAGCGACGATCCGGCCATCTCGCAGATTACGTTGAGTGATGAGTATCGCCTGGCCTGCGATACCCTGCGGCTGCCGCTGGTTACCCTGTGCGAACGGATTCTGGCCGCCGTGCGGGCGTCGTTTCTGCCCCCAACGGCGCAGGAGCGTTTATACCGTTGCGTCAAAACCGAACTGGAACAGATTATTGAATCACGAAAAAACCGCTACAATTAACCTATGACCCATGCTCTAAACATCATCATTCCCATGGCCGGCTGGGCCACGCGCCTGCGCCCACAAACCTGGTCAAAACCCAAGCCACTGGTCAGCGTAGCCGGTAAGGCCTCTATCGAGTACCTGCTGGAATCGCTGCGCACCATCCCCAACATTCAGGCGGCAGAATATACGTTCATTGTGGCCCCCTTTCTGGGCGAACGCCAGATGCGCGCCTATATGGCCGAACACCACCTCGACCTGAAAGTCAACTATGTCGTTCAGGACGAGATGCGTGGACAATCGCACGCGCTCTATCTGGCGCGTCAGGCCCTGCACGGCCCAACGCTGGTTATCTTTGCCGATACGCTCATTGAGAGCGACTTTTCGTTTCTCGCTCAGGAAACACACGATATCGTCGGCTGGGTGAAGGCGGTGCCGGACCCGCGACGCTTCGGCGTGGCCGAGGTCGGCGCCGATGGTCTGGTAAAACGCCTGGTCGAGAAGCCGCAGAGCATGGAAAATAACCTTGCGGTCGTTGGTTGCTACTATTTTCGCCAGGGGCGGCAGTTGCTGCGCGCCATTCAGGAACAGATGCGTCGGGGAATCATGCTCAAAGGCGAATATTTTCTGGCCGACGCCATCAACCTCATGCTGGCGCGTGGCGCCAGAATGCGCACCGAACGCGTCGCAGTCTGGCTGGATACCGGCACGGTACCGGCGCTGCTGGAAACAAATCGTTACCTGCTGGCGCGCGCCGGCGGCAATGGCCGCCAGGCGGAGTACCCCGGCGTGGAAATTCGGGAACCGGTCTTTATTCACGCCAGCGCCGAGGTGCGCGATTCGGTCATCGGCCCGCATGTCTCCATCGGGCCTCACTGTCGCGTGACTCAGGCGCGCATCGCCGAATCCATCCTGGAAGCCGGCGTGACGGTGGAGCGGGCGGCCCTGAAAGGCTCGCTCATCGGTTGTCAGTCACAGGTACGCGGCCGCTCCGCCGATGATCCGCCTCTGGAACTGAATATTGGCGACAACAGCAGTGTGGTCCTGTGAACGAAAGCGTGGAATGTCATTCGGGCTACAAATACGGTGAACGTCCCCTGGCCCTGACCTGGGAAGGCCAGCGGCTGGAAGTGCACACGGTGCTTGCCGCCTGGCGCACCCCGCAAGGCCCCTGTTTTCGCGTCCGCAGCAGGGATGGGCGCACCTTCGAACTGGCCTATCAGGAAGCCCTTGATCAATGGGAAATCCGTCTGCTCTGAGGAAACACCATGTCCAATCACGCGCATAGCCGTTATCTTTCGCAACGGGTACAGACGCTCAAACCCTCCGGCATCCGCAAATTCTTCGACATTGCCGCCAACATGAAGGATGTGATTTCACTGGGCGTCGGCGAACCGGACTTCGTCACCCCGAAGCCCATCCTGGAAGCCGGTATTCGTTCGCTGCGCGCCGGTCAGACGCATTACACCTCCAACGCCGGCAAGCCGGAACTGCGTCAGGCCATTGCTGAGCATCTGGAACGGCGGTATGGAGTGCGCTACGATCCACAAGAGGAAATCATCGTCACCGTCGGCGTTTCGGAAGGGCTCTACCTGGCCATGACCGCCATCCTCGACCCCGGCGATGAGGTGTTAATCCCCACTCCCTGCTTTGTCTCCTATCAGGCCGAGGTGATCCTGGCCGGCGGTGTGCCGGTAGAAATTCCCAGCCGTCTGGAAGACAACTTCCAGCTCGACCCCCAACGTCTGCGCGCGGCCATCACCCCGCGCACCAAGGCCATCCTGATCGGCTACCCCAACAACCCGACCGGCGCCGTGGCCGAACGCGAGGTCTTGGTGGAAGTGGCACGCCTGGCCGAGGAGCATGATCTGGTTATCGTTTCGGACGAAATTTACGATCAACTGGTCTACGGCTTTCGCCATGTGTGCGTGCCGTCCCTGGGTGAGGCCGTCTGGCAACGCACGATTCTGTTGGGCGGCTTCTCGAAGGATTACGCCATGACGGGCTGGCGCATTGGCTACGCGGCCGCGCCGGCGGCTCTGTTGAGCGGACTGAAGCGCATTCACCAGTTCACGATTATGTCGGCGCCGACGACCGCCCAGGACGCGGCCCTGGTCGCGCTGAAGCACGGCGAAAAAGAGGTCCAGAAGATGGTCGCCGAATATGACCGACGGCGGCAACTCATCGTCAACGGCCTCAACCGCCTGGGGTTGATCACGTTCGAACCGCGCGGAGCATTCTACGCCTTTCCCAAAATCACCGTGACCGGCATGGACGACGAGACCTTTGCCCAAACGTTGCTGGAAGAAGAACGGGTAGCCGTGGTGCCGGGCAGCGCCTTCGGTCCCGGCGGCGAAGGGTTCATCCGTTGTTGCTACGCCACCGCCTACGAACAAATTGAGGAAGCACTGCATCGCATAGAGCGCTTCATGCAGCGTCATGGCTGAACCACAAAACGCAACCGACCAGCGTACCCTTATTCTCAGTGCAGGAGGACAACCATGCGACAGTTATGTGTGATTGGCGTCGGCTATGTTGGGCTGGTGACCGGCGCCTGCTTTGCCGATCTGGGCAACCGCGTCATCGCTCTGGACGTGGACGAGGAGCGCATCGCCAATCTCCAGAAAGGTATTCTGCCCATTTACGAGCCGGGGCTGGAGGAACTGGTGCGGCGCAACGTGCGCGCCGGGCGGCTCTCCTTCACCACCTCCTACGCCGAGGCGCTCCAGGGCACGGAATTCGCCTTCATTGCCGTCGGCACCCCCTCGGCGCCCAACGGCGAAGCCGACCTGCAGTACGTGGCCGCCGCCGCCCGATCCATTGGCGAGAACATGAGCGCCCCGCTCATCGTCATCAACAAGTCCACCGTGCCCATCGGCACCGGCGATCTGGTGGCCGATATGATTCGGCGCGCCCAACCCCAACCGATCCCCTTCTCGGTCGTCTCCTGCCCCGAATTCCTGCGCGAAGGTTCGGCCATTGCTGACTTCATGAACCCCTACCGCACTGTCATCGGATCGCTGGATCACGAAGCCGCCGAGAAAGTTGCGCAGCTGCACGTGCCGCTGCGCGCGCCGATCATCGTGACCGATTTGCGCACGGCGGAGATGATCAAGTACGCTTCCAATGCCATGCTCGCCACCCGTATCTCGTTCATGAATGAACTGGCCGACCTGTGCGAGGCGGTTGGGGCCGACATCAAAGAAGTGGCCGCCGGCATGGGTTACGATAAACGCATCGGCCCGGCCATGCTCGACGCCGGCCTGGGCTGGGGCGGTTCCTGCTTCCCCAAGGATGTGCGCGCACTGGCGCACATGGCGCGCGCCAATGGCCTCACCCCCCGCCTGCTCGACGCCGTGCTGGAAATCAACCACGCCCGCCGCCATCGGGCCGTCGAAAAGGTCAGCCAGGCGCTCGGCGGCTTACAGGGCAAGATCATTGGCCTGCTCGGCCTGGCGTTCAAACCCAACACCGACGATATGCGCGAGGCTCCTTCCCTCGATCTGGCGCAGGCCTTTCTCCTCGGCGGCGCCACGGTGCGCGGCTATGACCCGGTCGCCATGGAAAACGCCCGCCGTCTGCTGCCGGCAGTCACCTTTTGCCCCGATCCCTACTCGCTGGCCGAAAACTGCGACGCCCTAGTCGTGGTCACCGACTGGAATGAATTCAAACACCTCGATCTGGAGCGCATTCACGCCGCCATGCGCCAGCCGGTGATTCTGGACGGACGTAACATCTACAACCCCGCTGAAATGCGCGCCCTGGGCTTTACCTACATTGGCATGGGGCGCGGCTATACGGTATGACCACCCCCCCCATCTGCAACTACGAAGGCTCCGACTACCAGACCTCCTTCTGGGAACGCGGCGGACGGGAGTACGAGGATCGCTGCGAGGCCATCGCCTTGCGCCGTCTTTTGCCGCCACACGGGCGCCTGCTGCTCGAACTGGGCGCCGGCGCCGGGCGGAACACACCACGCTATGCCGGCTTCGAGCGCGTCGTTCTGCTCGACTACGCGCGCACGCAATTGCTTCAGGCGCAGGAACGCCTGGGACGCGCGTCGCGCTACGTGTACGTGGCGGCAGATATTTACCGCCTGCCGTTCGTGGACGGCCTGTTCGACGCCGCCACGATGATTCGCGTCCTGCACCATCTGGCCGAGCCGGTCGCGGCGCTGCACCAGATTCAACGCGTGTTGCAGCCGAAGGCCGTTTTCATCCTGGAGTTTGCCAACAAGTGTAACCTGAAGGCTATCCTGCGCTATGGGCTGCGCCGTCAGCACTGGAGTCCTTTCAGCCTGGAGCCAGTCGAGTTCGCGCCGCTGAACTTTGATTTTCACCCGCGCGCCGTCCGCCGCTGGTTGCACGAGGCCGGCTTTCAGGTCGAGCGCACCCTGACCGTCTCCCATTTCCGTCTCGGCCTGTTCAAACGCCTGTTTCCTGCCCGTTTCCTGGCCGCGCTGGATGCGCTCTTCCAATGGACAGGCGCGCTGTGGCAACTCTCGCCCAGCGTCTTCGTGCGCGCGCGCCGCGCGGCGGAGATAGCCGCTACGACCGCCGTCGTCCCCCAGGACGTTTCCCTTTTCTTCCGTTGCCCCGTCTGCGCGCATACTCCTTTACAAGAACAGACCGGCAACCTGCGCTGTCCGGCTTGTGGAACATCCTGGCCCCAGCAGGACGGCATCTACGACTTCCGCGCTGAACCATCCCCTTCTTGATCGCCAATCTCTCAACGCTCAGGAGATTAAACGTCATGCCTCCCCTGCATCCTATGCTGACCAACATCCTGGCCCTGGCCAACCCGGCAGAATGGCAGAAGAGCCTGCGTCTGGCCCAAGAAGGGCTGGCAGGCTGGAAGAAACGTCGCTTCCGCCGCGTCTATCTCGTCGGTCACGGCTCGTCGCTGTACGATAGCATGGTCGGCGCCGCCATCATCGAGCACATCGCCGGCGTGGACGCCAGAGCCTGGCCAGCCTTTGCCTTCGCCGCCTATGCGGAAGAAAGGCTGCTGGACGCCCGGACGCTGGTCGTGGGCATCTCCATGACCGGCACGACGCGCTCGGCCTGCGCGGCGCTGGAACGGGCGCGCGCCCAGGGCGCCGCGACCCTGGCCATCACCGCCTGCGGCGATTCGGCTATCGCCCGCGTTGCCGAACAGGTTGTCCTGACCGGCGGCGAGGACGACGTGCCGCTGGTCAAGACCAAATCGTACGTCCAGGCGCTCATCCCGCTTTACTGGCTGGCAGTACAGTTAAACGGCGCCGCCGCCATCCGCCAGTACTGGCAGGGACAGATTCAACGCGCGGCGGAAAACGCGGCCTCCTTCCTCAACCAGCAACGCACCGAAATCGAGGCGCTGGCCCAACAGTTCGCCCCCCAGGCGCCAATGGTCTTCGTCCTCGGCAGCGGTCCCAACTGGGGCACCGCCGAAGAGGCCTCGCTGAAGATTATCGAAATGGCCAAAATGCCTTCGGAATGTCAGGAACTGGAGGACTATTTCCATGGCCGCTTACGCGAGGTGGAACCGACCATGCCTTTCTTTTTCCTCGTGCCGCAGGGTCGCGCCAGCCAACGCCTGCTCGATTTTCTGACCGTCTGTGCACGGATTCCCGTGCCCTCCGTCGTGCTGACCGATGTCGTGACGCCCGCCATCCGTCAACTCGCACGCTACGTCATCCAGCTGCCCGGCGGGCTGGACGAATACGCCACGCCGCTGCTCTACGCCATCCCCATGCACCTGTTCAGTTACCATCTGGCCGTATTGCGCGGCCACGACCCGGAAGCGTTGCGCTACGGCATTGACGCGCCCAACGTCAGCTACGCCGGCGCAGCGTGACCCCGCCTGGCGCCGGGCAACCCTGCCCGCTCGCCAGGCCCTGACGACAAAGCCAGGGCGAAGAAATGATCCGCCGCACCATGTCACGCAGATCCACGGACGCAAAAACCAGCCAGGCCCACGAATGCTCGTCTCATGCGCTCCTCGTGCCTTCGTGAAATCCCTGCCCTGAGTGGGAGCGAAAGGTTCATGAACGGTTCCCCTGCCAGACACGACGATGGCAGGGAATTGCATCACGGTAACTAGGTAGCCCTGTCTCAAAACTGTTGTGGATGTCATGGCGAGGGCGTTCTCTGCCCGAAGCAATCCCCTGATAAAGGGGAGATTGCTTCGCCAAAAAACGGCTCGCCATGACATGGCTGAGTAGTTACGCATCACGAAACTGTAACGGTTGCGGGGGGCGTTTCATCAGTATAATGGGAAAACAAGTGCGATGATGAAACGCCATCTTCTCTCGTCTCTCCGGGAATCGTTCCTGTCGCCTCGCCGTCTCTTTGCCGCCAGCGCCATCCTGTCGTTATTGTTGGTCTCATTCCACCTGGCGGTACTGGGACTGACGGCGGAGGAGAGGGCGCGCGGAGACATCAATGACATCCTGGCCGCGCTGAGCAGTCTGGCGGCCACGTTGGGGCTGGCTTACGGCGCTTTCTGGTCGCGGCGCCTCGACCGCCGTCTGGGTCTGGCCTGGGGGTGTTTTGCCGCCGGCATGCTCGGCTGGGCCATCGGCGACCTGCTGTGGTTGCACGCGACGTTAAGTCAAAGAGAGATTCCCGCTGCCTCGCTGGCAGACGCCTTCTACCTCTCCACGTACCCCCTCTTCCTGCTCGGCCTCTATCTCCTCCCGCGTGCGAAAGCAGAAACCTCGCCGTGGACCTGGGTGGATATTGCCATTGTAGTCTTCGCCGCCGTAGGAATCTACTGGAACTTCGTGCTTGCCCCCTGGCTGACTCAGCTGGCACCGGCCAACCGCCTGGCCATCTGGATTACGATCGCCTATCCCCTGGGAGATATCCTGCTCATCGGGGGCATTACCGCCGCGCTCCTTCTACCCGGTTTTTCCATCTGGCTACCCTCCCTGTCCTTCCTGTTGATCGGACAGGGGTTGGCTGCCATTGCCGACAGTCTGTTCTCTTACTACACCCTGCGCGGGGACTTTTCTCGCGCTGATTCCTTCAACATTTTGTTCTCGATGGCCCCGCTGGTGCTGATGCTGGGCGGCGTGGCGCAAGCCCGTCTGGTCAGCCGCCGACTGTCAGGCGAGACCATCCCCCTCCCGCCAGAGCAGCCGTTGACGATTCTGCGGCTGGTCACTCCCTTCGTCTGGCTGGTTTTTGCCTACCTGTTGCTTCTTTTTGGCCCCCGGCTTGCGCCGGGGTTGCCCTGTCACCAGAACTGGCTGTGGCTCTCCGCCCTGCTGGGAACGGTTGCCGTGCGTCAGGTGGCTGCCGCCCTGCAAAACCGCCGCCTGGAACGCGCTTTGCGCGATTGGGCCGAAACGCTGGAAAAACGCGTTGCCGAACGCTCCGCTGAACTGTTGCGCGTGAACGAAGCCTTGCGCCAGCAAATGGAAGAACAACGCCGCATCCAGGCGCTGTTGCGCGAACGCGAGGAACGCCTGGCCTATTCCGCCACGCACGATTCCCTGACCGGCCTGCCTAACCGTACCTTGCTGGTGGATCGGTTGACGCAAACCATGCGCCGCTACCGTCGTCATCCTGACCAAAGGTATGCCCTGCTCTTTCTCGATCTGGACAACTTCAAAACCGTCAACGACAGTTTAGGCCATCTGGCCGGCGATGAACTGTTGATTCAGGTTGGGAAACGGCTGCGCGACCTCGTCCGCGCCGAGGATACCGTTGCCCGCATCAGCGGCGATGAGTTCATCCTGCTGCTGGAGCAATGTTAAAACAGGGAACAGGCGCTGTGTGTGGCGCAGCGCGTGCTGGAAGGACTGAAAACCCCCTTCGAGGTGGACGGCCATGTGCTCTACATCAACGCCAGCATCGGCATCGTGCTGGCCGAAGCCGAACACAATGACCCGATGGAACTGTTGCGCGATGCCGATTTAGCCATGTACGAGGCCAAAGCGGGCGGGAAGGGTCGTTTCGTGCTCTTTTCCTCGCCGCTGCGCGAACGCGCCATGCACCGCCTGACGCTCGATACTGACCTGCGTCAGGCTTTCCAGTCCGATGCCTTCGTCCTGTACTATCAACCCATCGTCGCCCTGCAAAGCGGAAAAATCGTTGGCTTCGAGGCCCTGCTCCGCTGGCAGCACCCGACGCGCGGGCTGATCGGGCCGGCAGAATTCATCCCCATTGCCGAGGCCAACGGCTTCATTCACACCATCACCGAATGGACGCTGCAGGAGGCCTGCCGTCAGATACAGGCCTGGAACGCCTTGCAACCGGACACGCCTTTGTTCGTCAGCGTTAATCTCTCGCCTGTCTCGCTCCACCGCCCTGAACTGCTCCAATGGGTAGATAACAGCCTGCGTTCGACGTCGCTCCTCCCCAACTGTTTGCGCCTTGAAATTGTCGAAACCGCGCTGCTACAAGACCGTCGCGCCGAACAGGCGCTGGAACAAATGCGTCAGCGAGGCATCGAAATCGGCCTGGATGATTTTGGCACCGGCTATTCCTCGCTGAGCTCCATCCATAGATATCCGATTGACCTCTTGAAGATAGACCGTTCCTTCGTCTCCCGCCTGACGCAGAACGCCAAGCTGGATTCCATCGTGCGCGCGATTGTTCACCTGGCGCAGGAACTGGGCCTGCAGGCTATCGCCGAAGGGATTGAGACGCGTCCCCAGTACGACTTCGTGAAGAGCATCGGTTGCCCACTGGGACAGGGCTTTTTCCTCTCGCCTCCGCTGGAGGCCCGGCAAGCCCAGGATTTGCTCGCACGCGGCGGGGTAATTCCGATACCCTCTGACTGAAGGGGTTACATGTGCGCCAGGCTGATCTCCAAACGCCGCGCAACTGGCAGGATATACTGGTCAATCAGGCCGTCCAGATCGGCCTGGGGATCATCAAACATGGCGGCAATCGTATGGGACAGCGCGGTCACCAGGCGGTCTTCCACCATACCCCAGAGCGCAATCGCTGGCGTTGTACGCCCGATCAGCAAAGCCTGCTTCACCAGAGTATAGTAGGCCGGATCGGGGAGAGGGAAAGCCTCCAGCGCATCCAGTCGCGCGGGCAGCAAGGGGCTGATGTCCGCAAAGGCTCGCTGAAACTCGCGTCCGCTCAGGTGAGCAACCAGCGCCGCCGCCTCAGCGGGGTAGTCGCTTCCTTTCACTTGTATCACAATCGGGTCCAAAGCACTGCCTGCGCTCCCGGCACGGTTCAGCGAATCGGCGGGGCCTGGGTCATGATCTGACGCGCGGCGCGCCGGCCAATTTCCACCGCAAAATTCGTTCCTCGATCCCAGGGGTACACCTGGCTCATCGAGGCCAGATACAGGCCCGGCACAGGCGTTGCAATCGGCGGAATGTTCGCCGAATGATTCACCAGCGGGACAGGCTGGGCATAGGCCGTGCGGAACAACCAGACTTTCCTGATCCAACTGCGCTCGAAAGCCGGGTTGATTTTCGTCAGCGACGGCAGGAAGCGCTCCAGTAATTCGTCTTGAGAGAGACGGAAGTACTCATGCTCCGGCTCCAGGTAATCTCCCAGATAGACGATGTGATCACCGCCAAAATGGCGCGGGGATACGAAGTTCGTATGTTCCACCAGAGCCAGGAACGGAAAGCCAGCCGCTTTGGGCAGGTTATACCAGTAATACCCTTCGCGGGAAAGGCGCTGGCGCAGCGACAGCACCATCACCACCGCGCCCATGGACTTCAGCCGCCGCAACCCGCTCCCATACTGTTCCGGTAACGACGGGACCAGTTGCGTCAACGCCTGCGGCGAAAGCGTGACCAGCACACGGTCGTACTCCTCCTCAACCTCGCTTCGCACGCGCAACGATCCCGTCTCCGCCTGTGGCTCAATGCGCATGACCGGCGTTTGCAGGCGAATCTCTACCCCCAGCGTGCGTAAGTGTTGAGAAAACAGGTCAGCAAAACGCTGGAAGCCGCCCTCGAACGTCCCCAAACGGGTGGTGCGTGCCTTCAGACGCGCCCACATCCAGGCCATGTTGACCTGTGACGCATAACGCTCGCCAAACTTGCCGATCACCAGCGGCTCCCACATCATCTCATACACCCTGTCGCCGGCCCAACGGCGCATCCACGCATCCACGGTCACCTTTTCCAGTGGCCGCCAGTTGTTTGTCAGACGCAGGTATAACCCCACCAGCCCAAAGCGTACCTTGTGGACTCCCCACCCCAGGCCAGGAAACAGGATCGCCCTGCCGATGGAATCGAAGGGGTAAAAACGCCCGGCGTGATAGACGACAGTATAGGGCCGGGGAAAGAGCACTTTATCCTGCCAGCCAAGTTCCCGTATCAGACCAAGAATGTGCCTGTCGCCGGCAAACCAGTGATGGTAGAACTTTTCCACCGACCACTCCCAGTGCGGCTCCTGAAAACCACCTGCCAGACCACCCACGGAGTCGGTCGCTTCATAGATAATCACCCTATGCCCGGCGCGCACCAGATCGTACGCCGCCGAGAGGCCGGCAAAACCGGCGCCAACGATAGCAATATTCATCTTCGCACCTTCTCCAACAGAGATACGACCTGCAACAAAGGTGACGCCAGACCGTCACAGGCCAGGCGGTAAACCACGCGCCGCGCTACTCGAATTATACTATTCGTCCGTCTCGCCCCCAATCGTTCTTGTGGTAAAATAATGCCAGATCGGGATAAACCGCGCCAGCGCCTCGAAGGTTCAATTTTCCAACAGCCTATCCCGAACTCACGTTAACATGTCATTGCGAGCCGTTTTCTGGCGAAGCAATCTCCCATTTATCAGGCTAAATTGACTCGCCTGGAGATTGCTTCGTCGCAAAGAACGCTCCTCGCCATGACATACACAACAGCTTTGATGCAGAGCTGAATAGTTACGTTAAAATCATTTTGCTCGCCCCTGTAGCTCAGTGGACAGAGCGTTGGCCTCCGGAGCCAAAGAGGGCAGTTCGAGTCTGCCCAGGGGTACCTTCAGGGATTCCGATTTCCCGGCGTATCTGTTGGGTAGCCCCAGGGGGAAGTGTGTTACAATGTAAAAAACGGACGGACAGGCGTGAAGGTCTCCTGCAAAAAGAGGCGCTGGAGCGCCGGGCACCCAGAGACAAAGTTATTTGCGAGCGCCCCTCGCCGCCGTCAAAATCCGCCTGCCGTACCTCCTGAAACATCGAAACTTGCGTAACTACCTGCCCCCTCGCCTCATTGCGAGATGCCGAAGGCGACGAAGCAATCTCAAGTTCCATACAAGAACATTCGTGGACTCGCGAGGGAAGATTGCAGCGGCACCTCGGGCGAGCCTCGGCGTGGCCCGGATGCCACCTCGCCATGACAGCAGGCAGATAATGACAAATTTTCTTACGAGAGGAGAATGCTCATGGAAACAACCTCCCCCCCTCCTGCACCGGCCAGGAACCGAAGCGGCTTGATCATCGGCATTATCATCGCCCTGCTGGGCTGCATGTGTCTGCTGGCCCTTCTGATTGCCGGGGCCGTGACCTTGCTCCGCTCGGACTCCATTTCGCTATCCAAATGGCAGTCCTACACCAACCAGAAGATAGGGTTCAGCGTGTCCTATCCGTCTGACTGGGTTTACGAGGAAAACGAGAATGGCGTTACCCTCGCTTCTTCGCAGGCTGTGCTCGATGAAGGTCCCGATTCGGGAGGCGCCGGGCTGGCGGTGATGTATTTTCCCAGCCAGTATCTCCCCAGCACGCCGGTGGAATTTATTAACTACCTCGCCGGCAGCGGGGAATGGGGCAATACGCAAATCACAGGCCCGATAAACGAATTAAAGGTAAACGACTACCCGGCAGCCTCGGCAGAGTTAACCTCCTTTGACGAGATGGAAGGCCTCACCTATCACATGCAGGTGACCGTTATCCTTGTGCCAGAAGCGTACTATGTTCTGGTCGGCGTTGCCCTGCAAGATGAGTGGTCCACACACGAGGCAACGCTCCGGCGCATCGCAAAGTCATTGAAGATCAGCCAGCCCTGATAGCCATTCTCCTGCAAGGTAGCGGTTTTTTATAAGGTGTAATGCGCTTTCGACAGGACAATCTGGCTCTTCGTGCTGTTTTTCGTAGATTCTGCGGCGTGGGCCTTTGGCTGCTGCTGGCGGCCTGCGCGGCTACTCAACCCGCGTCGCCAAAGCCGGCCTCTCCTGCCACGCCCGAAGCGCAAATAACCCTCTTCCCAACCCCGACGCCATCCCCCACAGTCAGCCTGCCGCCGCCCACGCCTACCCCTATTCCTGCTCATACTACCACTACCATCAACGTGCGCGCCGGGCCGGGGGTTAACTACCCCTCACTGGGTCTGCTGGCGGCTAATCAAACCGTGCAGATTATTGGACAAGACGAGGGCGGCGAGTGGTATCTCATTCTCTACCCGACCGCCGAGGCAGGACACGGTTGGGTGGCGGCTCCCTATGTTCAGAGGCAGGCAACAGTCTCCCCGCCGGTCATTGCCCCGTCATCGCCGACAGCCTCTGGCCCACTCGGACGCACCTCGCAACGCATCAACGTGCGCAGCGGGCCAGGACTGTCCTTTGAGTCGCTGGGCGTTATCGAGGCCGAAACTACGGTCAACCTCACCGGGCGAAATCGCAACAGCACCTGGTTGCAGATTCAATACCCTCCGGGTCCGGGCGGGCACGGCTGGATCTCCGCCGCCTACGTTCAGGTGGAAGATATTCTCAGTCTGCCTGTTCTGGACGAGTTCGGGAGTCCGGTCCCTGTGCTTACGGCCGGCCCGACTTCAAGGCCCATGACGCCAACCCCCACGCTGGGGCCAGCGCGCGCAGATGGCGATTCGGCCCAGAATCCGGCGGTACGGGTATTCTTCTCCCCTGCCGGTAGCAGAACGTTTCTCTACAGCAGCGATGTTTCCCTGCCCGAAGGCGACGCGGCGGATTGGGTAGAGTTTACCCCGTATGCCGCCTCAGGCGGGATTACGTCTGTCACCCTGCGCCTGACCTGTGAGGGCAATGGGGAAATTCAGGTAGAGGTATGGCAGGATGGGGAAACACCGCAAGCGTGGGAAAAACCTGCCTGTAACGGCGAGCCCGTTTCTGTGACCTTAAAAGCCGGCGTTCCCTACCTTGTGCGCTTGAGTCCAGAGCCGTCTGCTTCTCTCACCCTCATCCGCTACACACTCGCGGTGAGCAATGATTCCTGACGTACTATGACTCCTGAGCGACCATGAAAGAATGGATTTACTCCCGTAATGCGGTTTATGAAACGCTGCGCGCCGGACGGCGACGCTTCTACCGCTTGCTGATTGCGGAAGGGGCGCAGGAGAAAGGGCGTCTGGGCGACATTCTTCAACTGGCCGAAGAACGCAATGTTCCGCTGGCGCGCCGGCCGCGCGGCGAACTGGATGCGCTTCACCCTGCTCATCAAGGGGTAGCCCTGGAGGCCAGCGAATACCCTTACGTCAACGTGGCCGATATGGTGGATCTGGCCGCCCAACGCCAACAACCGTTGCTGGTGTTGCTGCTGGATGCATTGCATGACCCGCAGAATTTCGGCACCCTGCTGCGCACCGCGGAAGCCGTCGGCGTCCACGGCGTGGTGCTACCGCTGGCGCGAAGCGTGACCGTCACGCCGGCAGTGGTCAATGCCTCTTCGGGCGCCAGTGAGCATTTGCTCATTGCCCGTCACAACCTGGCTCAGGCAATCAATGATCTGAAAGACGCCGGAGCCTGGATTGTCGGTCTGGATGAAAGCGCCGCGAACCAGAGCCCGTTTTCTATCCCCTCCCGTGAACCTTTGGGACTCGTGGTCGGCAGTGAAGGGGAAGGCTTGCGCTCTCTGATCAAAACAAAGTGCGATTTTCTCCTCCGTCTGCCAATGCAGGGTCGAGTCGCCTCCCTTAATGCGTCCGTAGCCGGTTCGGTGGCGCTTTACCTGATATATCTGGCTCGATCAGAGTCTTCCATATCTGGGGGGTAGAAATCGGTTTTTTCTCTTCCACCCTGTGGATAAATGCCAAAAATCTGTGGAAAAAGCGTTTTTTCTGTGGAAAAGTCAGGCAGACGCCTCTCAAAGCACCCCCCAGATATGGGGGGTGTCTTTCTCGCGCCGCCAGCGATAGAAGACCCTTTCAGAGGCGATGGGAATTTTCTTCTGGCTATTTTCCTCACTTTTCCACAGCCATTCCCGACGTGAGCACCCATATCTGGCTACCGTCAAAGTCTTTAACACCAGGTATGGTGGTTGAGAATTCTTTTCCACTTTTCCACAAGCCCTGCTAAGACTGCGATATCTTACAAAACTCTAAACATAAGGTAACTATCTACCCATTACCCACCCCTGTCATCGCGAGCCGCCGTAAGCGGCGCAGATATCCCCTTACTTGCCGGGAGATTGCTGCGCTACGCTCGCTATGACAAGATGCGGAGGGCTCTTCATTATGGCCGGGGAGTTCATCCCCCTTGCTTTGCTGTCTTCCTTTCTCGCCGCTGGTATAATTGACTTGTGATTGAATGCGATATTCCTGCCCGCGGTCATCTGCAATTACATCACCTTGTTCTGGACGTCAACGGTACGCTGGCGTTGGATGGACGCCTGTTGGAGGGGGTGGCGGAGCGTCTGGCGGCGCTGAAGGAGAAACTTACGGTACACCTGATTACGGCGGATACCCATGGCCGTCAGGCGGAAATCGACCGTCTCCTGGGCCTGCAAGCCGTGCGTCTTCAAGGTGGCCAGGAAGCAGAGCAGAAGGCGGCCTACGTACGCGCCCTGGGCGCGGCGAATGTGGTTGCCATCGGTCAGGGCGTCAACGATAAAGGCATGTTGGAAGCGGCGGCGTTAGGAATCTGTGTTCTCTCGCCGGAAGGCACGGCAGTGGCCGCCTTGCTTGCCGCTGACCTGCTTGTTCCCACCATTCTGGATGCTCTTGACCTGCTCGAACACCCGCTGCGTCTCCGGGCCACTTTACGGGAGTGAGCCTGCATGGAACCCTTTGTTCCTGAAGAACCTTTACCGGCGGATTTTCGGCCTCTGCCGACGGAGGAGCCGTCGGCTGCCTCCTCGGTACAGGCAGGGGACGAGGCGGCCTCCTCATTGACCGCGCGCACGGAGCATACTGCCGCCCGCCTGTCGGCCTCGGCGCGGCGTCGCCGGGCGCGTCGCGCCGCCCTTTTCCCCGGCGAGGATGAGCGAGCGCAGTTGCTCAACCGTCTGGCGCGGCGCGCTTTCCCCACGCTGGATTTCTTCCTTTTCTCTTTCTTGTGTGGTGCCATTCTGGGGGCAGGGTATCTTCTCGATTCCCAGAGTTTGCTGTTGCTGGGCATCCTGTTGGTGCCGTTACTCATGCCCTGGCTGGGGGTCACACTGGCCGGCGCCACCGGCGCCTGGCGTTTCTTCTTCCAGTCGCTGGCGGCCCTGCTGGTCGGTGCAGGGCTGGTGTTCATTCCCAGCGTTGTGGCCGGTTTTGCGGCGCGGCTGTGGCTACCTTTGCCGCTGGTCCAGGCGAACCTGCATGCCCGTTTGTGGTGGCCAGACCTGTTCGTGCTGGCCCTGGGCGCCGTACTGCTGGTATTGTCCTTTGTGCGTTCTGAGGAAAAGCCCTTCCTGCCTGGCATCATGCTTGTTTATGAACTATACCTGCCGCTTTCTGCCGGCGCTTTCGGCCTGGGGGCCGGGCTGGCTTCGCTCTGGCCGGCGGGAGTGCTGGTTTCCTGTGCTCATCTGGCGCTGGCGATCCTGCTTGGCAGTCTGACTTTCTTTCTGGTCAGATTCCGCCCGATTCGAGCAACGGGATACCTGCTTGGCGCGCTGGTGTGGCTGGCTGCGCTGGTGGTGGCTGTCGGGATCATGAGCGGTCGAGCGGTCGTTTTCCTTCCTGCGACGTCTCGACCAACCCCGACTGCCGCGCCGCCAACCCCGCTGCCCACGTTCACTCCTCCGCCGACGTTGCCGGCTACGGCCACAAGCACGCCGACGCCTCGACCTTCTCCCACCTCGTCGCCTACCCCTACCTTTACTCCCACCCCGCTTTATGCGCGCGTGTATGTCGTTCCTGGCGATGGTGCTTTATTACGTTCCGAACCGGGGAGCAAAGGGGTCGTGATCACTTCGCTCCTCAATGGCTATCTGGTGCAAATCCTGCCAGAGAGCGTTACGGTGGACAACGTTGTCTGGGTGCGCGTCTATGTTCCGGATCTGGATGTCAGCGGCTGGATGCAACGGAATGCGCTGGCTACGGCGACCCCCTCCCCGCCGTGAGAAAACCTTTTGTTTAAAGGTCAAGCCCGCGCCTCGTGGCGCGGGCTTGACCAGACCAACTCGGAGGGAGGAGAGATGTCACCTGCGGACAGGGAAAGGAGGAGGAACCTTATCCGCTGGCGAAGGCGTATTCTATGCAAGGTTATCAGGCGCGGCAAGTGACAAGCGTCATCATTCGAGGTGACGAGTCGCGCAATCCCTTTTCCGCAAGGAGGAGGTCATGAATCTACTACAGAATAAAACGGCCCTGGTGTTTGGTCTGGCCAACGAGCGTTCGATCGCCTGGGGTATCATCCAGGCCATGCAGCGCGCTGGGGCGCGCCTGGGCGTCAGTTACGCTGGCGCGGCGCTGGAAAAGCACGTTCGCCCTCTGGTGGAAAGCATCGGCTGTGATTTTGTGGAGCCGTGTGACCTGACCCGCGATGAAGAGATCGCCGCGCTGGTTGAAAAAGTCGCCCGACACTTTGGTCAGATTGATATTCTGGTGCACTCCGTGGCTTTTGCCAACCGCGAGGATTTGAGCGGCCCCTATTACCGCACCAGTCGCGCCGGCTTTCATCTGGCGCTGGATGTCAGCGTTTATTCGTTCGTTGCCCTGGCAGGCGCTTTTCAGCCTCTCCTGCGCCCCGGCGGCGCTTTGCTTTGCCTGACTGCCTATGGCGGCGAGAAGGTGCTTCCATCTTACAATGTCATGGGCGTGGCGAAAGCGGCGCTGGAGGCCAGCACGCGCTATCTGGCGTGCGATTTCGGCCCGCAGGGGGTGCGCGTGAACGCCATTTCGGCCGGCCCGATTCGCACGCTGGCGGCGGCCGGTATTCGCGGATTTCGCGATCTGTACCGTTACTTTCCCGAAATCGTCCCTCTGCGCGCTCAGGTTACCATTGAAGACATTGGCAACGCGGCCGTCTTTCTCTGTTCCGAGATGGCTGCACATATCACCGGCGAGGTGCTTTACGTGGATTGCGGCTATCATATTCTGGGGGCGCCTATCCTCGTGGGTAACGCTGCCGAAACAGAATAGGCCGCGTGCCGGCTGGGGCTCTCTCTGGCAGGGCGAACCGGCTACAAAAGTTTCACGCATAGCGCCGTCATTCTCCTGAACAAGACGGTCGTCCCTGCCTGCCGCTTGCCCGCTTTTCGGTGGACGAGGATCCGTCTGGCAGAGCGAGGGTCAGGTCTGGGCCGGTGAAAGCAGGTTTGCGCTGGAAGAAGGCGTTATGGTATGATTGAGGCGGTTCAGGGAAAACGTTCGTTCCCCGAGGATGAATATCTCCCTCTCGCCTGATGCTGTGGGAGGGATTCTAGAGGCAAGGTTGGTGAACAGGTAGCAGAGCGTATGTTCAGGCGCAATGGACAAAATTCTCCGCCGGCGGAGATTCCGGCTATTGAGCGCATTACCTCCGTGCTGGGGGCGGGGGTGATCTGGCAGGGAAGCCTCAGCGGTTCAGGAGGCGTGCGCATCGAGGGGGCTTTTGAAGGACAGATTGCCCTGCGCGGTACGCTGGTCGTTGGCGAGACGGGGCGGGTCAGTTGCGAGAACATCCGTGCCCGACACGTCGTTGTGGCCGGAGCAGTCAAGGGCAATATCACGGCGGAAAAGGTTGAGATTCGCTCGACCGGTCGCGTTTGGGGAGATATCGTCACCATTGCTTTTGCCAGTGAGGAGGGCGCTTTCCTGCGGGGTCAGATTCGCATGGAAGAGACGCTTGAACTGGATTTGGGCGCGGAAGCGCCGGAAGTGACCCAGACGGCTTCAACCACCTCGTGAAGCCCCGCGACGCGGCCCTGACGCTTCACGCTGGAGTGACGATGGGCCAGGCCGCAAATTCCTGGACAGGGAGAGACGTTTATGGATGAATTCCAGCCCCCCCGCCAGACGGGAACGATGATGTTGACCATGCTGCTGCTCCTTTGTTTGGGGTTGCTGGTGGTGGCCGGCTGGCAGATGAGTCAGGCCGCCCCTGGGCAGGGTGTGGCCGTTTTTCTGGCATTGGCGCTGTTGGGCTTCCTGCCGATGCCCTGGCTGGCATACCACCTCTACGCCCTGCAGAGTGCGGTATATCGCCTGGATCGCAATCAGCTCGTGCTACGTTGGGGGTTGCGTTTTGAACAAATCCCGATTACGGACGTGGAATGGGTCAGGCCGGCCGATCTTTCGTCCGGCGCGCTCCGACCGCCGCTGCACCTGCCTGGCCTGATTGTCGGTCGGCGTCGTCATCCGCAATGGGGGGAGGTGGAGTTTCTGGCTTCTGATGCCCAAAAAATACTCTTCGTCGGCAGCCGGCACGGCGTGTATGCCATTTCGCCGGTCGAGACGCGCGCTTTTCTGGCTGCCGTTCAGCGCGTGCTGGAGAGCGGCAGTCTGGTCAGCGTGCCGCCTCAGTCTGTTCGCCCATCGTTCGTTGTGATTCAGGCCTGGCATAGTCCGTGGGCGCGCTTTTGCTGGGTGAGTGCATTCCTGCTGAATCTGGGGCTGCTGCTCTGGACAGGCTGGCTCATCCCTTCCCTGGGACAGGTCTCGTTGGGCTTTCTGCCCAATCGTCAGCCGGCCGAGGCGGTGCCGGGGGAATACTTGTTGCTTGTTCCCATCGTCAGCCTGTTATTGTCTCTGATCGGCTGGCTGGCCGGTTTGTTTCTCTACCGCCGTGCGGAACAACGTCCGCTGGCGCACCTGCTCTGGTTTGGCAACCTGATCAGCAATTCCTGTTTCCTGGTAGCACTGTACTTTATCCTGACGATCCCATGACGCATCTGGTTGTGTCCCTGCTTGTTGCGGCGCTGGTGGCTGGAGGCATTGCCTGGCTGGCCTGGCGGGCCGCGGCGCTCAGTCCTTCGGGGGGATGGGCGGCCTGGGGGGTTGGTACGGTTATCTTCGGGCTGGGGGGCTGGCGCTGGGCGTTATTGTTGCTGGCCTTTTTCTTGTCCTCCAGTGCACTGACGCGCCTTTTCCAGCGCCGTAAGCAGACTCTGGAGGAGAAATTCGAGAAAGGGGGGCGGCGCGACGCCGCGCAGGTGCTGGCCAATGGGGGGCTGGCGGCGCTCCTGGCTGTTTTATACGCTTTCTGGCCTCAGGCGGCGTGGATCTGGGCCGCCGGCGCGGCCTCGCTGGCGGCTGTCAACGCCGATACCTGGGCCACCGAACTGGGGGTGCTCAATCCCTCGCCGCCGCGCCTCATTACCAACGGCAGGGTGGTCGAGCGCGGCACGTCAGGGGGCGTCTCATTCTATGGTTTGCTGGCGGCCTCCGCGGGCGCCAGCGGGATAGGTCTGCTGGCTGCCGCCCTGTCACCCCAGCCGCTGCTGCCGGGGGAGGTAGCCCCTTATGCCCTGCGCATCAGTCTGGCTGGCTTTGTGGGTGCGCTGGTCGATTCACTGCTTGGTGCCACGCTGCAGGCCGTGTATCACTGTCCACGCTGCGCAAAGGAGACCGAGAAGCACCCTCTTCACACCTGCGGCGCGCCGACGGTGCTCCAACGTGGCTGGCGCTGGTTGAATAACGATGTCGTCAACTTCCTTTGTGCCCTGAGCGGCGCGATCACGATTCTTTTCCTGCGGTAACGGGAGGTCGCGGTGTACCTGGCGATTGAAGGTGTTATCGGTGTGGGCAAGACTACGCTGGCGCGTTTGCTACAGCCGGCCTTTGGCGCCGAGTTACTCCTGGAAGTCTTTGAGGAAAACCCCTTCCTGCCCAAATTCTACGCCGACCGTGAGCGCTATGCCTTTCAAACCCAAATCTTCTTCCTGCTTAGCCGCTACCATCAGCAACGGCACAACGTGCCGCAGATTCTGGCCAGCGGCAAGACACTCATCTCGGACTATACCTTCGCCAAAGATGCTCTCTTTGCCCGCATTAACCTGCAGGGGGATGAACTGGAGATGTATAATCGCGTTCATGCCGCTTTAGCGGAAAAGATTCCCCGACCGGACCTGCTGGTGTACCTGCGCGCCAGTCCCGACGTGCTCTTGCAGCGCATCGCGTTGCGCGACCGCGCCTATGAACGCAATATAGACCGTCACTACATTGAGACCCTCTATCAGGCTTACGAAGAGTTCTTCTCTCGCCCTTATGACGACACGCCGGTTCTGACGATAGACACCGATCCGCTGGATTTCGTCCACAATGCCGCCCACCTGGAACTGATCCTCAACCGCATTCGTTCCGCCCTCGGCCTGACCCATCAACTGCCGTTGTTGTGAGATGGCGCCGGGGGAGGGAATGGCCGCGCGGTCAGAGATTTTTGGTAACTATTTAGCCCTGTCTCAAAACCGTTGTGGATGTCATGGCGAGGAGCGTTCTTTGCGACGAAGCAATCCCCAGGCGGTCCATTTAGCCTGAGAGGGGAGATTGCTTTGCCCAAAAACGGCTCGCAATGACATGGCTGAGTAGTTACGTTTGTAGAACAAAAGTTCTATAATTCCTGTCGCTGGAAAAGCCAGCCGGCCGCGCCGAGCGCCATAACCAGCATGGTCAGGCTGACGCCCAGCGCTGGCCAGGCTGTCAGCGAATCCCCCAACACCAGCGCGCTGCCCCAGGCGAACAAACGGGAAGGGGCGTACTGTTCCAGGCCGGGGAGTGCACTGACCAACCCAATGATCAGCAAAGCGGCAAAGGCAAGAGCGGCGGCTGCTCCCTGGCTGCGGGCGAGGGTGCTGCAAAGCAGGGCGACGGCGATATAAACCAGGAACACCACCAGCATCAATCCATTCAACGCCAGGAATGCTCGCCAGGGCAATGGGGCGAACAACAACAGGGTGTAGTACCAACCGCCCAAGGCGGCCAGCAGCAGGTTAGCCGCGAACAAAATGGCCAGGGCGGTGAATTTTGCCAGCAAGAACGAGAGGCGTGAAGGGGAATGGGAAAGTAACAGCGCTGCAGTGCCGCGTTCCTTCTCCTGGGCTATGCTTCCCATACTCATCAGCAATGCCAGCAGAATCCCGAACTGGCTCAGGTTTTTGACATACTGCGTCACGGCGTCGGCCAGGGTAGGCTCGGGAATTATCTCTGCCAGCCCGGGTGGCATATTGGGAATGGTTCTCAGCAGTTGCGGCGTCAACCTGGCCAGCAACGGCGACGCCAGGCCGAATCCGATAAAGACTGCACCGACAATCAGCCAGCGGTGCGTGCGCCATTGTTCCGTCAATTCCTTGTACAAAGCCAGCAGGAAATTCATGGTTTGATTTCTCCGTTGACGAGGCGAACGAAGACTTCCTCCAGCGAAGGCTGGACTTCTTCGAAGCGTCGCAAGGGCACCTGTTGAGCGACGGCGGAAGCCAACAGTTTATGTCGCGCTTGCGCGGCGTCCTCAACGACGACGCGCAGAACGTCATCTTGAAGGTGGATTTCCCTGACCCAACCCTGCGTTGCCAGCGACTCTGCCCAACGATGGAGGGCCTCCTCTTCGCTGACCATCTCGAAGAGCGGCTGGGCGTAACGCTCCAGCAGTATTGCGCGCGGCGACTGAAGCAGCAGGCGTCCCTGCACAATGATGCCAATCGTATCGCAAATGCGTTCCACATCGGCCAGAATGTGGGTGGACATCAGGACGGTGCACTCACCGCGCAGGTTGCCAATCAATTCGAGGATTTCTTTTCGTCCGAGTGGGTCGAGTGCGCTGACCGGTTCATCGAGCAGCAAAACTTCCGGGCGGTGCAACAGGGCGGCGGCCAGGCCGAGACGCTGGCGCATACCGCGCGAGAAACCGCCGATGCGCCGCCGGGCAACTTTGTGCAGACCGACCTGTTCGAGCGTCTCGCGGATTCGTCTGGCGCGCGTGGGCGCTGGCAGGCGGTGCAGTCGGCCCAGGTAATCCAGAAACTCCTGCGGCGTCCACCAGGGGTAGAAGGCCGGTTCTTCCGGCAGGTATCCCACGAGGCGCGTCAGCGCCTGGCGCTGGCGGCTTGCGTCCAGGCCAGCGATGGAGGCGCGTCCGCGCGTTGGATGCACCAGGCCGGTCAGGATGCGCAGGGTGGTGGTCTTACCGGCGCCGTTGGGGCCGAGGAAGCCGAAGACCTGGCCTGCCTCCACATGCAGGTTCAGGCCATCCAGGGCGCGTACTGCGCCATAATGCTTATGGAGGTCTTCAATCTGAATCATCTTCCGTTTCCAGACGACCTGCCAGCAGGTAGATGGCCGGCCCGAGGGTGTTGAGGCCGAGAATGACGAGCAGCCACAACCACTTTGGCCCGCGTGTACGTTTGCGGCGCGCCCAATCCACCAGTGCGGCAATGGTCAGTCCCAATTGTAAAACCAAGAGGGGAGCGAAAAAAGGCAGGTAATGTTGAAACTCAACGGTATCCATGCTGTCTCCAGAATGTCAGGGTATGGAACACCACAAGGTGCATGGCGCAAGTGAGCGACAGCGGGCAAGAGTGAGCCAGAGATTGCCACGGGATATTCCCGGCAGGCTCGTTCTGTCGCGGTTTTCTTCCTGGCTCCGCCGTCAGCGGCAGGTTATTTTTAACCGGAGCCTTTTCAGTGGCCTGTTTGTACGTTTCACGCAACTATTCCGCTCTGCATCAACGCTGTTGTGGATGTCACGGCGAGGAGCGTTCTTTGCGACGAAGCAATCCCCAGGCGGTCCATGTAGCCTGAGAGGGGAGATTGTTTCGCCAAAAAACGGCTCGCCATGACAAGGCTGAGTAGTTACCGTTTCACGTGAAACGGCAGCGGTTGTCTGTCGCAGCCGTGCTGCAGCGTTTCACGTGAAACAATCTATCGCGCCTGGCGGTTGCGCGCCCGCAGGTTGGGGGAGTCGAAATACAGGCCTTCTACCCGATCGCCATCTACTTTGAATACAACGGTTACCATGACGTCTTCTTGCTCAAAGCGACAGCGCAATCGGTAGACGGCGTAGTCGCCGCGGTTGAAGAGCGAGGGTGCGGCGCAGGAGATAAAATTGCCGCTGGTTTCCTGTAGCATGGTGCGCAGGGCGGTGAATTGGGCTTCTTCCATGAACAGGGCGCGCATGTCGTCGCTGAAATCGCGCACGAAGTCTTCCTGCCTGCCGGCGCTCAACGCGGTCAGCAGGTCGGTGGTCACCTGCGTCACCGCTTCGTCCGAGAGCGCGGCAGGCTGGGCGCGACAGGCGCTCAAGAGCAGCACCATGCCCACCAGCAGGGTAAGGGGAAAGGGTCGAGCGTTCATTCCGGGCCTCCACGGCAGAATGGCTTCGTTGTTACTTTTCGTCTGCGTTTTGCTGGGCGAGAGCAGCCAGGCCGCTCCATCCACCCAGATTCATCGTTTCAACGGCTGAAGAAGGCACAATGATCAAGTCGCCTTTTTCCTTCAGCCTTTCCGAGAGTATGTTCATCGCCCGCAGAGGAAGGGCGGTGGGATGATCGGCGCAGGCGCGGGCGGCCTCCAGTTCCTCAGGAATAGGCTCATTTCAGGAACTCTTCCATGACCTGACGGATCTCGGCTTCGGAGGCGCCGAGGGCGCGCGCCCGGGTGACGAAATGTTCTGCCAGTGAGCGCAGAAATTCCTGCCTGACGGAAGCCTCGCCCGCTGGAGAGCCCTCGCAGACGAAAGTGCCGCGCCCGCGTTGCGTCGAGATCAACCCGCTCTCGTCCAGAATGCGATAAGCGCGGGCAACTGTGTTGAAGTGAATGCGCAGCTCGGTCGCCAGCGCGCGCACGGTGGGTAATTGCAGACCGGGTTGCAACACTCGATTGACGATCAGGGCACGCAGTTGAGCGACAATTTGCAGGTAAAGCGGCACCTCTGAACGAAAGTCCAGCTGAAGCGTGCTTGCCAGGGAAGAGAGCGTAGATTGTATCATTGTATTTTTGTATAATTGTATATGAGAAAAGGGCGGTTGTCAAGAGGACGGTTGGCGGAGGGTGTGGCTCAAATTTTCGGGGAAAACGAATCAACGAATGCGGACGGCAGACGACCGTAGAACGGGCTTTCGTAGCACGGGCTTTCCAGCCCGTTGGGGAAGACCGTCCACGAATGGGGAACGAATCAACGAATGCGGCGCGGGCAAGCGTATGTCGGGATGGGCCTGGAAAGCCTGCCCAAAAGGAAAACGGCCTTCCCCGCCCGTTGGCACAGGCTGGCAAGGCCGTCTTGTGGGAACACCAGCGGGATTTCGCGGCGCCTTAATGCTCTCCCTGTTGCTCCGGCGTGGTGGTATGAGCGCGGCTCTGCGCGGCTTTTTTCTGGCGCAAGTGAGCGCGCAGACCGTGCAGGCGTTCCGTGCCGGCGCGCAGGCGTTGCAGATTGGGGCGTAAGGCGATCAGCAACAGGCCCTCCGCCAGAACGCCGTAAAGGATGTATTGCCAGGGAGAAAGCCCCAGGCTGGCGCGGACGATGAAGATGACAGTGGCGATAAAGGCCACGCTCAGGGTCGTGACGGAAGCATAGCCGACGAAGTACCACAGGATGAACCCCAGCGGCAGGATGATGAGCAGGGACGGCCACCATAGCCCCAGGGCGCCGCCAACGGTTGACGCGCCGCCCGCGCCACCGCGTAGTCGCCAGCGCCCGGCCGCGTCGCGTTCGGCGAGGAAGATGGAATAGTTATGTCCCAAAATGACGGCAATGGGCGTCAGGGTGTGAATCCAGACGTTGCCCGTCACCGCGCGCGCGACCCAAACTCCGGCGGCCCCTTTGAGGATATCCAGGATAGCGGTCAGCACGCCGGCGCCGAAGCCGGCAGCGCGCATGGCGTTGGTGCCGCCGGTCCGTCCACTTTCAATCTGTCGGATGTCTTTGCCGCTGATGAGTTTAACGATCAGTAGCCCAAATGGAATCGAGCCGAAAATGTACCCCGCAAGCAGTACTCCTGCGTCGAGCAATCCTTGCATACGTCCTCCACCAGGCAGTAATGTTGTGACAGAGATAGTAACCCACAAGCCTTTTCCCCGTTGCGTTTAATGAAACCAGATCGCCAGGCCCCAGAAGACTCCCAGGAGAATCATGGGCGCGACCAGCGCGCGCCGGAGACTCTCTCCTTCCGTCAGCGCGGCGACGAAGTCGGTCAAGGCATAGGCCGGACTCAGCAGTGCCAGCCCAAACTGGACCGGCGTGAGCGGCCAGTAATGAAACGCCGCCCCGATCTGGACGCAGATCAGCGCCACGACAAAGGCCTGCGCCCATGACCAGACCCCCAGACGCAGGTGGAACACGCGCAGCGCGGTCAGGCCGCTGCCCAGAAACAGGGCGGGCACCAGCAGGAACAGGCGCGCGTTGGCGGCCCGCAGGGCCACGTTCAATATGAAATAAAAGACGAAGGTCAGCGCTGTCAATAACACGCTGGCAACCGGATAGCGGGCATCGTTCTTGTCGGTCACAATATACTCTGCCAGCAACACCAGCACCATCAGGAGCGCACCAACGCCAAAGCCAAGCCACCAGAGCCAGGGACGGGCCAGCGTGCCCAGCGCCAGACCGGTAATCAACGCGGTCAGAGCTGGCAGAAACAGGTGTTCCAGGGCTTCGACTGCTCTGTTTTTCCCCCAGGCAGGATGACTCTGCAACATCCAGTTCATCCCGGCGGCCACCAGTCCCGCGGCCAGGAAGGAAAGAATGGCCCCAAAGCGTAGTTCAAAAGCCAGGCGAATGCCCAGAAAAGACAGGGCGACTTGATGAACAGGCAGGTTCAACAAGCGCGTCAAAGCGTATGCCAGCAGCACGACCGCTGTCAGGATGCTTAAGCGTTCCTTCTCAGGCCAGTGATTGGAAGTAGAGACCATGCGTTCATTGTACCTTCGAGTGGCAGGAATGCCAAGATTCGGCGTTGACTCTGTTCCCTGTCCACGATTGGCTCTGCCCTCTCCCCAGGGTCGCAGCCGTCTCGCGCGAGGCTTTCGTCAGCCAGGGGCAAGCGGTTTGACGTCTTTCAGGGTAAAATGAATCCGGTAGTTTCGCATCAGGCTCTGGGGATGCGCGCTGCCTGTCAGCGATTGTCCCTGGAAGCAATGCTCGTAACTACTCAGCCCTGTCATTGCGAGCCGTTTTTTGGCGAAGCAATCTCCCATATCAGGCTAAATTGACTCGCCTGGAGATTGCTTCGTCGCAAAGAACGCTCCTCGCCATGACATCCACAACGGTTTTGAGACAGGGCGAAATCGTTACCAAGGCTCAACTTGCGGTTAAGATCCACGAGACTCTTCTCTCCTGGAGGCGTCCGTACCATGTGCGATACCACAATCGTTCCTGTTCCTCCTGCCGCCTGGCGACGCCGCTTTGATGAGGCCCCCTTACGCGCCTGGCGCGCCCGGAGACTATCGCTGCGCGAGTTCGTGAACATGCTGCCGCTCATCATGCGCGTGTTGCGCCACGTCAACCGCGAACGCGCTGCAGGCCGTCCGCCGGTGATGGAAACGGTCGCCGGCCTTAAAATCACGCCTGATATGGGCGTCCCGCTTGGCGGACTGGGCGGGGGGACGGTGACGCGCGGCTTCCGCGGCGATTTCATCCGCTGGCAAATGCAGGCCGGCATGGTGCACTATGGCGCGGTTGCCGCCGACCAGTTCTCGCTCTGGGCACAACGCCCCGCTCAACCGCCGCAGGCCATGGTCTTGAACCCGCGCCCGGCGCCAGCCGCGGCGCTGACTGCCTGGGGTTGGGGCCTGCCGGCAGCAAAAGGCACCTACTATGCACTTTTCCCGCGCGCCTGGACGGTTTACGAAGCGCCGCTGCCCGGCCTGCGCCTGACCTGCCGCCAGATTTCGCCTGTCATCCCGCATAATTACCGCGAGAGCAGTTTCCCGGTTGGTGTTTTTGTCTGGACAATTGAGAATACCGCCGACACCGAGGCCGACGTGGCCTTGATGTTCACCTTCCAGAACGGAACGGGGCGGAAAAACGACCTGGCCGGTGGACACCGGAATCGAGCCTTGCGCGAGAAAGACGCTTTGGGCGTGGAGCTGCGGCACGTTCATCGCCAGCCGCGCCCGGGGCAGAAATCCGCTTTCTTTGAGGATCCCTTGACCTTTGCCATCGCGGCCCAAGCGGACGACGCCATTCACCTGACGACCTGTACCCGCTTTGTGACCAGTGACGCTGGCGCGGCGCTCTGGAATGATTTCGCGACGGACGGCGCGCTGGAAGATAATGACGATGAATCACCCTCCGCGCCGGGCGAGAGCATTGGCGCAGCGGTGGCGGCGCGGGTCCACCTCCTGCCCGGTCAAACGGCTACGCTCCCCTTTGTCCTGGCCTGGGATATGCCCATTGCCCGTTTCGGCTGGGGGTCAGGCTGGTATCGCCGTTATACCCGTTTCTACGGACGGGAAGGGAATGCGGCCACCCGCATCGCGCGCGACGCGTTGCAGCACTACCGCGCCTGGGAAGCGCAAATTGAGGCCTGGCAACAACCGCTGCTGGATAACCCTGACCTGCCCGACTGGTACAAATCCCTGCTTTTGAATGAGACCTACTATCTGGTGGATGGCGGTACAATCTGGACCGATGGCCGTTTGGATGACCCGCCGCCGTTTTACCCGCCGCTGCCCGAACCCGAAATCGGTCACTTCGGCTACCTGGAAAGTTACGAATACCGCATGTACAACACCTACGACGTGCACTTTTACGCCTCGTTTGCCCTGGCCATGCTCTGGCCGGAACTGGAACTCAGCCTGCAGCGGGATTTTGTCCATGCAATTGGCGTCGCGCATCCGGAAACGGTGATTACCTGGTTTGCCGGGACGAAAGCCGCGCGCAAGGTGCGCGGGGCGGTGCCGCATGATTTGGGCAGTCCGGTCGCCGCGCCCTGGGAGCAGGTTAACGCCTATGTCATGCAAGATGTCAGCCGCTGGAAAGACCTGAACCCCAAGTTCGTCCTGCAAATCTACCGCGATTACGCCCTGACGGGCAACCGCGAGTTCCTGCTCGAAGCCTGGCCGGCAGTGCGCGACGCGGTGGCCTATATGCAACGCTTCGACCGCGATGGCGATGGCCTCATCGAAAACGACAATTTCCCCGATCAGACTTATGATACCTGGACGGCCAGCGGGCCAAGCGCTTACACCGGCGGTCTCTGGCTGGCCTGTCTGCAAGCCGCCGCCTCGCTGGCCACTGCCGTTGGCGAACGCGACCTGGCCGCCGCCTACCGTCAACAGTTTGCCAGAGCACGTCAGGCTTACGAATCCCGCCTGTGGAACGGGGAATACTACAACTACGACGCCAGCAACAGCCGCTATCACGATAGCATTATGGCCGATCAACTGGCCGGACAGTGGTACGCGCGCGCTTGTGGGCTGGAGGGCATTGTTCCCTCTGATCACGCACGCGCCGCCCTGCGCAAGATTTTTGCCTTCAACGTCCAGAAATTCCACCGCGGCGAGGCCGGCGCGCTGAACGGGATGCGTCCTGACGGTACGTATGATGACTCCAACCTGCAGGCCCTGGAAACCTGGATTGGCGTGACCTTTGCCCTGGCCGCTTGCATGTTGCAGGAAGGCCTGCGTGAGGAAGCCCTGGCTACGGCCAGGGGCGTGTACTGGAGCATTTACCGCGACCTGGGCCTCTTTTTCCAAACCCCGGAGGCGCTGGACGTGAACGATGTCTACCGGGCGGTGGGTTACATGCGCCCGCTGGCAGTCTGGGCCATGCAGTGGGCGCTCGAAGGCTATCCTGACCGGCTCGCGGAAAGAGCCAGAGCGGAGGAAAGTCGCGCGTAACGCGACCCGCGATTGGGTGTATAGCATACAGGGCTGTCAGAGGCCGCGCTCTTGAATTCCCTGAATAAGGAGGTTGGGGATGAGACTGGAACAAGCCTATCAGGATAAAGTGGTGCTGATCACCGGTGGGTCCAGCGGCATCGGCAAGGCGCTGGCGTTGCAACTGGATGCGCTCGGGGCGCGCTTGTGGTTGCTGGCCAGGCGTCCGCAGGCTCTGGCCGAGACTCAGGCGCAAATGCGCGGTGACTGCCATGTCCTGGCGGTGGATGTTTCGGATTGGGCGCAGGTGCAGGCGGCCCTGGAACAAGTCCAGCGTCTCAGCGGGGCGCCCGAGGTCATCATCAATTCAGCCGGCATGACCCGCCCCGGTTACGTACAGGACCTGCCGGTGGAAGTCTTCCGCCAGATGATGGAGGTTAACTATCTGGGCACCGTGCATGTGGTCAAAGCCGCCTTGCCGGCGATGATTGCGCGCGGCAGTGGTCACATCATCAACATCTCCTCCGTGGCGGGCTTCCTGGGCGTTTTTGGTTATACCGCCTATGGCGCTTCCAAATATGCGGTGCGCGGCTTTTCGGATACCCTGCGCGCGGAACTGAAACCGTTGGGAATCCGCGTTTCGATTGTCTTTCCACCTGATACCGATACGCCACAACTGGCCTACGAGGCCCCGCTCAAACCGCCGGAGACGAAGGCGCTGGCCGGCAATGCCGGCCTCCTTTCGCCTGAGACGGTAGCGCGCACGATCCTGCGCGCAGCGGCGCGCGGTCGCTACATCATCCTGCCAGGCCTGGAGACGAAAGTCCTCTATCATCTGAATAATCTACTGGGCAATGGCGTCTATCCGCTCATGGACTGGCTGATTGCTCGGGCGCGTCGCCAGAGAAATTCCCCAACAAAATGAGGAGAGAGACGATGGACATTTTCGAAAAATGTTTTGGCTATACGGCGGCGAAGGAAGCCATGGCCGCCGGCCTCTACCCCTATTTCATCCCCCTGACTGAAAATGAAGGGACGGTGGCTTCGTTTCGCGGCCATCGCCTGATCATGTGTGGGTCGAACAACTATCTTGGTTTGACGACTGATCCGCGCGTCCGCCAGGCGGCCCTGGAGGCTATTCAGCGCTTCGGCACCAGTTGCACCGGCTCGCGTTTTTTGAATGGGACGCTTGAACTGCATGAACAACTGGAACACGAACTGGCGGAGTGGGTAGGAAAGGAAGCGGCGCTGGTCTTTTCCACCGGTATGCAGACCAACCTGGGCACTATCAGCGCTCTGGTTGGGCGCAATGATGTGGTGATTCTGGACAAGGATGACCATGCCAGTATCGTGGACGGCGCCCGCCTGGGGTGGGGCGAGATTAGACGCTTCCGTCATAACGATATGCAAGACCTGGAGCGCGTGCTGGCGAGTATCCCCGACGATCGTGGCCGTCTCATCGTGGTAGACGGCCTCTACAGCATGGGGGGCGATCTGGCGCCGTTGCCGGAAATTACGGCCCTGTGTCGCCAATACGGGGCGCGTTTGATGGTGGATGATGCGCACGCGATCGGTGTCCTCGGCGGTGGACGTGGCACAGCGGCGCACTTTGGCCTGACCGACAAGGTGGACCTCATCATGTCCACCTTCAGCAAGTCCTTTGCCTCCCTGGGAGGCTTCGTCGCTGGCGAGGAAGCGGTCATTCACTATATCAAACATCAGGCCCGCGCCCTGATCTTCAGCGCCAGTATCCCGCCGGCCAACGCCGCGGCGGCGCTCGCCGCGCTCAAAATCATGCGCGAGGAACCGGAACGTATCCAGCGCCTGAACGCCATCGGCGAACGCATGCGGCGCGGCCTGCGTGATCTGGGTTTCAACATTGGCAACTCCGTCTCGCCCATTATCCCCATCATCATTGGCGATGATACTCGCACCTTGCTGGCCTGGAAATCGCTGTTCGAGGCTGGTGTCTTCGTCAACCCGGTGCTATCGCCGGCGGTGCCGCAGGGACAGCAACTCCTGCGCACCAGTTACATGGCCACGCATACCGACGAGCAACTGGACTATGTGTTGGAAGCCTACGCCCGCGTTGGCAAACAGGTAGGCTTGATTGCATAGCGCGCCTCCGCCTCTGTCCAGCGGATAAGAACAGGCTCCGCCTTTTGTCGTCGCGGAGCCTGTTGGTTTCTGGAAGGACACTTCCCTGCCGGCGGGGATGAATCATGGCTGGCTGATGACGTACAGTGTGGCCGACCATGGCGGCAGGGTCAGCGTACTTTCGCTGGCGAGGGGTTGGCTGCCGATGTTTTCAGCGTTGTGCCCGGCATCCAACCGCCAGACCTCTGCCTGGGTCGGCGTAGCGCCGTCAATGCGCAGTGGGACTTCCCGTGCATCATCGTTGAGGTTGACTACCATCAGGGTCAGTGTGCCGTCGGCGCGTTGGGCCGCATAAATGTTCACGTCGGGAATACCGGAAGCGGCGTAGAGGCGTTCGTTGCCGAAGCGCCGGTACAGGTAGAAGGTGTACAATGTCGGGCGGATGGTATTCCCCTGGAACAACCCCAGGCCGGTGGTCCGCTGCGAAATGACCCACTGATTGACCATGAACACGCCTTGCCGTCCCAGACGCCCCAGCACGTCGGCATACCAGATGGCGTTGTAGAGTGTATCCGGGGTAGCCTTGCCAAGCATCACGCTCCGCGGGTCGGAGTTGACCTCGGTAAAAGCGATGGGCAGGTCGCGCGCGGTCAGTTCGTGAATCAGGCGACGCAGGTAAATCACCAAATTGTCCCATTCCTGTGTGTTGGCACGCAGTTCCGCCGGGGTCACCTGCTGCGCCGCAGGTTTCCAGAGAGGGTAACGGTGCACGGTGACCACGTCCACCAGATCGCCGTTGGCGCGCAAAAACTCAATCATCCAATCGCGCCCGGAAGAATCTTTCGGGGTGCTGGCCAGGTCAATGCCCCACTGGTGCAATTCGGGCCCCATTAATTTGATGGTGGGGTCAACGGCTTTCATGGCCTCAGCAATGGCGCGCCATTCGCGGTTGAAACGCACAGTATCGTAGGTTTCTCCCAGGTCGCCTTCATAGAGGGTAGGCTCGTTGCCGATGCTCCAGTAGGTGACTCCGTAGCGCTTCTCGATATTCGTATATCGCACCAGTTCGGCGGCGACTTCTGGCTTGCCGTTTTTGAGGCGAACGCTGATGGTGGGCAGGGCGCCAAACTGTTTGCAAAAGTCCATGAACTGGTCAATCTGGAAGGGATTCAGGTCGGTTTCGTCACCCCAGGCGCCGCCTGGAAAGCGAAAAGCCGTGAACCCTGCCTCCAGCGCATACGGCATCATCTCCGCGGTGATGGCGTGCATGGGACCGTAGTTCGTGCCGTAGAGATAGGGGCTGATGGGGCCCAACGGAAGCGCGGCATTGACGTATAGCACGCCCGGCACAGGAGTCGGTATCGCGGTGGGGGTTGCCGTACCTGCCGGGGTAGGGGTTGGGGTTGGTGAAGAGGGCAGATTGCCGCAAGCGGTTAGCACGACAGGAATTATCCAGAAAATCAGGGTTTTGCGCATCATCATGGCCTGCTCCTGAATGTAGAGCGGAGGAATTTCTCATTCTGGTGTAACTATCTCGACAATGTTATATTTCGGCATCGTTGTCATTGCGAGGGCGTTCTCTGCCCGAAGCAATCCCCTGGTAATTGGGAGACTGCTTACCTTGAGACTCGCAAGGAGATTGCTTCGGCGGCGCCTCGGGCGAGCCTCGGCGTGGCCCTATCGCCGCCTCGCAATGACAAGGGACAGGTAATCTAACATTGTCGAGGTAGTCACATTCTGGTTATACCACAGGCCGTCTTTCTCCGGCAACCCGCAATGGCTGTGGGTCTCCAGGTGAGGTAAAATTCGATTCCCCTGGAGATGATTATGCAAACCTGTGCACTCTGCAATGCTACTGCAGCGGATACGGCGCTGACGTGTGGCCATTGTGGGGCGGATCTGAGGCGCTTCTCGACCCGCGCTGTTGCCCTGCGCCGTTTACAGGCGAATCCGCGCGTGCGTGCCGTTCGTATCTCGCTGGCGCAGGATTCCTGTCCGGCCTGCGAGGAGCTGTCTGGCACGTATCCAAAGGAGAGTGTGCCAGCGCTGCCGCACCCGGCTTGTGCTCATCCGCACGGCTGCCGTTGTTTCTATGAGCCGGTGTTAAGCGATACGGCGGTGTTGAGCACGGTAGCGCGTTAGCGACCGCTCGCCAGCCATTTCAGGGCTTCGGCGGTGATGGCAGGGGCCTCCAGCATCGGCATATGGGCCACCGCCGGGATTTCTACCAGATGCGCCTGGGGCAGGCGGGCTTTGATTTCACGGGCGCGCTCGATGGGAATCAGAGTGTCCGCCTGGCCGTGAATCAGGAGGACAGGACAGGGACACTGCGCCAGCTGGTGGAGCGCATCGGGCCGTTCGGCCATGGCTCGCAAGGCGCCGATGAGGCCGGCGGGACGTTGTTGCCGGATAAGGTCTTGCAAGCGTGGGCGCCAGTCGGGATGCGCCACCAGGCGTTCGCTCATCGTTGTCGCCACCGGCTCAACGCCCTGATGCCTGATCTGTTCTGCCGTCTGATACCGTCCGGCGCGGCGCTCGGGCGTATCGGCGGCTGCCTGGGAGGCGATCAGCGCCAGGGCCGACACCCGCGCCGGATGACGACGCGCAAAAGCCAGCGCAATATAGCCGCCCATCGAATGCCCGCCCACGGCGACGCGTTCCAGGCCGAGGTGGGTGAGCAAGGCGGCCAGGTCCTCCGCCAGGTCGTCCAGGGTATAGGGCGTTTCCGGCGCGTCCGATTGACCAAAGCCGCGTACATCGGGCAGAATCAGATCGAAGTCCTCCTGCAACAGCGGCACCACCTCTCCCCAGATACGATGGTCGAGGGGGTAACCGTGCAGCAGCACCAGCGGTATCCCGTGTCCATGACGTTCGTAGGCCAGGGAAAGGCCATTGACCATCACCTTCTTCAACATCGCCAGTTCACCTTCACTTTCTGCCGACTTCCCAGGCGGGTGAAATATTCCACGTAACCGTGAGTACAGCCGAATTCGTAGATGCGGCGTGTCACGTCCACATCGGCGCGGCAATAGGCGACGAGCAAATCCAGCCTGCCTTCGCGCCACCAGCGCACCGCCTGCAGGCCGTCGGCGGTTTTCCCTTCGCCAAGCGTGGCGCGCGCGACGGCCTCCAGAGAAACGCCAAAGCCGAGGGCGCGCTCCAGTTCTACCAGAATATCCACCGTTGGCAGCAGGGCCAGGCGCTCGTCAGGGGCATACGGGCGCAATACCTCATAATCGAAGTGAAAAACGTTGAAACCCACGACCCGGCCGGCCGATTTGAGTTCCGCAATCAATGCCGGCACGTCTTTCTCCCAGTACACGGCAAAGTCGCCGCGACGCGTGGACCAGCTGACGGCGCAGGCCAGGCGCAAGGCGCCGGTGTTCCGCCGCCCCCCGACTTCGTCAAAGGTGTGCTGCGTCTCGATATCGAAAACGGTGTAGTCCATTTATCTCCAATCCATGCGGGTCGTGAGGCCATCGCCGGTCACCTGCTGCGCTTCACCGCTGACGGAATCCACCAGCCACAGGTTACCCTGGTAAACGACTGCCAGGAAGAGGCGACCGTCGGCGCGTGGCTGTGGCGCCCAGACGGGGGTCTGCGGCTCCAGGCCGGGAGCGCCCTGGGCCGGGAACAGACGGCGGCGGTTTGAGCCATCGCGATCCATCACCACCAGCCGATAGCGGCTGGTGGCCGATTGGGCTGGCAGCAGGGCTTCCAGATAAGCCACCTGATAGCCCTCTTCCGGACCCTGTTGCTGGACTGGCGAAACTGCCGGGTGGGCGAACATGCCGGTTTGCGCCGCCAGACGCACCGTCGCGCCATTGACCAGCGAGAGGGCATACAGGTCAAAGTAAGGCGATTCCTCGGCCTCCAGCAGGCCCTGGGGCGGGGCATGATTGACTACGAACAGCGTCTGGCTATCTGCCCCCCAGGCCAGGCCGGGAACCCAGGCCCAATCGCTGTGGGTGTTGAGGGGCGTGATGTCGAACCAGGGGATTAAGACGCCTTTTTCGAGGTCCACGAAGCCGATCCCATCGGGGCGGGCATAGGCCAGTTTCTGGCCATCGGGCGAGAAGGCGAACGTGCTGCCCCAGGCGCCGTACACGCCGCCGAAGTTCGCGTCTACCAGCTGCTTGGGCAGGGTGGTGCCGCCATACGAAAAGAAGGTGACCAGATACAGATCGTTATTGGCCTGCCAGCCGGGCGCGTAGGTGCGCGGTTCGACCGTGGAATAGGCCACCTGATTGATCTTGCCGGGCACGAAGGCCGCGAAGTGAACGACATTGCTGGCGCGGAGCGAAATCGGCCGCGCCGGATCTGCGGTGGTGTCCACGACCCACAGGGTATTGATTTCCTCCGTCGGCGGCTTACTGGACTTGCGCGTGAAGAGCAGCCAGCGACCATTTGGCGAAAGGGTGAAAATGCGCCCATCCAGATCGCCCGTATTGACCAGAGGCCGGCGGTTGGTGGTCACGCCTTCCATTACCCAGGCATTGCCGGCGGTCAGGTACACGATTTTGCCGGGAATAGTCACCGGGGCAAAGGAGCCCTGCACGCCGATCATGATGATTTCCGGCACGGCCTGCTGCAGGATGGTTTCTTTGACCACCGTACGGCTGACTTCCACGCCGTCTTCCAGAACGCGCCGGAGGGTGATTTCTTTTGTGCCGTTCTGGCCAGCCTGAAGCAGGCGTTGCTCTCCCGCTGGCAGGGTTTCGCTGCGTACGATTTGATGCTCGAAGGGGATGGCTTCCGTCTGAACTTCGAATTCCTCTCGAACGCGCACGAGCGTGACGCGCGCTCCATCTGACAACACCGTGTAGGCCGGCGGGTCCAGACGATCGAGCGTGCCGGGGGAAATCGAGAGCGCCTCCAGCGCCTGGCGTGCGGTGCTGCCGGCCGGCAGGGTAACCGTCTGGCTTTGCCCATCGGCGATGACGGTGACCTCGATTGTCCCCGGCCTCAGGCGCGGCGAGAGACAACCGCTCAGGAGCAACAGCCACACCACAGCAAGCAGGCGTTTCATCATGGACTGGTATAATATCAGTGAATGCGGCCGGTCAACAAGGCGTAGCCGTTGGCAATGACCACGCTTTCCAGGCGGAAACCGGTGGCAGCCGGCCCCAAAGCGCCCGTATAGGCCTCGCTGACGATGGCGGTCAGGGCTTCGCGCAGTCCTTTGGGCGTGGGGAATGGCCCGAAATCGGCTGAGGTCAATTCGAGTTGCAGGTGGCCGCTGGAATCGATGGTTGGCGTCAGGATAATGCAGGCCGTGGCCTCCAGATAGCCGCGCTGCACTGTGCCGTACACCTGCACCTGGCCCGCGCGCAGATAGACCTGGGGATCGGTGATGAACGGTTGGGGTTGATTTTGCAGAGAGTAGGCCAGGTACGAGGTCAACTGTGCCTCGCTGATGAAGAAGGTGACCTCGCCGCTGGTGGCGCCGCTGGCCAGGGCCGTAGCGATCGCGGTCTGCAATTCCTCAATCGCCGCCGTCGAAACCGGAATGCGCTCCGACGGGTAGGATGGTCCGCCGATGGAAATGGTGCAGGCCAGCATCATGGCGGCGATGGCCAGGGCGAAGAGGAGTCTTCTGGGAGATGGCATAATCACCTCGGGACTGGAGGTAACTGTTCAGCCCTGTCTTAAAATCGTTGTACATGTCATTGCGAGGAGCGTTCTTTGCGACGAAGCAATTCCCAAGTGGTCAATGTAGCATGATAAAGCAGGAGATTGCTTCGCCAGAAAACGGCTCGCAATGACATGGCTGAGTAGATACGACTGGAGTTATTATAGCATGAGCGTTACGGATTCTTCGCGACCGGATTTGACGGCGGCGCTGGAGGCGCTGCTCTTTGTGGCGGCAGAGCCGGTCAGCGCCGCGCAACTGGCCGCCGCCTTGCAGGTTGCGGTAGCCGAGGTTGAACAAGGTCTGGAGGCGCTGGAGGCTTTGCTTGGGGAACGGGGAGTGCGTTTGCAGCGTCACGGTGGCCGTTTTCAGTTAACGACCGCGCCCGAACTGGCCGAAACAGTGGAACGCTTCCTCGGTCTGGAGGCTACGGCGCGTCTTTCGCGGGCGGCGCTGGAAACGCTGGCGATTATCGCCTACCAGCAACCGGTCACCCGTCCTTACGTAGAAAGTGTGCGCGGTGTCAACAGCGATAGCGTCATCAAGAGCCTGCTGGCGAAAGGATTGATTCAGGAAGTGGGACGCGCCGAGGGGCCCGGGCGTCCACTTCTCTACGGCACCACGGCAGATTTCCTGCGGCATTTTGGCCTCAATTCGCTTTCGGAATTACCCCCTCTTGAACTCCCCGCGCCGGAGACAACAGGCGGCGGGAACGGTTATAATCATGATCAAACCATGAAGGAGGTGTGATATGGCTGTTCTGGCGATTATCAATGGTCTGGCGACGCTGGCCTGGTTGGCGGCGTTGGGCTTGCTGGTGCTGGTGATCGTGCGCTCCCAGCGGATGCGTCCACTGCGTGGTGGCTGGGGGATGGTCGTCAGCCTTTTCGGCTTGGCCGTCGGGCTGTCGATTCTCTCCGCCGGTCTGGTGTTCATTCAGGCCAATGAGCGCGGCGTGGTGATCTCGCCCTATGATCCGCAAGGTTATCGTTCGCAGGCGCTGGTGCCGGGCCTGCACTGGATCATCCCCGGCGAGTCGGTGGTGCGTTATTCGATTTCCCGCCAAACCTACACCATGTCCGCGGCGCCGGGAAGAGAAGAAACGCAGAATGTCGGCGACGATTCGATTCGCGCCCGCACCAAAGATGGGCAGGAAGTGTATATTGACGCCTCGGTCATCTACGCCATTAACCCGACCGAGGTCGTTCAATTGCACATTGACTGGCAAGATCGGTACGAGAACGGCGTGGTGCGTGCGCTGGCGCGCGGCATTGTCCGCGACATGGCCTCGCAGTACGGCGTGGAGGAAATCGTCAGCGCCAAGCGCTTTGACCTGGAAAACGCAATTCGTGAGGAACTGGGGCGCAAACTGGCCGAGAATCACCTGGTTCTGGTGGACTTCGTCCTGCGCGATATTCACTTCAGCGAGGAATATGCGGCTGCTGTGGAGCAGAAACAGATTGCTGAACAGGAGGCGTTGCAGGCCAAGTTCGTGGTTGAGCAGAAGAAACAGGAAGCCGAGCAGGCGCGTCAGGTCGCCCAGGGCCAGGCCGATGCCACAGTCATTCAAGCGCAGGGCGAGGCTCAGGCGCGCCTTATCCAGGCCGAGGCGGAAGCCAAAGCCCTGCAAATGATTGCCGAGGTGCTCAAGAACAACCCGGCCTTGCTTCAGTACCAGTGGATTACCAAGATTGCGCCGGAGGTGAAAGTGATTCTTCTGCCGGATGGCTCACAGTTTATCCTGCCGCCGGAGGTGGTGGCGCCGGGCACCACGCCCACCCCTGAACCGTACTCTCCGTGAGGCTTTGGGCTGGCCCGGCGGCGTTGACGTTCTCGCGCCGCCGGGCGACCGCCTTCTCGGAGAAAGTCTTTCCTTACACATGGCTGGTCTGACGAACGAAATTCTATCCTTCTTTTTGCTGATTCTCCTTAACGGCTTATTTGCCCTGAGCGAAGCCGCGTTGATGGCGGCGCGCAAGGCACGTCTCCAGCAACGTCTGAATACCGGTGATCGCCGCGCGGCACGCGCCCTCTCTCTGGCCGAGAATCCCAATCAGTTCCTTTCGACGGTGCAGCTGGGCATCACCCTGGTCAACATTCTGCTGGGCGCGATTGGCGGGACGGCTCTGGCCGGCATGCTTGGCGACTGGCTGGCCGCTTTCCCGGCGCTGGCGGCTGTCAGCCGCTCGCTGGCGCTGACGCTGGTGGTTATCCTGACTACGTTTCTCACCATCGTCCTGGGGGAACTGGTGCCCAAACGCCTGGCGCTCCAGAAGCCGGAACAACTGGCTTCGTTGATGGCCGGTCCCATGGCGGCACTGGCGCGCCTGTTCGCTCCCTGCGTCTGGTTGCTGGGCAAAACGACCGACCTCCTCCTGCGCCTTTTGCGTGTCCGGCCGGTCAACGAACCGCCGGTCACCGAAGAGGAACTGCTGGTGCAACTCGATCAGGGCACGCAGGCCGGCGTCTTTGCCGAGACGGAACAGGACATGGTCGAGGGTGTCTTTTCCCTCTCCGACCAGCGAGTTAACGCTTTGATGACGCCGCGCAACCAGATCGTCTGGCTGGACGTGAACGATACTGTGGAGGAGATTCGCCGCAAGGTGCGCGAAGCGCCTTATTCACGTTTCCCGGTTGGCGTGGATAGTCTGGATAATGTCGTCGGCATTGTGCGGGCCAAGGAATTGTTGCTCAGCGACCTGCAAAGCGGCGAACAACTGCGCCAGATGGCGCGCCCACCGCTCTTTATCCCGGAGACCGCCCTGGGTTCACGTGCCCTGGAGATGTTTCGCGAGAGTAAACGCGAGATGATGCTGGTGGTGGATGAATTCGGCGTGGTGCAGGGATTGCTGACTCTGGCCGATATTCTGGAAGAAATCGTGGGCGAGTTCGATAGCGAGCCGCAGGCGACCCAACGTCAGGATGGCTCCTGGTTGCTGGATGGACGCTTGCCGAATGAGGACTTCAAGGAAATTTTCCATCTGCAACACCTGCCGGACGAAGAGGAGTACGAAACGTTGGGCGGCTTCATCATGATGTATCTGGGGCGCGTGCCTCAGGTGGCCGATACCTTCGACTGGGGCGGCCTGCATTTTGAGATCGTAGACATGGACGGCAACCGCGTGGACAAAGTGCTGGTCACGACCAGCGCCGCGCCGTCACCATCAGGAGGCCTGTCATGAAAGCACTGATCCAAACCCTGACGGAAACGTTTTCCCCTTCGGGCTACGAGGCGGCGGTGCGCGCCGTTATCCGCGCTGCCGTTGAGCCGCTGGCCGATGAGGTGCGCGTGGATGCCCTGGGGAATTTAATTGTCCGCAAAGGCCGCCAGACGGCGGAAGGACGGCGGATTATGCTGGCGGCGCACATGGACGAGATCGGTCTGGTGGCCTCCCATGTGGACGAGAACGGTTTTGTGCGCTTCAGCGCTATTGGCGGCGTTCGACCGCAGGCCTTGCCTGGGACGCGCGTGCGTTTTGTCAACGGGGTGGCCGGCGTGATTGGTCATGAGCGGCTGTCCGACGCGAGCAAGGCCCCGACGCTGGAGCAATGTTTCATTGACGTCGGCGCGAGCGGCAGAAAGGATTGCCCGGTGCGCGTCGGCGATGTCTGTGCCTTCGAACGACCGTTTCTCGACCTGGGCAAACGTCTGGTAGCCAAATCGATGGATGACCGTATCGGCTGCGCGGTGCTCATCGAGACGCTGCGCGCTCTGACGGATTCGCCGCACGAATTGTATTTTGTCTTTACGACGCAGGAAGAAGTTGGCCTGCGGGGAGCAACGACTTCGGCCTTTGGCATTGATCCCGATCTGGGGCTGGCTGTGGACGTGACCGGCAGCGGCGATACGCCAAAAGGGATGAAGATGGACGTGCGCCTGGGCAAAGGGCCGGCGATTAAAATCAAAGATGGGGGGATGCTGGCCGATGCGCGCGTGATTGAGTGGATGGCGCGCGTGGCAGAGCAGGCACGCCTGCCGTATCAACGCGAAATCCTGGAGGGCGGAACCACCGACGCGCGCTCAATCCAGGTCACGCGCGCCGGCGTGCCGGCCGGTTGCCTGTCTATCCCCTGCCGCTACATCCATTCCCCTTCGGAAATGGTGGACTACGAGGATGTTCAACAGGCGGTCAGGTTGCTGGTGGCCTTGTTGCGCCAGCCGGTCGCCCTGTAGTCAGCGGGAGGGTCTGTTCCGCCTCTGCCCTGAATCAAACCACGATACTGACCAGCCGCTTCGGTACGACGATCACCTGCCGGGGCGGTTTCCCTTGCAGGAACTTTTGTACCGCCTCGCTGGCCAGGGCCGCGGCGCGGATTTGTTCCTCACTGGCCTCGGCCGGCAGGGTCAGGCGATCGCGCACCTTCCCGTTGACCTGTACGGGGATAACCAGCAGTTCCTCGCGCGCGGCTTCCTCGTCCACCTGCGGCCAGGATTGCGTGTGCACTGAATAGGGCTTGTGGAGTTGCTCCGTCCAGAGTTCCTCGGCAATGTGGGGGGCGACCGGCGCCAGCATCCGCAGGTAGTAATCCTGTGCTTCGGCCCATTCGGGCGTATCGAGCGCTCCCTGTTCGCGCGCCCGGTACATTTCGTTCAACAGTTCCATCAACGCCGCGATGATGGTGTTGAACTCGAACTGCTCGAAATCACGCGTGACGCGCTGCAGGGTTTGATGCACTTTACGCCGCAAGGCGCGGGCGGCTTCGCCGTTGCCGCGACGCCCTTGCCCATCGGCCGGGGCGGTAAACAAAGCCCAGACGCGGTTGAGCCAGCGCACCACGCCCTGAATGTTCTCGGTGCTCCAGGGGCCGCCTTCGGACCAGCGATAGCCAAACATCAGGTAACAGCGCACCGCGTCAGCGCCATACAGGCGCACCTGCTCATCGGGGTCAATCACGTTGCCGCGACTCTTTGACATGCGTTGTCCATCCGGGCCCAGGATTTGCCCCTGATTGCGCAATTGAATCATCGGTTCGCGGCCTTTGGTGATGCCCAGATCGCGCATGGCCTTGTGGAAAAAGCGGGTGTAGATAAGGTGCATGGTGGCATGTTCTGCCCCGCCAGTGTAGGTATCTACCGGCATCCAGTAGTCGTATTCTTTCGGGTCGAATGGCCCCTGGTCGTAGTGCGGACTGAGATAGCGCAGGTGATACCAGGAGGAACACATGAACGTATCCATCGTGTCGGTATCGCGCTCGGCTTCTCTGCCGCAAATCGGGCAGGTGGTCTTGGACCAGGTGGGATGCAACTTGAGCGGTGACTGGCCGGTGGGAAGCCATTCGACATCCTCTGGCAGGAGGACCGGCAACTGATCTTCCGGCACAGGCACCTGACCGTGCACCGGGCAATAGATGATGGGGATGGGCGCGCCCCAGTAACGTTGACGGGAAATCGTCCAGTCGCGCAGTTTGTAGTTGACGGCGCTCTTGCCCAGGCCGCGCGCTTCCAGCCAGGCGATGGTTCGCTGCCTGGCTTCGCTACCGGGCGTACCACTGAGTTCGCCGGAGTAAATCATCTCGCCGTATTCGGTGTGGAAGAGTACGTCGCGGTAGAAAGGCTGTTGATAGAGCATCTCCATCACGGTGCGGCAGGCCGCAACCTGCGGGTTGAGGCGCCGGCAACGTTCCAGAATGGCGGCATCGGCTTCCAGCGAGTCGAGTTCGAGCGAGGCATCCTCGAAGAGGAAGACCCAGCGCGCGCCGACGATTTCATTCCAGTAGCCCGGTTGCAGGTAACGGCGTATCAGGAGCAGGAAGGTGTCGGCCTGTTCGCCGCGCAGGGTAACGAACAGTCCCTCGCCTTGCTCGCCCAGGGCTTCGGCGCGGAATTCAATGCCGTTGGCTTTCAATTCATCGGTAAAGCCTTCGCTCACGGCGCCGGGGAAAACCACGCTTTTGCTGAGGCCGTCGGAGCGGCGAATGACCGGTAGGACAGGCAGGCCATACTTGAGGGCGAACGCGAAGTCGCGTTCATCGTGGGCGGGGACGGCCATGATGGCGCCGGTGCCGTAACTCATCAGCACATAATCGGCGATCCAGATGGGAATGCGCGCCTGATTCACGGGGTTGATGGCGTAGGCGCCGATGAAGACGCCGGTCTTTTCGCGTTCGGTAGATTCGCGGTCAATTTCGGTGCGGCGGCTGGCCTCGGCCACGTAGGCTTCGACTTCGGCGCGGCGGTCGGGCGTGGTCAACCGGGCAACCAGCGGATGTTCCGGGGCCAACACCATGAAGGTCGCGCCAAAGAGCGTATCAGGGCGGGTGGTGAAGATTTCCATTTCATCGCCTTGTTCGGAGCGGAAAATGACACTGGCGCCCTCGCTCCGCCCAATCCAGTTTGTCTGCATGTCCATGACCTTTTGCGGCCAGTCCATGCCCTCAAAGGAAAGCAATTCTTCTGCGTAGCGCGTGGTGCGAAAATACCATTGCTCCAGGTTTTTCTTGACGACCGGCGTCTTGCAACGCTCGCAATGACGGTCTTCGCCCCAAACCTGCTCGCGCGCCAGGGTGGTATTGCAAACCGGGCACCAGTCCACAGGAGCCATCTTCTTGTAGGCCAGGCCGGCTTTGAAGAGCTGGATGAAGAACCATTGCGTCCAGCGGTAATATTCCGGGTCGCTGGAGATGATTTCGCGGCGCCAGTCCCACATGGCGCCCATCGAGCGCAACTGGCGCCGCATACGGTCAATGTTATCGTAGGTCCACTTCTTGGGGTGAATCTTGCGCTGGATGGCGGCGTTTTCCGCCGGCAGGCCAAAGGCATCGAAGCCGATGGGGAAGAGGACGTTGTAGCCGCGCATGCGCATAAAACGCGCGCGGGCATCGGACGGCGTCATAGCGTACCAGTGACCGATATGCAAATCGCCGGAGGGGTAAGGCAACATGGTCAGGGCGTAGTGCTTGGGGCGACTGGGGTCAATATCGGCATGGTAGAGGCCATCGGCCTCCCAACGGGCCTGCCATTTGGGTTCGATTTGAGAGGGAATGTAATCGCTCATAGACGACCTCAACCTTCGCAAGATATAGAAAAAGCCCTCCGTCGCCTCAGGGACGAAGGGCCGCTCCGCGGTACCACCCTGCTTACGGTGGAGAACATGCTCTCCACCGTCGCTTGGGGGGCTGTAACGGGCGTCCCGGCGCTGACTACTGAGGTTCACCAGCGCAGTCTGCCAGAGGCCGGCAGGCGAGTTCGGCCTTTGCGGCGTTCCCGTGACCGCCCTGTCAGGCTCACACCTCGCTCTCCTGACTCGCTGACGGGATGGCCTACTACTCCTGCCATGACATTGGGCAAAATCCGATTGGAGTGGACCCAGAGGGATTCGAACCCTCGACCTTCTCAATGCCATTGAGACGCGCTCCCAACTGCGCTATGGGCCCGCAGTGGACCTGGCGGGATTCGAACCCGCGACCTCTTCAGTGCGATTGAAGCGCTCTCCCAACTGAGCCACAGGCCCGCGCTTCCAAACGTGACGGGTATTCTACCTGAGGGCAGGAGGAATGTCAAGCGGCGCCGAAGGTGCGCGTGCACGCCCATGTTGTCGGCGATTCCGGGTAACTCCCTCGACCATGTTATGATTTCGGCATCGTTGTCATGGCGAGGAGCGTTCTTTGTGACGAAGCAATCCCCAGGTGGTCAATGTAGCATGATAAAGCAGGAGATTGCTTCGCCAGAAAACGGCTCGCAATGACAGGGCGGCGTAGTTACAAGGCCTGTTGAATGCGGTGCGCCTCAAGCAGAGACCGGCTGGGGGGTGCTGCTGCGTTTGGGAAAAGGTGGGGGAAAGATTTTCTCGAATTCTTCGCGGGTCAGGGTTTCAACTTCCAGCAGGCGATTGGCGACCGCATCCAGTTCCCTGCGGTATTGGCGCAGAATGCGAATTGCCTGCTGGTAAGCCTCGTCAACCAGCCGGCGCACTTCGCGATCAATCTGTTCGGCCACGGCCTCGGAGTAATCGCGCTGCTCGGCAATCTCACGCCCCAGGAAAATCAGTTCTTCCTTCTGGCCATAGACCAGCGGCCCGAGTTCTTCGCTCATTCCCCAGCGCGTGACCATCGTGCGGGCAATGCGCGTCACCTGTTCGAGATCGTTGGCGGCGCCGGAAGTGATGTCATCAAAGACCTCGGCTTCCGCGGCGCGACCGCCCAGCGAGGAGGCAAGCATGGCCATCATTTTCTTCCGGGAAATCAACACGCGATCCTCTTCCGGGCGGAACCAGGTAATGCCGCTGGCCTGGCCGCGACTGACAATGGTAATCTTCTGCACCGGGTCGGCTTCTGGCAGCGCGTTGGTCACCACGGCGTGGCCGGCCTCGTGATAGGCGATGATGCGCTTTTCTTCATCGCTGATGAGTCGGCTCTTGCGCTCTGGTCCCATGATGACCCGTTCGATCGCCTCCTCGAACTCTGCCTGACCGATCACGCGCTTGTTCCGCCGCGCGGCCAGAATAGCCGCTTCGTTGACGGTGTTCTCCAGGTCCGCGCCGACGAAGCCCGGTGTGCCGCGGGCGATGGAAGCCAGGTCTACGTCTGGGGCGAGCGGTTTGCCCTTGACGTGTACGCGCAGGATGGCCTCGCGCCCTTTCACGTCCGGCCGGTCAAGCGTGACGCGACGGTCGAAGCGTCCGGGACGCAGCAGCGCCGGGTCGAGGATATCCGGGCGGTTCGTGGCGGCGATGACGATGATGTTGGTATCGGTGTCGAAGCCATCCATTTCTACCAGCAACTGGTTGAGGGTCTGCTCGCGCTCATCGTGGCTGCCGCCCAGCCCGGCGCCCCGTTGACGTCCGACCGCGTCAATTTCATCCACGAAGACGATGCAGGGGCTGTGGCGCTTGGCCTGGTCGAAGAGATCGCGCACACGGCTGGCGCCTACGCCCACGAACATTTCGACGAATTCCGAACCGGAAATCGAGAAGAAAGGCACGCCCGCCTCGCCGGAGACGGCTTTGGCCATCAGCGTTTTGCCCGTCCCTGGCGGACCGATCAGTAAGACGCCTTTGGGAATGCGTGCGCCAAGCTGGATGAACTTTTGCGGCTCGCGCAAGAATTCAACCACCTCGCGCAATTCCTCTTTGGCTTCGTCCACGCCGGCAACGTCGTTGAAAGTCACCGTGGGGTGGTCGCCGGTGAACATGCGGGCGCGTGATTTGCCAAAGGAGAGCGCGGCATTGTTGCTTCCCTGCGCCTGGCGAAAGATAAACCAGAACAGAATCACCGTCCCCAGCAGCGGCAAGACATACAGGGCGGCGGTCATAATGCCGCTCCAGGCACTCGGCGGCCTGACCTCGATGGCCACGTTGGAAGCCTGAAGTTTTTGCGGCGAGACGCCCAGTTTTAACAACTGGTCCACCAGGGTCGTTTCTGGTTCTTTCTGCGACTTGCGTTCGATGGTGGTATTACCGCTTTTGTAAATGACGCGCAGGGTATTGTTATCTTCGACAATGATGCGGGAAACGCGTCCACCGGCCTCGATGTCGGCGGCCAGCTGGTTAATAGTCAGCACGCTACTCTCCGCCGATTTCTGGCCAAAGTTGAAATATAACATGGCCAGAATCGAAAGGAGGAGCAAAACCCAGATAAGGTAAGACGAACTGCGTTGTTGATTCACAAACGACCTCCTGCACAGCGGATTATACCAGAGAGAGGTAAGAGATTTGTTAGAAAAAAAAGTTTCCCCCTGTGGGTTCTGGATAGGGGTAATCTGGGCGCGAGCAACGGACGATCTATCCCAACCGCCCGATCAAATCGTAGGCCAGGGCGTCGGTGATATGAACCGGCACGATGTCGCCAATGGCGGCCCGTCCTTCTATCAACACCAGCCCGTCAATCTCTGGCGCGTCGCGGTAGGAACGACCCACGGATAGTTCCACGCCGCGCCGTCGGCCGCCCTGGCTGTATCCTTCCACCAGCACGTGCAGCCGCTGACCCACGAACGTCTGGTTGATTTGCAGCGAAATCGATTGTTGCAACTCCATCAGGCGCTGGTAACGTTCTTCTTTTACTTCTGGTGGAATCGGGTCACCCAGGGCTTCTGCCGGGGTGCCGGCTTCGAACGAATACAGGAAGACGCCGACGCGGTCGAAACGCATGGCGCGTACGAAATCGAGCAGTGTCTGAAACTCTGCTTCCGTTTCGCCGGGATAGCCCACGATAAAGGCCGTGCGGATGGCCAGGCCCGGAATCGTCGCTCTCATTCTGGCAAGGGTGCGGTACACCCAGTCCATGTTGGCCGGGCGGCGCATGCGACGCAAGGTATCGGGATGGGCGTGTTGCAGAGGCATGTCCAGGTAGGGCAAAAGGCGCGGCTCGGTGGCCATTAATTCCATCAGGCCCTCGCTGACCGCGCCGGGGAAGGCGTACAGCAGGCGAATCCAATCAATCTGTGGCGCTTCACGCAAGATGGCGCGGAGCAAGGTCACCAGGCCGTCTTTCAGCCCCAGGTCTTGCCCATAGGCGGTGGTATCCTGGGCGATGAGGATGAGTTCGCGCACGCCGCGTTGTTGCAAGAGACGCGCTTCTTCGATGAGCGTTGGCAGCGGACGACTGACGGCTGGCCCTTTGATGAGCGGGATGGCGCAGAAGGCGCACGGCCGGTCGCAACCATCGGCGATTTTGAGGTAGGCGCTGGTGCCGGCCAGAGCGGCGCGCAGCACTCCCGCTTCGTCGCGGCCCACCGTCTCTACCGCTGGCAGGTGACAGGTCACCGCGCGCGCGGCGGAGGCCGGTCGGGCGCGCAAGGTGCGCACCAGGGTGACGATGTCCATCCAGCGTCGGGCGCCCAGGATGCCGTCCACGCCCGGCACGCGCTGCGCTACCTCCATGCCATAGCGTTGCGTCAGGCAACCGGCGGCGATCAGCCATTGTCCAGGGCGTTTGATCTCGGCCAGAGCGCGCAGCACGGAATAGGATTCCTGCCGCGCCGGCTCGATAAAGCCGCAGGTGTTGACAATCATCACGTCTGCTTCCTGCGGGGTGCGCGCCGCACAGTAACCTTCTCGCTCGAGCAACTGGGCCATCGAGGCGGAATCGACGCTATTCTTGGCGCATCCGAGTGAGGTAATGTGAAAGGTAAGGCGGTTCATGGACGAGGCGTAGCCGAAGGGCGCGCGGTGGGCGAGGGACGCGGCGTGATGGTTGGCGAAGGACTCGCCGTCGGCGTGGGCGTTACGGTTGGCGTGGGGGTTTGTATGCCGCCTGCCGTGAAAACCAGATTCACCACCTGCGCCCTTGAGCCGATCACCCCCAAGTCTTTTTGGTTGTAAAGAATCTGCAACGCGGCGCCGTCGGCGGCCAGCACTTCGATGCGTTCCTCGCCGCCGAATGGATAGGCCTGGCCGGGTAACAATCTACCCTCCTGGGCCACGCGTCCATCCACTACGACGCGCACCCAGACACGCTGTAACGCCACCAGCACTACCTGTACTCGTCCTTCTACGGTGACGGTGGCGGGCAGTGCAGGGCGCGTCTCTTCACTCTGTGCGGCAGGGGTCTCCGCCCCGGCGGCTGGCAGGGCGGCCTCGCCTTCGGTCGCGGTGGGGGAGTGGAGCAGGATTTCAGACACGGAGGGCAGGGTCGCGGTCAACGCGGGCTGGCGATTCTGCTGGATGACGCGGCTGGTGCCCCAAATGGCCCCCACAATCAGGAGGAAAATAAGGAATATGCCCCCCAGCAAGTCGCCGTAAAGAAAGGCCGGCAGGCGGCGTGAGGGGGCGCGTCGTGAACGAGGCGCGGCTCTGGCAGTCAACTGTTCCTGATGTTGCCGCTGCAGACCCTCCGCAAAACGCAAGAGCAGGGCTTCGGTGTCCAGCCCCAGGAAGTGGGCGTAATTTTGTAACATGCCGCGCGCTTGAACCGGCGAAGGCAGGTCCGCAAACTCGCCTGTTTCCAGAGCGTGCAGGGTTTGAGGACGGAGGTGAATCTGCCCGGCGACGTCCTCCAGGCGGAGGCCGAGGGTTTCCCGTTGCTGGCGCAGACTGGCGCCAATCGCCCGAAAGATGGCCTGCGACTCTGCAGTTGCATTTCTGTCTGTCGGGGCGGTTGCGGCGGCGGAGGCGACCAAAGCCTCATCCGGCGACGAGGGCGGGGCGGAAGCGGCGTCGGGCGCGCGCGGCGAGGGGGCTGGCGGCGCCGTCTCTGGCCCGGCGCGGATTGCCGCCGGGGCGGCTGCCGGTGGAGATGCCTCACCCGTTGAGCGAGCGACCAGTTCATCGAGAACCAGTCCCAGGTAGTCGGCATAGAGGCGCAGGAAGGCGCGCGCCTGCACGGGCGAGGGGAAAGCGTCCAGGCGTCCCTCCTCGATGGCCTGAATGTGATGGGGGCGCAAATGGGTGGCGCGCGCTACCTGTTCAATCGTCAGGTTCCTGGCCTGACGGGCTTGTTGAAGGCGTTGGCCGAGAAGGTTGGACATGGCATGGTCCAGGATTATCCGCAGATTCCAGAGCAACCCGCAGCCGCGGGACAGAGGGATAATCTGCCGAAGCCTTCGGATTCAGACACGCTGGCGCGATGGGGGACGAAAGGAAATTCGCCTTATGACAGCAGAGGAGAGGAAACGGCGATGGCCGTGCCGCCGCTGGCCGGCAGGATTGTCGCTTCCGGGTGGCCGAAACCCGAGTTCATCGCAGCCTCACCCCGGGGGTGGGGACAGGAGGGGTGCGATCCGATTGACGCTGGACTACGCCGCGGTGACTGGCTCCGTGGCCTCGGCGGCGGCCGGATCGGAGGCAGGCAAGACTACCTCCTCGCCCTCGCGGTGGACGATGACCTTGATGGTTGGGATGAGGTCCATCGTCAGGCGCACGCGTACGGTATGCTCGCCAAGCGTGCGCAGCGGTTGCATTTCCAGCATCTGGCGTTTGATGGCATAGCCGATTTTCTCTTGCAATGCTTCGGCCACATCCTGGGCGGTGATCGAACCGTAGAGTTTGCCGGTCTCGCCCGCCCGGGCGGCGAAGACGAGCGTGATTCCTTGCAACTTCTCGGCTACCGAGGCCATTTCCTCGTTCAGCAGGGCGCGTTGGGCAGCGGCTTTCTGACGAATCCGCTCTGCCTGCTTCAGCGCGCCTTCGGTAGCCAGAACAGCCAGGCCCTGCGGAATGAGGTAGTTGCGACCGTAGCCATCGGCGACGCGCTTCACATCACCGGCGCGTCCAAGTTTGTACACGTCCTTGATCAGAAGTACTTTCATCACACAAGCCCTTTCTTTCACAGAAAAATCTGGAGCGAAGGGTACAACGCTCCGGGCGCAAATTGTACCACAGAAGGCGCGAGTTGATTGCCGTATCGGGCACGAAAACAATTGAATGGTAACTACCTATCATGGCTGATGGAGAATCCTCTGCCTCTTGTCATTGCGAGCGTAGCGCATGTCCCGCCTGCCACGAGCGGAGCGTGGTGGAGCGCAGCGTGGGGAAAGCAATCTCCCGCCAAGCAAGGGGATTGCTTCGCCGCCTGCGGCGGCTCGCAATGACAAGGATGGATAGTGGGTAGGTTGTTACATTGAATGTAAAATAGTAGCGGTCAAGATGATCGTTTCTGGCCGTCTCAAGGCAGAGCGGAATGGCGAGCGCCCTTTCGGGAAACATGGCGGCGGCTTGCTGTTCCCGCTTGAGACGGAAAGCCTGTTTTACAAGGAGGCTCGATGGGCACGTTTTCTTGTGACAATCAGACTCTCCTCTGGCAGGAAGGCCATCACTGGCTCTGGCTTGAACCATGGGGTAAGAACGGCTTGCGCTTGCGGGCCAATCTGAGGCAGCAGTTACTCGATTTACCTCAGGCGTTGGTCGAAAAACCGCCGCTGCCGGCTGGTGAGGTGGAAATCTCGATCGGACCCGAAAAGGCGGTGCTGCGCAATGGCACACTCCAGGCGGAGATTGCCGCGAACGGTCGTATACGCTACATTCGTGCTACGGATGGGCAGGCCCTCCTGACAGAACCGGAGCCGACCTATTATGACGTGTCGGCGCGACGTTTCAAGCCGCGCGATGGCGGACTGTACCAGATAGAAGCCGTCTTTGAAGCGCAGGAAGGGGAGCGTTTCTACGGTCTCGGTCAGCATAAACATGGCCGCCTGAATCAAAAGGGGTGCATCATAGATTTGCAGCAGCGAAATACCGAGATTGCCATTCCTTTCCTTATCTCCAGCCTGGGCTACGGTTTTCTCTGGAATAATCCGGCGGTCGGACGTGTCGAATTGGGCCTGAACGGCACGCGCTGGGTGGCCGATGGCGCGCGCCAGATGGACTATTATATTGTTGGTGGAGATAGTTATGCGGAGATTCTGGAACGCTATGCCGATGCGACCGGTCACGCTCCGCTGCTGCCGGAATGGGCGTTAGGCTTCTGGCAGTGCAAATTGCGCTACGCGACGCAAGACGAGGTATTGAACGTGGCGCGCGAGTACAAGCGGCGCGGTTTGCCACTGGCGATCATCGTGATTGATTTCTTTCACTGGACACACCACGGCGACTGGAAGTTCGATCCGCGCGCCTGGCCCGACCCGGCGGCGATGGTCCGTGAACTGGAGACGCTGGGAGTCAGGGTCATGGTCTCTATCTGGCCCACGGTGATTGCTCAGAGTGAGAACTATGCGTTCATGACAGAGCGTGGACTGCTCATTGGCAATGAACGTGGCGTGGATGCCCAGCAGGTTTTTCTCGATCATGGTATTCCTGGCCCGGCGTACTTTGCCTATTACGATGCCACGAACCCGGCGGCGCGCCGTTTCCTTTGGGAAACGGTCAAGAAGAATTATTACGACAAGGGCATCAGGCTCTGGTGGCTGGATAACGACGAGCCCGATATCAACCCCTGGTCGCCAGAGAATCTGCGTTTCTACCTCGGCAACGGGCTGGAGGTAGCCAATCTTTACCCCCTCCTGCACCAGATGGCGTTCTACGAGGGGATGCGCTCCGCAGGCGAGACGGAAATCGTTACCCTGTCGCGCTCGGCCTGGGCGGGCAGTCAGCGGTTCGGCGCGGCTGTCTGGTCTGGCGATATTCCTTCCACCTTCGAATCGCTTCAAGTTCAGGTGCGCGCCGGCCTGAACATGGCGTTGAGCGGCATTCCCTGGTGGACGACCGACATTGGCGGTTTTCATGGCGGCGACATTTACAGTGACTATTTTCGCGAACTGATTGTGCGCTGGTTTCAGTATGGGGCCTTCTGTCCTATCTTTCGGCTGCACGGTTATCGCCTACCGCTGAAAGGGCCGATGCCCGCCAGTGGCGCCGATAACGAGGTCTGGTCATTTGGAGAACAGGCTTACTCTGTTCTGCGCACCTGGTTGTGGCTGCGGGAGCGCCTGCGCCCCTACCTGCATCTCCAGATGGCGCAGGCCAGTCAACGTGGCCTCCCGCCCATGCGACCGCTTTTTGTGGACTTTGCGGACCCGACCTGCGTCACCATTGAAGACGAGTTTCTCTGCGGACCGGATATTCTGGTGGCGCCGGTGCTGTGCCAGGGCGCCCGCGCGCGTCCCGTTTATCTGCCGGACGGGGCGGATTGGGTAGACGCCTGGCATGGTAAGCAGTATCCTGGCGGGCGGTGGCTGGAGGCTGAAGCCCCGCTGGAGGTTATTCCCGTCTTTTTGCGCGCCGGGAGTCGGTTACGCGGCGTTTTCCCCGGCGTCCCATAACCAGCGTTCTGCAGTCAGGCGCGGTGCGGACATTTACTTGCTCTGGCTCAATGGCATCCGCCCTGATTCGGACAGGGTATAGTCGCATTCATCCTGCAGGGGGCAACGTGGACAAGCGGGGTGACGCGCGGTACAGATTTCACGGCCCAGGCGGATGAGGTTGAGGTGGGCGGCGTAGTAGGCTTCGGGCGGGAACAATGCCTCCAGATGACGGTGCGCCGCCTCCACGCTCATCCTCGCCGGACGCAAACCGAGCCGGCCGCTGACGCGGTAAATGTGGGTATCCACAGGGAAGGCTGGCTTCCCCAGCGAAAAGAGCAGGACGATGGCGGCCGTCTTTGGCCCGACGCCCTCGAACCTCATCAACCAGGCGCGTGCGGCTTCGAGAGGCAGGTCGGCGAGAAAGGCCAGGTCCAGCGTGCCGCGTTCGCGCGTGATGGCGCGCAACAGCCGCTGAATGCGCGGCCCTTTCTGGTTGGCCAGGCCAGCCGGCCGAATGGCCGCGATGACAGCCTCCACGTCGGCCTCGCGCACAGCCTCCCAGGTGGCGAATCGCTGACGCAGCGCGGCAAAGGCGCGGTCGCGGTTGGTGTCGTTCGTGTTTTGGGAAAGGATGGTGGAAATCAATTCATCCAGCGGCGGCTGCGGATGGCGCCAGGTCGGTTGTCCATAGAAGTTAAGCAGGCGCTCATGAATCCGACGCGCGCGTTCGGCGAGAAGGTTCATGGGGTAGCGGAGCGTTGCAAGACAAAGACGGGGTGGGATTCGCCAACGGTCAATTTGCGCCAGTTCTGGACTTCCTTACGTGGCCCGAAGGCGGCCAGCGCCTCCAATTCCTTTTCGTTCAACACCCCTACCTGGCGCAGAATCTCTACGCCAACCGCCGGCCGGACGCGCCCTGCCGCATCGCCATCTGAGATTTTGAAGGCAATGCCCACGCCGGGTGAATCGGGTGTCAGGACGCCCGGCATCAAGCCGATCGCCTGATAACCTTCCGCGCCTCCTTTGGCGAGAATCCGTCCGGCCCCAACCTGCATCAGACGGGTATCGAAATGCCCTTCGCCGCTGACCATTTCGGGGTAGGCCAGCATGGACTGCACAATGCGCTGGCAGGCGGCCATGCGCTCTACGGCCATGCCGCGTGGGTCACACAGGCGCGCAAACCCCAGTGCCGCGTGGTACAGGGGCAGCGCGAAGGTTGGCGCCGAACAGCCATCAATCCCGATTTCGATTTGTTCCGCCGGCAAAGCGCACATGGCGCTGACGTATTCCAGAATGGTTTGCTGGACCGGGTGCTGGGGGTTAATGTAATCCGCAATGGGCAGACCGCGCAAGCGCGCCTGCGCCAGCATGCCGCTGTGCTTTCCAGAGCAATTGTGATGGTTGGGGGTGAACGCTTCGCCGCGCGCCTTCAATCGTTCGGCCGTCGCCGTGTCTAGAGGCGGCTGAATCCCGCACAGTAAGTCGCTTTCTCGAATCCCGACCTTTTCCTGAATTCCACGCACCACGGCCACATGGTCCTCGGTGCCAACGTGGGAAGCGCACAGAATGGCGATTTCTCTGGATGTCAGGTGGTAGGTCTGGTCGCCGCCTAATTCAATGAATGGCAGGGCCTGCAACGGTTTTGCGCTGGAACGCAGGAAGGTGACCAGATGAGGGTCGCCATAGGAGGCCAGTAATTTACCGTTGGCCGCCACGATGGCGATGGCGCCAAAATGCACCGATTCGACGCTTCGTCCACGCGTGGTTTCCCAGATGGGGAGGTAATTGTTCGTCATAGTGGAAGTCCCTGGAATCTGTGAACGGCTATCCTGCCGCGGGAATCAGCCCTGAGGCAGCGCGAGCGCCGCGCCGGAAATCATGGCTGGCAAATAGAGTCTACCATAAAACCCGGCGCTCCAACGGGCAATCCCCTGGCGCTGGGGGTGTGACTCGAATTTTCGGAGGGAGTTGGGCAGCCATCGGTTGCGATCGGGCTTTCTCTTCACGGTTTTGCGGCGCATCCGCGAATGGGGATAATGGACTGCAGACGGCGGAGCGCGTAGCACAGGTTTTCGTAGGACGGGCTTTTGTAGGACGGGCTTTCCAGCCCGTCGGGAGCAGACCGTCCACGAATGGGAAACGAATAAACGAATGCGGAACGAACGCCCGTAGCACAGGTTTTCGTAGGACGGGCTTTCCAGCCCGGGCTTTTGTAGGACGGGCTTTCCAGCCCGTCAGGAGCAGACCGTCCACGAATGGGGAACGAACAAACGAATGCAGAGCGGGTCTTCGTTTATTCACGGTCGAGCATTCGAGGAGGGGCTGTGGGACAGTTCTCCGCCCTAGCAGCGCAAATCAGAGACTTGCGCCACACCTGCATCCATATCGTTCATTCGTGGCAGTATTCGTGGACGGTCCCCCCGACTCACGGGCTTATCACCAAAACAAATTGTTGAAGAGTGTAAGCGAGAGGCACGTTATATGCCTGCGTTTCTAACAGTTCATTTTGTGGAGTCTCATAAAATCGTATATACAGAACTTTAACAAAGTCTCACAAAGTCGTATCAGGGTAAGCCAAGGGAAGAGCCAGTTGGTAGGCGATGTGACTGGGTAAGGCAGAAGCGTTTCCCA
>Ga0315298_1000707_pt1 | contig 64696 bp, 56 predicted proteins | sample WHS_1_MG_FD_203077 | JGI IMG/M metagenome (GOLD analysis project Ga0315298, IMG submission 203077) | Extremophilic microbial mat communities from Washburn Hot Springs, YNP, Wyoming, USA - WHS_1_MG | ecosystem: Environmental > Aquatic > Thermal springs > Hot (42-90C) | place: USA: Wyoming...
TCCCCTCTTTAAAAAAGAGGGGTGCCCTTCCTCCCTTTTCTAAAGGGAGGTGAGGAGGGATTATGGTTCACCGCAGAGCACGCTGAGGGCGCAGAGGATTATTTTCTTATTAGCCATAGAGGACACAGCGCCCACAGAGATTAATTATTTTCTAAAGGGAATAAAACCATTGAGCATATTAGCCCATTATTCCATCATTCCAATATTCCATATTTTTTCTTTAAAAATTTTTATTTGTTTCTTTCTCTGCGTGCTCGGCGAACTCTGGGAGAGTCATTTTTCCCCATCATTCCTCATTCTATTTTTCAGTTGCTTACCCATGTTGATTTCATTAAGATGATCTTGAAGAAAAGAATTTAGAAATTTAAGAGGTCTTTGAAAGCCTCACTTTTCGGTAATTCCCGCGAAAGCGGGAATCTAGAAAGGCCTTGAAAATAGTCGATTTCGGCTTGCGCAGCAATAATGTAATTGCCTCTCCAGAGAATTATCCAGAGATATCTTTAATAATGCTGGAAAGGTTATCTTGCTGCGCCGATAAAAGAAGGTGAGCTATGGAAGAATTTAAAAAAATTTTAGTTCTGGAGAACGAAATTGAAGCTCGCTTACTCGATTTAGTTCTAAATGAGCGCAATATCCCTCATCGAATTCGCAGCTACTATGACTCAGCCTACAACGGAATCTTCCAGTTTCAAAAAGGGTGGGGCATAGTGCTTGCCCCCGAGAGTTTTCGAGAAGAGATCGAAGCTATTTATAAAGAATTACCTCTGGAAGAAACTCCCGACATGGAGAATCAAGAGAATGAATGATTCTTATTATTAAGGTATGGATCAAATTTCAATGTAAGTAATAAAAATTAAAGAGGTGCTTTTTAATGAAGATTAAGACTATCCGCTTACCCGAACCAAAGAAAGTAGAATTAATTACCACCGACTTGCCCGCGCCTGGCGAAGGGCAGGTTTTAGTCAAAACCTATCAATCTTCTATTTGTGGAACTGATAGGAATATTTATAATGGCATTCTTCCCCCTGGTCTAAAATTTCCCATCAATCAATTAGGGCATGAAGGGGGCGGTACAGTTGTGGAGGTGGGTAAAGGAGTTAGGAAATGGATTGGGAATTAGGATCTTTAGGAGAGCCTTTAGCCTGTGTAATGTATTCCATCTTTAACTCTGGCGTGCAGCTTGGAGATAATGTGGCGATAATGGGATTAGGTTTTGCTGGGCAGTTAATGGTCCAGGGGGCTAAGAAAAAGGGAGCGGCGAAGGTAATCGGAATTGAACCTTTAACAGGAAAAAGGGATTTAGCCCTCAAGCTGGGAGCGGACTATGTTTTTGATCCGGGAAATCCGGAGACTGAAAAAGTCATCATGGATTTGACTAAAGGGCAAGGAGTAGAAGTAGTTTTTGAAGCAGCTGGCACGGAAGATTCTATGAATATGGCCACGCGCATATTAAGAAAGAATGGAACCTTGGTGCTCTATAGCTGGGTTATGGAGCCCGTGCGCCTGCATATTAGCCGCTGGCATGATGATGCCTTAACTATTCGCACCACTTGCGTCATGCATGTAAATACTCCTTATGAAAGGATGGCCTGGTTTGATCGTCTCTTGGCCCCTTACTGGAAAGGAATTATTCAAGTCAAACCACTTCTAAGTGGACCATTCCCTTTGTCGGATATCTCTAAAGCTTTCGAGATAGCCAATAGCCCCGAGGCGATCAAGGTTATTATTCGATAATAATTTGCTGATCTTTTTCCTTATAAATTGTTAAGAAAAGGGTCATTAAAAATTTTCTATTTAATGAGAGCATAAAATAAATGATATCTAAATGCGGGTTCGGTTTGTTCCTTGCTGGATATAATTCATAGCGCAACATTTTAACGCCCCCAACACCCTCTTAAGTTAAGAGGGGGAGAAGGGGAGTTATGAAATGAAGTTTGGGAAAAAGGAGGTTTTATTTATGAATAGTAGGGGAGAATGGAATATTGCTTATTGGCATTATACGCCTGCTCCTTCCAGTCCCATTCAAATGATGCGCGGAGCCATGAAATGCATGGAGTGTGGTGGTGTCAAACCTGGCGAGACGGTCCTTATCTCTACAGATACTAATAAATTGAGGATTGCCGAAGCCTTAGCTGGAGCAGCTTATGCAGTAGGCGCCACACCCATCATTATAATGATTCCACCTGTGAAAACTCACGGTGCGCAGCTTCCAGAGCCAGTGGTAGCTGCCTTTCGGGAAGCAGAAGTTTTTCTGCAACCTTCCACCTGGTCCCAAACTCATACCAAGGCGCGAGTGGAAGCTATAAAAGCAGGGAAGCGCGGTTCCACCATGTGCGAGATTACTGAAGACGCCCTCTGTGTAGGGGCTATTGAAGCAAATTTTGAGGAATGCGATAAATTAGGGAGAAATTTAGGCGCCATTCTGGCGGAAAGCAAAGAAGTAAGGATTACCTCTCCGGCGGGAACGGACATTCGCGGAGAAGTCAAGGGGAGGCCAGTCCAATACGAAACTGGCCTTTTTAAAAAACCCGGTCAATTTGCGGCTTTTCCGGATAGCGAAATTAATATCTCCCCGGTGGAAGGCACAACAGAAGGAATAGCCGTGATAGACGTTTCCATTATGAGCGTGGGAGTGACTCTGTACGATCCAGTAACTTTGATCATTAAAGAAGGAAAAGTGATAGATTTTCAAGGAGGAATGGCTGCGAAAAAGTTTCGGGATACTCTTTATGCGTTGGAAGATGAAAGAGCTTTTAACTTTGCCGAATTTGGCATCGGCCTTAATCCCTGCGCCCGTCTGGCCGCTACCAATTTAGAAGACCTGGGGCGTTTAGGTAATTGCCATTGTGGCATAGGAAGCAACTTTGCTATCGGCGGAAAGATAATGGCTCCCAATCATCATGACGCCATCTTCAAAGATGCCCGCGTCTATTTTGACGGGAAATTAGTCCTGGATAATGGGGTAGGTAAAATTTAAACAAGGAGCAGATTATCTCTTAAGCGCGCTGGCTGAATCTTTATCCAAATAAATTTTTACCATAGGATGCAAGCGCAAGGCCGAGGCGGGGCAGGCAGAGGAAATAGGTCCTTCCCACATTTTCTTAACCGCTTGAGCCTTTTGCGGACCGGGTACTATGGTGTAAATTTCTTTAGCCTGCAGGATAGCCGGGATGGTCATGGTAAAGGCCCGGCGGGGGACAGCTTCCAGAGATGGATAGCGCGCTTGCGGATTGGGGTGGTTTTGGTAATCTTTATACTGCTGGCGTATTGAGCGATCATCCAAAGTGATGATCCTGATTAATTGAGGATCGTGAAAATCTGATCCCGGTTCACAGAAAGCGATATGGCCATTTTCTCCAATACCTAAGCAGGCCATATCAATTCCATGCTTAGTCAAATACCTGCCATATTCTTGGGCTATTTTTTCAGGTTCGCCTTTTAAAGCTTTAAAGAAATAAATCCGCCGCGGTTGCACGTAATTAAAGATATGTTCCTTTAGATATACTTCGAAAGTATTGGGATGGTGGCGGGGCAGATCCACATATTCATCGAGGTGAAAGCAGGTCACTTTGGACCAATCAATTTTTTTATTCTTGGCCAGATGAGCCAGAAATTCATTTTGGGAAGGAGCGGCCGCAAAAACAATATTAACCTCTCCTTTTTGTTTTAAAAAACGATTTATGCCGGCCGCTACTTCTTGGGCCGCTATTTTGCCCATCTCCTCGCGGTTAGCCAAAATTTTCATTTCTATAGAGCGTTTGCCTAAAAAATTTACGGCCATTTTTTACCTCTCTTTTTATTTTTATTATTCTAAAAGCTTGTAAATCTCTAAGCAGAGCCGGCCAAATTCTTTTTCAGCCTTCATTTCCATAGTCCGTGGTCGCGGAAGATTGACTTCTATTGCCGCTACCATGCGGGCCGGTCGGGCACTAAGAACGATGACTCGATCAGCCAAAAAAACTGCTTCCTGAATTCCATGAGTTACGAAGAGAATGGTTTTCCCTGTTTCCTGCCAGATGCGCAAAATTTCTAAATTCATTTTTTCTCGGGTTAAGGCATCCAATGCCCCAAAGGGCTCATCCATTAAAAGGAGTTGCGGATCATGAATCAAAGCGCGGCTGATCGAAGCTCTTTGTTGCATTCCTCCAGATAGCTCATGGGGATAGCTTTTTTCAAATCCTTCCAGGCCAACTAACTTTAACAAGGCCATAGCCTTAGGCAAATAAGCCTGGCGGTCCAATTTCAAAATTTCTACGGGTAAAAGCACATTATCCACAATGGAGCGCCATTTTAAAAGGACTGGCTTTTGAAAGACCATACCTACATCGCGCCGTGGGTCGAAGCCCTCACCAATAGAGAAGTTAAGAACTCCCTCAGTTTTTTCGAGAAGGCCAGAAATAATCTTTAAGAGAGTAGTTTTCCCGCATCCCGAAGGGCCTACTAAGGTAATGAATTCTCCCCGAAAGACATCAAAAGTAACATCCTGAAGAGCAGGCACCATTCCGCTTTTGGTAAAGTAGGTCTTTTTTAGATTTTGAATTCTTATCAGGGGGGTAGGGGTCTTCATTTTTTATTGACCGCTAAAATCTCTTTTTTCTCAGCATAAATAAAGATTATTTTACGTCAATGGGCAAAGGAATTTTAGGTAAAAAATCGTTGGTGTACATGTCCGTAGATTTCATATCCACTTTTAAATCGCGATACTTAGAAATAATTTTTATGGAATCGGCCATTTTCTTATCGTCTACCCAACCGAGGCCATTCTTTTTATACCGTTCAGTGCGAAAGAGGTCTATGATTAGCTTTAAATTGGCCAGCATTAAGGGTTTATCAATTTCCGTTCGGTATTTGGCCATAATATTTATAGCTTCTTCTGGATTTTTCAAGGTAAATTCCCATCCCCGCAAGGAGGCCTTTACAAATCTCCTGATAATATCGGGATTTTCTTTTATATACTTTTCAGTAGTTACAATGGCGTTAGAATAAACATCAACTCCCCAATCAGCAAACATCATAAATTTGATCTTTTCTTGGCCGAAGGCCTTATAGTAAAAAGGGGCGCCGGAATAAAAATCAAAGACTACGTCAACTTGGCGAGCAGCCAAAGCACTCTGCTTAGCTTCTGGAGCTATGTTTACAAAAGTAACTTTAGCTGGATCGAATCCATTCGCGATAGCCAGAGCGGGAAAAATAGTTCTTTGCGCATCTCCTGGGGGAGCCCCAATCTTTTTCCCGACTAAATCTTTGGGACTATTGATTCCCGAGTCTTTCCACATCCACATACAATAAGGACTTTTATCAAAGAGCATGGCTACGTTCTTTATCTTAGCCCCTTGGGCTCGCGCGACGATGCCTACGCCGGTATCTACAATCCCAAATTCTGCTGACCCTACATCAATCTTTTTAGCTACATCGGCAGATCCTTTTCCGGGAATGATATTTACTTCTAAATTTTCTTCTTTATACCAACCTTTATCCGTGGCTACAAAATAAGGTGAATGATCTCCCACATAGAACCAGTTCAGGTTTAAGGTTACTTTATCGACTGCCCCGGCCGTATTGACCAAGGCTAGGAAAAAAAGAATTAGTCCCAATTCGCCCATTAATTTGCCCATTTGTTTTTTCATTTTTCTTCCCCATTTCTTGTTTTAATCTTTTTTTTGGCGCGCTTTTATTTTTTTCTTTCCCAAGGCATTAAAATTTTCTCCATTATTTCAACAGCCCAGAAAAGTCCCAAGCCAATTATGGTAATTAGGATCAAAGACCCAAAGATGGCTGGTGTGGAAAGTGTAGTTTGGGAAGAGATGATCACTGAGCCTAATCCCTTATCGGAGGCAATAAACTCACCCACAATTGCTCCGACCACGGCAGTGGTCGCGGTAATCTTTAAACCGGAAAAAATATAGGGTAAGGAATTAGGCAATTGGATCATTTTTAGCTTCTGCCATTTGGTGGCGTGCAGATAATTTACGAGGTCTAAGAGGTCTTCTTCGACAGCTACTAAACCGGTAGCCGTATTGATGACCATGGGAAAAAAAGAAATGAGAACTACAATAAGGATATTGGGAAGAATTCCGTAACCAAACCAGATTAAAAAAAGAGGGGCCACCGCAATTTTTGGCAGGGTGTTCAGGAAAACTAAAAAAGGGAGGATGGTTCTTTTCATCCACTCTGAGCAAATAATGGCAATTCCCAAAATGACGCCAACAACTCCTGAAAGAAGGAATCCGCCCGCTACTTCATAAAAAGTAGCCAGGAAGTTAAAAGACCAACGATATTTAGGTTCAAAGAGCGTCTTAATGGCCGCTATAGGTGTGGGCAGAATGTATTCTTTTATCCCCAAGGCAACCACGCCAAAGTGCCAGAGCAGCAAAACAAAAAGAAACATCAAAATAGTCTGCGCATTATTCTTGAGCCAAGTCGAAATCATTTACTCCCGCCTTTTAATCATCTGGCAAGAAAGCCAAATCTTTATTTTGCAGGCCATGGCGGATCAGCGCTTCAGCTAAATCCAAACAGGCTTCCATGTCTTGAAGATGGCATACAGCGGAAGGGGTGTGCACATAACGGACAGGAATGCCCAGAGAAATAGAGGGGATTCCGGAAAATTCTTGAGCTACGGCCGCCGCATCTGTATAAGAGTTGCCATAGAGGGCTTGCAACTGGATAGAAATATTTTTTTGCTTACTGAGCTGGATGGCCAAACGCTTGAGGCCAGGGTTTATAAAATATCCCCTTTTAGCGGACTCTAAAAAATCTCCCAAATTTATAACTACCCCAGCCCCTAACTTAACTTGCGGGGATGGAGAAGCTTGATCAAGATTATCTACAGAAAGAGCAACATCCAAAGCTATGAACCAATCTGGGTGAGTAAAATAAGCCGCAGTGCGCGCTCCTCCTAATCCTCTTTCTTCTTGAACCGTGCCTACCGCCCAAAAAGTTCCAGGAAAATTACCATCGGCAAGCCTTTCCGTTAAGGCGATCAAGATAGCACAAGCCGCCCGGTTATCCAGGGCCTTTCCGCAACAAAAATTAGAGTTAGCCCAGCGGGTAAAAGCAACATCAAAAGCTATAGGGTCCCCAATAGTAATACCCATCCGCTTGACCTCTTCTGCGCTATTAGCCCCCACATCAATAGATAAGCTGCGGTGAGGTAGGACTTTGTTCTTTTCTTCTTCCGTCAGCAAATGGCCTGGTTTTATGCTAATCAACCCCGGAAGGCCGTTTATGCGCACTCGCGTTCCGGGAAGGAATGAATCGCTGAACCATCCTAATTTATCAAAACGAATCATTCCCCGCTCATCAATATCGCGTACTACTAAGCCGATCTCATCCATATGGGCGGCCACCATGACAGTTAAGCCAGGCTGGTTACCTTTTTGGAGAGCATAAATATTGCCATTGGTCCCTATAGATATTTCCGTGGCTAAAGGCTGGAATTTTTCTTTTAAATAACGCACTACTGATTGTTCGTGCCCGGGAAGGCCATCAAGAGCGGAAAGCTCTGCTAAAAGGTTAGCTAAATATTCCGACACAGCTATTCTCCCAAGCTTTTTATTTAGCAGGGTAGGTTTAAGTGGAAAATAAATTAGCATGAAGATATTTGGGAAGTCAATGTTAAAAAAATCTGACCGTCTAACAGTTTTAATATTTCTCGCCAGCAGGAAACAGGCGGGAGGGGAGAGGCGAAATTAAAATCGGCTGGGAATTGACCATTCCTCTCTTGCCCACCTTCTCTCCTCAAAGAACGGCGGGGAAATACTTGTCTAAGACAGATAAACTTAAATAATAGGTTCCTTCTTTTAAAATAAATGTCTATCTCCCCGCCTGTTCCCATGAAAAAATGTGTGCCTCATTTTAATGAGCCTCTCTCCCTCCCGCCTGAATTAAGCTGGAATTTAAAAACTGATCGATGGTCAGTAAAAAAATTGATTAGTGGTTGCTTTGGAGGACCGCTAAATTTCTTGATTTTTCTTGGAAAATCGTGCTTCAATGAAATTAGGAAAAATTAAAAGCCCATAGCTTAAGGGAAAATATCGAGGTAAAAATAAATGAGCAATATAGAGAATTTGGCCAGAGAATTAAAATCACGGATTGCTGGAGATGTTTTAGCCGACGAATTGAATCGGGCCGCTTACTCCAGCGCCGCCTGCCTATATCGGCTTATGCCTCTGCTCGTGGTTCAACCTCGCCAGCGGGAGGATGTCCAAATTTGTGTAGATTTTGCTAAGGAAAAAGGAATCCCCATCATTGCCCGCGGCGCAGGTACAGGACGAGCCGGTCAAGGAATTGGGGAAGGTATCATTCTGGACTTCGTTAAATATATGAACAAAATTTTAGAGGTAGATAGTCAGAAACAATGGGTGCGAATCCAGCCAGGCTTAATCTTAGGTAAATTAAACCAATTTTTGAAACCCCATAAGAAATTTTTTCCCATCGACCCCTCTACTGCTGATTATTGTACTTTGGGAGGAATGATCGCCAACAATTCCAGTGGCCCTCACGCTGTAAAATATGGAGCAACTCGGGATTATGTTATCTCGCTGGAGATGGTGACTGCCCAAGGCGATATAATGAAAACTGGGCCCCGGTCTGGGAAAGACATAGCCATCCTTCCTAAAGATAATTTGGAAAAAAGAATTTACACCACCGTGGCTGAGATAATCGAACGCTACCAGATGGCTCTCCAAGAAGAACGTCCGTATACTACCAAAAACTCTTGTGGCTATGATCTTTGGCAAGTGAAGAAAGACGACGTGCTCGATCTTACCCCCCTCTTAGTAGGTTCAGAAGGAACTTTGGGCATTTTTACCGAAGCATGGTTACGCCTCGTCAATCTTCCGGGGCAGACGCATTCTGCTTTAATCTATTTCCATTCCTTAGATACCGTAGGACAAGCTACCGAAGAAATTTTAAAATTCTCCCCGACCATGCTGGAGATAATGGAAAAACAAATTATTGATTTAGCCCGCGATAAATATCCAGAAATGCGTCCTTATCTTCCCGAGGGAATAGAAGCTACTCTATTTATTGAACTCGAAGGCTCCCTGGAAAAAGAGCTGCATGAAAAAATGAAGATGATCCAAATGCAGCTCATTGAAGAAAAGAAATTAGCTTGGGCGATGCGGGAAGCTCAGGATGCGCGAGAACGAGAAATGCTTACAAAAGTGCGGAGCGTCTCTGGGCCTATTTTAAATAAAGTAAAAGGGCCGAAGAAACCTACAGCTTTTATTGAAGATGCGGCGGTTCATCCCAGTCGCTTGGGCGAATACATTGCTGGCTTGCGGGAAATTTTTAAAAAAAATCAAGCGGAAGCCAGCATCTATGGTCACGCGGGAGATGGAAATCTCCATGTTATGGTTTTCTTGGATTTAAGAAAAGCTGAAGATATCGCTAAAATGGAAAGAATTGCTGCAGAAACTTATGAGCTTGTTTGGCGTTTAAAAGGAACTATTAGCGGTGAACACGGCGATGGCCTTTTGCGCACTCCCTATGTACCGAAGCAGTTCCCTCGTTTATATTCCGCTTTCCGGGAGGTAAAAAACCTCTTCGACCCCCAAGGCCTTTTCAATCCGGGGAGAATCGTTGGCGAAGATCCCGCCCTGATCTCCAAGAATCTGAAATGGGGAACAGATTATCAGCCCCAGCTTACGAAAAGCCCCTTCGATGATGAACTATTGCGAACAGAAGTGGAAAGTTGCCATGGTTGTGGAAAATGTCGCTCTTACTGTCCCGTCGCTTTAGCTACTAATGAAGAATATGCTTTAGGACGAGCGAAGGCGGTCTTACTTAGGGAGCTTATTTCAGGCCGATTGCCTGCCGAGAGGTTCTTAGCTTCCCCCGAGTTAAAAAGGATCATGGATCAATGTATAAACTGCCAAAGGTGCCTTACAGAATGCCCCACAGGAGTAGATATTCCCTGGATAGCCCTCCAAGCCCGAGCCCACTTCATAAATAAACATGGTCTCAGATGGGCGGATAAATTAGTTGCCGATACTCATCTCTCTTGCCGTTTGGGCAGTTCTTTCGCCCCCCTTAGTAACCTAGCCCTGCATTGGCCGCCGACGCGAGCCTTATTGGAAGCAACTTTAGGAATTGACCGGCGGAGAAAATTACCCAATTTCTCTCCCCAAAATTTTCGCCAAATCTATAATGGTTCTTTTCCGGCAAATAAGCAAGTGGCTTATTTCCTGAGTTGTTCGGCCAATTATAATGATCCCGAAGGAGAAGCCTTAGCCGTGCAGGAGGTATTGAAATACAACGGGTGGGGCATGGAGATTCCGGATTTTGAGTGCTGCGGAATTGCCCGTTTTTCCGCTGGCGATCTATCTTCCCCTTTAAAGGGCGCAGAAAAAAATCTCCAGATATTGCACTCCCTGGTGGAAAAAGGAAGGTCTATCGTTTTCAGCGAGCCAAGCTGCGCTTTGATGGTTAAAAAAGAATATCCACGCCTTATTAATCACGCAGATTATGCAAAAATTGGGCAGCAATGTTGGGAGATTCATCAATTTCTCTACCAGCTTAAACAGAAAGGCGAATTAAACACAAATTTGGGAGAAATCTCTTTATCCGTAGGATACCACAATCCTTGCCATCTGCGCGCATTAGGGGTTTTGCGTGAACCAGTAGAAATTCTAAAACTAATTCCTGGCTTAAAAATTAAAGTTTTTCAAGATAAGTGTTGCGGTTTAGCTGGGACATTTGGTTTAAAGAAAAAATATTTTGATTTGTCCCTGGAGATTGGCCGTCCCCTTTTGGAAGAAATTTGCCAAAGTGGAGTTGATGTAGTTGCCACAAGTTGTCCTGCTTGCGCTATGCAAATTTTTCAGGGGACCGGAATAAAGACAATTCACCCTATTATCCTTTTAAAAGAAGCATATCGTCAGTTTAAAGCTTCTTGAAGGAGAGTTCAGCTCGCCGTTTACTCTTGGGAAGTCTATGCGCGGGTCCTTTTTTCTGGGGAGCCAGGGGCCGAGAGCCAGAGTCTTTTTCTTCTCCCCCTTTAAAAGAAAATATGCGGCTCATTTCTAAGCGCATATTAAAATCTTCTATGGAAATAGAAGCGGCGCCTTTCTTTTCCGCAAAATGAGCAATTTCCCGATCAGAAGTAACAATCACTATCCCTTTCTTCTTTTCGGCGGCCATTCTTTTTAAGACATCATCGGCCTTCTCTCCGGATCGCGAGAAAATTATTTCCACCCCTCTTTGGCGCTCTTTTTGAATACCTCTTCTTATCTCCTGCACCCCATCGAAAACCACAGTAATGGAGTGTCCTTTAATTCTTTTATATTCAGCCAAAAGCTCAACCAACTTCTCCCGGGCCTCCTGCAAATCCACCTTTTCTAAGGCTCGCAAGGAAGGAGATTGTTTGATAAAATTATATCCATCAACTGCTATATGCATGGGTAATAATTAGCGGATTAAATGGGCGGTGTCAAGCAGGAAAGGAGCTGTCCGCCGATCAGTTTTTTAATTCCAGCTTAATTCAGGCGGGTGGGAGATAGACTCTCAGCTGTTTGTTGCTGGTTAGAAATATTAAAACTGTTAGATGGTCAGGGAAAGGAACTAAGGTTTTATCACTTTTTAGACGTGGAAACTGGAAAAAGTTGATTGTGAAGGTTTTGCCCATCTGCTATACTTATTAAAATTTTGCTACTCGGCATCTAAAAATAAAGGAAAGTTGTTATGAGTCCATTAAGAGACATGCGCCATCCCGGTTCCCCTTTACGCCCCGCTCTGGGCGGGATCATCTTCATCGCTGTTTTAGTTTTTATCTCCCTTTTTTGGCGGGCAGTGGAGTTAATCACGGATTGGTACTGGTTTCAGGAAGTGGGTTTCGAAAAAGTCTTCACTATTACCTTCTTCGCTCAGTTGAAAGTTGCTCTTCTATTTGGGCTGGCTTTCTTTTTAATTTTCTTCCTGAATCTTTTCCTGGCCGATCGTCTATCAAGTAAAGAGTACTGGATTGATGAAGATGATTTAATCCACCTGCCTCCCTGGGAACCAAGGAAGCAGCCTTTATTTCCTTTAATTCTTTTAGGTTCTCTGCTCTTTAGCCTATTTGCAGCTCTGCGGGGAGCCGGACAATGGGAAAATTACCTACGTTATTTGCAGGCCACCCCCTTTGGGATCCCTGATCCTCTTTTTAACCGGGATATTGGTTTCTATGTTTTTCAATTTCCTTTTCTTAAATACATTTACGGCTGGCTAATGACTGTACTGATTATTACCACCATTGCTACTGCTTTGGTCTATTTTTTCCGCCGGTCTTTTCAATTTACTCCTCCCCGTTTTGGTCGCATAACCAAACCGGCTCGGTGGCATTTGGCCATCTTGGTAGCTTGTACATTTTTCTTGGGTACTTGGGGAGTTTGGCTTGAGCTGTTTGAACTGCTTTTCACTAAGCGAGGAGTGGTATTCGGACCTGGATATACTGATGTTACTACGCAACTCTGGGTTCTAAAATTTTTAATGGGGGTAACCATATTCTGTGGTCTTTCCATCCTTGCCTTGATCTGGCGCAGCGACTGGCGATTCCCAGGTATAGGTATAGCAGCTTTTTTACTCACCCTCATTGTGGGTACGGGGATTTACCCGGGGATAGTACAAAAATTTAAAGTAATTCCCAACGAATTCGTCTTAGAAAAACCCTTCATTGAACAAAACATTAAATATACCCGTCTCGCCTACCAATTAAACAGCATTGAAGACCGCGAATTTCCAGCTGAAGAAAATTTAACCCGCGAAGACCTTACTAAAAATGATCTAACCATTAAGAATATTCGCCTTTGGGATCATGCTCCCCTCCTTACCACATATAGCCAGCTCCAGGAAATTCGCACTTATTATAAGTTTGTAGATGTAGATAATGACCGCTATTATGTGAACGGTGAATACCGGCAAGTGATGCTTTCGCCGCGGGAACTATCCTATGCCGCCCTGCCTGCCCGGACCTGGGTCAACGAACATCTCACTTATACGCATGGTTATGGAGTAGTGCTTGGCCCGGTAAATCGCATAACCCGCGAGGGCCTGCCCGAATTCTTCATCAAAGATATTCCCCCTGTTGCTTCCGCCGATATTAAAGTAACCAGGCCAGAAATCTATTACGGAGAGATTTCTAATGAGTATGTTTTTGTGCGCACCAAAAGACCGGAATTTGATTATCCCGTAGGTGAGAAAAACGTTTATACCCAATATACCGGCCGCGGAGGTGTTCCTTTATCTTTTTTCAGGAAATTACTTTTTGCGGTACGCTTTGGCTCCTTTACTATTTTGCTTTCCAATGACCTTACTTCCGCAAGCCGGGTTATGTATTACCGCAAGATCATGGATCGAGTTAATCGGGTCGCTCCCTTTTTGAAGTTGGACTCCGATCCTTATTTGGTTATCTCACCCGAGGGGCGGTTAATTTGGTTCATAGATGGATATACCACGACCGATCGCTTCCCTTATTCTGAACCAATCCGCCAAATGGGTAATTACATCCGCAACTCAGTCAAAGCTTTGGTTGACGCATATGACGGCACAATAGCTCTTTATATAAGTGACCCGCAAGATCCCATCATCAAAACTTATGCTAAAATTTTTCCCGAGATTTTAAAACCTTTGGAAGAGATGCCCGCAGAGCTGCAGAAACATATCCGTTATCCTCCCGGCCTGCTTTCTATCCAAGCCCGGATGTACAGCACCTACCATATGGAAGACCCGCAAGTTTTTTATAATAAGGAAGACCTCTGGGCTATTCCGCGGCGCCCCGGACCTGGGGGAGAACAAGAGATGCAGCCCTATTACACCATCATGAAGCTCCCGGAAGAGAAGAAAGAAGAATTTGTTTTGTTGCTGCCTTTTACTCCTAGTCGGAAAGATAATATGTCGGCTTGGTTGGCGGCCCGCTGCGATAATCCGCATTATGGAAAATTAATCGTCTATCGCTTTCCTAAACAAAAGTTAGTCTTTGGCCCTAGACAGGTTGAAGCGCGCATTGACCAGGATGCGGAAATATCCAAACAGCTTTCTCTTTGGAACCAAAGAGGCTCCCAAGTTATTCGCGGAAACTTACTGGCTATCCCTATTGAAAAATCCATTCTTTATGTAGAACCTCTTTATTTGGCGGCCGAAAAAGGAAGCCTGCCGGAGTTGAAACGAGTTATTGTGGCTTTTGGTAATTCTTTGGCAATGGAAGAAAACTTAGAATTGAGTCTGCAACGCATATTTGGTGGTGAAAGGATCAGAGAAAAAATTGCACCTAAATTAGCTGAAGCTGCACCGTCGACAAGGGAGAAATCTCTAGCCGAGATTGCGGGAGAAGCTTTAGAACATTATCGGAAGGCGAAAGAATTTTTGCGCCAGGGTAATTGGGCAGGGTATGGAGAAGAAGTACAAAAGATGGAAGAATCTTTAAAAGCTTTGGAAAAGAAAAAATAGATTTACCGCAGAGAACAAAGCGCGGCAAAGCCGCAACCAAAAATTAATTTCTCGCAGAGCCCACAGAGAACGCAGAGAAAAATTTATTTTTTAATAATTTTATTTATATCTTTCTCTGCGTGCTCGGCGAGCTCTGGGAGAGTAATCCTTTTTCTTAATAAAATTTAAAGGGTTGGCAAGTACGTATTATTGAGGACGCCGAGTTTTTAAAATTTCTTTGATTAATATCATGGCGATCTTGGCGTTCGCGGCGGGGAAGAAAATAAAATGAAGCATATCGTTTTAGGAACGGCTGGACATATTGATCATGGAAAGACCACTCTAATTAAGGCCTTAACAGGTGTGGACTGTGACCGGCTCAAAGAAGAAAAAGAACGCGGCATCACCATTGAGCTTGGTTTTGCCGCCATGACTCTGCCCAGCGGAATTTCAATTAGCATCGTGGATGTGCCGGGGCATGAAAAATTTGTCCATCACATGGTGGCAGGGGCAACCGGAATCGATCTGGTAGTTTTAGTAGTTGCCGCCGACGAAGGGATCATGCCGCAAACCCGCGAGCACTTAGACATATGTAAACTCTTGCGCGTCAAGAAAGGCTTAGTGGCCCTAACAAAGATTGACCTCGTAGAAAAAGATTGGCTGGAATTAGTCAGGGAAGAAATAAGAGAATTTCTTCAGGGAACTTTTCTCGAAAATTCAGCCATTATTCCAGTTTCTTCTATAACAGGAGAAGGGGTAGCGGATTTTGTACGCGAAATTGATAAGCTCGCTCAAGAAGTGGAAGAAAGATCACCAGAAGGAATCTTCCGCTTGCCCATTGACCGCGTTTTCACCATGAAAGGTTTTGGTACGGTAGTAACTGGTACAGTGGTTTCAGGAAAAGTTTCCATAGGAGATAATCTGGAAATTCTGCCTTCTGGTCTGGAGACGAAGGTTAGAGGTATTCAGATTCATGGAAAACCGGTAGAAGTAGCCACGGCTGGTGCCCGGGCCGGAATCAATCTCCAGGGTTTGGAAAAGTCAGCCATAACCCGGGGAGAAGTCTTGGTTCATGCCCAAACTCTACGGGCGACTAATGCCTTGGATGCCGTCTTTAATCTTTTGCCTAATACTCCCAAGCCCCTGAAAAATCGCACCCGGGTGCGCCTCCATGTAGGTACAATGGAAGTTTTGGGAAGAATTCTGATTCTGGGAGCAGAAGAAATTAAACCCGGAGAAGAAGCTTATATTCGGCTTTTACTTGAAGAACCCACCGTAGCCTTAGCGGGAGATCGTTTCGTGATTCGCAGTTATTCTCCCGTAATTACCATTGGAGGTGGGGAAATTCTTGATGCTTTCCCTACGCGGCCCAAACGTCTTTCTCCAAACCTCCAAACGGAAATGGATGTATTACTCAAATCTTCTCCGGAAGAAAAAATTAAATTACACCTCTGGAAAGCTGGGCCAGCAGGTCTTTCTTTTGCCGAAATTGGCATGCACTTAAACTTAGCCCCTGGGCAATTAAAATCTTTGGTGGACCTATTAATTTCCCAAGGAGAAATTCTCGCCTATAATGGGGACCGCCTGCGCTATTTACATCCCCGGGTAATGGATGAGTTAAAAGAATCTTGCCTTAATTTTCTAAGAGAATTTCACCTCCAGAATCCCCTGCAACCAGGGGCCTCCAAAGAAGAGTTAAAAAGTAAACTCCCCCCCCAGATGGATTCCCGCCTTTTTCAGCATCTTCTTTCCTTACTGGTGGCGGAGAAAAAAATAGTCGTCGAAAAAGATCTCCTCCGCCTTGCTTCCCATACTGTCTCTCTTAAAGAAGAGGAGAAAGATCTGCGCCAGAAAATAATTAATCTTTTAGCTAAAGCGGCTCTCCAACCTCCGACGGTGAAAGAAATTAGTACTGCACTGCATGTATCATCTGCTGAATTAAAGCCTGTTCTGCAACTTTTAACCCGTGAAGGTATTTTAGTGAAAGTAAAAGATGAACTCTACTTTCATCGCTCGGCAATAGCCGAACTTGAAGGGAAAGTAATTAGGTTTCTCCAAGAGCAAAAAGAAATGAGCCCAACCCAGTTTAAAGAGATGACGCAAGTCTCCCGCAAATTTGCTATTCCCCTGATGGAATACCTGGACGCCCAGAAAATAACTCTGCGGGTTGGTGATAAAAGGGTGTTGCGCAAATAAGACAGGTGAAAATTGATGGCCGATTCACCAGGGAAAATAAAAATTTTATTGGCTGAAGAAGATAATTCTTTTTTACAAATGGTCGAGGAATCATTGCTGGCCTCAGGCCAGGATTATATTTTGGAAAAAGTTTCTTCCGGTGAAGAATGTTTTAAAAAACTGCAAGAGGAAAAATTCGATATTCTCCTCCTGGACTATCAATTAGCAGATGGAGATGGACTGACCTGGTTGCGCTATTTTAACCAGCAGAGTTTGGAGATCCCTACTATATTTGTTACTGCCAGAGGAGACCCTACCTTAGCCATCGCGGCGATGCAGGAAGGCGTTTTCGATTATATTAATCGCTCTGCCGAATGTGCCAAAGCCTTTCCTTTTGTTGTCCATCGGGCCCTCGCTGGCTATAACTTGATGTTAGAAAAAGTTCGCCTCCAGAAGGAATTAATCATCACTAAAAATTTTTTGGAGTCCATTATCGAGAAAGCTGGTGATGCCATATCCGTAATTGGCCTGGATGGCCAAATTCTATATTGGAACGAAGGTGCCGTAAAAATATATGGCTACAGTAAGGAAGAAGCCTTGGGAAAAAAATTATTTGACCTCCTTTCTCCCTGTGATGAATTGGCCAGAAGAGAAGAGGAAAAGCGGCATTACGCCCTTATGGAAAAGATTAAGAATGGGGAGGTAGTAACCCACAGGGAAATGAAAAGAAAAACCAGAGATGGTCGAGAAATTATTATTGACATGACTATCTCTCCTTTACGCAATTCTGAGGGCCAAATTATTGGAGCTTCCCGTATCTGTCGAGATGTGACTAATTTAAAAAAAGCTGAGGAACGTTTATTTTTAGCGGAAAGATTATCTTCTTTAGGTGAGCTGGCCGCGGGAGTGGCTCACGAGCTGAGGAACCCTTTAGCAGGGATTAAACTTAATACCCAGATGCTTGCCCGGCAAAAGGATTTAACGAATATGGAGCGACGAATTCTCCAAAGCACCCAGGAAGGCATTGAAAAGATCCAAAAAATAATTGATGATATGCTCAACTTTGCCCGGCCTAAAGCTGCCCATTTCCAAGAAGAAAATATTAACGAAGTAGTCGCTAAAAGCTTAGCCATAATCCAAGGGAAATCGAAGAAAGAAAACATTACTCTGGTCTTTGAAAAAGAGGAGGGCTTGCCTAATTTATTTATTGATGCCCATCAAATTCAGCAAGTTTTGATTAATCTTATTATCAATGCCATCCAGGCTATGGAAAAAGGAGGGACTTTAACTATCCGCACTTTCTCTCCTGCGCAAGGCGGGGTGGGCATAGAAATTAGAGATACAGGAGTAGGTATCCCAGAGACTCATCTAAAAAAAATCTTCGATCCTTTCTTTACTACTAAGTCAGAAGGCACCGGGTTAGGTCTCTCTATTAGCTTGAAGATCTTGGAGAATCACGGAGCTTCTTTAGAAGTGCAAAGCCAAGAAGGGAAAGGTTCGAGCTTTACCATTTTTTTCCCAGCGGAGAGAACCAGTGGCCTTTAAAATTTTAATCATCGATGATGAACCTATCTTGAGAGACTCCCTGCAGATGGCCTTGACGGCCTCTGGCTATGAAGTAGTCACCGTAGTTTCTGGAGAAGAGGGGCTGGCCATTATGCCCAAATTTCTCCCCGACCTCATCTTATTAGATCACTGGTTACCAGGGATGAACGGAGATCAAGTCCTGCAAAAAATAAAAGAGGATTACCCTGATTTACCAGTTATCATCATGACCGCCCAAGGATCGATTGAATTAGCCGTTAAGCTGATGAAAATGGGCGCCTTTGATTTCTTAGTTAAACCTTTTGAGCTGGACCAAATGGAAACCTTAATCCAAAAAGGTTTGGAGCGCTGGCGCCTCAAAAAAGAGTTGGCCTGGTTGCGCGCTCAATATGCAGAAAAATTTTCTACGCGCCAACTCGTCGGCGTTAGTCAGAAGATAAAAGAAATCTGGCAATTGGCGGAAAAAATAGCCAAAAGTGCTGATACTACTGTGCTTATCGAAGGAGAAACGGGTACGGGGAAAGAACTTTTAGCGGAATATATCCATTATTTAAGCTCTCGTTCTTCTTTTCCCTTTGTGGCCATTAATTGTGGAGCTTTTCCTCCTGATCTTTTAGAAAGCGAATTATTCGGCTACGAAAAGGGAGCTTTTACTGGGGCTGCCGAAAAAGGAAAAATAGGCAAAATAGCGGCCGCGGAAAAGGGGACTCTTTTGCTCGATGAAGTAGGAGAGCTTTCTTTACCTGCGCAAGTCAAAATTCTGCGGGTTTTAGAAGAAAAAGAATATTACCAATTGGGAAGTGTGGAGAAGAAAAAAGCTGATGTACGCATTATCGCGGCCACGAATAAAGATTTAGCCGCCGAGGTTAAAAAAGGAAATTTCCGCGAAGATCTTTACTTCCGCCTAAACGTAATCCGCGTTTCCATTCCGCCTTTACGTGAGCGGCCTGAAGATATCTTAGCTCTCTTCAAATTTTTTATGAGTCGCTTTAATGAACAATTTCAGAAAAACTTTATTAAGCTATCTCCCGAGGCTGAAGAGTTTCTTTTTCAGTATCCCTGGCCTGGTAATGTACGCGAACTTAGGAATGCCGTGGAGCGCATTGTCCTCCTGGAAAAAGGAGAAGTGGTCCTCAAAAAGCACTTATCTTTTTTAAATATTCCGGGAAAACAAAATTTCTCCCCTTCTTTCCAAGTAACTATCCCGCCGCAGGGAATTATCCTCGATGAATTAATGAAAGAATATATTAAACAAGCTTTGCAGTTAAAAAAAGGCAACAAAATGCAAGCCGCCAAGCTTTTAGGAATCTCTCGGTCTGCCCTCCTTTACCGCATGGGAAAATATGGCATCAAAGATTTTTAACTTCTTGAGACTTACTTGCTAAAAATTATTTGGGCGAGAGTTTTCATTTCCCTGTCTATTTACAAACAAAATAAACGAAAACAGACAGCACTTTGATAATCGTGTAAATTCACGATTTTTTATCTATTCTGCCATTCCCTTTGTCTATTTGCCACCATGCCGAGGCTTTCCTAAAATTTTCTTAGAAAAGCTTGGGGATTTCCCCAACAATTTTTCTTAATTTAGTAACTCTTTAATTTTTAAATAAAATTTCTCGTCGAGGGAACATTTAATATTTATTATTCAAAAAACGGCGCGAGATTTGCTTCGCCTCCTTATCGAAAATGAAAGTTTTAATAATAGAACGCGAAAAAACTTTACTATCTTCTCTGTCCCATTTTTTGGAGAAGCAAAAGAACTTTGAGGTATACCAAGCGCAAACCAAAAAAGATGGATTAGACTTATGGAAGGTCTACTCTTTTGATTTGGTTCTCTGTGCAGATTATCTGCCTGATGGCCGAGGTTTAGATATTTTGCCGGAGTTTATCTGCCAAAAACCAGAAATAATTACTATTTTGATGAGTGGGCAGCATGAAGAAACAACTAAGCAAGAAGTTGGGCAAGCTGGTATTAAGGGTTATCTAAAAAAGCCCTTTGACTTAAAGGAATTAGAAGAAGCCATAGGTTTAATAAAAGATTAACCTTTGGAAAAAATAAAAAAAGAGAAAAGGAGAAAAAAATGAAGAAGTTAATTGCCTGTATGGTAACGATTACTTTAGTCTTTGCCTTAAGCGGTTTGGCTCAGGCCCAACAAACTGCTCCGGCAGGTCTCCCTCCGATAGTGATGGATATGGTGGCTAAAGCTAAAGCCTCTGTTCAAAAGGTTTCGGCCGCAGATGTAAAGGCCATGATTGATAAAAAAGAGAAAATAATCCTGCTTGATGTTCGTGATCCCCAAGAATTCGCTGCTGGGCATCTTCCTGGAGCAATGAACATTTCTCGCGGCACTTTAGAGTTTGTAGTCTTTAATAAAATTACCGATCAAAATGCCAAGATCGTTGTTTATTGTAAGACGGCAGCCCGCTCCGCTCTAGCCACAAAGACTCTGAATGATTTAGGCTATAAAAACGCCATATTAATGAATGCCTCTTATGAGGACTGGATTAAAGCTGGCTATCCTGTAGAACGGTAGGTTTTTGTTTCCTCGCCTCTCCTTAGGTAAGGAAGGGGCGAGGAGCTCTTATAAATCCATGATCACTCGTAGAAATTTCTTAAAAGCGACTACTCTGGCCTGGCCTTCTTTGGCTCTCAGTGACCATCTTTTAAGTTTTAAAAGTTGGTCTCCAAGACAGGCCGACGCTCCCATTTCAAAAATACCCACTCTTTGCAATGGATGTGGCAATAGATGTGCTATCTTTGCTTATGTGAAAAACAATCGTCTTTGGAAGATCGAAGGGAATCCAGAAGCTAATGGGAATCAGGGATATATTTGCCCTAAAGGCCACGGCTATATCCACGATTTATACAATCCTGATCGAATCCGCGGGCCTTTAAAAAAAGTGAGCGGCCGTTTCCAACCGATTTCCTGGGAGCAGGCTTACAAAGAGATCGCTCAAAAGATCAACCTTATCCTTATGGATCATGGACCCGAATCTATCTTCTGGATTAATTATCCTCAGCCCAATCACGCTTATGCTCTGCGCCTTATGCATTCCTTAGGAAGCCCCCACTATTTTACTCATGGTTCCACTTGTTATACAGCTCGTAATGCCGGTTGGCATTATACTGTGGGCAAGCTGCCGGCGAATGATTTGGCTAATTCACGATATATTATCATAATTGGCCGTAATCCAGCCGGTGGAATTGACTTAGGCCAGGTGGCGGACTTAGTGAAAGCTAAGAGCAAAGGCGCCAAAATAGTAGTCATCGACCCTCGACATAGTGAAACTGCCATCATTGCTGATGAATGGATACCAATTAAACCTGGGACCGATTTGGCCTTCCTTCTGGCCATGATCAATGTCCTGATTAAAGAAGAATTGTATGATCGAGAATTTGTAGAAAAGAAGACAATTGGTTTTGATCAATTAGATGATGAGATGGTCAATTATCCTCCAGAGTGGGCGGAAAAAGTGTGTGAAGTGCCCGCCCATACTATTGTTCGAATTACTCGGGAAATAGCTGCTTTGAAGCCTAAAGTGTTACTTCATCGGGGATACCATGGCGCCTTCGGTTCCCAATATCTGAATAGTTTTCAGACGGCCAGGGCCTTGGCGATTGTCAATGCCCTTTTAGGGAACATTAACCGGGAAGGCGGCATTTATTTTCCCCAAACCGCGCAACTGGGCGAGCTGCAACCCCAGCATCCTGTTCCTCCGGGTCCCCAAAGTCCCAAAGCCGATGGAACTGGCATACCTGGGAGGTACCCCCTCGGGGCTTACGGCGATGGGATTGCTCATGCTATCCCCGAATTAGCTCTGCGGGGCATATTGAAGGCGGGATTTGTATATCATAATAATCCCCTGCGCACCAATCCTAATCCCAAAAGAGTAATTGCTGGCTATAAAAAATTAGAGCTTTTAGTGGTCATCGATACGGTCCTATCCGAGACAGCTTCCATCGCGCATTATGTGCTTCCGGAATCTTTTTATTTGGAAAAGGACGAAGCGGTAGACACAAGACATAGCGGAAAAATAGCGCAGGTTTCTATTCAGCAGCAAGTAATTAAGCCTTTATTTGACACACGACCAGGTATGCAAATTATCATTGAATTAGCCCATCACTTAGGAGTTGGGAAATATTTTAATTTTGATCTTAAAGAAGCTAATGAACTGCGCCTTAAGCCATTGGGTGTTTCTCTCAATGAATTAAAAGCCAAAGGAGTTCTTCCCGTTGGTGAGCCATGGCAGGAAGGATTTACTAAATTAGAAACTGCCTCGGGGAAAGTAGAAATATATTCGGCAACCTTAGAAAAGTTAGGATTTCCTCCGCTCCCCCGTTGGCAAGAACCTTTAGTTTCTCCTGATCCCCAAGATCCCCATTCTTTCCGTTTGCTCCACGGAAAGCAGGCTTTTCATACCCATGCCATGACGGCTAACCAGCCTTATCTTATGGAAATTAGCCACCGTTATGATTTAATTCGTTTATGGATGAATCGCCAAAGGGGGGAGCAGTTGGGCTTACGCGATGGAGACTGGGTGCAAATTAAATCAATAGTAGGGGAAGGAAAAATTCGGGTAAAATTAACGGAAGGTATTCATCCTTCATGTGTTTGGTTACCCAGTGGATATGGAAATTTTTCTAAGTATTTAACCACGGCTTATGATCAAGGTTTATCTTATAATGATTTTTTACCAACGCTTTTCGACCCCACTGTGGGCCACGCCATGTCTTCAGAAATAATTGTGCAGGTGACCAAGGTATAAGGAAAGATAGATGCCCCGCTACGGAATGATCATCGACGAAACTAAATGCGTAGGTTGCTTTGCTTGTCGGGTAGCTTGCCAGAACCAGAATAACTTGCGACCCAACGAAGCTTATAATCATCTCGAAGAGAGAGAATACGGGACTTTTCCTAATTATACTCGAGAATTTTTGCCCGTTCAGTGTCAACACTGTGATAATCCTCCTTGTGTTTCAGTCTGTCCCACAGGTGCCTCCTATAAACGCCCAGATGGCGTGGTTTTAGTTAAGGAAAAGGATTGTATTGGTTGCAAGTATTGTATCGCTGCTTGCCCTTACCATGTGCGCATAATCAAGAAAGAAGGTTACATCGATAAATGCCGGTTCTGTATAGAATTTATCGAGAAAGGAGAAAAGCCGGCATGCGTTACCACCTGCATGACTGGGGTGCGTTTGTTTGGAGATTTAGATGATCCGCAAAGTGAAATATCCCTTTACCTGGCCAAGAATCGCCGGCAGCTCAAACAATATAAAGTGACTCTAAACACCAAGCCGCGCATTTATTATCGCAAGGCTTAAAAATGACTAACGCCGAAAAAGAAAAATTTTGTCTCCTCGCGGCCCGGCTCATTTCCCCACCTGATGAACAACTCTTTGCTGAGCTGGCTGAAGGGAGCATCTGGTCTTTCCTCTCCGAAATAATCACAGAGTGGGGAGGTTATCCACAAGATTTTGCTTATCATTTTTTTCCCCATCCCAAACAGGATTTTATCTTAAATCTGTCCAGGGAATATGAAATTCTTTTTACGGATATCCAAGGTGAAAAAATATCTCTGGTGGAATCAACCTATAAAAAATGGACGACCGACCAAAGTTGTTCTTTAGCTTTTGCTAACCGCCATGGCCTGCTCCAGGGAGATTATGCTCTCCATATGGCTGAAATATACAGGCAATTATCCCTAAATGTGCCCCCGGAATTCCAAGCTACTCCTGATCATTTAATTCTGGAATTAGAATTCCTTTCGCTTCTTTTTAGGTATGCAACTCCCCAGCAAATTAAGATTTTTATTGCCGATCATTTAGATTGGGTTGCTGAGCTAAAAGCAGCGATTGACCGAGTCCGCCCTAATTCCTTTTACGGTAGGGTAATTGAACTCATAATTTTATTTTTAAGTTATGAAAAAAAGGAAGGAGCAGATCAATTTTATGAATCGCCGGGCGTTTCTTGAAACTTTTTTCGGGGTTTTAGCTTTAAGCGGTTTCTCTATTATTATGGGATGTTCAAAAAAAGAAAAAACTCCCCCTTCTGGAAACCAAGAAAAATTATGGCAAATGGCCGCCATTCAAGAAAAATCGGATGAACCTTTGGAACTTAGTTATGCCAAGAATACTCCTGCTTTTTATCGCGATGCTTCTTTAGGAAAAGTGGATCCTAATTTTAAACCTGTAATTGGGGGAGGGTGAAAATAAAGTTATTCGCCGGCGGCGAATAGCAAATGGTTTTCACCGCAGAGGACGGTGAGATCGCTAACTTTTTTTTAAGCAACAAAATTTATTCTCGCGGAGATTTTCGTAGCCTTTGGTGCGCAAATAGGAGCGAAATATGGAAGGAACGATTTTTATTTTTTGGAATTGGAGTGTAGCTGTTTATCTCTTTGTGGCTGGGGTAAGCGCGGGAGCTTTTTTTGTTTCTTCCCTGGCCTTCTTTTTAGGTCATGAAAAATATAAAAATATTACCCGTATCGGCGCTTTCATAGCTCCCTTCCCTCTGCTCTTAGGAATCTTTTGCCTCATTTATGATTTGGAAAGGCCCTCTCTTTTTTGGAAATTATTAGTAACTTTCCAGAGTCATTCGGTTATGTCTTTAGGCTCTTGGCTCCTTTTAATATTTTCCTTTCTTTCCTTTTTCAATTTTTACCTCTGGCTACCCGAAAGGTTTGAATTGGTTGATTTAATAAAACTTTTATTGTCCCGCCTGGAAAAAATTAAAATTTTTAGCCGCCTTAAGCATAGTAATTTTCTCCAGCGTTTCCATCGCCATAACTTAAATGGTTTGCGCAGATGGCTACTTTTGGCTGGCATACCAGTTTCTCTCCTCGTCGCTATTTATACAGGAGTCCTTTTGGGAGCATTAGTGGCCCGTCCTTTCTGGAACAATCCAATGCTGCCTATGCTTTTTTTAGTCTCCGCCCTAAAGACCGGAACGGCTTCTATCTGTTTTATTGGCTGTTTTATCAAAGGTTTTGGAGGAATGAGTCAGGAAGAAGTGGAAACCAACAAATTTATGGTACACTCCATAGATTTTGTGCTGATGATCCTTTCCCTCATCGCGGTGATGCTCTTCATATTTGGGCTCTACTCTTCGCCTCGAAGTTCGGTGGAAGCAGTTAAACTTATTATGGGTGGCGAGTTCACTTTTCTTTTCTGGGGCTTAGTGGTTGGTTTGGGAATTTTATTTCCTCTTTCTTTAGAGGTCTACGAATTAGTCCCCCACTTTATAAAAGATCTGCGTCTGCGGGAACATAACCCGTGGATTTCCGGAGCAGTAGCCACCTCGGTACTCGTGGGTGGCTTCCTCCTCCGGTATGTAGTGGTCTATGCTGGGCAGATGGCCCAAATTGTTCTTTCTTAAATGCCAGGCACACATCCGGGGGCCCGGACCATTAAAACGGGCACACAAGAAGATCTCAGGATCCGGTCAGCGACACTGCCCCATACCCAACGACTCACGCCAGATCTACCGTGAGTGGCGATGATGACCAGATCAATTTGATTCTTCGATATATAATCCGCTAAAGTGTCTGCCACAAAACCATAAAGCACTTCGTAACCAATTTTTACGCCATTATATTTAATTTGCTCAGTTAGTTTTTTTAGATAATCTTTGGCGGCTTCTTTATGAGCAGCTTCCATCTTTTTAATTTGTGATTCTTCCATTACAAAATCGCCGCGCGGGTAAAAGGGCTCTACTACTCGGACGAAAACTATTTCCTTGACATTTGTACCTTGGGCGAGGGTTTGGACATGGGGCAGAACGCACTCGGCCAGTTTAGAACCATCCAGAGGAACTAAGATTTTTTTATACATCTTTATTCTCCTTTCTTTTTTATTTATTTGTATACCCCAAAAAGATGAAAGGGTATTTAAACAATATTTTGCAATTTAATTAGCGCTGCAAATTTCTGGTCAACCTGAATGCCCTCTACTTTATTGCGCAGCACTCCGATTCCTTCAATTTCCGCTTCGATCATGTCCCCAGGTTCAATAGGCCCTGCCGGTGGCGTCGCCGTGGTAATTACATCTCCAGGTTCCAAAGTCCAAAAATTGCTCACAAATTCAATAATATCTTCAAATCCCAAGCGCATGTTGGCGGTATTGGAAACACACTCCACTTTTCCATTGCGTTTTCTTATGGTCGGGAGATTATAAAGATTAGGAGGCATTTCCTCAGGAGTTACAATCCAGGGACCCATAGGGGCAAAAGTATCCATATTTTTTCCCCAAGGCTGGAATTCCCTATTGGTAGCTTCCAGAGATCGGGCCGTAATGTCGTTAAGGATTGTATATCCGAAGATTACTTCCTGAGCTTTTTCTTTAGGAACAAAGCGGCAGCGCTTGCCAATTACGCAAGAGAATTCCCACTCGTGATAAAAAATTCCATATCCCTGGGGAAGATAAATTGTCTCTTCGTGGCCAATAACCGCCGAAGGAGATTTAAGAAAGACTAAAGGAACAGGAGAATAAGATATACCGATGAGTTTACGATAATCCTCATAATTTACCCCTGTGCAGATAATTTTGGGTGGGCGATGAGAAGCGCGAAAGGTGATTTGAGAAGTAGGATAAGCACACCCTGGAACCTGAAAGTTTTTTTGATGCATAAAGTTGATAGCTTTATTAGCTGCGGGCAGAGAGACCTCGCTCTTTTCAATAAAAGCCAACATATCATTAGGAATCTCGGTTCTCGCTTTTTTTTCGGCTTCTTTTTGGCCCTCTTCAGCCAAAAAAGCACAATAAGCGGCAAACAGATCTATGGCCCAATCACCAATAAACGCCCCTAAAATTTTTCTGCCCCCGACTTCAAAAGTTCCCAGCTTCATTTATAGCCCTCATTAAAACTTCGTTGATCTTTTCAATAATTTCAGCAAATTTTTTTTATCTTAGTATATAAGGAGAAAAAGTTGTCGTCAACAAAGAAGGTGGCTGACCGTCGAACACTTTCCCAATTCCGGCCTAATTTAGGCGGGAGGGAGAGAGGCTCATTAAAATGAGGCACGTATTCTTCCATACATAGGTACGGGCGGGGAGATAAACATTTATTTTAAAAGAAAGAAGCCATTATTTAAGTTTATCTGGTGTAGAAAAGTATGTCCCCGCCGTTCTTTGCGGAGGGAAAGTAGGGAAGAGAGGAATAGTCATTTATAATTGATAGACAATCGGGATGGAAAGCCTTCCCTCTCTTTAAATTAAAGAGAGGGAAGGGATAATTTTAGCGTATATTAATCAGGATTGACGACCAAGACAAAGGCGTGGAAAGGATTCCCAGCTTGGCAATCGGAAAGGCCAAAGTAGATAATATAATCATTTACTTTAATATCGCTAAAAGCCATCAATCCCTGGATTCCATTATTGCTTTCCAAAATAGTTGCTCCTGATTCGACTTTTACTTGTTCGGTTCCTCCTGCTAAACTGATAGTCAAAATTTGGTTAGTTGAATCTATCGCCGCCACCGTTCCTTCATGTTTTTCCGGTTCTACTTTGACGAAGGCCGCCGTCAAAAATGGAGATGTCCATGGCCATTTGATAAAAATTCTCACCTTTCGGCCCGCACAAATGAGGTTCAGAGGCACTGCTCCATCTCCTTCAAGGTAAATGGGGGTGTCCTGGGGAATAAAAACGCTAATGGAAGTTCCATTTTCATTGATCGTAACTAACTTTCCGCCGTTTGAATCTTTAGACTGAGTTATTTCCCCTTGTATAACCCAGTCGCAAAGAAGGATCGCCACAGCCTTGAGCACACCGTTCTGGGTATCCAGTTTTCCAAAGACTCTGGCCTTCATGCCAGTTTGAATAAATTCTATTCCTACCTCGGTATCGCAGCCGATTAAAATGAGGGTATTATTGGGGGCCACTTTTACATTAACAGATCCCACAATTTCTTGACCTGAGGAGGGGGTAAATAAGAAAATATTCGAAGGATCTACGGCTCCTGCAACTATTCCTAAAATATCCAAAAGGTCTCCAATTACTACCAGGGATGCAACCAACGCCCCAGTACTATCAAACTTGCCTCTTACTTTAACTTTATCTCCCACTTGCAAATTATTTGGTCCCACAAAATCGCCATTTTCATCAAAGATTCTTGTGCTATCGTTAACCATAACTTTAATTAAGCCTCGCTCATTAGCCAATTGCAGATAGAAACCAGCTACCTGATCATTGGCCATGATTAGACTTTCAATCGTCCCACTAAGAATTTTTGGGCATCTGCCAATAGGCCATCCTTCTTGAATGTCAACGAAAACCACTGGCCTAAAAATACATTTCCCTGATTTTCCCGCTTTATGCAGATTTATAGATTTATTAGCATCAATATCGAGCCGAATAGAAAGTGTTCCGCCCACGCTTACTAAAAAGGGTTCACGTGGATTAAGGTCAATCCTTCCACTGGGTAATTTGATTTCAAGATTACCACAAGGGGCGCCCCATTTAGGTTCCACCTGTACATCTTTAATGGCCAGCCTAATCTTAGCATATAGGCCAGTCGGAACATTCTTTTTTATAGTCAACAAATAATCTTCATCTCGGTACTCCAGAAGATCTAATTTAAGCCCCGCTGGGTTGCTATAAATCACCACTGGTGATGCGCTATGGGCTACGGGAATTAAAGATACTTCTGTGATAGTTATCCAAATATGCTCATAATCATCTGTAGGAGCATCAGTTAATAAAAAAGCCACGGTCCCAGTTCCAGAACTTGAGGTGCCCTCTGAGGAGGAGAGGCCTGAAGTTCCGCTTCCTCCACCGCAGCTCAGCAGGGAAATTACCAAACCTGCAAGTATTAAAGCCCCGAAAAGCATTCCCAAACTAAATTTCTTTTTCATAATCATACCTCCTTTTTTGGTTGATATTTTATCTAATTTTCACCTTTCCACTCTGCCTTCCCGTTCCTCTTTTCTAAAAAGAGTTAGAGCAGCTTACCATTTTCTCCTAAAGAGGAGATGCAGCAGTGTACTCTCCTCTTTTCTAAAGAGGGGCTGGGGAGATTATTTATAAATATAAATACGCTGAGCTACCAAAATCTTATTAGTAATCCTTCCTCTTATGCGAATTTTAATTCCTTTGCGCAAATCTGCCCTTTCTCCATTCTCAAATCTTGCATGCTCATGAATTTTGGCCCGCACCAGCCCAACTTTGAAATCAGCGTCAGAAGAAAATTCGGTGATGAAAGCTTCTAAGTTAACCCATTCAGCATTAGTAATTCTGGCCTCGTAAGCTTTAATAACTTCGGAAGCTTCCATATAACCATTTCTTATTTTCCCTCGTACGTATACCCATAGGCCGGACCCCATTTCTTCTTCAGTTAAGTCGGCCAATTTACTTTTCCCGTAATAAATAGTCAAGCTGTTGATTTGGAAGGTTTGCGTAGCCAAATTTAGATTCTGAATGCTCCCTTTCACTCCGATTTCTATTTCGGGATCAAAAGAATTGGCTAATTTCCTAATGTAAGTAGCGCGAATTACTCCTTCGTCATTAACTAATCCGCTAACTTCGATTAGATTGTCCTCCTTTAGCGCTTCTAAATCACCTGGTTTAACAATGGTGTGGCCATCAGCGATAATGGTTTGCTCAAGTACTCTAAGCCTTTTTGCTCTGAGCCCCACATCTTCAATAGAGGCCACAGGACCGATCACATTAGGCATGTACAATACCCGACTCGCTAATCCAGCAGTTTCTTCTTCATTTGCTGTCCCTTCGACTAAAACCATTTGGCCGAGGTCTAAGTAATTAAGAATCGCTTGATTACCTACCCCTTTTTCTTGACCGCCGACAAAGACGCTTGCCTCAGTAGTATCAAAAGTTACGCCATTCACCACTACACTGCCAAAAGCAGTGATTGTGCCGCTGCTTATATAACCAGTTCCGCCAATGCCTCCTCCGGCGACTAAATCAGTGCTCTCGCTGCCGCAGGAGCTTAAAAAACAAGAGAGAGATAACATAATCAAAATAAAGCCAATTATGCGCCAGGTCTTCATGATTGATCTTCCTCCTCTGCGCATGGTTCTTCGAAATAATAAATTCCTAACCCTGCTCGGTTACGGCCAGTCCCTTTGATTTCCGGATTGGTATCACGATCGTGTTGGGCCAGCCACTTGTCCAATTTTTCCAGTAAATTTTGCGCTTTTTTAGCTGCCAAGAGCCGAAATTGGGGGAGGATTTCTTGCGGAAGATTATCGTAAGCCACTTTCCTTTGAAAAAATGGTTCGGAAACTTGTGTTTGCAAATTGTGATCGATAGTGGAAATAAGAAAAGCTACGTCTGTTCCCAAAATGTGAATCTTGTCCTTCTCGCTCTTTTTAGGAATATAGGCGCGGGCAAGTAAACGGAGTCTACCATCGGGTAGCTCTTCAACTGCTCCTACCCGCAGGAGCTCATCCTTTATAGCCCGGACGGGAATATCCCCGCTATATCGGCGCACTAATTCGGTAAAAGAAGCTTCCTCCCCAGCTATGGGCAAAGCTTTCGGCTGACCATCAGACTCCAAAAATTCCCCTTCTCTTTGCCAGGCAGCAATAACGCGGGCTGCCCGATTATACCTCTCCGCACTGGCTTGGTCTTCCGGATGTTTTAATTCACTTATTCTTTTTACTTCTTTCCTGGTAAGACCGGTTAAAATAGAAACACGCGAAGTTGTCTGCTTCCGTCCGGGGAGGGGAAATTCTCGGGTAGCCACATCAATATAAGCCCATTTGGCTAAATCAGCGAAAGTATTATAAGAAATGCCATGGCGTAAGAGAATGCGCACAAGGGGCTTGAGTATCCTTAAAATGGCTGCGGATAGGGCTTTGATCTCTGTTTCATTCATAATTTGGGATTTTATTCCCAAATTTTTGTTTTGTCAAGAGAAAAATTAAGTGGATAAAAAATTAAATTTCGAGCATATAATTGCTTTATTTTTTTAGATTTTTTTGATATTTTATTAAAATAAGTTTTGAATGGAGGACAAAATGAACCCGATAAAAATCATGCCTTGCTTAGATATGAAAGACGGGCGGGTGACCAAAGGAGTGCATTTTGTAAATTTAAGAGATGCAGGTGATCCTGTAGTTCATGCCCAGTTTTATCAGGAAGAGGGAGCTGACGAATTAGCTATGCTCGACATAGCGGCCACTTTGGAAAATCGTCCAACGCGGCTGGAGTGGGTACGGCAAGTTTCCGGGGTGATTAATATCCCACTGACTGTAGGTGGCGGGATCAATAGCTTGGAAGATATAGAATTAGTTTTAAAGGCCGGGGCTTGGAAGGTATCCATGAACAGTGCCGCCGTAAAAAACCCGGAATTGGTGCGCCAAGCCGCTCGAGAATTTGGCTCGGCTAAAATAACTATCGCCATTGATGCCCGCCGGAACAAAGAAATGCCTTCTGGTTTCGAATTGGTTATTGCCGGCGGGACTAAGCCGGTTGGTAAAGATGCCATAGATTGGGCCAAACAATGTGAGGATTTAGGGGCAGGCACAATTCTACCTACCAGTATGGACGGAGATGGAACTTTAAGCGGCTATGACTTGGAATTTACCAAAGCGATCTCTTCCGTTGTAAAAGTTCCAGTAGTCGCTTCTGGAGGGGCAGGGAAGTTAGAGCATTTTTATGAAGCCGTGGTTAAAGGGGGAGCGCAAATATTATTGGCCGCCTCTGTTTTCCACTTCCGCACCATCAGAATAAAGGAAGTGAAAGAATTCCTCCGCGCCAAGGGTTTGCCGGTAATCTTATAAAAATACTTTATTATCTCACCGCATATCTTTTAACAAAATCTTGGTTGATGAGAACTCCTAATCCAGGAGTTTCTGGAATAACTACTCTTCCATCTTTGGCCATTATGGGATTCTCTACTAAATCATCATGGAGTGGGTTCGGCAAACAAGAATACTCCACGATAAAAGCATTTGGAGAAACCGCACACAGCTGCAATCCCGCGGCGAACATAACGGCTCCTCCCCAAAGATGAGGAGCTAAACCGAGCTGAAAAGCTTCCGCCAAAGCAGCAATACGCATCCCTTCGGTAATTCCGCCACAGATAGCCAAATCAGGTTGGAATATATCCACAGCCTTAAGAGTGGCCAGGTCGCGAAAATCGAAGCGGGTAAATTCACTTTCTCCGGCAGCAATAGGAATTTCTGTAGTCGCCCTTACTTCCGCACAGCCTTCTTTATTATCCGCCGTAACAGGCTCTTCAAACCAGAAAAGATGATAATCAGCTACTTCTTGGGCAAACCTTTTCGCCTCAGCCACGCTAAAAGTTCCATGGGCGTCAACCATTATGGAAATGTCTTCTCCCAAAGCTTTTCGGGCCGCCCTTACTCGCCGTACAGAGGTGGCTACGTCTCCATCCATCACCCCAACCCGCATCTTTACCGCTTTAAAACCGCCTTTTTGAATATACCCCAGCAGTTCATCACCGATTTTTTCTTCATTGGCCCACCCGCCAGAAGCATAAGCTGGAAGATTATCCCGACACTTGCCTCCCAAGAGTTGGTGCACAGGACAATTTAAAGCTTGCCCCAAAATATCCCACAGGGCCATATCAATGCCACTTAGGCCTGATATGGTGATTCCCCGACGGCTAAGAATAGGGAAGACTCTCCCTCTGGCTAAGGCATAATGTGCCCGCGAGCCGTTATACATTATTTCCCACAGGCGGGCTATGTTCCGGGGATCTTGACCAATTAGCAAAGGAGCAAGTTCTTTTTCTATTACGGTTACTAAAGTGCTCTGATCCCCAAGGCTGCCCACGCTTGCCTTAGCTTCTCCGTAGCCAATTAACCCTTCATCGGTCTCTACTTTCACCAAAGTTGTATTGAAAGAAATATTTTTCCCAAAGTCGCTGACGGAAGCCTTATCTTCCGGAATAGGTACTTTGAGCCAATAGGCTTTGACCGAAGTAATCTTCATCTTCTTAGACCTCCTGCAATAGCAAAAAGGCGCGCCGCATTTTCTCCTAAAATCATCTTCTTCTCTTCATCATTAAAGGGTAAATTTTTTATTTTTTCAATAGCCCGCAGGGGATCAAACCACGGCCAGTCTGAGCCGAAAAGAACTCGAGAAACCCCCATCGCCCTGATGAATTCAACTATTTCCTCATCGTTAAAAAATTTTTTATCGCTTTCTAAGCCAGTAATGATTGCTGAAGTATCCAGATATATATTGGCGAATTTTTTAGCCACTTCTAATGATTCGGCGAAGAAACCTTTACCTAAATGAGCTAGGATGATCTTTAATTTAGGAAACTCCTTCGCTACTTCTTGAAAATTAGCCGGCCGGGAATAATCAAATTCTTTATACCCAGCAATATCTGCTGTGCCAGCGTGAAATAAAATGGGTAGATTCATTTTCTCAGCTTGCCCATAAGCCGGCCATAATCTTTTGTCTTGAGGATAGAACCTGTTAGCCACGGGGTGCAGTTTTAGTCCCTTTGCTCCTTGCTGGACCATTTTTTCGATTTCTGCTTCCATTTCTTCAGCCTTCTGCAAAAGATCAATACTGATCAAAGCAATTAAACCTCGATTTTCCTTAGCCACTTGGCATGTCCATAGGTTACGCCTTTGCATCCTGCCGATTATTTCTTCATCTATCTTCTTCCCGGCCGCGTCCCTTTCTTGAGGGCCAAGGGAGGCAGGCAATCTTTTTAAGGCCGCTTGTTTCATATCATTCGTGGGCGTCATATTCGCTTGGACAGCATGGGTAATTCCTCCTTTCGCCATTACTTCTAAAAGTTCGGGGATAGTTCCCGAGCATCCCGAGCGACCTGCTCCCTGAAGGGCTTGTTCGCCTATGGTTGCCGTGGGGTAAGTATGGACATGAGCATCTATAATAATAAAAGAATTCATCTGCGCTCCTTTTTTTCTTCCGGATCAAAACGATCTCTTAATTCTTTATACAAAACCTTGCCTAACTGGTTTTTGGGTAGTTCCTCGACAAAAGCCACTTGTCGTGGCCGTTTATAGCTGGCCAACCTTTCCTTGCAGAAATTAATTATTTCTTCCTCGCTTACTTGTGCTCCAGCCCTTAAAACTACCACCGCCATAACCCGTTCTCCCCATTCTTTATCTTTTATGCCGATTACGGCAGCTTCTCGGACTGCTTGGTGCAGAAGGAGGACTCTCTCCACTTCTGCTGGATAGATATTTTCTCCGCCGCTGATAATTAAATCAGCACGGCGGACAGCCAAATATTGGTACCCTTCTTCATCAACGCGCGCCAAATCGCCAGTGTAAAGCCACCCATCCTGGAAAGCTTTGGCCGTTGCTTCCGGATTCTTATAGTACTCTTTCATCACTGCTGGACCTTTGACGATAATTTCTCCTACTTCATCCCCCTTTACCTCTTCTCCTTTTTCATTTACAACGCGGACCATCTGGCTGAAATGGGCGCGGCCGACTGAGCCGGGTTTGCGCAGGGCATCCCGATGGGGCAAAAAAGTGGTTAAAGGACCACCTTCGGTCAAACCCATCAAATCGTCGAGAGTAGCTTGCGGAAAAGATTTCATTATTCTTGTTTTCAATTGCGGAGTAGTAACCGCGCCTCCGGTGAAGAGCAGCCGCACAGAAGAAAGATCGTAGGCCGGGAATTGCGGATGGTCCAGCATCCGCTGGAACATGGTGGGGACAGCAAAGAAAGCAGTTATTTTCTCCCGGGCGATGATCTCAAAAAAATCTGGTAAAGAAAAAGAGGGAAGAATAACCACTGTCCCGCCAATAAAAATGGTCGACAAGAGCATCGTATGACCAGCAGCTATATGGAAAAGCGGGGTAGTAATCGCAAAGATATCTGAATGCCGCAGTCCTGTATCTACTAACATATTTAAACTGTTCCAGATGCGGCTTTTATGAGTATGCACTACCCCTTTGGGAAAACCCGTAGTCCCTGAAGTATACATTATAGAGTGTTCATCATCTTCTTTCACTTCGCTGGCTGGTTCTTCGGGATTAGAATTAGCTAAAGCACTTTCATATTCTGAATTCCAGCCAACTTCTATGGATATCTTTATTTTGGGTAATTGGGGGAGTAATTTTTGCGCTATTTCTTTAAATTCTGAGCCGAAAAAGAGAAAGGAAGAATCGGAATTATCCATCACGTACTTGAGCTCCTCTTCTTTAAGCCGAAAATTCAGGGGAACGGAAAGGGCGCCTATTTTACTCAAAGCAAAAGATATTTCCGCAAATTCACTACAATTAGGCAGAAGATAAGCTACTTTATCCCCCTTCTTTATGCCCATCTGCAAAAGGGCATTGGCTAAGCGGTTAACCCTTTCATTAAAAATTTTATAAGAGTACCGCTTTTCTCCAAAGATCACCGCTATCTTATGGGGATATTCATGGACATTCCGCAAAAGAAAATAAGGCACATTAATGTTCATCTTTTTTCTCACCGCGGAGAACGCCAAGAGCGCTGGGAAATTATGAATATATTTTTCTTCTTTTAGATATATTCTTGGCGTGCTCCGCGAGCTCGGCGGTTAATAAAATTAACAAATAGCCACGGGTCTTACCGGAGAAGCTGTGCCGCCGATAATCCGTAAAGGTAAAGCAATGAATAAAAATTCATAAACTTTATCCTTGGCCAATTCTTCAAGATTAAGCATTTCTAAGATCTGTATTCCTTTTTGATTCAATAAATAAACATGGACGGGAAGATCGTGGGCTGGTGTTCTCTCATAGGCAGTAGTATCTGATCCGGTGAAGGCCATGCCGAACTTGGCCAGCCATTTAGCGCCTTCCAAAGAAACTCCAGGTGCCCCCGTTTCATTTGCCACAAATTTTTTCGGCTCAGACCAATATTGGGCCCATCCGGTACGGATGAGGACAGCATCACCTTTTTTAAAAGAGATTCCCTCTTTTTTGACCGTTAATTCCAATTCTTTTGGACCGATAGGGAAAGCTGCCGGAAGGACTTTCTTTTTTAATGCCCCAGGCACATCCAAAAGGACACCCCGGCGAATGACCGGAGGGGTGGCATCAATGCCCATCCTTTTTAAGCCTCCTGTATAACTTTGAAGTTTTTCGGCCCCCTGGCCACCAAAAAGTTTTCCTTTCCAAGAAACATGGCCTAAGGAATCAAGGTGGGTTCCAGTATGGCTTCCGGTAGCAAAAAGGTCGTTGGCCGTACTTACTTGGTTAGGGTACATAACATCTCCGTGCTTTTTGGTCAAAGAAAAGGCAAAAGGCGGATGATTGGGATGGTGGGGCATTCCGGGAAAATACGGTTGCCCTAAATCATAAACTTTACCCTGATTAATTAATTTTTTTATCTCTTCGGCTTGCATCTGCTTCCTCCTCGGTAACCCCTCACTCCATCCCTTCCCTTAGAGACTGTGTCATAATTAATAAATAGCTAATTTTTGGTGAAGTGGCCAGAGGCAGGCCAGAGGCAAGCATTCGTTCAGAATCATGAGGCAGTGGCTCTTCCATAGGTCCGGGCGGATTTAGAAACTTAATTATATTGCTCGGTTTAACTATCCGCCTGCCCTTGGCGGAAAATCGTTGGTCAATTTTAAACATCTTCTTCTCCCGCCGATGCTTCTTCATTCATGCCTGCCTCTGGCCTGCCTCTGGCCTGCCTCCGGCCTGCCTCTGGGCCCTTTCTCGCTATTGCGAAACAGTCTCTCGTGGCGAAGAAATGGTGAGGAGTAACCATTTTTATCTATTTTTTCTTTTCTTTTAAGAAATGATTGGCAATAATGAGCTGCTGAATCTCTGAGGTCCCTTCATAAATTCGCGGGGCTCGTACTTCCCGATAGAGGCGTTCTAAAGGAAAATCATCTACTAATACGCCATAGCCACCGTGTATCTGTACTGCTTGGTCTACCACTCGTTGGGCCATCTCCGTAGCGTAATACTTAGCCATGGAAGATTTGAAGGTTACATCCGGCTGATTATTGTCTTTGGCCAAGGCCGCTTGGTACACTAAGAGGCGGGCGCAATTGATCTCCACAATCATATTGGCCAGTTTCATTTGGATAGCTTGATGCTGAGCAATGGGTTTGCCAAATTGGATGCGTTTCTTAGCATAAGCCAAGGCTAAATCGAAGGCCTCTTGGGCAATGCCCACAGCATGCGCGCCCACGGAACAGCGCAGGAGGTCAAGAGTCTGCATAGCTATAATAAAACCTCTTCCTTCTTCTCCCAGAAGATGCTCTCGCGGAACCAAACAATCTTTAAAGCTCAATTCGTTTACTACATCAACCGCCAAAATTTCCATCTGTTTGGTAACTTCAAAACCAGGAGTACCTTTTTCGACTAAAATAGCGGAAATCCCCTTTGTTCCTAAAGAAGGATCCGTTTTAGCAAATAAAATTATATAGTGGGCTATCCCGGCATTAGAAATAAAACATTTTGTTCCGTTGATGCGGTAAACATCCCCTTCTTTTAGGGCCGACGTTTTAAGGCTTCCGGCGTCTGAGCCAGCTTCTGGCTCAGTTAAGGCAAAGGCGGGAATAATTTCCCCGCTGGCAATTTTCGGTAAAAATTTTTTCTTTAATTCTGGAGAACCGGCCAGGACTAAAGGATAGCTGCCTAATCCTTGAGTAGCAATGCTCGCCCCGGCAAAGTTATGCCCACGCCCTAACTCTTCTCTCGCCACACAAATAGGTAGAGACCTCACCTTCTCGTAAAGACCTCCGTATTCTTGAGGAACAAGAAGTCTATATATTCCCTGGCGGGCCATACACTTAACAATTTCAATAGGATATTTTTTCTTCTTTTCTATATCAGGAACTAAAGGACGGATTTCCCGATCGACAAAAGACCTGGTCTCTTCTTGCAATTTTTTTAATTCTAAAGGTAGTTCAAAATCCATATTAAGTCTCCCTATGGTCCGAAAATAAGCCCTAGGCCAATTTATTCTATTCTGTATTTCCTCACTTTTACTTTGTCTATAATAACTTTCTTTCCCGAGTAGCAAAAATATTTATTCACCAATTTTCTGCGTTCTTGGCGTTCTTTGCGGTGGGGAAAAATTTAAAAATACTGCCACAATTCCCGTTTATCCATGGCCGGATCAAGAACACCCGAAAAGACAATTTTGCCTAATTTAATGACTATAATCTTTTTGGCCACTTTCTTAACCTGTTCAAAATTTTGTTCTACCAAAATTATAGAATTGTTAAATTGGCGGTTAATTTCCGCAATCGTGTTCATTACTACCTGCACAATGCGAGGCGCCAGACCCAGAGAAGGCTCATCTAAAAATAACAAGGTTGGTTCCCGCATTAAGGTCAAACCTAAGCTGAGCATACGCTGCTCCCCACCGCTTAGCGTACCCGCCCGCTGTTTTTTCCTTTCTTCTAAAATAGGAAATAATTCGAAGACGTGCCTAACCCGTCTTTTAAAAGTGACCTCATCCAGACCGAAAGAGCTCATTTCCAAGTTTTCCATAATGGTTAAATCAGGGAAAAGGCCTTGGCCTTGAGGCATGAAGGCTATTCCCTCTTGAACGTTTAATTCTGGCTTGCGCCCCGTAATATTCTTTCCCTGAAAAATAATTTGTCCCCCCCAGGGCGGAAGGAGGCCAAACAGAGATTTTAAAAAAGTGGTTTTACCGGCGCCGTTGTGGCCGATAGTGCCAATTACGTCGCCTTCCGCCATCTCCAGATTCAAACCATGAAGTACTTTTTTATTTTGATATCCGCTGACTAAGTCTTTTACTTCCAGAATCATTTTGGCCTCGGTATTATCTGGATTTTTTATCGTGCCGCCTCAGGGAGATAAAAAAATTATTTTATGCGCCCATAATATTTTCTCTTTACTTACTTTTCCCCCAAGGAGAAAGGTAAGGAAAGGGAGGATAATTTGCCTTTCTCAAACTCCAAAATAAATCTCCGCTAATTCTGGGGATCGCATAATCTCTTCTGGGCTTCCCCGCGCAATAACCCGGCCCTCATTTAAAAAAACAATTTCATCTACCATGGCCCGGATAACTTCCATATTATGCTCGACGATGCATATTGTCTTGCCATATTTTACTAAGTTTTTCACCAACGGAAAGAGATCTTCCATCACCTTCGGGTCCAAGCCCGAAGCAGGTTCATCCAGAAGAATCAATTGTGCTTCGGTAGCCAGAAGGCGGGCAAGGCTTAAGAGCTTCTGTTCCGCATAAGAAAGATTTATCGCCAATTCATCTGCCCGCTGGGCCAAACCGACAAACTCCAAATAAGCCATAGCTTTCTGCCGATTTTCTTTTTCTTCTTTAGCTAGGCGGCGAAAGCGGAAGAAATTCCCAAATAGATTCTCTCCACTTTGGCGAGGGCAGGCTATTAAAACATTGTCTAAAACAGTAAGGTGGGCAAAAAGACGTAAATCTTGAAAAGAACGAGCAATTCCTAAGTTAGTAATTCGGTGGGCGGGAAGATTGGTAATCTCTTTCCCCATAAATTTTATCGAACCATCTTCTGGAGGATAAAAACCAGTAATTACATTAAAAAGCGTCGTCTTGCCTGCGCCGTTAGGGCCAATTAAGCCGAGAATTTCTCCTTTTTTTATATCTAATGTACAACCGTTAACTGCCTTGAGCCCCCCGAAGCTCTTACTTACCTTATCTAAACGCAAAATAGTATCCAATCCACCTAATTCATTTGCTGGCTGGAATAAATCTTCGATTTTTCGCGGTTCCTTTGCTGACGCCCATACATTTTTATTATTAGTAAAAAAATCACCTCTTTTTTCTTCTTTTTTCTTTGCGGAGGTAACAAACTCCCCTAAAAAACCATGGGGACGAAAACACATAAAGAGGATTAGCACTAATCCATAAGCTATTTGCCGAGTAAAACCAACGATAACTGGCGATATTTCTAAAAACCGCAAGGCTTCCATTACCGAGACCAAAATAACTGCTCCCAAAACCGGCCCCCAGGCATTGGCTACACCGCCAATAATCACAATGGCAAAAATTAAAATTGTGTCATTGATCGTAAAATTGGCGGGACTAATGTAAGTCATATAATGAGCGAAGAGACTGCCAGCAATTGCTGCCAGAGCCCCACCGGCGACAAAAACCCATATTTTGAAGGCGCGCACATTTTTGCCCAAAGATTCGGCGGCAATTTCATCTTCGCGGATAGCCCGCAAGACGCGCCCGAAAGGCGAATGCACAATGCGCCAACAAATGAGGAAACAAAGGAGGGCGAAGGCACCCAAGAGCGGGACAAAAGAAGAGGGCGTATCAATCTTATACCCCCAAATCGCAGGGCGCGGAATACCAGATAAACCAGCAGCTCCCCGTGTCAAGTCAATCCAGTTCATTAGGATGGTATAAACAATCATTAATAAGGCTAAGGTCGTCACGATTAGATACTCATCGCGCACCCGAATGGCCGGAATGGCCACTAAGAGGCTTACTAAACCAGTAAGCACCATTCCCGCTAAAATACCCCATAAAAAATTTACGCCCCAATTGATACCCAAGAGGGCTGAAGTATAGGCGCCAATGGCGAAAAAAGCCGCATGGCACATGGCAATTAAACCAGTGTATCCCAAGATAAGGTTAAAGGATAAACCCAGAATGGTGTAAATAAAAATCATGATCAAAATGTGCAGTAAATAATCCATTAAATTTTCCCTCGATAAACTCGAAACCCAAAAAGGCCTGTAGGCTTAATAATCAGGACTATTACTAAGACAATAAAAGCGATACCCAACTGCCATTGGGAAGATATTTTCCAGATACCAATTGATTCAGCTAAACCAATTATTATTCCGGCTAAGGCTGCTCCGGGAATGCTGCCTATACCCCCAATTATTACCGGCATGAAAGAATAAAGAATCGCCCAATGACCGAGATCAGGGGTAGCGCCTCTCTCTATAGTTACCAGTACGGCTGCCGGCGCAATGAGGAAAGAACCTAAGCCAAAGGCCAGTAGAAAGTATTTCGAGACATCAATACCTATAACTTCGGCCATCTCGGGATTGCTGATCACAGCGCGCAAAGCCTTGCCGCTTTTGGTGTGGCGGAGATACCAGATCAATCCTACTAAAAGGATAGCTGCTGTGCCAAACATGACCACGTGCAGATTGTTAAACCCTATGCGACCAATCTTAATAACTTTTATAGGAAACCCTACCAAGGGTTTGGCATCTGTACCAAAGCCCATGGCAATAAAATTTTCTACGGTTATCAGTGTACCCAAGGCAGCAATAAAGATGACCAAAGGAGTGGCAAAGGCTCGGCGCAAGTATTGGTAGAGAAATTTCTCGATGGCCAGACCAAAAATAATAGCGCCCAGAATTCCCATCAAAGCGGCTAAGATTAAATGGCCAACCATCTGCTGCCCCAGATAAGTTGCGTAAGCAGCCACCACGAAGGTTGCTCCATGGGCAAAATGGAAAGTGCGCGTAACAGCGAAAATTAGCCCCCAACTAATTCCCAAAAGAGAATAAATACTCCCCAGGGATAAGCCGTTAATTACTAATTGCCCAAAAAGCTCCATAAAAATCCTTTATTCAAAATGAGGGCAGATAGATATCTGCCCTCATTAACTCCTAAGTTTGAATAACCAGTTATTGAATCTCGATGTATTTCTGGAAAATGCGCTCGCCCCCTTTAACCACAAACAGGGCCGTCTTCTTTTTACATGTCCCATCTTCCGGATTGAATTCGACATAGCCGCCGTAAACACTGGGAAACCGTTTTATCTCAATGAGGGCCTCCCGAAGAGCTTTGCCGTGCCAATAATCGCCACCTTTCGCTTTGGCTTTTTTGATTAATTCGGCCAGGATGTATACGCCTTCATAATAATTAGCGGCATAAAATTCCGGCTCATTTTTGTATTTGGCTTTATAGCTGGCTACAAATTTTTGGGTCCATGAGTCCGTTCCTTTGGGATCAAAATAATCGGTAACGGCCTCATAACCATCAGCCGTGGCCCCGGCAATTTTGGCGGCATCGGGCGTGAATTCAATGCCCATAATAGGCTTCGGGAAACCCATTTCTCGGGCTTGTTTAACGGCAATTCCCCAGTCCTTTCCCCATTGCCAAAGAGCCAGAAAATCAGGATTAGCCGCCATGATCTTAGAAAGGTAAGGTTTATAATCGGTAGTTCCAATCGGATGGGCTTCAGCGGCTACCACGGTTCCACCCATTGCTTTCCATCTCGGTTCGACAAACTTGTGGGTACCGATACCAGCATCATCATTCCAAAATAGGGCAGCCATCTTTGTAAACCCTCTTTCTTTAGCCCTTTGGGCCAATCCTAATCCGTGCATCACAGCCAACATGCGGTTGTTAAAGAGATAAGGGCTGGCTTTAACAAGTTTGGGTCCCACTGCTCCACCGTTCAAAAGGAGGACGTGCTTTTCATTGGCCACAGGGATGATAGATAACGTGGGCGCCGTATAAGAAGTAAAGCTGAAAGGTACCTTGTCTACGTTAACTAATTTATTGAATCCGCTGATAGCCGCTGCTCCAGACCCACTTTGATGGTCTTCAATTACGGCTTTAAACTTTATTCCTCCAATTCCCCCTTGAGCATTGATTTCATCCATCGCTGTTAAAAATCCCTGGCTCATTACCTGCCCATACCAGGCGCCAGCCCCAGTCATGGCCAAAATAGCTCCGATTTTGTATTCCTTGGGATCGGCTGCGGCACTTGGCGAAGAAAATACTAAGAGACTAACGATGATGATCAAACTGCCTATACTTATGCTTCTTTTCATTTTCCCCTCCTCCTTTAGTTAATTTATTTTAGGTATCTCGGGCTGTGACTTACCCAATTTGCGTATAAATAAAACTATCCATAGAAAATGTCAAGTTATATTTGGCCTGACCGTCGATCACTTTTAATATTTCTCGCTGGCTTGGGATAGGCGAACTAATTTCCCCACCGCCAAAAGACAATGCGCGGGCTGGAAGAAAAGGGGCAAGCCAGCCTTCTGCAAACAATGGAATGCTTCCTGAGCCATGCTCCCTACTGGCCAGCAGACGACCAACGGTTTGGATAAGGAAGGCTTTAAAGCCGCCATCTTTTCCGCTACTTTTTTTGTTCTTTCTGGAGAGGAGACGGTAAAGTTAATGATGAGCAAGTCATAATTTTCATCTTGATCAAAAGTGAGTAAGTACCTACCAATGGCCTCAGGGTCATTCATGAATTGAGTGGTGATATCCATTGGATTGCTAATGGTCGCTACTGCCGGCACCAGATCATTTAGCTTCGCTTTAGTGGCGGCGGCAGGAGGGGGAAGAGATAATTGATTGTCTGCGGCTAAGTCAGCTAAAAGAGCTCCACTTCCTCCAGAGGTAGTTAAAATGGCCACGCGCTTCCCCGCCGGAATCTTGCTCGAAGCAAAAAGATGAGCCACTTCTAAAAGCTCATCTATGTCATAAACCCGACATATCCTTTTTTGTCGGAAAAATCCTTCATAAATATCATCTCTCCCGCCCATAGCCCCGGTATGGGAAGAGGCAGCCTGTTTCCCTTTCTCTGAACGCCCCACCTTCAAAGCAACTATTGGTTTGCCCACCTGGAAAGCTCTTTCAGCCGCTTCAAGAAATTTTTTCGGATTCTTTAAATCTTCCAAGAGAAGAGCGATACTTTGCGTTCTTTCGTCCCGCAAGAAAAATTCCAGAAAATCGGCGATCTCAAGATCAACCTCGTTACCCGAAGAAATAAAATAACTAAGACCAATAGATCGATCATAGGCTCTGGTCAGTACACAATTACCAACTCCTCCACTTTGGGTTATGAGGCCAATATTTCCAGGAAGCAAAAAGTCCATTTCCAAGCCACTGGTAAAAGAAGCGGCCACCCTACCATGAGTATTGATGATGCCGATACAATTAGGGCCAACTATACGCACGTTAGTTTTTTTTACAAATTCTTTGAGCTCTTCTTGAGCTTTCTTACCTTCCGCACCCATTTCGGCAAAACCAGCACTAAAAAGGATGGCGAAGGGAACTCTTTTTTCCGCACAACTACGGAGAGCGCTTAATACAAACTGGCGAGGAATACCTATAAGGGCTAAATCAATCTCGTCGTTTATTTCTGGCAGAGAGGGATAACAGGCCAAGCCCATTATTTCTTTGTGTTTGGGATTAACTGGATAAATCTTTCCCGGAAAGCCATGGCGCTGTAGGAAACGAATAGGTAAGCTTCCCAAGCTATTATGGTCTGGAGAGGCCCCGACAATAGCAATAGCCCGCGGATAAAACAGACGGGAAAGATCTAAATTTTCCTTAAGCATTCCTCTTGGCCAATAATTCGGTGGCTTTTTCTTTGAGTTTGTATTTTTGAATTTTCCCGCTTCCCGTCATGGGAAATTCTTCCACAAAAATCACATACCGAGGAATTTTAAAATTGGCCATTTTCCCTCGGCAATAAGCGATTATCTCCTCCTCCGTAGCTGTCTGTCCTGGTTTAAGCTCCACAAAGGCCATCCCCACCTCGGTTAGCCGAGCATCGGGCACGCCAATAACCTGCACTTGTTTTATTTTGGGGTGACTTAGTAAAAAGCTTTCCACTTCCATGGCGGAAACATTTTCTCCGCCCACCCGTAACATGTCTTTTAACCTTCCGGTAAATTTTAAATAATTAGTGCGTGGATCTATCAAGCCTAAATCTCCAGTATGCAACCAGCCAAAGCTATCAATAGCCTTATTGGTCTCTTCTGCCTTCTTGTAATATCCTTTCATCACATTCCATCCCCGCACGCATATTTCCCCTTCTTGGCCAGGGGGTAAATCTTGTTTATTTTGCGGATCATAAATCTTAATTTCTGTCCCCCCATGAGGCAGGCCATGGAAATTAATGCGTAGATCTATGGGATCATCGACAAAAGTTGTCGTCACATTGGGAGAAGCCTCAGAGATGCCGTAGACGTTGAGAATTTTAGTCATCCCCATCTTTTCGTAAATATTTCTTATTACTTCGGCAGGTCCGATGGCCCAGCCTTTCTTTAAAGAAGAGAGGTCATAATGGGGAAATTCGGCATGTTGATAAATCATTAAAAAGTGAGTTTCAATGCCGTTCATGGCCGTACAACGCTCTCGGGAAATTACCTGCATACTTGCTAAAGGATCATAGGTTTCTAAAAAGGCCATAGCGGCCCCAGTTAGCAGAACGCTCAAGGTAGAAATAACTGCTCCTCCTACGTGAAAGAAAGGAAGCGGGCAAAAAAGGCGGTCAGCCGCCGTTAAAGTCTGCCTTTGGGCCATACAGAAGGCGTCATGAATGACCCCGTCGTGGGTGAGCATCACCCCTTTGGGGAAGGCCGTAGTTCCGGAAGTATACTGAAACATAATTAGGTCATCAGGGGAAACTGAATTTAGCCGCAAGTTCCACTGATCATCAGGAAGGTTTTCGCCAAGCTGAATAATTTCTTTATAAGTAAATGCGCCTGCGGATTTCATCTCCCCGAGCAAAATTACATTTTTAAGCAGCGGTAAACGAGCACTAATTAATTTTCCCGGAGCGGCAGAAAGCAACTCTGGACATATTTCTTTCAACATTCCTAAAAAGTCAATGTTCAAAAAACGGTCGCTCAGCAACAAGGTAGTAGAATCCGACTGGCGCAGAATGTATTCCAATTCACTGGTGCGAAAACGCGTATTCACCGGCACAAGAACAGCACCAATCAAGGCCGTAGCTATTTGGGTATAAATCCATTCTGGGCAATTTCCAGCGCAAATGGAAACTTTATCGCCTTTATTTATTCCTAAGGAGAGCAGCCCCTTGGCCAGGGTTTTGGCTTCTGCCCAAAGGTGGGCGTAATTGATATATTTATCTTTAAAAATTAGGGCCGTATTTTGGGGATAACGCTTAACAATCTCTTCCAAAGCTTGAGCTAATGTTTTCTTTTTCCAGGTAACCAAAGCGCCCTCCTCCAAAAGATTCTATCTTATTTATGCTATCTTCTTGACCCAAGTCAAGAAGATTATTATCCTCACCAGCTAACAGTTTTAATTTTTCTTACCACCATGAAATTCTTGAGGCAAGCCTTTATGGCTGGCCAAATGTGGCAAGGTCAAAGCCTTGCCCCACTGCCTTTTTTTAAATTATTAAGATCAAAAATTAAAAATAGGATGCAGCGGAGGTAAAAGCGAATTAGTATAAAATTTTGTTGCCTTTTACATGTTAACTTGTTATTTTTAAAGAAATAATTTTGCGGGAATGGTAGCTATAAGGGAAAAGAAAGAGGGCCATAATAATAAACTTATTTTAAGGAAGATAATTCTTCTTAGCCTGATTTTGTTTTTGGGGAGCACCTCTTCGGCTTTCGCCCAGAAAAAAGGTGTTTATCATTTGGTAACTAAAGGGGTAACGCTTTACCGGATCAGCTTGGCCTATAAAGTCCCCATCGCTAAGATTATGCAGGCCAATCACCTTCTTTCTCCCTCCGATATAAAAGAAGGACAAAAATTATTTATTCCAGGCGCCAAGAGTACCTTACCCGTTGAACCGTCCCTGCCCTTATCACCAGTGCAGAAAAAAGAACTGGAACTTTCTTTAGAAAGCGAGGAAGTATCCCTTCCCCAAAATAGAATAGAGAAAGAAAAACCACCTTGGCTCGGAAAAGAGCTCGATATAGTTTGGCCCATTCAGGGGAAGATTAATTCTCCTTTTGGGCCGCGGGGTAAAAAATTTCATAATGGAATCGACATTGCTTCTCCTTCTTATCAAGAAGTTAAAGCAGCTATGGATGGAGAAGTTATTTTGGCTCGCCATTCATCCAAAGGGTATGGCAATGTAGTCGTCTTGCGCCATGATCTTGGTTTTATAACTATCTATGGCCATTTGAATGTTATCATCGCGCGTGAAGGGGAGGCGGTCCGACAAGGGCAGGCTATCGGTGGCGTGGGCAGCACAGGAAAATCTACAGGCCCCCATCTCCATTTCGAAATTCGTCATGATGGAAGGCCTATTGATCCTATGCCTCTTCTGCCCATGACTATTGAAGATTTGCTGCAGCGGGCTGCGGAAAGAAAATAACCAATAGGAGATTAACATGAAACTTGATGGTGATTTATATGTTTATCTTTGGCGGGGGATGGAAAACAATTGCAATAGCTATTTAATCAAAGGCGATGTTCCTTTGCTCATTGATCCGGGGCATCAACATTTAGTAAAAAGCCTAATCAATCGGATAGAAAAAGATGGGCACAAGATGGAAGATATTAAATTGCTTATAGCTACTCATGCTCACCCCGACCATTTTGAAGCTGTCCAAATCTTCTCCCGGGCGGGTGTTTATACGGCCATTCATCAAGAAGAAGAAAAGTTTATAATGGAAGTGGGGAGAGAATTTTATGGCGCCTTCGGTATGGAAATGCCGGAATATAAAATAGACTTTTACTTAAAAGAAGGTGAACTAAAGTTAGGGAATAAAACTTTTCAAATTTTCCACACCCCCGGCCATTCTCCTGGCTCAATCAGTTTATACTGGCCAGAAAAGAAAGCTCTCTTTACTGGAGATGTTATCTTTGCTATGGGGGTGGGGCGAACGGATTTTCCAGGAGGAGATGGCAATTTATTGCGGAATTCCATTGAACGTTTGGCTGATTTAGACGTGGAATTGCTCCTCCCTGGGCATGGAGAAATTGTCAAAGGCAAAAGGAATATTCAGCGTAATTTTGCCTATATCCGCACCAATTTCTTTGATTATTTATAAAATATTTTTTCTCCCTTTGACAAAATTAATTTGTTCAAATATTATTAGAAAAAAACTAAGGAGGGAATAAACAGATGAAAATTTTGCTCGGTGGAATTGTGGCAGTAATCATCGGGGTTATAGGTTTGATTGCGTGGTGGTCCCCTTTCTTATTAATTCTCCAAGGGGCAATCCCGATTATTTTAGTCCTCGGTGGGGCTTTGGCCATTTATCTGGGGATTGAAGATATAAAGACTTCGGCGCCAATCAAAGAAGAAGAGCCCAAAAAAGAAGAAGCCAAAAAAGAGTCAACAGAATAAATCTTTTTCTTTAATCAGCCTTGGGGGAAAATTATTCTTTAATCTCAAATGAGAATTAAAGGAAGGGGAACTATAATCTCCTCTCGGCGATAAGAATGCGCAATATGGCGGAAGATTATTGGATATTTCTTTCCCCTGATTAAAATGAGGAGGGGCATATTATAAAGCAAGAAAATTTCTCATTAGCAGAGCGAAAGAGAAGAGAAGATTTGTTTAACAACCTCGGGCATCCTTTTCCTGTTTTACTCTTCGATGAAGTAATAGATTTAGTCCGGGGAGAAAGGATCAAAACTTTTAAGTTAATAACCGCCAATGAATTTTATCTGGCCGGGCACTTTCCGGGTAACCCCATTGTTCCGGGAGTGCTAACTCTGGAAGGGATGATCCAAAGTGCTATTTTCTTGGTCGCAGAAACTTTTAGCCGTGGTAAGCTGGAATGCTCTTTACAAAAAGTGGGCCGGGTTAGATTTAAACGCCCCATTTACCCCGGAGATCGGTTGGAATTTTCAGTGCAGGTTGACAAACGGGAAGATCCTAATTGGCATTTTCGGGGCCAAGCTCAAATTGGCCAAGAGAACGCCGCGGAAGCCCAATTTTCTTTGCACGTTGATTTCCGCGAAGTAGGGTTTGAAATATGATGGAAAACAAGGAAATTCAAGAAATCCTTCCCCATCGTTATCCCTTTCTCTTAGTGGATCGTATAACCCACCTGGAACCTGGGAAAAAAGCAATAGGCCTAAAAAATTTGACTGGTGATGAGTGGTTTTTCCAAGGCCATCATTTTTTCCCTCCCGTATTGATTTTAGAATCCTTAGCTCAAGTTGGCGGGATTGTCTTAGCTGCTAAGGCTAAGGAAGAAAATCCGCCAGCCCGATTTATGGGCCTCTTTGCTGGTGTAACTGATTTTCAATTTTACCGCTCGGCTGTGCTGGGCGAACAAGTTACGTTAAAAGTGGAATTGACCCAGAGCCTTGCTAATGTATATCGTTTTGCGGCCGAAGCCTTAGTGCAGGAGGAAAAAATAGCCAGCGGGCAAATAACGCTTTCTTTCTCTCCTACTTAAACAGCTAGCTTTTTTTTATGAAAAAGTTAACCATTTTTATAATCATTTTTCTTTGGCTTATTCCTTTGATTCTCTTCGCCCAAGGAAACAAAAAGGAAAATTTACTACCTATTAGCCAAGAAACTTCCGCCTGTCTGGACTGTCATAAAGATTTTACCCCTGGCATTGTGGCGGATTGGCAAAAAAGTTTGCACTCCCAAATCACCCCTTCGGCAGCGCTAAAAAAAGGAGAGAAGGCCAGAAGAATATCGGCTAATAAATTGCCAGCTTCGCTGGAAGGAGTGGTCGTGGGCTGCTTTGAGTGCCACGGATTGAATCCGGATAAGCACAAAGATAATTTTGACCACCTGGGGTTTAAAATAAATGTAGTTGTCTCCCCCAAAGACTGCGCTACCTGCCACCCCATAGAAGAGAAACAATTTTCTGGAAGCAAAAAAGCTCATGCCGTAGGGAATCTGCGTCAGAACCCTGTTTACCATACTTTAGTGGAAACCATTATTGGTCAAAAAATTATGGCGAATAGCAAAATAGTGACAAAAAAATCTTCGGCGCTAACGCAGCAGGAAACTTGCTTTGCTTGCCACGGCACGGAAGTTAAAGTTTTAGGCCTAAAAGAAATAGAAACACCAATGGGAATGATCGAAGTTCCCAACTTCACTAACTGGCCAAATCAAGGCGTCGGGAGAATCAATCCAGATGGTAGTAGGGGAGCTTGCTCATCTTGCCACCCACGTCACCAATTTTCTATTGCCGTAGCGCGCAAACCATATAGTTGCGCCCAATGCCATCTCGAACCTGATGTACCGGCCTGGAATGTTTACAAAGAAAGTAAACATGGGAATATTTATTTTTCAAATTATGGTAAATGGAATTTCCAGGCCGTGCCTTGGAAGGTGGGAATTGATTTTCAGGCACCCACCTGCGCTGCCTGTCATAATAGTCTGATCACTACTCCAGATGGAAGAGTGGTAGCCGAAAGGACGCATGATTTCGGTGCTCGGCTATGGGTAAGACTTTTTGGATTAATCTACTCTCATCCCCAACCCATCCAAGGAGATACTTCTATATTGAAAAACAAAGATGGCCTTCCTTTGCCTACAGCCTTCACAGGAGAAGTGGCCAAAGGGGGACTAATCAATGAGCAGGAACAAGCCAAGCGAAAGAATGTAATGGCCAAAGTTTGTCATCAATGTCATGGAACATCTTGGACGCATAACCATTTTGCCAAAATGGAAAATACCATCAAAGAAGTAGATAGCCAGATTTTGGCTGCTACGCAATTGCTTTTAGAAGCCTGGAAAGCAGGCCTTGCGGAGGGACTACCCCAAGGGAAGAATCCCTTCGATGAAACTATAGAGCAAATGTGGATCAGACAGTGGCTTTTTTACGCTAATTCCATTAAATACTCTTCGGCCATGACCGGTGCACCAGATTATGCTACTTTTAAAAATGGCTGGTGGAATCTCACCGAAAATCTCCAGCAGATGAAGGACTGGATTAAATTACCCAAGAAATAATTATATTCTATCTAAGTTTTCTCCACCTTCGACATCTTTTTCCCTTTTCTTATTAGAGCAATGTAAGTCATATATCCAAATATCAATATTTAAATAAAGTTCCTAAAAATTATTAATTTCGGAAAATCGCCTTTTTAAGCGAGTGGTGCTTAATTATCATGAAAGTGTAGCGAAAGGGTTTATCCTTACCACCTAGCTAACCATCAGAGCCATACCCTACAAATCAAAGAAATAATTTTTTGATAAGACTGGGGTGGCTAAATCCAAGAGGTCCCATGGGAAAAGTAAATCCTTGCCGGTGATACACATATGCTGTTCCGCCAATATGGGGGTTTCTATCCAAAACAAGAACCCGGAGGCCTTCTTTTACTAAATAAGAAGCGGCGGTTAAACCTCCTACTCCCGCTCCAATTATGATGACATCCCAAACCGTGCTCATAAAAAAAAGATAACACAGGATTCTTGATAGAACAATCCTGCGAATTTCTTTGTTTTGAGGTAAAGGTTATTTTTAATTAAAATAACTTGGAAAAAACTTTTCTCTCTTCAGAAGAGGCCACCTAAAGTTCCCGCATAACCGGTGAGCTCGATATAACCCTCACAAGTGATAGGCTGCCCGCCTGATCTTCCCGTTCCTGCAACGGCGCCTTCCCAGTAAATGACGCCCGTTGAACCTTGGGCAAGTAATTCTTGAGATGGAACAAGGGGAAAAACTTCTATTTCTATTCTAAATGAGGGAACTTGAATCTTCCATCGGCTTGGATATCTGGCCCCACTCTTAAAACTCTTCCAGTAATCAAGGACTTCTACACGAATATCAGAAAGTTTTAGGTGGATCCCTTCTCCGGAACGTTTAACCAGAGTTCCTGAGGAGGAGGGTTCAATCGTTCCGTCTTTTCGCCGCAGAAGGTAGATCATCAAATCTTGACCATCCGAGAGGTGGAGGCTGAACCAGTCCCATCCTATTTGGTTGGAGGCGAGTTGATTTGAGCCAAATTCGTGATCAAACCATCCAATTCCATTAACTTGAAAAGGTTCCCGGGAGAGGGGGGTTTTAATCCTTCCTTCTACTTCAAGGTCCGTAAAGGAATAGTAATAGGAGGCTTGTCCTTTCCCCGGACCTTTTTGACTAAGTCCATTAAGTCCATGGAAGATGAGAGGCTTTCGAGGGTAAAGGCTGAGGGATATAGCCATCTCCTGATGCCGTGCCTCAAGCCTTATCTTCTTTCCCTCCATTTTTCCTCTCCAATTGAGGAGCCAGAGCTCCATCTCCTTTTCAGAGGTTCCGGAAAGTCCTAGTCCTTGGCGAGAGGCACGTTCTGAAAACCAAAATTGTCCTTGAGCTACATCGGTAAGAGTGAAATGAGCAAGATAGACATCCCGAATCGACCAGGGAGAGTTTCGATCTCTTGCTTTAGAAAAGAGCCCTTGACGAAAGAAAGTCAGCTGAAACCCGTAGCGTTTTTTTAGAGGGTCGTTGAGATTTCCAGTAAAGTACCACCATTCTGTCCGAAATTCTGGATGAGAACCATGATCTCGCGGAAAGGTCCATTTCCATGGCCCGATGGCTTGCCTCCACTCGTGGGCGTAAGCCATCAGAGGGGGCATCCAATAGAGACATCCCCCAATCATCAAGAAAGACAATAAACTCAAAAAAGAATTTTTCATGTCATCATTTATGAAAAGACATCATCCTCAAAAAATGGAAAATCAAACCCCGGTCTTTTTAGTCAAAAGGCTCCAGCTATTCACCACATTATCTGTATGGTCCACTTACCAAGCGGACTATTGGAGATCCATTTAATCCTTCTCCAGCCCCCTTTAATTCCACCTTCTTTTAGGGGGGATGAGGGGGTTACTCCTCGCGAATCTGAATCTGAGGATAGGTCCAAAAAACTCTAACCATTGGGTAGATGGCTGCACCGATACTGGCCAGAATAGCTGTAATCCCCGTTAAAATATAGGGTGGCCATGTCAGAAAAAAGAAGATGGTCCAATTAAAACTTCTAAGATTAATCACCTTGATCAGGAGCATCGCCAACGCGGTTCCAACTGCCATGCTCAAGAGAAAGCTGAGGAGTCCCATTTCCAGGCTTTCAATCAAAGTCATCCTGGCTACCTGTCTTGTGGAAAACCCTAAGGCACGGTAGATTCCAAATTCCCGGCTTCTTTCTATGAAAAGGGTAAGAAGGGCTCCCGCAATGCCCAAAAAAGCAACAATGATGGCCATGGCCCGCATCGAGCGAGTTATAGCAAAAGTATGGTCAAACACATCCAGGATATTTTGGTGGAGTTCAGAACCTGTTAAAACCGGAAGCCCCCTCGCCTCGGCTCTGCTTCTCACCTCTTGAAGAACTTCTATCCGACGGGGATGGTGGGGATCGATAAAGATACCGATATTGTTGAGCCTTCGGTCACCAAAGGCTTTAATATAGGTCGATCGATCCATCATAACCAATCCATGCTCCGTGGTATAGTCATAGAAAATGGCTCCTACTCTAAACTCCACAGGACCATCTTTCCCCTCCAACGTGATCGTATCTCCGGAATTTACTCCAAAACGACGGGAAAAGCTTTCAGAAACAATGACTCCTCCTTTTTTGACCTCTTCCCAATTTTCATTTCCTCCTTTTAGCCAACCGAATCGAGCGTATTTCTCTAAAACCGAAGCATCCACAGCGCTTAAATTTATGGAAGTGTTCCGGTATAACGTTTGGACATTTCGATAAGGATGCACCCCACCCAGACCTTCAATTTTTTTGATCTCTTCAAAAAAATCCTCTGGCACTTCGGCTTCTTCCATCTTCCCGATATAGAGGTCACCACGTATCTGAGTCTCCATCCACCAGATAAGGGACTCTCGAAAGCTTCCAATCATTATACTCAGGCCTATGGACATGGAGAGAGAAACCATAAAGGCAGCTATGGCTACCCCAGTCCGTCCCAAATTTTGTTGAATATTTCCTGAAGCTATTTTTCCAGGAAGCCCCCCTATTCTTCCAAGAATCTTTTTCAGGAGAGGATGAAGAAGGAGTAAAACGACGCCGGTGAGGAGACTGACTCCCAGAATAAAAACAAATACTCCTATAAATCCCACATATACATGGGATCCTGGAATAATAAAGAGGATCGCACTTATTAAAAGAATGAGGAGACCTGCCATAGCGGCTCTTTTAGCTTTTCGAACAGTTTCCGGAGAGGCGATTCGGCCACTTAAGGCTTTTATTGGGTCAGTGCGAATCAATTCACCAAGGGGGAGTGCTCCTCCAAGAAGACTGGCTCCACATCCCAAACCCATTCCCATAGCCAGAATCCAATTAGACCAGGAGACAGGTTGGGGGCGAAGAAAGAAATAGAGGTTGCTGATGCTACTGCCAAGAAGGTCAGTGAGGAAACGGGTCAAGAAATAACCTAATAAGCCTCCTAAAGCTCCACCCAAAAGGCCAAGGATGAAAATTTCGCTAAGAAAGGCGCAAGCAATCTCCAAGCGATTGGCCCCGATACTTCTTAAAATTCCAGTATCTCGGCGACGGCTTACAACGGCAAACATCGCTGTGTTATAGATGAGAAAGACCCCTATAAAAAGGGCAAGTAAAGAGAGGGCTTCCAGATTCAATCTAAAGGCCTGAAGCATTCCAGAAAAGGTCTCTCTCTTCTGACGAGAAGATTGGATGAGGAATCCCTTTCCCCACCGTGAGCGGAAGTCCGATTCGTCAGAGAGGATCAGATCAACCCGGTCGACATAACCATAAAGTTGATAGAGTTTTTGAGCATGACCAATATCCATGAGGATGAGGGGTTCGCCGGAAGGGTTAGGAAAACTCCCTTTGATATAGAGAGGACCCTTTTCGGTTTTTAGAATTGGAGGAGAACCTGATGGCAGGCTTTTCTTGAGGTGGCTATCGATTAAAATGGCCTTTTCGTCAGTCAAGAAAGAGAAAAGGCTTTCTGTAGCGCTCTTCTCTTTAGCTAAAAACTCCACTCTCGAAATCTCTGTCCGGATGGGCCGGTCTAAGAAAGGATCAATCCCTAAGAGGTGAACCGATTCTCCATTTTCAAGACGAAGTCGTCGATCGATTACTGGGGAAAACCACTCCACGGCTGGATCCTGCCCCAATTGCGATAGGAATTCTTCCTCCATGGCTCCCACAGGTCGCTGGATGGAGTGAGTTGTCTTCCCTCTCAAGAATTCAATCGTATTGGTAAAGCTCTTCAGGGCCGTCTGAGCCGAGAGGGTCATTCCCACTACTGCAGCCACTCCACAGGCGACTCCAACGAGTTGAAGAAGACTTAAACTTAATCGTCTCGGGAGATAACGGAGGAAGGATTTTGTAACGATCTTCAATAGGGTCTCTCCTCACCAGAGGTTTCTTCAGTGATTACTCCATCAACCATCCTTAAGATTCGGGTAGCATAACGGCAGGTCAATGGGGAATGAGTGGCCATCATAAGGGTCGTTCCTGATTCACGAGAGGTTCGAGTTAACAATTGGAGAATCTGATTTCCGGTACTCGTATCAAGGTTACCTGTAGGTTCATCGGCAAGGATGATGGAGGGGTGTTTGACGATGGCTCGAGCGATCGCTACTCGCTGTTGCTCTCCTCCAGAGAGTTCATTGGGGAATCTTCGTTCTTTACCTTCCAAACCGACTTCTTTTAAAGCCTTTAGAGCTAATTCTGGATCTGGTTTATTGGCGAGCTCGAGGGAGAGATAAACATTTTCGAAAACCGTGAGCGTGGGAAGAAGATTAAAAAATTGAAAAATGAAACCAATCTTTGTCCTACGCAATGTGGTTCGTCCTTTGTCTCCAAGAGCCTCCAAGTCTTGTCCCTCTATTTCAATTCGGCCTTTGGTTGGCCGATCAAGCCCGGCAATCAAATTAAATAAGGTGCTCTTACCTGAACCACTTTTTCCTAAAAGAGCTACCCGCTCACCCTTGCGGACTTCCAAATATGTTCCTCTTAGGGCCGGCACTCCTGATCCATCAACCTCATACATCTTCCACAAATCAGTAACTCGAATGACTGGTTCACTCATCCTTAATTTCTAACTCCCCTTCTGGATTAATTGTAAAATAATTACTTGAAAATAATAACACATTTTGCAAAATCCAATCAAAGAATAGACTTAGAATTCTTAGGCAGAATTCCTTGACCTAGGCCAGGGTATTGATTAAAAAAATTCTGGCGAATTTTTTCTGAAATAGGATTTTTATTAACCAAAAAGACTAAGAGGTCAATGAGGGAAATTTAAATCTTTAACAAAGGCTAACGCGTAGCTTCAAACATGGTTTCTCAACTGCAATTCTAAGGGGTGAGGATGGAGATAAACCTGTTCTTTAAGATAAGGTTGATCATATTTGCGGACATAGTGTTGGAGAAGGGTGATGGGAACGATCAAGGGCAGGTAGGCTTGCCGATAATTTTCGATGACTTCTAATAGTTCCTTTTTTTCATCTGCGGAGAGCTGTTCCTTAAAATAACCCAGCATATGCATTAAGACGTTGGCATTCTTCTTAGGAGTGGCTTTAAGCTTTAAGGCTTCCATGAGCAGCCTTTGGTATTGCTCAAAAATTTCTGTTAATGGCTGATCTTTAGCCTTAGCTACCAGTCTTCCCATCAATTGCTCATGCTTCGGGCTATGAGCAAGAATTAATAATTTATGCCTGGTATGAAATTGCCCAAGACTCCCTAAATTTGCTTTCTTGGCTAAACCATCTCGCCACCGCTTAAGAGTAAAGATCCTTTCAATAAAATTCTCTCTAAGCTCTGGATCATGAAGCCGTCCCTCCTCTTCTACAGGAAGCAAGGGAAAATGATCCATAAACATTTTTGCAAATATTCCTACCCCCTTTTTCACCGGCATTCCTTTTTCATTATAAACCCTGACCCGCTCCATTCCGCTACTGGGGGAGTCACTCTTAAAGATGAACCCACAGAGGTCCTCCCTCTCAAGTTCTGTGACTCTCCTCTTTGCCCATTGAATCATGCGGTCGGTCATGTCCTGATGGGTCCTTGAAGTGACTAGCCGGGGGGAGTCAGGATTCCCTTCCAGATGCATGGATGCCCTCGGAACTGAAAGGCCACATTCTACCTCAGGGCACACCGGAACATATTCTACATATTTCCCCAAGGTGTCTTTGAGGAAGCGATCCAACTTGTGTCCCCCATCAAACCGAACCTTTTGACCCAAAAGACAGGCGCTGATGCCTAACTTAATCTTTTCCATGATCTTCTCCTGCGCATCCTTTCTTTTTGAGTTGGCATATTTATCTTTTTGGATTATATTTAATTTAAAAGAAAATTGGCAACCATGAATTTAAAAAAAATCCGGAAGATTCATGAACCAAAGATTAAAAATCTTCTCCTTCAAGGCCCGATTAGGCAACTGACCTATTTGAAGGGAGGAGTCAATTTCTGCTGGTAGATAAGTTATCTTTTTTCTGAGACTAAGGAATTTGAGGCCGCGCAGGAAAAAGATATCCTAAGTAAGTAGAGATAAAAAGATACCAATGGGAGAAAAATAAAGCCTTAAAGCGATGATGATTTTTTAATAACGGAGGGGGATAATGGTTTTAAGCAAGGGAGAACTCGTTGAGCTTATTTGTAATCATTGTGAATTTTATAAGGAGTCTGATAAAGATCTTGAGTGTGGTGCCTATAAAATCCTGAAGGCCCTTCTGGAAAAAGGCCTCATCACCCCCGCCCAAATTAAAGATGCTTACTCCCAATAGATACTTTACACTCTCTCCGCATTGCACCTTAAAACATTTGGAAGAGCCCTATCTCTATGACCTGGAAAAGGATAATCTCTATGAATTGAGCACGGAGGCTTTTCAGTTTTTAATTCAATGTTCGCGGGGTGAGGCCCCTGAAATAAAAAAAGAAGATGAGCCTTTTATCGCATATTGCCTTTCCGAAAATTTAATTAAAGTCTCGGAAGTTCCGGTTAAAAGAGAATTAAAGGTTCAACCCTCTCCTATTCCATCCCTTCGCTATCTTGAGCTTCAGATTACGGATCGGTGTAATCTCCGCTGTCGGCATTGTTATTTGGGAGAGGGGCGCCATCAGGATCTCCCTTTGGAGAAAATTAAGCCGGCATTGAAAGAATTTGCCGAAATTCAAGGGCTGCGACTCTTAATTTCAGGAGGAGAGCCTTTTCTTCATCCCCATTTCTGGGAACTCAATGAGCTCTTGAGAGATTACGAGTTTCGTTCCGTCCTCCTTTCCAATGGCACTCTTATTACCAAAGAGGTAGCTCGAACCCTTAGGGTTCATGAGGTACAGTTAAGCCTCGATGGAATGGAAGAAGGACATGAATCTCTGAGGGGAAAAGGTACTTTCCCGAGAGTGATTCAGGCTATTGATCATCTTAAGGATGTTTCTATACGAGTCTCTATTGCGACCATGATTCATCAAAAAAACTTAGAAGAATTTGAAGACTTATCTAATCTAATCAAAACTAAAGAGATTGAAGAGTGGAATGTCGATGTACCTTGCATCGCCGGTAGGCTTGCGGATAACCCAGACCTTTGGGTAAAGCCCGAGAAGGCAGCACCATATTTGAAATATGGATTTGGAGGAGGGGTTCATGAGTCTGAAAAAAATACTGCCTGTGGAGCCCATCTTTGTGCTATAATTCCCAATGGTAAAATTTGTAAATGCGGGCTTTTCAGTGATGAACCGATGGGGAGTCTGGAGGAAGGGCTTAAGGTTTGTTGGGAAAGAATGCCAAGAATCTTTTTAAAGGAATTAACCTGCGAGTGTCCCCAATTGGAAGAATGTCGCGGGGGTTGTCGCTTTAGAGCAAAATTTTTTGGGACACTTTACAATCCCGATCCCTTTCAATGTTACTTCCGAGGGATAAAGAAAGGAGGTGAATAAGATGAACATCAAAAAGATAGTGAAGAGATCCACAACGAACTGTAAATGCAAGGCATCGTGCTGAAATCCATTTCGGGTTTTTCCCCGCGGATGAAAAAATGCCTAACTAAATGACATTAGAGATTCGTTTGGCAAATTAAAACGGGCCAGGAACCTGAAGAGTTTTTTATTTTCTCTTATATGAGAAAAAAGGGGAAAGTATGTCTAAATAATTTTTCTTGGAATCAACTTTATCACCCCTCCAAATATTAAACCCTACTTGGTCGAAGCCAATGAATAAAAATGGGAAAAAGGGGCGGAGTTGCTAGGCCATTCAGGCCCCAAATCCTGCACCAATTTCCTGAAGCCTGCCCCCTAAGCGCTTCCGTGTGAGGTAAATGACTACATTCTTCAATTTGTTAAAAAAGCCATACTCAGCATGAAACAGATTTTCTCTCTAAACCTGATTATTTTACAAATCAGTTGCAAAGAAAGTATCTATATTTAGATAAAGCTCCTTTGATCGGGAACTTCTTTCATGAATTTTCTTAGGGGAAAACCTCTACTTCAAACCAGCCAAAACCTTTCTCCCGAGGCCTTTTAATGGGTTACCCTTTTGACCCCTTTTCTTTAAAAGGGGGGTGTGCCCCCTTTTTACCATAGTTTGTTCTAATTTCTGCGCCCCTTGTCTTGAGAAAAACTTATTTTGGGGAAAAACAAATAACTACTATCGATATTCAATCTCCAAAATTGGCCTTCTATTAGTATTGCTGTACACATCCATGCTATCAAATGAAGTAATCCGCAAAGCAGGCGTATAGCTTGGAGTGGTATTGGGGTCCCATATCACAAAGCCATAGTTCGTCCTTGAGCCGTTGGCCCATCCCTGCACAATCTGGGTCACATCCCACTCCAACGGCAAAGAGGTTGTCACGGGTGGATATTTTTGAGCGTAAGGAGATTCATGCCAGCCCGGGCAATTATTCCAGGTCACCGTGCTAGCACTCCAAGAAGCGTTAAGACCATAAACCCTATAAACGGTATTCCAATCACCGGGGAGTACACGCGGATATAGTTTAAGCGTTGCTCGCACGATTGTCTTGCCGGATATAACAGAAGTAACATTGAAATATAAGAGGGAAGCAGCTGCCAGTACATCATAACCATTAACAAAACTGAATAGGAAATCATAGCTTACCCCAAGATCAGTGTTGGAATAGACTGTATTGGCCACGCTCGCATTTAGGTTATTATACATTACCACATTGTCGCGTTCAGGAAGAAATGACAGAGTTGTCGATGAGCCAGATTGGGTTGTTGCGTTGGCATAAACCCACGAAGAACCCCCAGCTGAATTGTAAGCCCGCAGCCGATAATAGTAAGTAGTGGAAGCAGTCAGTCCCGTATGGTCATAGGTGGTAATATTCGCTCCCACAGTAGCAATATTTCCATAGACTGAACTTATGTACCTTTCAATCTCAAAACCAGTTTCATTGTTGGCATTGTCAGTCCAAGTAAGTCGAATTGTAGTGCTGGATAGAGCTGTAGCGGTGAAGGACGAAGGGGCATTTGGAGCTGTAAGGGATAAAGTGGTTGCACTAACTACATTGGTATAAGCTGAATTTCCATTCGCATTGTAGGCCAGCCCCCGGTAGTAGTAGGTGGTAGAAGGGTTCAACCCGGTATTATCATAGCTGGTGATATTCGCCCCTACATTGGCAATCTCGGTAAATGGCCCTGAAGCTGATGAACCCCGTTCAATCTTAAAACCTGATTCGTTGTTGGAATTGTCTTTCCAAGTCAGCCGAATGGTATTACTGGATTGAGCCGTGGCGCTAAGAGCTGATGGCGCGGTAGGCACAGTTGGCTGAACGGGGGTTGATACCCGGGTTCCTGTTGACTGAGTTGTTCCAGAACAAGAAGAACGACCGTCACTCCATGTCCATGATGCCGAACCACTAAAGCTATTTCCATCCGCAGAAATCGTAACAGTCAAAGAATTAATGGTCGTTGTACCTCCTTCTTCAGGGTAACTCCCAGACCACCCCATTTTATTGCCATTTACATTACCAGTAAACTTCAGGTTAGTTCCTTGAGGAACAACCGTAATAGTGCATCCATTTTGGGTTATGGTATAGGTCAAATGTTCGGTAAATGTCCCCTCCCCACAAGCTGTAGCATTGACTTGCTCAGTCGTCGTCCATGTGCCGGCCACGTCTGCACAGGTGGATGTAAGCGCAGGTTCACTTCCACCGCCGCCGCCACCACCGCCGCAGGCTGAGATCATTAGGATAAATAATGATATAAAAGACAAGCACCGCATAAGTTTTTTACTTTCCATATTTTTCACCCTCCTTTTTAGTAATTTTTAGTTAAAGAATGTGAGTAACCGCCTGGGCCAATTTATATAAGAAGCCTCTTTTGCTTGACATATTAACGTAAGCATTTTCCACCATAATTAATTTGCTATTTGCAGGATAAATTTTCATCACTACGTCCAGAACAACTGCCAAGAAGACAAAATTGCATTTCAGTTATATCTGGGTTAAATAATTTTTTGTCCATAAACTTGTAATCACTTCCCAGGAAGGAAGGCTTTTGTTTTAGATTCCTTCTTTTTTGCTGAATTCAATATTTCCCAAAGCTCGTCATAGGTGTTAAAGGCCTTCTTCCCCTTTTTCCCGACCTCCTCAACTACTCCCACAAGACTTTGGGGTTTATTTTTTTCATAACGGTAAATCCGAATGATGTAATCGGAAGTGGGATTCATAAATTTCATACCCCTATAGTGCGATAAGAGTTCCTGGATTTTATGATAGCTTTATATCACAGCCCGAATTACAGATAGCTTACTGATTAGAAAAAAAATTAAAAAAAATTGGAAAAAGTTTTTCCCCTTTCTGCTGGGTGGATGTAATGATATTGGTTTAAATAAATACATATTTAATTTCAATAGGTTAGAAGCATTTCTCGTGAAACTTTGTGGGTAATGGAGTTGAAGGATTTTGAAAGAGAACGTACCTTGATTAGATCTAAGTTTCGCTATGGCTTATTCGATTTTTTAAGTAAGGCATCTCGAAGGGCTTTAGTTTTCGAGGAGGGTTCAATTCCAAGGACTGCTTTTATTCTTTTTTCAAAACGATTATAAATGGATAAAGCATTTGCTTCCAAACCAAGGTTTTGATAACAGACCATCGCTCCTTGACATAATTCTTCTGCTAAATCATCCACCTCGAGCCCTCTATAATAACATTCTATGGCCTTGCCCCATTGTCGGGCTTGACACCAGTAATTTCCTAAACGACTCACACTTCTTAAGAATTTACTTCTAAGACGCTCTCTCATTGAGATGAGCCAGGGATGTTCCATTTCTTTAGCAAGAAAAGCTCCTCTATACATTTTAATGGCTTTCTCGGCCATAAGAAACGAATCCTCTCTCCATCCCTTGGCATCTATTTCCCCTAAGAGACGCTCAAAGGCCCAGGCATCAACCCAGCAGTATCTTGAATTTAGAGTAAGGCGACCATCATATAATTGAAGAGCTTGAGGATAATCGATTAACTTTCTCAGTCGATACAGAGTTATCTCAAAAGAATTATGGGCCGCATCGCCATCGGCCTCCGGCCAGAGGATGTCTGAGAGATCTTCTTCCCTCACCCCTCTTCCTCCCAAAGCAAGTAAGGCCTTGAGCATGAAAAGAGGTCTTTCCTGGGCTTTTCTGGAAAATCGGATTGACTTTCCATTTCTTAAAATTCCAAATCGTCCAAGGCTATAAATCTTTAAAGGCCAGGGCCAATTCTCCAGCTGGAATGGGTCTTGATCCGGGATGAGTCCTCGTCTTTGGATGATTTCTTGAACATAGTCGACCTCAATTCCTGCCTCAAGAGCTTTCATACAGAGGATTGCCGTCACTTTAGGATCATCGAAATGCGTATTCAACAATCTCTGATCCTTTCCAATACTGAGGGCCATTTTTAGAAATTTTAACCCTGAAGCCTCATCTCCTTTTTCGAAGGAAAAATATGCTTTGCTCAGAAGCGAATTGAACAGAAGGATTTTACTTTGGGTCTCCTGGGCAATAAGGGAACCTTTCTCAAGTTCCTCCATAGCTTCTTTCCTTTTTCCCAACCGGTGCAAGGCAAGGGCATTTAACAAATGGTCCCCACCTTGAAAGACAGGAGACCCCATCTCCTCGCCATATTTAAAAGCAAGAGCCATATGATGATTGAATTGACCAAAATTCCCAGAAACCAGGGCATATCGAGCACTCGAAAAGTGGTAGATATATCTATTTCGGAGATCCAATAAATCACTGGATGAAGGATTCAGATTTAAGGTAGAACCTAATCTGTTGAAAAATTCGCGGGCCGTTTCAAGGTCGTTGACGTTGATACCACTCAATAGGGCGTGCACGAGAAACGGCTGGTCAAGGATATGTATGCCTGTAGTTCTTGATAGCTCCATCCCTTCAGACACAGCCTCTATACATTTCTCGTGCGCTCCTGTTACTTGGTAGTATATAGAATCCGTCAGTTTTCCAAGCATTTTGAAGAACGGGGGTACCTCTCTGGATTTCGTGAGCGGGGACAGTTGATTACGAATTAACGCCCCCTTTTCAAACTCCCCCATCACGAATTCCCGGAGAAATAGATTGAACAAAAGCCATATCCTAATATTCACCATCTGGGGAGGCTCCGTGAAGGCAAGAGACCTTTCTGCCCACTTATAAAATCCAGGATGATGAGGCCACCGGAGCGCCATTGCCGAAACCATACTCGATGCAACCCTTGCTCCAAACTCTTGGGAAGGAAACTCCTTAATTTCATTCATCAGGTCTTCTAATGTACGAATCCAATGGTCAAGTCGGTAAAGATCTTTATGACTGAAGGCGATTCCATCAACAATGCCTGACCAGGAGAGAAATGTTCCTTCCATGTCCCCTTCCTTCCGAAATTTCTCATAGGCTTTCTTAAGATAATTTTGGCTCGATGAAAGATCCAAGGGAAACCGGCATGTGCCCAACCAGTAAAGAAGCCAAGGGTTATCTTCTACCAAATGATCAGGAAGAGAAGTCAGCCATTTATCAAGAAGTTGATATCTTCCCTGGTTCAGGAAGGCAGAAGCCTGCTTCATGATCAGGCGAATTAGGCCCTCCCAATTCTTCTGATCCATATAAATTTGGGCTGCCTCTTCCATCTGGCCGGATTCCTCAAGCAGCAGGGCTGACCTATGATGTAAATCCAGGAGCTCTTCTTGGGAAAAAGACTCTTTTGCCCGGGAAAGAAGAAAGTTCCTGAAAAGAGGATGATATTGATAGACAGGCTCTACAGAATAATGCTGCTCTATAAAAAAGTTGTTCTTTACAAGTCCGGAGAAAATGGTTTCTGCTTCAGATGAACCTGTAAGCTCTTCTGATACTTTGACAGTCATTCTTGGAAGAAAAGCTGTTTTCATGAGGAAGGTCTGGGTTTCCTCCCTCGTTTTGGCAAAAATTACACTCCCAAAATAGTTGACAATCTCCTCTGGAATCTTCTTTTCCAGAGATTGAAGCTTAACCCCTCTCCTTATTGCACCAGAAATAAGGACCAGACCCGCCGCCCACCCCTGGGTAATTTGATAAAGTTGTTTAATCAGTTTATTCATCCCCGTCCGGGGAATTCTGGAAGCAATCATATGTCTCGATTCTGGCAAGGTAAAACGAAGTTCCTCCCACCGCAAGAACGTCATCCGGCCCTGGGCATGGAGTTGAGAAAAGAGGACAGGAGGATCGCTCCGACTTATAATGATTACTTTCTTGCCAGGAGGAATGATAGAGAAGCCATTAAAGATAACTTCATGAAGGGGAGAATCGGAAGCTACACAATGATAATTGTCAAAGACCAGCAGGGCAGGAGTTTTTAACCGTTCATAAAGGTTCTCGAAAAATCTCCGGGTGAATGTGGTAATTCCCATTAGGTACTCAGGAGTAAGCAGCGGCAGAGGCTTGCGATTACGGGGAGAGGCTTTCTTTGCTGCCAATCCCATGTAATAGAAAAAGGAAGCAATATCCGTATCGCCCTCATCCAACTGATACCAGAGACAGGGAATCTTTCGGGCATCAACATAGTTGGTAACGAGGGTAGTCTTCCCCGACCCCGCCGGCCCGGAGATCCAGACGATGCCTTGGTCTTTCAGTCGGTCAAAATAAGAAAAAAGCCTCTCTCGTGGCAAGGTTCC
>Ga0315298_1000708_pt1 | contig 64648 bp, 51 predicted proteins | sample WHS_1_MG_FD_203077 | JGI IMG/M metagenome (GOLD analysis project Ga0315298, IMG submission 203077) | Extremophilic microbial mat communities from Washburn Hot Springs, YNP, Wyoming, USA - WHS_1_MG | ecosystem: Environmental > Aquatic > Thermal springs > Hot (42-90C) | place: USA: Wyoming...
CGGATATGGGGACAGGCACGATGTCCGATATACCGATCAGGAATGTTCAACGTGCAACGCTCAACTCTCAACTTTCAACGGGGTGACCGGAAGGGCGCATGCTGGGCCGGATATGGGGACAGACACGATGTTTGGGGGCGAGCAAACAGAGGGACAGACACGATATTCCACCCAGATATGGGGACAGGCACGATGTCCGATATACCGATCAGGAACGTTCAACGTCCAACGTTCAACTCTCAACCTTCAATGGGGTGACCGGAAGGGCGCATGGTGGGCCGGATATGGGGACAGACACGATGTTTGGGGGCTGGCAGAGCAAATAGAGGGACAGGCACGATATTCCACCCGGATATGGGGACAGGCACGATGTCCGATATACCGATCAGGAATGTTCAACGTGCAACGCTCAACTCTCAACTTTCAACGGGGTGACCGGAAGGGCGCATGCTGGGCCGGATATGGGGACAGACACGCAACTTGGGCGACCGGACTCTTGGCTCGGTGGACCTGAGCAAGCGCCGGGCGGGCAGTCAGGCCGGCTGCGGCCCCCAGATATGGAGGGCCCAGATATGGGGACAGACACGATGTTTGGGGGCTGGCAGAGCAAATAGAGGGACAGGCACGATATTCCACCCGGATATGGGGACAGGCACGATGTCCGATATACCGATCAGGAACGTTCAACGTGAAACGCTCAACTCTCAACTTTCAACGGGGTGACCGGAAGGGCGCATGGTGGGCCGGATATGGGGACAGACACGATGTCTGGGGGCTGGCGGAGCAAACAGAGGGACAGACACGATATTCCACCCAGATATGGGGACAGGCACGATGTCCGATATACCGATCAGGAACGTTCAACGTGCAACGCTCAACTCTTAACTTTCAACGGTGTGACCGGAAGGGCGCATGGTGGGCCGGATATGGGGACAGACACGATGTTTGGGGGCTGGCAGAGCAAATAGAGGGACAGGCACGATATTCCACCCGGATATGGGGACAGGCACGATGTCCGATATACCGATCAGGAATGTTCAACGTGCAACGCTCAACTCTCAACTTTCAACGGGGTGACCGGAAGGGCGCATGCTGGGCCGGATATGGGGACAGACACGCAACTTGGGCGACCGGACTCTTGGCTCGGTGGACCTGAGCAAGCGCCGGGCGGGCAGTCAGGCCGGCTGCGGCCCCCAGATATGGAGGGCCCAGATATGGGGACAGACACGATGTTTGGGGGCTGGCAGAGCAAATAGAGGGACAGGCACGATATTCCACCCGGATATGGGGACAGGCACGATGTCCGGTATATTGATCAGGAACGTCCAACGTCCAATGTTCAGCTCTCAAGTTCCAACGGGGTGACCGAAAGGGCGCACGGTGGGCGGGATGTGGGGACAGACACGATGTTGCGTCGCCGACAAACCCGGCCCCGAATGTTTCGACCGAGCCGGCGGTGAAAGTTCCTACAAAGGTTTGGATGAAGGCTGCGTCAGTTGGCAGCGATCGACTCCGTCATTCACAATCCGGACGGATTATCCATGAAAACCCATGGCACTTGAAATTTCCGGGAAACATGCATTGCAAGGGCTTTAACGCCGAATGTCTCGGTCGCATAATGGCCGGCGTACATTACGTTGATTCCGGCGAACTCGGCGGCGCTGAATGTCCAGTGCGGTCCTTCCCCTGTAATGAACGTATCCACGCCTTCGAGTGCGGCTTGTGCGAGCTCGGCTCCTGCAGAACCGGTGACGACGCCCACCCGCCGGCAAATGGATGGTCCGCCGGGCAGCAGTGTTACTTTTGTGCCCGTGACTTTCTCGAGTCGTTGCACCAGGACATCGCGGGGCAACCGTGTGGACGTCTTGAGTCCCAGAAGATGGCCCCTGCATTCAAAGAAAGGCCGGGTTGGACTGAGGCCGAGCGCAGCGCAGAGACCGGCGGTGTTCCCGATCCGCGGGTGGGCATCGAGCGGGAGATGTGCGCTGTAAACCGCCAGATCGTTGTCCAACAGCAGCCTCAAGAGCCGGTAGCGCGAACCGGTCCATGGATAACTCGGTGACCAGAACAGGCCGTGGTGGACGAGAAGGAGGTTCGCGCGGGCTTGAACTGCGGACTGGACCGTGCTGAGACTGGCGTCAACGGCGGCTGCGATGCGGTGAACGTTACCGCGGTTTTCGACCTGCAGACCGTTTACTGCGCCATCCCAATCATTGAAACGCTCCGGTTTCAACAGACGATTGCACTCCTTAACAATGGCAGACAAGGTGATCGACGGCATGGATTCAGTGAATCAGGCGGCGTGCGAACATGCAAAGTCATTTTGTGTTGGCGCGGTTCTGACTCGGACCGAGCACGCGGACGGTGCGATGACGCACGGCGGGCTGCCGTGGGCCGGGACACCTCGCTCGCCGCGCTGAGGAATCACGACGAGAGAATCAGTGTTTTTATTTCTTGCAATTCGCACGGGTTTTCACGCTGCATATTGAAAACTGCACTGACATTCTTATAGTGCTGTCGAACAACTCTGAGATGAGCAAAACTTCGGAAGATAGCAGTCCCTGGAGTATCCAGGATGCCCGCGCCCTTTATCATATTGATCGCTGGGGCGCGGGATACTTCGACATCAGCGACGAAGGCCACGTTGTCGCAAGGCCGCTGCAGGAGAACGGCGCGGTAGTGGATCTTACCGACGTGATCGAAGAAGCGCGAGGGCGCGGACTGAAGTTTCCGCTGTTGATCAGGTTCCAGGACATACTCCGGCACAGGGTGGAGGCCATCAATCTGGCATTTCGCAACTCGATCGCCGAGTTCAACTATCAGGGTTCGTACCGTGGTGTGTTTCCCATAAAGGTCAATCAATTGCGGGAGGTTGTGGAGGAGATTCTGGATGCCGGCCGCCCCTACCAGTTCGGTCTCGAAGTTGGCAGCAAACCGGAGTTGTTCGCCGGTCTTGCTCTGCAGAGTCAGGTGGGAAGCCTGATCATCTGCAACGGCTACAAAGACGGCGCGTTCATTCGCATGGCACTGATGGGGATCAAGCTTGGCAAGAAAGTGATTCTTGTGGTCGAAAAGCTTGAGGAACTCCGCCAGATTCTTGCCATCTCGAAGCAAATAGGTGTCGAGCCGGTGATTGGGATTCGGGTTCGGCTCATGTGCAGAGGCGGCGGCAAATGGGTTGAAAGCGGGGGTGAACATGCCAAGTTCGGCCTCACAACCTCCGAGATACTGGCCGCGGCCGAGATGCTGAGGTCCGAGAACCTTTCCCACTGCCTCAAACTCCTGCATTTTCACATCGGCTCGCAGGTCCCCGACATCCTCGCGATCAAGAAGGCCGTCCAGGAAGCCAGCCGCTTTTACGCGAAACTGGTGACGATGGGATTTCCGATCCAGTACCTTGACGTTGGCGGCGGCCTTGGGGTTGACTACGACGGCAGCAGATCGGCGTTCGACAGTTCCACCAATTACACTCTTCAGGAATACACCAACGACATCGTCTATTACATCGCCGATGTCTGCAATGCAGAGAAAGTGCCGCACCCGGACATCATCAGCGAGAGTGGCCGCGCCATTGTTGCGCATCACAGCGTGTTGATCGTTGAAGCGTTCGGCGCCATCGCCAGACAACGCAATTGGGAGCACCTCAGTTACGGCAACGATGAGCATCCGCTGGTCCGCGAGTTGCTCGACATAAAGCGGAATTTGCCACGGCTCAACAAACTGGAAGCCTACCACGACGCTCTCGAACGCAAGGAAGACGCATACAACATGTTCACTCTCGGTTTGCTCGATCTGGTCTCGAAGGCAAAGATCGAGAACCTGTACTGGGAAATCAGCGAAGAAGTTGTTCGCAACTTCAAAGGGCAGAGTTACGTACCGGAGGAAATTCGGCGGCTCGAAGACAGCCTCGGTGACCAATACATATGCAATTTCTCGGTCTTTCAATCGTTGCTGGATCACTGGGCTTTGGGGCAGTTGTTTCCAATAATGCCGGTCAGCCGCCTCAACGAACGCCCGACTCGCGAAGCAACATTGGTCGATATCACCTGCGATTCCGACGGCCAAATCAGCAAATTCATCGACCTGTGCGACCCGCGCGACACCATACCCCTGCACGCTTTGAATCGGAACGGCAACGGCGCTATCGAACCGTATTACCTCGGGTTCTTTCTCATGGGCGCCTATCAGGACATCATGGGCGACCTTCACAATCTTTTCGGCCGTGTGAACGAAGTCCACGTATTCCTTGACCCCGACGAACCCTGTGGCTACTACGTCGAAGAAATCATCGAAGGAACTACGATCGTTCAATCGCTTGCGGCCGTTCAATATGACGACAACGAACTCAAGCGCCTGATGAAAGCGCAAGTGGACGAGGCAATCAAGACCGACAGGCTTAAGCCCTCGGAAGCAATGCGGTTGTTGGACGAGTACGAGCGCGGACTGAACGATTACACGTACCTCGGCATTCAGTAGCGCCACGCCCCCCGGCAGCAACCAAATGGTTTATGCAACAAGGCTTTGCCAACCGCCCGGCGCACCCCAGCCAATCATACGTCGCGATGCCCTCATCTGATCGTGCCGGAGCAAACGGTGTCAGCCGGTTCTGCCTCACCAGCTTTTCAGCAAAACCCGACAACCCCCCGGGAGTGAACAGCAAAGAATCCCAAGGGCAATGAGCGAGCAGGCACCACCGGCACAATTGATGTTTTCACTGGGAAGGCTCGTCAGAGGCCTGTCAGCACTGTTCTGGGGAATGCCGGCTGCGCTGGTTGTTTGCGTCCAAACGGCAAGGACGGGATTCTTTGAGCCATTCGGAATACTGCCGCCGATGATGGCCACTGGCGTCCTGTATTATGCGGTTGCCCAGCTCGGGTATTTTCGCCAAAACGAGCGGGTATGGCGTGTCGCCCTTGACCGGACAAGAACTGCGGCTTTGATCAGCCTTGGGCTTTCGCCTTTTCTTTACTGGTGGAAAATGATGCCTGAGGTTACTCATTACAAGATCGCAACATTTCTGATGGCGCTGTCCGGGTTCGCTTTCCTGTTGTTGCTCAACCATGCTCTTCAACGTTTGGTTGCGATGCTGCCCGACGAAACGCTGCGGATAGAGGCCAAATTGTTCACGACGCTCAATATTTGGTTGCTGGCTGCGTTGGCCGTGCTCGCCACAGGTTGGGCAATGTTCGCCTATACATATCGTGCGTCGTTCCTGCCGCCCCTGTTTCTGGCGGCTCTTTCACGGGCGGGGATTTTCATGTTGCTGTTGTTGCTGCTTTTGCCGCTGGCTTTGACAATGACGCTCATCTGGAGGATCAAAGAACTGATTCTTTCCAGCGTTTTCTCAGCCAAGAGCTGACCCGTTGGAGATGGCGCCGGTCAAGCTTTCGCAGGCGTGCCGCCGGGCTCGGCCCGCAGCCCCAGCCGCTTCGCAACATCGTCAATAAGCACACCGGTCAGCCTCTGCAAGTCGCGCTGTTCTCGCCAAACCCAAAGGACAAAAGCCGGCATTAGCATGAGGGACAGCCACAGCCAATGATGCCCTTTGGTGGCCAGAGCTACGAGAACGACCATCAACGCACAGATGAAGAACCCGGCGACATTTGCCGCCAGCGTCGTTCTGGGACGCAGCCGGCAGCGAATTGACTGGCCGCCTCCGGGCCAGTATTCGCTGGCTGTGACCAGATGAAGTCTTGACCATGGCCCGCCGTAAACCTCGATGTCGAAATCGCCCCACCCCGTATCTGTTCTTGCAGCGAAACCTTCGCGACCCAGCCGATACAAGATCGCGTCAAGAAATTCCCGGCGCAAAAACCCGGGCGGGGCGATGTAGGCAAGTTCTCTGGGAATTCGGTGTTGTTGCTTTCTGCTGATGGACTCAAGGGTTTCGAGGTCACCCAGCTTTGTTCGCCTGAGCAACAGCCGACCTCGGTACCGCGCCCAACCTCGCACAATCGGGTGCAGGGCAAAGAGAAGAGCCACAAGTGGCCTCGACCAAAACCGTTTTTTCGCCCGCGGAATTTGGGCTTGGGCGCCTGCCGCAATGCAGACTCCTGCTGACAAGGCAACACTGACAAGAGCAAGCGGAACCGCCCAACTGAATATCAGCGACAAAAGCAACAATGGCACTGTAACGAATGCGTGGTACTCGATACTGGTCAGCAGCATCACTGCAAGCGAATAAGGCGCCGGATAGAGCCGTTGGAAAAGGGCGGCTCCGTATTTTCCGCGGTAGATGACGGGATGCTTGGTTGTGATTCCGACTTTGCCGGTGCCATAGATTTGGCCGCGCCAGATGCTGTGACCGAACGGGCCGAATTTTTCCGGGTGTTTGTGGTCAAGAAGCGCTTCTGCTTCGCCGTACCCGCGCTGCTGTCTGAGGTAATCCGAGACGGTCGAGCGGCGGTAGTGCCAGACGAAAGCGCCGGGGCTGAACCCGAGCTGGAATCCATGCTGCTGCAATCGCCAGCAGATGTCCACATCGTCCCCTGCCCGTTGGAATATCGGGTCGAAACAGCCGACTTCGATGAGTGCCGACTTCCAGAACGCCATGTTGCAGCCGGGGATATGCTCGGCGAGTCTGTCGGTGAGCATGACGTGCGTTGGGACACCCGGGGAGGCTTGGACGACTGCTGCCACTGCGGAGTCATCTGGCGGTAGAAGATTGTGCCCGCCGACGCCTGCATACGTGCACTCTACAAGTGTGCCCACAAGGTAATGAAGCCAATCCTCGTCCGCACGGCAATCGGCATCCGTAAACGCCACGATTTCTCCGGTTGCAGCCGCAATGCCGGTGTTGCGAGCCACGGAGAGTCCCTGGTTCGTTGGGTGCCGGATATGGCGCACGTTCGGGTGCTGAGCTGTGATATTTGCCGTGGCGTCGGTCGAACCGTCGTCCACCAATATGACCTCGTAATCCGGGTAATTCAGGTGTGCTAGTGAATCGAGGCACGCAGGCAATGTTTTTGCCGCGTTATAGGCTGCGACGATCACGGACACCTTTGGTTGTCGGTGATCGATGAAATAAGGCGCCGCCCGAAAGATTTTTTGTACGGCGAAAAAGGCGGGTTTCGGTCGCCGGTCCCTGGTTGTCAGCCCAAACTCCCAGTCTTCGACAGATTGTCCGTCTTTGAACCATGAGTCTGTGAACCTGAACACCACCACACCCGCGGTGGCTCTTGCAAACGCCCGCCGCGTCAGTTCCTTCAAAATGTCCGCCTGGCGTTGTTGCCCCTCGCGCAATGAGTCAACTCCCACCTCGCCGATCACCAGAGGTTTGACGTCGGCCAGCATGTGCAGCCGCGCAAGATAGTTGTCAAAGGCCACGCCGTCGTGGAGATAAACATTGAAACACACAAAATCGACCTCGTTCGGAGCCAGAAACTCTGTTGTCGGGAAATTGCCGAATGTGCAAAGGCACTGGGGCGCGACTTCTTTGACCGCCCTGACCAGCCGATCAACGTGGTCTGCCACAGCCGTCTCCCCGGACCACCGGACAATATCCGGCGGAAACTCATTTGCAACGGACAGCGCAAACACGGCGGGATGATGTCCGCATTCAATCGCCGCCTTGCGGACGGCTTCGATCGATTGCCGCATCAGTTCCGGTCGATCCAGAAAGCACACCGTCTGGTTCCACGGCACGTCAATCAACAGCCGCAGTTCATGTTCGGCTGCAAGGTCCATGAACCATTTCGGGGGCACGAAATAAACCCGAAGAACATTCGCACCCAACTCGCGTATCAGAGAAAAGTCGCGCAACACCTCGTCCTTCTCGCCAACAGGCTCGCCTTTGCTGTTAGGCGCAAACGGACCGTAAGCCACTCCACGCAAATAGAACTTGTTCCGGCCGGCGCGAAAAAACCGGCCATCGACTCTTATTCGTTTTTCAAGCGACTCGTTTTCCGGCATTGATGAGTTAGACGTCTGCGTCCACGAGCATCATCAGCGATTGGTTAAACCCGGCGAACAATCTCTCGGCCGGGAAATCTCCCAGCCCACCGGATACAGCCTGCATTCACTCCGGTGAAAGCCCTGGGTTGGCGAAGCTCCGCTTCAGACCAACCAGACACGTGGTGCCACAACGCGCGGATTGAAGCGCTGCAGATCAGCGTCACTTTTCCTGCGCCGATTCGGCAAGCGCTGCCTTGTACGCGTCGAAAGCCTTCGCCCCGAAACACACAAGGCGAATTTCACCAAACTCAGGGTGCTTGTGCAAGAAACTGAGGCATTCGCGCACGGCTATGCGCGCCGCACAATCCACCGGAAAACCGTATGCGCCGGTGCTGATCGCAGGAAAAGCGATCGTCTTGACCCCGTGTTGGACGGCTAGCTCAAGGCTGCTTCTATAGCAACTTGCGAGCAATTCGTCCTCGCCGCGGTCACCGCCGTGCCACACGGGGCCCACTGTGTGGATAACCCATTTTGCAGGCAGACGATATCCGCGCGTTATTCTGGCCTCGCCGGTCGGGCAGCCGCCGATTGTTCGGCATTCGGCGAGCAACTCGGGACCTGCAGCGCGGTGAATCGCGCCGTCAACTCCACCGCCGCCGAGCAGCGTGGTGTTCGCTGCGTTAACAATCGCATCGACGTTTTGGCGCGTGATATCGCCTTCAATGACTTGCAATCGTTCCCTGTGACGTTTCGTTTCTTTCATGGCATCGGGATTGTCCGCTTACAAGACTGCTACTGACAGGTACACTGGTGCAAGTCCAACCCGGAAACCTCGCCGGAGCGAAGCTTTGGATGTCTTGGCCTGGCCTGGCCGTGAACCTGCCGGGCTAACCAAGCCGGCCGAAACCCCGTGAATACCGTGTCTGTCCCTCTATTTGCCTCGGTCGCCCCCGGCGCCGATCAGCCAGGCCACATATCGTGTCTGTCCCTCTATTTGCCCCGCCAGCAGAAAACACCCCCCAACCGCACCAAACAACCCTCGGAAACCTCAGATTTGATCCAGCAAGGCGTCTCCAGCCCCGTTCAACGCCCCTGCAATTGTCGATTTAACCCCAATCAACACCCCGACGAGGCGATTAACAACGCCAGACGACAACAATCCCCCATCGCCGAACTCCATCGCCAGTCTTTCGGCCTGCTTAATCTCTGATTCCTGGAAATCTCCCTACCCCCTTGCTCCGACCTCGTGCTTTTCCCCTTACTCGATCGCGTTCACTTTGAGGTCGCGCAACGCATATACCTCCCCCAACAACATCCCAGGTATCCGCCTCGCCCCGCTCTTCCGCTTCAACCCAAACTTGTTCCGATACCTCACAAACACCTCCTCAACAAACTCCCTCGACCCCAACGCCACCCCGTCGGTTATGTGCCTGATCCTCAACATCAACACATCCCCAAAACTCAGTTTCCCACCCTCCTTTATCACCTCCATGATCTCCTTCTCACCCAACACTACCTTCCCGCTCGACCCCGCCCTCCCGGCCGTCCTGTACAGCAGTTGCCGATACAACCTCGACGCTTCTTCCCAGTCGCTCACACCCAACAGCCCCATCAACGCCTCCCGCGCTTGTTTGTCCCCGCGCACCGCCGCTCCATAGCTGCTGAACCGGTAATCTTTCGGGTCCCCGGTCAGCGCACCCCTCACAGGATTCAGGTCAATGTAACAGGCCAACCGCAACACTACCTCCGGATTGTCCTCCACCACCGTGCTCCTGAACCGCTCGGCCCACATCGTCCCGGGCCGGTCCATCCGACGATTGTACCACCGAGTAAACCGTTGCTTGATCTCCTGCAACAACACCGATATGTCCCCCATCCTCCGCAGCATCCGGGACCTGATCTCCTCGGGCACCTTGCCCTGTTTCTCCAGTCCTTCGCGCGCAATTTGCACCAGCCTCCCGTCTTTCCCGTACAACGCCTCCATCCGCTGGATCAATTCCTCGTCGCTTGGATCCTGCTCCGCAGGCACTCTGACCAGCATGTGAAAATGATTGGTCATCACACAGTGGCTCACCAGGTCTATCCCGCAGAACCGACACTGTCGCTTGATCAATCCCTGCATCTTGTATCGGCACAGTTCATCCAGCAGATGCTCCTTGCCCACTATTCTGGACATGCAGTGATAGACTGTGCTTTTACCCTGAAGCTTAATTCGGGGCAGTCTCATTACAACCTCCTTGATTGTTGTGTTTCTCCTTGTAACAGGGCGACAGACCCGAGGCCGGCCTCCTCTGGCCGGCAGGTGCTTGGGCATGTCCGGGTCAGAGCCCCGGGCGCCCAAACACCGTGCCTGTCACCGTATTTGGCCGTAAGATGCCACAAGTCGTGTCGAGAATCAAGGGGGGACCGGAGTGTCAGCGAGGTTCCGCACCAATACACATCGTGTCTGTCCCCATATCCGGCCCACCATGCGCCCTTTCGGTCTCCCCATTGAAAGTTGAGAGTTGAACGTTGCACGTTGAACGTTCCTGATCGGTATACTGGCAAGCTTGTCCTGTTGATAACGCTCAACCTGCGACGTTCAAAGGCCAAAACTCCGTGTCTGTCCCCATATTGGGGAGGAGCCAGATGCCCCAGCTCAGTTCCGCAGTCAAACGGGGTCGGGGTGTGTCAGCGAGGTTTTGTTCCAAAGTGGCGGGCTTTCTTCGGGTAATCCGCCAACATCGTGTTCGGCCTCCCGGAAACCCCGGGTAAACACGGCCTTCCAACCCACAGATTCCCGTAAGTGGTACAGCACTGGGGGGGGAGAAGCCAGTTCTTCATTGGCGAATAGAGCCAACAAAAGCGGGCATTGAACTTGCGCGCCGTTCTACGTGGAAAAGCCACTTTTACTGAGACCTGGTTGGTTGACGGCAAATCCCTGTGGCCTCAAACGTTAAACCTGAAGAGAAGTACGTCGCCATCCCTCACGACATAATCCCGCCCTTCGTGTGAGTAATGTCCGGTCTGGCGTGCCAACGCCACGGAACCGCACTTCACAAGGTCTGCCCAGTGTATCCGTTCCGCTTTGATAAAACCCCGCTCGAAGTCGGTGTGGATAATGCCAGCCGCACGCGAGGCTGTCTCGCCGGCGCGGACGGTCCATGCTCTGACCTCTTCGTCGTTGAATGTAAAGAAGGTTTGCAACCCCAAGAGCTTGTATGTGCTGCTTATCAGCGCCGCGACGCCGGATTCTTGAACCCCAATGGTGGCCAGATATTCACGCGCTTCCTCAGGGGACAGGTCTGCAAGGTCAGATTCAAGCTGGGCACAAACAACAACGGTTTCACACAAATGATGCGTCTGCACGTAATTCCGCACGGCAGCCACCAACCGGTTGTCCGCAGCATTCGCCAGCTCCGATTCCTTGACGTTTGCGGCGTAAATGACCGGCTTGGCCGTGAGCAAAAAACAGTGCCGCGCCAGTTCCCATTCCTCGCGAGCAAAATGCAAAGTCGCCGCCGGCTTGCCTTGGTTCAGATGCGCTTCCACCAAATCCAGTATGTGGTTTTCCGCCAACGCGTGCTTTTCACCGGACTTTACGTCCTTGCTTATCCGCTCACGCCGCCGCCGCAACGCTTCAAGGTCTGCCAGAATCAGCTCTGTTGTGATGATCTCGATGTCTCTGACCGGGTCTGGTGCACCTGTCACATGATGTATGTCCGGGTCCTCGAAGCACCGCACCACATGCACTATCGCGTCAACCTCGCGTATGTGGCTGAGGAACTTGTTGCCCAGGCCTTCACCGCGCGAAGCTCCCTTGACCAAACCGGCGATATCAACAAACTCGATTGTTGTGGGCACCTGGCGTGAAACCTTTGCCACTGCCGCAATTTGCGCAAGCCGCGGGTCCGGCACTGCTACCACACCAATGTTGGGTTCGATCGTGCAAAATGGATAATTATCTGCAGGCGCCTTGTGTGACCGCGTGAGCGCGTTGAACAGCGTGGACTTGCCGACATTGGGCAAACCGACAATTCCGGCTTTCAGCATGCGTTCTTCTTACACGTTTTTCAGCCAACAGGTCACTCAAAAAGTGCGGCTTTTCGAATCGCCGCCTTGAACTCCTCGATACCCTGATCAAATGCCGCCGCCATGGGCAATACACGGGTTCGCGGAACACGGCGCTTGAACGACCGCAGATTTGCCTGTGCCGAAGGCTCGTCCATCTTGTTCGCCACCACCAGCCGCCGCTTTTCCAACAATACCGGATCGTACAACCGCAATTCTTCGAGCAATTGGTGATAATCGTCCCATGGCTTTCGGCCTTCAGTTCCTGCCATGTCAAGAAGCAGCACAATCAGCTTGCATCGCGCAACATGACGCAAAAACGCATGCCCCAGCCCAACGTTCCGATGCGCCCCTGCTATAAGACCCGGAACATCACAAACCGTCAAACGAGTCCAATCCGAATACTCAACAATCCCAACCTGCGGATGCAACGTGGTAAACGGATAAGGCGCAATCTTCGGTCGCGCTTTTGAAATGGCCGCCAACAAAGTTGATTTCCCGGCGTTCGGGTACCCCACCAGCCCAACATCAGCCATCAAACGAAGTTCCAGTAAAAACCAGCCTTCTTCACCCGGTTCGCCGGGTTGGGCGAACCTCGGCGCCTGGCGCGTTGGCGTGGCGAAATGTTTGTTGCCCAAACCGCCCCGTCCTCCCTTGCACAGTACATGCCGCTGGCCATGCTCGGTCAAATCCGCCACCAGTTCACCGGGCGGTCGACGCGATCCAACCGCCGGCGATGCGGCAGTTTTGCCACAAACGGAGCCTTCAATCGCTTGTTTGTCGTCGGGCACTTCGTGTTGTTGTGGGTTGCCGCGAGGCTCGAAGGAACGAAGCTGCGCGCCCTTTACAGAATCGTCAAATGCTGGTTCCTCCCGGTGCTGTTCCGGACCGCGGCTCCGCACATGCTCGCCGGGATCGACGTCGGTCAGGCGCCAAACCATTGTTCCCGCCGGCACGGGAACTATCAGGTCCTTGCCGGCGCGTCCATGCATGCCCTTGCCCATGCCGTGTTCCCCATCCTCAGCGATAAGACGAGGTTGGTAGTACTGAGCAACAAGGTTGTTCAGATCGTGATTGGCCTCGAGAATGACGTCGCCGCCCCGTCCACCGTCGCCGCCTGAAGGGCCGCCTTTCGGACGATGGGTTTCGCGAAGAAACGCGACGCATCCTCGCCCACCGTGCCCCGCACGGGCATATACTCGAACTTCGTCAACAAACATCCGATTTCTCCCGGGCAACGGCCTTGCAAAAAAAAAACAGGCGAGGTCCCCCAACCTCGCCCTGAGTCGTGCGCAATCGCAACAACCCACTGTCGTGCTTGGCAAGCCCAACCCAACCACGACAGAAATAGAAAGTTCAGTTGTTAGGCGTGCCTGATCCGGACGCAACTGTGGGAGCGGGCACGACGTTCACACGCCGCCCGTTCTTGTCGAACTTCACAATTCCGTCCACCAAAGCGTACAATGTCCAGTCACGTCCGACCCCGACGTTCAACCCGGGATCGAACTTGGTGCCGCGCTGGCGCACCAATATGCTGCCGGCGCTCACAAACTCGCCACTGAACTCTTTTACTCCGAGCCGCTTGCTTACGCTGTCGCGCCCGTTCCTAACGCTGCCGCCGCCTTTCTTGTGTGCCATACGACTTACAAAACAATTTGCTTAACACGCAAAACCGTCAGGCTCTGCCTGTGTCCGGCCTTTCGTCGGTAGCCTTTCCTGCGTTTCAGCTTCCAGACCACCAGCTTTTCGCCTCGTTTGTTCTCAACCACGTCAGCAACGATCTTGGCACCCGCCACGGTGGGTGTGCCAACCGCCACTTTATCGTCTTTGCTGACCAAAAGGACGCGATCGAATGTCACGGTTTGCCCGCTTTCGGCGGTCAACTTCTCGACCTCGATCTTGTCGCCTTCGCTAACGCGGTATTGTTTACTGCCGGTTTCGAAAACTGCGTACATAGTGTAACTCAAAAGAGCCAACAACTAAAGCAAACCCCGGGGCAACTGTCAACCGCGATTTTGCGCGTTGATCGATGCCCCAAAACAAGCTACCATTTACGCGCGATGACTCTGACCGAAAAAATACTTGCGCGCGCTGCCGGCAAATCACACGTCCGGGCCGGCGACAACGTCTGGGTGGATGCAGACATCCTCATGACACACGATGTTTGCGGCCCCGGCACAATCGGCGTATTCAAACGCGAATTTGGCAAGAATGCCAAAGTCTGGAACAAGGACCGCGTTGTCATCATACCCGATCACTACATTTTCACCTGTGACCCCAAATCAAACCGCAATGTGGATATCCTGCGCGAGTTTGTACGCGAACAGGAAATCACGTATTTCTACGACGTGATCGATGACCCGGTCGGGTCGTGGCGCTTTGACCCCGCCGCCGGACCGCTCAAACGACAGCACGGCTCGCATTACGCTGGCGTTTGCCACGTGGCTCTCCCCCAAAAAGGCCATACACGACCGGGCGAGGTCCTTTTTGGAACAGATTCACACACATGCATGGCCGGCGCGTTCAACGAATTCGCCACCGGAATCGGCAACACCGACGCCGGTTTCGTGCTTGGCACGGGCAAGCTCCTGCTCAAGGTACCCGCAACCATGCACTTCCGGCTCGAAGGCAAACTCCAGCCCGGCGTCATGGCCAAGGACATCATATTGCACCTCATAGGTGAAATCGGTTTCGACGGTGCGACATACCGCGCTCTCCAATTCAGTGGCTCGGGCATCGCCCACCTGTCAATGGACGACAGAATGACAATCGCCAACATGGCAATCGAAGCAGGCGCCAAAAACGGAATATTCCCTTTTGATGGCCGCACCGCCGAGTACGTCGATGCTCGGACAAAGTTGAACGGGACCAAAACCACATACGAACCAGTGGAACCGGATTTGGATCAAACGTTCGTTTCCGAACACGTGATCGAACTGGACAAACTCGAGCCGACCGTTGCCTGCCATCCTGACCCTGCACAGCGCCGCCTCGCCAGGGAATTGGGGCATGTCAAGCTCGACCGCGCATACATCGGATCGTGTACCGGCGGCAAAACCAGCGATTTCATTGAGTTCGCCAGGATCCTGCGTGGCAGACGCGTTGCCATAGATACATTCGGCGTTCCTGCAACACCGGAAATCGTCCACGAACTCAAGTCCACCCGCTGGGGCGGCAAACCCGTCTGGCAGATACTCGTCGATGCCGGCGTGAATTTGACCGAGAACCCGGGCTGCGCCGCGTGCCTTGGAGGACCTCTTGACACGTTCGGCAGAGTCAACTCCCCACTCAAGTGCATAAGCACGACAAACCGGAATTTCCCGGGTCGAATGGGCCACAAAGAAAGCCAGGTGTTTCTTGCTTCTCCGGCAACAGTGGCAGCCAGCGCAGTCGCGGGCCGGATCGTTGACCCACGAGAGTATCTGTAGCCCGGAAATCTCTCAGCCCGGCGTAGCCGGAACCAAATTTGCCTAACGTCCAAAGACGCGGTGCTTCTCCCCGCCTTTGATCAGAAAGCTCCGCGCCGCCGGGCTGGGAAATATCTGCTTCGACTTCGTCCCCTGCCCCCTGGCTCACACCTCCTCAAAAAAAATACAGGCACCGCAGATACCGACTCCACAGTACCGTCATGGAAAGCCCAGTGATACGTATCACCGTAACTCCGTGTCTGTCCCCATATCCCGTCCACCATGCGCCCTTTCGGTCACATCGTTGAAAGTTGAGAGTTGAACGTTTCACGTTGGACGTTCCTGACCGGTATATCGGACATCGTGTCTGTCCCCAAATCTGGAAATTCCGTGTCTGTCCCCATATTTGGTCCCGGGCAGATTACCCAATGGTTGCCCAAATTCCGTGTCTGTCCCCATATTTGGGCGCCCCGCCGGCTTGGACCGCACAACCGGCGCTTGGTCAGGTCCACCGGACCAAAAGGTTCGGTCGCCCAAATTCTGTGTCTGTCCCCATATCCCGTCCACCATGCGCCCTTTCGGTCACCCCGTTAAAAGTTGAGAGTTGAACGTTTCACGTTGAACGTTCCTGATCGGTATACCGGGCATCGTGTGTGTCGCCATATCGGACATACCCGACATCGTGTCTGTCCCCAAATCTGGAAATTCTGTGTCTGTCCCCATATTTGGTCCCGGGCAGATTACCCAATGTAAAACTTCGAAGGCCGCGCTGTGGTGACCGCACCGCTCGTTGGCAGAGAAGCAGATACTGACAAATTGAGCAAACTCGCGGTCTGAAAATCTGCGCAAATATGATCGATTTCTCACTATAATCATTCAGCGCGGCGCAGCCGCACCCAAACGCTCAAGGCTAACCATTGCGCTGGTTGCAGGAATACCGCTGTGTCGCGTCGCGCTGAAAAATTCCCGGGTTGGCCGCTCCGCTCCACCAACTACAACCTCAGGCCCGACAAATCCGGCTCGATCCGTCTTGTGTCCTTGAGCAGCTCGTCCCATGTGATGCGCCGCTGCTGAAGCGCGGCTTCGCGGCCCAAAATGGTCGCAAGGGTGCTGTTCACCGACGGTTCAACCGTGGCAATGTCGGCCCGTCCTTCAACAATGCTTTTGTGGAATGTGGCGACATTGCGCTGCATCCCCTCTGCGTAGAGATTTTTGTTTTCTCCGCCGCCGTAAGCGTCTTCGAGACCGCGGACGAAGGTTTTGCCGGCGTAATTGGCTTCGAGGTGCCCGGTTTGGCCGTAAGCCATGCATCCTGAGCGGAAGTCGGTCGAATTACGTATGTGCTCGCTGTGATCCGTCATTACCAGTCCGCTCCTGAAATTGAAACTCACAGCGTAACAATCGTGCGAATCGGAATGCGCGCCCGGTCGATTCCGAGCAGAAAAGCCAACCGCGCTTTCAGGGAGTTCATTTGCGATCCACAAGGCAACATCGATCGCGTGTATGTCGCAATTGACGATGTATGCGCCGCCAAGAGCAGTGTCGTTGACCCATGCCAACCCTTTGAGAAGGTTTTCGATCGTGCGCTCTCTTGGCGGATCGACAAAACATTCGTCATGATAGTATGCGCTGATCAGGCACAGTTTGCCGATCATGCCTTCCCTGACCCTGCGGACGGCCTCGATGTGATATGGGTCGGTGCGAGTCTGGAAGTCCACAAGGAAAGTCTTGCCTTTCTTCGCGGCGATGCGGGCGGATTCGAGGATGGATATGCAGCCGGGCACATCCACAGCAACCGGCTTGGCGACGTAAATGTGGCAGCCCGCTTCGGCAGCGGCTCGCGCGTGCTGTGGGAAAAAGTACGGCGGCGTCTCCAAAAACACAGCTTCCACTTTCGCATCAATGACCCTTCTGTACCCGTTTAGTCCGGAAAAACACGTCTCATGCCCCACACCAAGCCGTTCGCCGACTGACCGGGCCACTTCGGGAAAGTAATCCGCAACGGCTGTAATCTTGAATCCCGCCTGCTTGGACACGTGATCTGCTATCCATGCTCCACGCCCGCCGAGCCCAACAAAGCCTGCCGTGACGCGCGAATTGGCTTCAGAACCAAACGCAAGCTCCGGAGACATTATCGAGAATGTGGTCGCGACTGCTCCCGCTTCGAGAAAACGCCGACGCGGTATCGGCTCGGATTTCCTTGTCGAGTGCTGCATATGCCAGCATTCAAACCGAACTTCGAGCCTGGCACAATATCGATTTCGGCACGTCCGGGATGCGCCTGTGATGTGGTTTTGTCCAGACAACGGCTTGCAGTAAATCGTAAATCGCGGTTTAATTGGTCGGTGCAGATACAGCAAACGTTGCGTGACTCTGTAAGGTTGAGCGGCACGGGCCTCCACAGTGGCAATCAGGTGAACATGGCCTTTCTGCCTGCTCCGCCAAACACGGGTATTCGCTTTCGCCGGGTTGACCTTGAAGGCAAACCCGAGATCGAGGCCCGAATTGAAAATGTCGTCGAAACCAGCCGTTCCACCACCCTCGGAAAGGGCAACATCCGAATCCACACCGTCGAACATGTACTGGCTGCGTTCACGGGCCTTGGCGTGGACAATGTGATCGTCGAATTGGACGCCGCCGAACCGCCCATAGGCGATGGCAGTGCCCGAGAGTTCACCCGAATGATCCAGTCCATTGGACTCGCACCCCAAAACGAGCGACGTGAACCGGTGGTAATCCAACGTCCGATCGAAATGCAAGCCGGTGAATCCTTCATCTCCGCTTTTCCGCACGACCGGCTTCGCATCTCGTGCACAAGCGCCGACAAGCAGGGACGGTTCACCCAGTTCGCATCGATCGAGATCGACCCTGAAACATGGGACCGCGAGGTCGCTCCAGCCCGAACGTTCTGTTTTTTTGACGAGATCGAGGTCCTCATCCGAAAAGGCCTCATAAAAGGCGGCAGCCTCGAAAACGCTGTCGTTATCAGAGATGACGCGATCCTGACAACTGAACCGTTGCGGTTCCAAGACGAGTTCGTTCGGCACAAGATTCTCGATTTGGTTGGGGACATGACCCTGTTGGGCCGACCGGTGCAAGGACACATAGTTGCCATTCGCCCGAGCCACACAACAAATTGCGAGTTTGTCCGCCTGTTAAAATCCCAAGCCGTCGAACTGCAACCTCCCGCCATCACCTTCACCCCGCCAAAGAAACCAAGACCCGACGGTACACCGGTGGTTGATGGCGCTGTTCTGGATATTGATCAGGTGATGACCGTTTTGCCGCACCGGTATCCTTTCCTGATGGTTGACAAGGTCACACGCATCGAGGGCAACAAGATCACAGCCATAAAAAACGTCACTGCAAATGAAGTTTATTTTCAGGGACATTTCCCCACCCACCCGGTCATGCCGGGTGTCTTGCAGCTTGAAGCCATCGCACAGGTGGCCGGCATATTGATGCTCAAGCAACCAGAAAACGCCGGTAAACTCGCCTATTTCATGTCCGCCGATTCCGTCAAGTGGCGCTCGCCGGTCAGGCCCGGCGATGTGCTGGTAATCGAGGTCGAGCTGACGCGATCCCGCGGAAAGATCGGACGTGCTCAGGGCAAGTGTTACGTTGACGGCCAGATTGTGAGCGAGGGCGAAGTGACGTTCATGCTTTTGGACGCCTGAGCCGGTCTCGAGTTACAGGAAGGTTTTCGATGGAAAACGTTGGTACATCTGCAAAACGGCGCGAGGTGAAGATAAAGCGACCGCCGGTCCTGTTTCACAAAACCCAGGTCATCATCTCGCAAATCCAGAAACATCTTGGCTCATGTTTCATGAGCTACTGGAATTCAAACAACGGTTCTGTCTGCGAGAACGACGTTGTTGGCATCTATGGCGTTCTGCGAAAAATCGGTCCGCAGGACAGGATCACTTTGTTCATCAAGTCAGACGGCGGCTCCGGACAGGCGTCGCTGATGATGGTGAATCTTCTGCGGCAGTTCACGCGACGGCTTGTAGCGGTGGTTCCCCTGGAGTGCCAGTCCGCAGCAACAATGCTTGCGCTTGGCGCCGACGAGATACAAATGGGGCCGCTGGCGCATCTGTCGGCCGTGGACACTTCGCTCGCGCATGCACTTTCTCCACTTGATCGCGACAATGAGCGGGTCAGCGTGAGCCAGGACGAGCTCATGCGCGTAATCCGGCTCTGGCAAAAAGAGGTCGGCAAGGACACCATTAATCCGTATCAGGCAGTGTTCCCGTACATCCACCCCCTGGTAATCGGCGCTGTGCACCGGGTAAGCTCTCTGTCCGTAAAACTTTGCATGGAGATATTGTCCTACCATTTGAAGGACAAGAAAAAGGCCGCGGCAATCAGCCAGTCCCTCAATTCGCATTACCCGTCCCACACATATCCAATCACTCTCCGTGAAGCGCAGCGAATAGGACTCAAAGCAAAACCGCTGGACCCGCACCTCAACGATCAACTTCTCGAATTGAATCAACTGTATTCGGAAATGGGCCAGCGAGCTGTGACCGACTACGATGCGTTTAACAATCACGACAGCCAGATTTACAACATCATCGAAGGGCAGGGAGTGCAGATATTCTATCAATCTGACCGCGACTGGCATTACCGAAAGGAGGAACGCCGCTGGGTCACTCTAAATGACAAAAGCGCATGGCGGAAAATCGAGCGCGTTGGATCGAAAACAGTGTCGTCGGTGTTTCACATAAGTTGAGATTGCCACCGGTGCGCGTGATTGGTAACGGAGTTCACTCATGATTCATCCCACAGCAATCGTAGCCCCAACCGCGCAAATCGGTTCTGACTGCGAGATTGGTCCTTATTGCGTAATTGGTCCAAACGTCGTTCTCGGGCCGCGCTGCCGGTTGCACTCGCACGTTGTCATCGACGGCCACACCGAGCTCGGCAGCGACAACGAGGTGTTCCCGTTCGCGTGTCTCGGGCTGAAAACCCAGGACATGAAATGGAAAGGCGGAATCACACGAACCCGGATAGGCTCACACAATGTTATTCGCGAATACGTAACAATTCACAGTGCAACTGGCGACGGAGAAACCACCGTTGTCGGGGCTCACAACAACATACTCGCGTACTGTCACATCGCGCACAACGTGGTTCTGGGCGATCACATCGTGATGTCGAATGTGGCGACCCTTGCCGGTCACGTGGAGGTCGAAGACCACGCTGTGATTGGCGGGCTCGCCGCCGTGCACCAGTTCTGTCGGATCGGTCGAATGTCAATAATCGGCGGTTGTTCAAAAGTCGTCCAAGACGTGCCACCTTACATGATGGCCGACGGAAACCCCGCTCGAGTCCGAGCCGTAAACAAGGTTGGCCTTGAAAGAAACTCCGTTCCACCCGAATCAAGGCTCGCTTTGAAAAAGGCCTGCCGCATCCTGCTGTCGGAAGGATTAACCATCCCGGCCATCCTTGCCCAGATTCAGGCCGAAGTCCCCATGCTACCGGAAGTTCAGCACCTGGTTCAGTTCATTAAATCAACGCAGCGTGGAATAAGCCTAAATCGGTCTTGATTGTCGGAAGCAGTTGTATTATTTGATAACCGGCAGTTGTAACATTTTGTGTGTGGATTCGGTCGGGAACCGCGAGGTGCGGATACCGCACGACCGGGTTGAACTTTTTGTAAACGTGGCGAAAGAAGAACCGATTGAACTGGTTGGAACAGTAACCCAGGTATTGCCCGGGACAATGTTCCGGGTGGCCGTGCCTGGCAACCGAGAGGTGCTTGCGCATATCTCCGGAAAAATGCGCAAAAACTTCATCAGGATCAGTGTCGGCGACAAGGTCAGTCTCGAAATGTCGCCGTACGATCTGAACAAGGCACGCATCACATACAGACATCCGTGACCGGGTTGCTGCAGTCTTGAACCGGAGTAATCCACTGCAATCCTTCGCCCGGCATCTGCAGGGGTGTCAAAGCACGGCTTTGTTCCCGGCCCGCGCCAAATAATTCACCGCGATGCATTTGGGGATGCCTCCCAGCCCTCGCCCGGCGGACAAGGGATTTCATATAAAGGCTCACTTAAGGCATGGCTTGTAGTCCCCAGCGTTGCTCTTACAAGTGCAAAGCGCTGCAAGCCGGAATAAAAACAACAGCAAGAAAACCATCGGTGCCGACTCGATAGTTGCGGCAAGTGACAGAAGATGAACGGAACCAAGAAAGAACCGATCGTGAAAGGACGAATTCGTGTTTCAGATGTTCTTATCGGCGTGTCGGCCCTGTGCGTAATCGCAGGGCTGAGGGTTTCAGCCGCGGTTTTCGCGTACAACGACTTCAGCGGATCGGCGCCGGGCGATTACGATGGAACGAACGGTCAGGCGCTGGGCACAGACCCTGAACTTGGAAACGCGACCGGCCTTCGGAACAACATCCAGGTTCAGAGCACGGGCGGCGTGGGAAACTCCCCCATGCTCATTCACGCAGACGACGTCGCCATGCGTGCACGCAACACGACAGATGTTGCGAGCACAACCTATCCGACCGCCAATTTCAGCCTGCACTTCCGATACGACCCCGCGGAAACACTGCTGGGCGGTTTCGTCGGCATGGGGTGGGCGCTGAGCAGCGCGACGGACAACCGTTCTCCATACAACCAAGGGACCGACGATCGCGTTTTGGTTGGCCTGCGACGGGTCAACACCGACAACAATGTCAGAGTGAGCAGTGGCGGTCAGTTCAACGGTTTTGGCACTGCCACCGACATCCCGACGTCGTATCTCAACACGCCGTCGGCTAACCTCACCGTGGCCAACTGGTACCAGATGTCGTTCGATTTGACGTTCAACTATGACAGCGCTACCCCGGAAAACTCAACTTGGACGTTGGCAAATTTCGTCCTGCGGGACTGGGGCACCGACGGTCAGACCGGCGGCAATGCGCTGATATATCAGACCAGCGCCTACACGTGGAATCCGTCGTTCGGCAACAATCTCAACTCGAGTCACAATGCTTATGCGTACATTGCGGGCAATGGCGATCGAGGTGTGCAGCGAATTGACAACGTGCTCGTGCAGGCAATCCCTGAACCCTCTGCTACCGGCACGGTTCTGGCAGGCTTGGCCGGTGTCGCCGTGATCAGCTTGCGCCGCCGAACCCGTCGTGCCTGAATGAAGCTTTTGCCGCGCGAAGGATAATTGCGCCCAGACCTCTCCGCTGCCAACGCCGGGGAAACAGGGTGATTTACTTGATTGCCATCCGCTCGAAACCCTCCTCGATGAGCATGGTGTTCTGAATGCGCGCCAGCTTCGCGTAAAGCCCGCCCAAAGCCAGAAGTTCCTGATGTGTTCCCCGCTCCACAATCCTTCCATGGAGCATTACCAGAATCTGATCCGCACGAACAATCGTGCTCAACCGGTGTGCTATTACCAGGCTTGTCCGCCCGGCCAACAGCCTCTCGAGCGCCTGTTGGATGAGTTGTTCGGTCGCTGTATCAACGCTGGCCGTCGCCTCGTCAAGGATCAGTATCGGCGCGTTTTTCAACAGCGCCCGCGCGATGCTCACGCGCTGTTTTTCGCCAACGCTCAGCTTCACACCGCGTTCGCCCACGCGTGAATTGTAACCCTCGGGAAGACGTTCTATGAAATCGTGACAATTCGCCGCGCGCGCCGCCGCAATGATCTCTTCCTCGGCGGCATCGAGCCGCCCAAAAGCTATGTTTTCGCGCAGTGTCCCGTTGAACAAAAAAGCTTCCTGGCTCACCAAAGATATCTGAGCCCGAAGCACCGGCAGTGGAATTTCCCGAATGTCGTACCCGTCGATCAAAATGGCGCCTTCTGTCACCTCGTAAAACGCCGGCAAAAGGCTCGCCAACGTTGACTTTCCCGCGCCTGTTGGACCAACAAGCGCAATCATTTCCCCCGGTTTCGCGTGCAGATTGATGTCCTGAAGTGCGACTTTCCCGGGACCGTAATCGAACCCGACGTCATGGTACTCGACTTCGCCCCGCGCTCGCCAGTCGGGCGGCGGTGGACTTTGCTTGCGCAAATTGGGCCGGACATTGGCCGCTGCGACCTGATGCGTGTTCTGCTCGTCTGGGGCGTCCATGATGTCAAACACACGCGCCGCAGCAGCACGAGCCGATTGGAGCATTTGGTTCAGCCCGTGCAATCTGCCGATCGGTTCGTAAAAAAACATGCCCGCGTACAGCATGAAAGCCACCAGCTCGCCGACATCCAGTTTGCCATCCAACACCAGCCGCCCGCCGAACCAGAGCACAAGGCAGATGCCCATCGCGCCGAGAAACTGCATTGCCGGTGCGTACCATGCCCATGCACGCATCACAACCAAAGTGCCGCGTCGCAAATCATCAGCGCGTTCTGCAAACCGCTCGTCCTCGTACGCTTCGCGACCGAAAGACTTTATCTGTCGGATTCCCTGCAGGTTGTCCATGAGCAGGGCGTTCATGGCACTGGCAGCCTCACGCTGTCTGCGATACCTGCGATGAGCAGTAAGCGTGTACCAGAGCGCGCCCGAAACAAGGAACGGCATCGGAATCAAGGCAACCATCGCCAGAGCCGGACTGTAACTGAACATGAACACAAGCGCACCAATGATGCTCAGGACCGCAACGGTGCCCTGTTCAGTGCCGTCAATCAGAAGTCGCTCGACGTTGTTGACGTCCTCGATGACGCGGGTCATCAAATCCCCTGAAGCGCGCGGATCAAACCACGCGAGGGGTAATCTCTGCATCCGCGCGTACACGTCGCGCCGCATGTCGAAAATCACGTTCTGCTCGAGACGGTTGTTGACCCGGATGCGCAGGCTGTTGAACACTTCCCTGAGGAAAAATGCTCCCAACAGGGCAAGAGCCGCTGGCGCGAGCGCCTCGTGCCTCTGCCGCGCAATCACTTCGTCGATCAAAAATCTTGTGAGCTTTGGATAAACAAGGCCGAACAGCAGAGACAACACCGCGCAGCTTACGGTGGCGACCACGAACCATCTGTACGGACGTAAATAGACGGCGACCCGTCGCACCACCTCGCCCGTTGGGCGAGGTTCGGAACGAAAAGTCGGATCACTGTGAGTTCCAAACCCCGGATGTCTGCTCATGTTCCGTGAGCCGTATTACGCCACATTCTCAGGCACTACACAAAACGTCGGTTCTTTTCTAGCACACTTCTGCCCGGTTGCACTCATTTTTGGCGGTTGCATTACCACCCCACCGGGTTCACTGTGAAGCGCAATGAGCGCATCTTCCACAACGAGCGGCAAACAAATCGATTTGCGTAGTGACACTGTAACCCTGCCCACGCCCCCGATGCGAAAGGCAATGGCTGAAGCCGCGGTCGGCGACGACGTTTTCGGCGAGGACCCGACTGTGAACGAACTGGAAGCACAAACCGCGGCTGTTCTCGGGAAGGAAGCGGCTCTTTTCGTTCCTTCGGGCACAATGGCAAATCAGATCGCAGTTCGAACACACACTGAACACGGCGATGAGATTGTGGTGGAATCTTCGGCGCACATCTACTACTACGAGGCTGGAGGTCCCGCGGCACTCTCGGGCGTGATGTGCAGATGCGTGACCGGCCGGCGCGGCATTTTCTCCGGGGCAGATTTGGAAGCTGTATTGCGTCCTCCTGATCACCACTTTGCACCGACGCGACTGGTGTGCATTGAAAACACCCACAATCGCGGCGGTGGCAGCGTGTGGCGACCGGATCAGATTGCCGATGTGGCGGCAGTGGCAAAGCGACGCGGTCTGCGCCTTCACATGGACGGCGCAAGGCTTTGGAACGCGGCAGTGGCAACCGGCGTGCCAGAACGCGATTTTGCTGCGCCGTTCGATTCTGTTAGCGTGTGTTTTTCGAAAGGCCTTGGCGCGCCCGTCGGATCTGCACTGGCCGGAAGCAAAGAGTTCATAGCCCGCGCCCGGCGGTTCAGAAAACAATTCGGAGGCGGCATGCGGCAGGCGGGCATCATTGCTGCAGGCGCACTTTATGCCCTGAACAATCACAGGTCGCGATTGGCCGAAGACCATGCCAACGCCAAGCGCCTCGCACAAGGATTGTCCCGGTTGCCCGGCATCTCGATTGATGTCGAGTGGGTCGAAACGAATATTATTCTATTCCGGGTCACCACCGGCTCCGCGACCGATTTCGTCCGCAAGCTTGATGCGCTTGGCGTGCGGATGCTCGCCACCGGACCGGACACGATTCGCGCTGTGACCAACCTGAACGTGTCCGAGGGAGACATCACAGTTGCTCTCGAGATAATCGCGAGCGTGTGCGACCGGTCGGGCAATTAGCCATCGAGTGCCGTCGCGTCAATGCCCGGCTAGATGGCCGGGCAGGTGGCACTGTCAGTTGTGAAAGGATTGCATAGTTATATTGAGGAATCGATCATGTTTGCGAAGACTTTCAGACTGCGAGTTTGCTCAGTTTGTCAGTATCTGCTTCTCTGGCAGCGAGCAATGCGGTCATCACAGCGCAGCCTTTGGAGTATAATATCGGATAATCTGTGCGGGAATCGCAGATCAGCGTGTGGTTCGAAACTTTTGCCTTCGAACTGTTCGTCTGCTGATCCCACTCACATCTCCCTCCAAGGCGACGAAGTCGCCCCTTTCAGCGCAGCGCGACAAAGCGGTATTCATGCAACCAGCACAGTTTTTACGGCTCGCGCATTTGTTCGCGGCTGCGCCGCGCTGAGGGTAATGTTCGCCATTATCGCAGGAGCAACAGCCGCGGAGAGTACGCCGACAAATTCATTTCGCCTTGCCACGTTCTCCGCTGATGTGACTGTGCCGATCGGGCATGGGATGATGGGTGGCGCGTGGCTGTCAAAAAGAATCGCAGACTCGCTCGAAGCGCACGGGTTCGTGCTGCTCGGCCCGGGACGCCCGATGGTGTTCGTGTCTGTTGATTGGTGTGAAATCCGGAACGAGGCATACCGACGGTGGCAGGAAGCATTGGCTGAAGCCGCTGCCACCGCGCCGGAACGAGTGATGGTGGCCACGGTCCACCAACATGACGCGCCAGTTGCAGATCTCGAAGCCGAGCGATTGCTCCGCGACCGCGGATTAAAAGGAACCGTTTGCGATCCGGAGTTTCATGAGGTCGCTGTCAAGCGTGTGGCTGACGCGTTGCGCGACGCTCTGCGGAAGGCACAGCCCGTGACCCATTTCGGCTTCGGTCAGGCCCAGGTCGAGCGCGTGGCGTCCAACCGCCGGTACATCGCTCCTGACGGCTCGGTTCGCTTTGACCGCGCCAGCCGTACCACGGACATTTACGCGCGCGAAGCGCCTGAAGGGCTTGTCGATCCATGGCTGAAGACGGTCAGTTTCTGGAACAACGACGTTCCTCTGCTCGCTCTGAGCGGCTACGCAACTCATCCCATGAGCTACTACGGCGAAGGCGAGGTCTCTGCCGATTTTCCTGGTATTGCGCGCAGACGACGCCAAACCGACACACCCGGGACTGCGCAAATCTATTTCACCGGTTGCGGAGGCAATATCACAGCCGGCAAATACAACGCCGGAAACCGCGAAAACCGGCCTGTATTGGCCGACAGACTTTATCAGGCGATGGTGAAAGCGTGGCAGGGAACGAGGCGTTTCCCTCTTGAAAACGTCGAGTTCAGAACTGCCCCGGTACGATTCGAGCCTCGAACAGATGTTGGTTTCAGCATCGGTGAGCTCGAGGGAAGGCTGACGCCGGAAACGGACCCGTTCAAACAATGCCTTGCGGCAATGGGGCTGAGCTGGAGACGGCGCCTTGAACGGCGCCCGGACATCGAGGTCCCATGCCTTGATTTGGGGGCTGTCAAACTGCTCCTTCTACCCGGTGAGTCGTACGTCGAGTTTCAACTCGCAGCACAACAAATGCGGTCAGACAGCCATGTTCTCGTTGCTGCGTATGGCGACGGCGCCCCGGGCTACATCCCCACTGCCCGACATTGGACCGAAGGCGACGGCAACCTGCGCGACTGGTGTTGGGTGGCTCCCGGGGCAGATGCGAAACTGCTCGGGGCGATTCGGCGCGCGCTTGGGACGTCAACCCATGCCGCGGTTCCTTGGGACGTCAACGTGCCAATCGCGTTTTGCAAGAAGGAATTGTACAAGCCACACCCGCGCCCGGGCGCAGCAGCGCTCGTCAGTGTCCGATACGTCGGCCCGGGGCTTGAACGTCTCGAAACACACGGCGTCGAGTTCCGCGACGATGTTCACAGCGAGAGATTCACGAGGCTTTCCATGGACAACGGAAAGACATGGGCACCGAGCCGTCCGTTGGCATCCACAGACGTTTATTACGATGGCAAAGAAGTGTGGGAGGGCGGAGGCGCAGAGGTCTTCGACCCGGCTTCGGGCCTGTTGGTTGGCGTTTGGCTGCGGCAAATAAAGGTCAACGGGATTTACAACTGCTTCACTTATACGCGGGTTTCGCGCGATCACGGACAAACCTGGAGCGAGCCGGTTCAGCTCAAGTACGAGCCGGGGCCGGACTTTGATCCCAAAAACCCGTGGGACGAGGCTTTTCTTCGGCCAAACCAGGCGTACTTCGGGAACAACATTCTGCGTCATTCGAACGGCACCCTTGTCCATTGCGTGGCGCATGCAAACGCCGAGGGCGACAACCGAAACCATTTGCGCCCATGGAAAATGGGATCGTTATGTTTTGTCGGACGATGGGATGCAGCCACCGGCCGCTACAATTGGCGGCCGGGCAAACGGGTCGAGATTTCTCCCGACTCTTCCGCACGAGGTCTGATGGAACCTGAAGTGGCCGAGTTGAAGGACGGGCGTGTTCTCGTGGTCTGGCGCGGTTCAACCACAGGATGGGATGGCACGCGCGCCAAGATTCCGGGGCGCAAGTTTTTCAGTGTCTCGAATGACGGCGGAATCACACTCAGCGCGCCTCAAGAGTGGCAGTACGATGACGGAACAGGCTTTTACTCCCCGTCTTCCTATCATCGAATGATCCGGCACAGCGTGACCAAGAAGCTTTACTGGATCGGCAACATCAGCCGCACACCGCCCGATGGAAATTCCCCGCGATATCCCCTGGTAATTGCAGAAGTGGACGAGGAGAAAGTTGCTCTCAAGAAACACACTGTTACGGTGATTGATGACCGCAAACCGGACCAGCCGACAGCACTGCAATTGTCCAACTTTTCGTTGCTCGAAGACCGGATAAGCCACGACCTTGAACTGTACCTGACTTTGTACGGGGAGAGGCCTGACAGCCCGTACACGGCTGATTGCTACCGCTACACTGTTGACGTGAGGAACTGAGCGAATGGCTCGTCGCTCTTGCGCTTCAACGATTCATTTCGCCGCAGCCGCCGATTGCGCAACAAGACGCTAGCGTGTCAGTCCCACATCCTTGCCATGGCGACCCCTTGCCCGCCGAAAGCGCAATGAGACAACGGCCCAAATCAACGCCCATGGGCCGCTATTGGCCGGCTGCCTGAAGTTCAGCGTGCCGATACGCAGTGAGCGCCAACAGGATTACGAACACGCCAAAGGCCAACCTTGCCGCACTGCCGAGACGGACGCGCTTTTCGTTCGCAGTTGCGAAAACTATGAGATCACGCATCCGCCACGGCGACACGGTAAACACAAGAGCAGCACAAATCCACGCGTAGGCCCACACAACCAGCACCAGACGCCATTCGGTGTCAACCCAGCGGGCCGTGTCCAGAACGACTTTCGCCAGCAGAAGCATCACAACGGCAAGGCCGCGAACAGCAAGGAAATCCCGAACAAACACGCACGAGCCAAAACCTATCACCGCAAAACCAATGAACAGAATCGGCTTGAACGCTGCAAAGTCCGCAATGTCGTCGGTCTTCAAATTGTAGAGGAACCAGAGTGTCCCCAGCGGCATCAGAATGAACCCCCAGAACTCAGACCTCGGGAATTTTCGTAGCATTTCGCCAAACTTGCCCGGTTTGAGCAATCCATAAACCTGGGGCAAGGCAATCCCCAACCCCAACAACAACGATAGCACCCACAACTTCATGCTGTTTGACGATCCGTGACGACGGCATCTCCGTACAGTGTCACGGCAGATGCGCGCGTGATATTTACGTTCAAGAGCCGCCCAACATGCCCCGGCCCGGCTGAAAACACAACAATCTTGTTGCATCTCGTGCGTCCTTCAAGGCGTGCCGGGTTCCGCCTGCTCGGTCCTTCGACAAGCACTTCGACGGTTTTGCCGATCATGCGGCAAAACCGGCACTCGGCCACTTTGTTCACTGCGGCCAACAGACGCGCGTGCCGCTCCGCAATCCCCGGTCCGGGAACAAGGTCGGTCCGGTTTTCCGCAGCCGTGCCCCGTCGCGGCGAGTACTTGAAAACAAATGCACTGTCAAACCGGACCTCTTCGACCATTTGCAGGGTTTCTTCAAAATCCGCCTCGGTCTCGCCGGGGAAACCCACGATCAAATCTGTGCTGATGCCGATTTCAGGCTGAACATGCCGGAGTTTGGCGACCAAATCCATGTACTGTTCCCGGGTGTAACCACGGCGCATCTGCCGCAACACATGATTGCTCCCGCTTTGCAGTGGAAGGTGAACATGTTCACAAAGCTTCGACAGACGTCCAAACGCTTCTATGAGGTCATCACTGAACCCGGCCGGGTGCGGCGAGGTAAACCTGATTCGCTCGATACCATCCAGCGCATTGATTTCTTCAAGCAGCCGCACGAAAGGCGACACGGTTGCACCCGGCTCGCGGTTTGTTCGCCCGTAATTGTTCACGATCTGCCCCAGCAACGTCACCTCCCGAACGCCGCGTTCGGCGAGCGTTCGACACTCGGCAAGAATTTCCGCCATCGGTCGGCTTCGTTCACGACCGCGTGTGGATGGCACGATGCAAAACGCGCAACGCCTGTTGCATCCCTGCATTATCGTGACAAAGGCCGTCACAGCCGGAGCTTGTCCGTCCGGGGACGTCAAATGCTCGCACAACAACCGATCTCCATCGACGTCTGGTTCAACATCGCAAATTGACTGTTCGGGTGCGTCAATCAGCCGCCGGACGTATTCAGGCGCGCGATACAGCTTCTGAGTGCCCAAAACAAGGTTCACTCCGGGAATACGACCGAGCAGCTCTTCACCCCTAGACTGCGCCATGCATCCGAGAAAACCGAGCACTTGACGCCGGTTTGCGTGAGTGCGGGACATGATGAGTTGCCGCATTTTACCCAGCGCTTTTTGTTCCGCGGTATCGCGCACACTGCAGGTGTTGAGCAAAACAACGTCAGCCGACGCTTCCGACTCGGCAAGAGAAAAGCCATGGGCGATGAACAGAGCAGCGACAGCCTCGGAATCGCGCTCGTTCATCTGGCAACCGTAGGTCTTGATGAACACAGTCGGCATTCGACAATACGTGCGCAGAAGTTACGTCACCGCATGGCCCTTGAAAAGTGGCAACACGCGGTTCGCAAAGACGATTCGGTTCAGAGGTTGCGTGCCGGAATCTTGAATCTCACGCCAAACATTTTCGTTGTCAACGTGTTGCTGCCGTGCGTGCACGCCCCACACAACCCACGCTCAAGGTTCCAGACCAATAACGCTCTCATCGAAGGCCGGAGTGATGACCCGCCCGGGAGGGACGATCAGGAACTCCGATTCCGGCCAATCGCCGTTCAGCCAGCGCTTGATCAGGTCGAGGTCACCATCGGTTTCCTCATATTCCCAACCTCGTTCGGCGCAAATGGCCTGAACCTCTTTTCGCAGATCAAGATGGCGAGTGAAATCAAAGTCGATTAGCACGCCGTGGGTGTAGTTCTGCGCCCACTGTGCCATTGTTTTGGAAAGGTACTCGGCCTGGTCTGCGCCGTATTTCTCAACCCACTCGGCGTACAACCGGTCATGTGCGGGGGTTGAAGGTGCAGGCAAGAAGCCCGCGTATCCGCTGCGCGCAATATCGCTCCGGCGCCGGCGGCATTCCAACCATCCGGACGTGAAATAGTATGTGCCGGGTCGATTGTTGAAGTGCTTCTGGTAACGTTCTCGAGACCCCAGAAAAAGAGTGATGCAATCGTGCGCGCGGGGCACGACGAGCTTCGTGTTGGCGGCCCGCAAACCAGCCAGAATCTTGCTGCATAATCCATAACCCAACAGTACTGCGTCGTACTTGCCCGCGGGCAAGGCATCCAGCCGTCGCTGGATTTCGAGCCGGCCTGCAGCAGGAGTGTCATGCAAACCTTGGGTGAGAAAATCCAGGTCTATCGTATGCCGCGACGAAGCTGCCAGATAACAGATTTCCCTGAACAGAACCTCGCAAGCCATGACTCTCAGGTACATGTTGGGTATCACGTGGCCGAAGCTGTCGGTCTGAAACAAACAGGCGTCCCAATTATTCCTAGTTTCGCACTATTCACGTCCTGCGGTCCAGCGGATGGCCTGGCTTAACAGTTTCTTGAAAGCCGGGTTTTCCCATGCGAGATGATCATGGCCAAGTTGCAAATAAACGACCTTGGCGCTCTGGTAGCTCTTTGCCCACCCGATTATTTTGCCGCTTGTGGGCGCATCGGTGCCGAGCAACCGGACAACATCCGGAGAAACGTCGAACAGATTGTACGTTTCGTCGTGAATCTCGAAGTCTGACACGCCACGGGTTACGGGATGAGTTTTGTCCAGGATCTGGACCTTGAAAGTCACGTCGTGAAGGTACGTTGACATGGGCTTTTCTATTCCACCGACAACAGTTTTCTGAAGGTTGTACTTGCCGCCGATGATTTTTTCGTATTCCGGCCATGCCTGGTAACTGGCAAGAGCGTGATGGAGCACAACCAATCCCTTGCCTTGGTTGAGCCTGTTGATGAAATCATTCTTTGCAGTGTCGGTTATTTCCTGCCACATGTCATACAGCACAATAACATCGTATTGTGCAGCCTTCTCGGATTTCAACCAATCGTGTGCTTTCGGGTGGGACGCTGTTTGATAAGTCATTCCGCTGAACTCGTCGAACATGCGATAAAACAGGTTGGTTTCGTAGTCGTGGCCTCCCGTGATGACCAACAATCTCAAGGGCGAGTTTTCCTTGTCCGCCGCCTGCGACTTCCACAACGGTTGGCAAAACGCCAGAGACATCAGCAGCCCGACAGTTGCGAGACCAACAACGAAGTGCCGGGCACTGGCCGGCATCGGTCGATGTTTTCGAACAGTTTTCATATGACAATTCTTCCAATATGAGACTTGATTTTGATCGTTTGTGTTCATCGCGAGCTCGCGGGTCGAACAATTTCTTCTCTGACGACCGTGCAAACCCGGTTCCCGAGCTTCACTCGTGCATCCCCAAAACCGTGAAACACTCGGATTTGTTCGGATTTTTCGAGTGGGCGGCCGTCAAGGCTCCGCAAAGCAAACAGCGACGGGTCCGAGTAACTCAACCCGTTCCATGTCAGCGCACAAAATGCCACAAACATTGGCGATTCAACCACGAAACCATAAGGGGGCAACAAAACATCGCCGCCTGTGGGGCTTTCGAGCGCGATCGGATTCGGCCCGAAATTGGCCGTGACGGAAAGCGTGTTTTCGCCGCTACCGAAATTGCTGCGCTGGACGAGTCGATCCGGCGTGAGGAATTCGTGCCTGGTCATGGGAACTGTGGCGGTCAGTTCGTGTAATGGTGACAGGATTTCGTATGTGTTTTTGACGAATCTATCCAGCGGATGCAATCCGTCTGCCCATCCGTTGTCGGCGCGGACAAACAATGCGGGATCAGGACGCGCGGCCTGTTTGGTTTCGTCCACTGGGAACCATCGCATGCCGGCGTCGGTGATATCCAAACGACCGACAATGTACCGGCGGGAACCGTCGTGGACGCCGCGCAACAGGGCGCGCTTGCCGGAGTTGGGCTGCCACCATCCAACCCGCACATCGACGCTGGCTTTGAGTTTTTCCGGCAAATGAAGCGTGAACGCCCCGGATTCCATTCTGCCCGTCGTCCATTTGGACGTGGGTGTGCGCGGGACATGATCGTTTTGGAAGACATTTGTTCCCCGGTAATCGGTGAAATGGACGAACACATGCCAGTCATCGCCGGGCGGTTTTTCGATTTGCCATTGATAGCTTATCTCGAGCTCGCGTGGACCTGTCACGTCCACCTCGGGGGCAAGGGGCCGCACCGCCAACGTTGTCTCGGAAACACTCTCCTTCCAGTAAAGGTGAGCGGGGATGTTGTGATAATGCAGAGGCCGGCCAAATATCAGGTGTTGGAGGACGTACTCGGCTGAACTGGCGGGATCGTAGCCGTACTTGCCGTACATTGCGATGCAGTCGCGATAGACCAGCTCGAAAAGCGGCACCACAGAACCGCCAACGCTTTGAACAAGGTTCGCGTCGTGATACGCGTGTCCGCTGACGCCGGTAAGACCCTCGAAGAAATCGCTGTGAGGCAGCGCCCATTCACGTCCACATTCGCTGCCGAAAATCCCGAACAGACTTCTCGCATAATCCGAAAGCGCCTGTTTCCATTTCATGTCGTCCTGCCGCGTGAGCGGATGTTTCGGATCAAAGCACTCCTGCAGCCCTGCCGCGTAAGTTGTATCGATGAAGTAGGCGTTCGCCCGAGTGAGCTTTTGTACGGCTGGAAGGTTTTGCGGGCGTTGCGCGAGCTCGAGCGCCTTTTGCGAACAGGTGAGGTAAGCGCGTCCGCCGGCCCAGTGTCCGCCCTTAACAAGACTGCCGTCCGGAGCTTTCATTATGAGCGATTCATCCCATGAAGGCGAATCGCGGTAGATGTCCTGGTAATTATCGTGCAAGCCGAAGACGTATCCGAGTTTCATGACGCGGCGCGCGCAATCGGTCAACCCTTGGTCTCCGCCGCATTCGGGTGCGGCGGGGAGAATATCGGGATGCTGATTATCGTAGCCGCGGTGAATCCAGCCGCCCATCAGGAAAAGAACACGCTTGAGATCGAGATCGCGGTACAGGTGTTCAGCGATTGCGGCGGCCTCGTCGAATGTCCAGTTCACGCGCACGCGTTGTTCTCGCGTGCTGTCTTCATTCATCTGCCTGTCCAGGGCGCTCCAGAGTTTGTAATTGATTGCGCCGAACAGCTTGGCTCTTTCGGGGTGGTCGGCGAGTTTCTTTTCCCATGGCACGAGCCAGCCACGTTTTGCAGCGACGTCTCGATATGCATTCGCGATGGCAACGTAATCGCCATGGCCGAGCAGTCTGATGCTGAAAGCCCTTGCGGTTTTGCTCAGCACCATGGAAACCATGAGGCTTTGAGCGTTGCCGTCAGGCGTACCCGTTTTGGTAACACTTCGCACTTCGGCAAGAACGTACGGGTCGTTCCATGTCAGCAAAGCGGCTGAACCGCTTTTGACAAGGCCGAGCATTGCCATGTGGCATCCCTCATAGGCGTAAGTGTCGAACAAACGTGTGAATTCGACGCGGCTGTTGGATGGGATCAACAAACCCTCTCGGACGGGTACCACGACGTAACCGCGATCGCCATCGGTGATCCACATTGCACTGTCAAGAAGCCGGATAGAGTGCACGGTCAAACCCGGCGTCGCGTCGTAAGATACCTCGAGCGTGTCCGGCGCCGCAGCGCGGAGTTGGACATGCACTCTGGCTTGGGTGTCATTTGCGACGGGGCTGAACGTCAACATGAGCGAGCGCTGGCTGCTTTCGGCTTGGCACTTGTCCAGCGGCACAGTATCGCGTTTCCCGGCTCTTTCGATCGTGATTTCGCCGAACCGCGGCTGTGAAGGGTTCGACCGCCATGTGACGGAGGTTTTCAGGTCGGTGAGTTCCCATTTGCCGCTGCCGGGTTCCAGATCGAACCTGAACTGCTCGGCGCTGAGCGTGACTTTACCCGGTGACTGTTGGGAAAACAGGGTTGTCAGCCCGATAAAAAGTCCTGCAAACGAGCATAGCAGGCGTGCGAAATGGACTTTGGTGTTGTGCGATGTAGCGCGCATGTGGCGAGCCGTCAAGGGTCCGTTTACCGTGTGAGAGTTCAGGTTCATGCCAAGGTTGGAGTGAGAGTAAGACTTGCCCATGCCCTATGCAACTGGAACCTCGTGGTTGTGAAATGGGGATTGTTGGGGTATTAGTAAGGCACTGAAAGAAAAGGAGGTTAGAATGTCAGACAAGTCAGACAAGTCGGACCGGTTGGACAGCTCGGACCAACAGCAAGTTTCACCGGGAAGCCATCAAGACAGACCTGCAGCTCTTCTGCCTCATGGGGGTTACCGAAAACTGCGAAGTTGCAAAGTAGCCCTGGCTGTTTACGAAGCCACAATCGCCTTTTGTAGGCGGTTTTACCCAAATGATCGCAGAATGACCGATCAGATGGTTCAAGCCGCTCGCAGCGCAGTTCGCAACATCAGTGAAGGCAGCGGAATTGCTGCCACTTCGCGCAAGGGCGAAATCAAGCTCACCAATATCGCTAGGGCGAGCCTTTCCGATGAATTGTGCCGTGATTATGAGACGTTCCTTGAGCAGCGCGGGCTCCGGGTTTGGCCGAAAGATTCCCGGGAAGCTCTTGCCATGCGGGCACGGCTTGCACAGGATCATTTCAAGGATCTTCCCCCGGCGCGAAATGGTGTTGTGCGGTTGAACGGGTTGGCCGGGTTGGCGGAGTTTGTGGAGAAGGCCGCGCCGGAAATCGCGGCAAACGCCATGATCTGCGCGGTAAATCAGGCTGCATACGTGCTCAGGCGTCAGCTCGAGAGTCAGTGCAGGGCTTTTGAACAGAACGGGGGATTTACCGAGAGGCTGTACGAGATCAGGAAAATGAGAAAGTGAAGGGGTCAGACCTGTCAGACCTATCAGACTTGTCGGACGGGTCTGACAATCTTCCTGCGATTCTCTCCACATGCTGTGGCAAAAGGAAGTTCGGGCCGCCCATTGCTGCAGCGCCGGCAAATATTCTGGCGGCTTTCTCCGCCATCAGCACGGAAGCCAACACCGCTTCAGGAGTTGATCCCAGAGCGATCACGCCGTGGTTCTGCAGCAGGATCAAACGAGGCACACGCCCCTGCGAATTCATGAAGTCACGAGTCCGCTCCCGAATCTGCCATGCAAGCGGCAAACCCGGGTCGGCATACGGCACATAGACGGATGCCGGCCCGCAAAAGACTATTTCGCCCGGGAACATGCGCTGCTCGGCAAAATCCCGCGCGCGCGGCGAACAAAGTACCTGACACACCCCGAGCGGATGGCAGTGCCCGACAAACCGCACGTCACCGACCGTAAGAAGCCATGCGTGAAACACTGCCTCGATGCCGGGACGCGGCGCGTTCGAGTCCACGCGCGCTTCCAGCAAAGCAGATTCAACTGCCGTGTCTGTGAGCATCCGTTTATCCAGCAAAGGCAACACTTTGTCGGACCGGCAAATGCTGATCTGTCCTGCCTCGAGCGCGCCGAGTCCGGTTCCACCGGCCTTAACGGCAAACAGACCCCCCTCGAGCCGGGCAGAAACGCTGCCCTCGCCCAGAATTGCAAGTTGCCGATCTTCGCGCCCAAGCTCGTGCGCGAGCATTAGCAATTGATTAACAACGTCACTCATAATCTCGATGCAAACGGCGATTGAACGGTTCAAATGTGCCTTCGGGCTGAATGTCGAGTCGCCCACCAATCCGGTCGCCGATCCAACATCCGATAGTACATACGCACAGGAGCGGGCAAACCGCAAATCAACTCAGCGCGACGCAGCCGCAACCGAACGCTGTGCCAAAGAAAACTGTGCTGGTTACAGGCCCACCCGTCACGCTGCGCTGGTTGTGGCGATTCCGTCACGCTCGGATGGCAAGAACTTGGGATGGCCCGATGGATCTTTGAAAGACAAGAGCCTTGAACGACCACAAGTCCTGAGATCCTTGCGCAAATTCTCTGACATAACAGTAAAAGACAAAAAGAATCGGACCCCCGATCATGATCGGGAACCCGCATGGCCAATGAACGCGTTGGAACCGGACCTGGTTGGCGCTCCGGGCCGATTAGGGCGGCGTTATTCCAGATCAACCTGTCCGCAAAGGTGCACCTCGAGGCCAAGCTCCGCCAACGCAGCGGCCTTGATTCGACAAGCGCGGTGGGCCTGCTTTTCGTTTGGCGCATACACAACCTGGATGTGGTTTGCCTTGTGCCTGGCCATCATTTGATCCCTCGACACGCCTTTGAGGACCGCATTCATGATCGGCCACTGCGGCGTTGTTTCGCGCCAGCGACGCTCGATTTCTGCATCGGGCAAACGAACCACTTCACCCACGCCAAGATCGGCGTGCAGTTTGCCGCCCATGACAAACACCCTGCTCCATACAATGTATCCAGGCTTGGAAACGCCTTTGAGTGTTCCACCGCCGAGTCGGAAGTACATCGGCGGTTGACGTTCGCTCGTTGCGCCCTTCCAACCGCCTATGAAATGCGCAGGCGGAACCGCGCCGGAAATGAGGAACACCCAGACGTAATCATCCACGCCGTCGCCCCGGAAATGGTCACCCCAGCGAACGTCGTGCAGTGTGTTCTCAGGTGGAAATCCCAATTCACGCCAGAGCCAGTACGTCACGAGCCCATCCAAACCGGCGCATTCATCGACCTCATTGAAATGCGGGAGTGCTTCACCGGCGTACAAGACGCGCCCTGTTTTCGGGCATTTGACCGGCGGCCTGTCGCAATTGTTCAACATACCTTCGACAAGGTCACTTGCCGGGACGAGGTCTTTCAGCCCCTGCTGGTATTGAATTCCGATCGTGCTGCAACCGAACTCATCTGCAATTCGCAGTGCGGCGATGTACATCTTGCATTGTTCGAGGGTTTGGGCTTCGGTCAGCTCGGTTGCCTCGTCCTTGCCCCATGCAAACTTCATGCCCTTGCGGAGGAGCCAGTCAAGCACCGCCCGCGCATCTGCATCCGGCACTTCGCGCATTGCAGCGTAAAGAGCAGACTGGCTGAGGCGCTCTTTGAAAACGCCGGTGGCATTTAGCAGCTCGTCAGGGATAATGGCGTTGTACATGCCCATGCATCCCTCGTCGAAAATGCCCATTATCGCCTTTTGCCGTTTGAACTTGCGTGCGAACTCACGCCCGAATTGATCGTCGTTCGGCGGGAGTTTGAGATATGCAAGGTCTTTGACGTGGCTTTGATCGTGTGTGACAATGCCCTGCGTCAGCCATTGCCGCAACCCGTTGCGGAAAAGCTTGTCGGTAAACTTCTCGCTCCAGAGTGTGCTGTAAGGCACACCCATTTTTGTGAGCGAAGCGTTCAGATTAAGCATACCGACCAGCCCCGGCCATGTGCCGCTCCAATTGGCAACTGTCAGTATTGGCGCGCGGTGCGAATAAAGGCCAGGCAATATCTGCTGGCTGTATTGCCAGACTGACTCGGCCACAATGAGGGGCGTGCAAGGATCGATCTTGCGAAAAACTTCCAGCCCCATTTTCTGTGAATCTATGAACCCATGCCGTTTTACAGGGTCATATGGATGGGCGCGCACGACTTTCCAGCCCTCAGCGCGGACTGCCGCCGTCAATGCGGCTTCCATTTTTGCCTGTTCAGCCCAGCATTCTTGATTTGCAGAAAGACGCAGATCGCCGTTCGCGATCAGATAGACTGTTTTGGATGCAGTTTTCGGTTTCATGTTGGAGGAAAGCTATAGCGCCGGACGCGCAGGTTCCAAGCGGAAAAAAACAGAATCGCAGCTTCGCCTCGAAAGCACTCCGATGCCACGGCCTTTACATGAACGATGCTGTCGGAGGCGATGGACGGTACCGTGGGAGCAGATCACCCTTCTCGTCCGTGAAAGCACGCCGCCAACGTTTGTATTCCTCGATGATCTCGTCGAATTGAGACCGCTTTGACAAATGCACAATGCGCTGTCTGAACAGGGTTGCGGGACCGAACTGGCGTGTGTACAGCGGCGCGATCTTTCGAAACATCATGCACCCCCGCGCCTCCCCAAACATCTCGATCATCCTGTCCAGATGCTGCTTCATGAACAGCACCCGATCATCAAAAGCCGGCTCGGGCAACAGTTCGCCCGTGCGCAGGTAATGATCCGTGTGCGCAAAAATCCACGGATTGTGGAACGCACCCCGACCAATGCTCACACCGGCACAGCCGGTTTTTTCGATCATTATCATGGCCGCTTCCGGAGTTGTGACGTCGCCGTTTCCAATAACCGGTATTCGCCTGACTGCTTGCACCACGGACCGGATACCGTCGAGACTGACAGTGCCACCGAAACCTTGTGCGCCGGTGCGTCCATGCACGCACAACGCAGCAATACCTACATCTTCCATGGCCTTTGCAAGGTCCGGCGCAACGATTCTTGTGGCGTCCACGCCCAACCGCATTTTCACTGTCACCGGTATGTGCACGGCGTTCACCACTGCGTGCGCCAGTTGCACGGCTTTTTCAGGCGTTGCCATCAAAGCTATGCCCGCGCCAGTCCGACGCACTTTTGGCACGGGACAGCCCATGTTGATGTCAATGACATCAGCACCTTCCGACTCGAGCCATGCTGCAGCGTCGCGCATTTCCTCGGGAACAGCACCGAACAGTTGAACTGCGAGAGGGCGGTCTTCTGGTCGCGTTTCGATGAGTTCGAATGCTTTTCTTTGTCGTTCGAGGAGCGAACGCGCATTAACCAGTTCAGTGGTGGCCAACCCGAGGCCGCCGAGCTCTCTTATGGTCAACCTGAACGGGAGCCCGGTATAACCCGCAAGGGGCGCGAGGCATAGAATCGACTTCAGTTCGAGACGGCCAATAGTGAGCACGGGCCAAGTATAGCGAACAATCCACTCCGCGACAAAGTGCCAGACACGGAATTCCGGGCTCGAAGTTCGTCGGCACCGCAACAAAGTGCCGGGCACGAAATTTGTGTCGGGGCGATTCGCATTCTTATTGCCATGCGGTGCGGCGCGCCATAGCATTGGCCGACAAGAATCCGATATCCACCTATGAAAACAGGCATCTTCACTCACGTCATCGCAGCGGGCATCGTTCTCGCACTTTCTCAAGCCGGCAGTGCGCGGGCGCAAACGCCGTTCAACGGCATTGAAGTTGGTCTGGCAAACATATATCGGCTGTCGAATGCCAAAACCCGTTCCATAAGCCCGGAGAATTTCACGGGCGAGAAGGGTAAAGGAGCAATGTCCGTGGACGGGCCGGCGAAAGGAGCGGCTCGAGACCTTGGACAGGGATGGAAGGTGTCGCCGTATGTGCGCGTTCAGCCCAAGACGACTTTTACGCTTGCGGAAATTCAGGGGCCGGGTGCGATTCAACACATTTGGCTGACGCCGGCGCCGCTGGATCGCACACGGTGGTACATTCTGAGGTTTTATTGGGATGACGAGGCCGAACCGTCGGTGGAATGTCCGTTGGGAGATTTCTTCGCGTGCGGCTGGGCAAAGTATTGCCAGATCAATTCGCTTGCTGTGTGTGTGAATCCCGGGAGTGCATTTAACTGCTATTGGCCGATGCCATTCCGGAAAAAGGCGAAAATCACGCTCGAGAACATCGACGACCAGGTTATGACGATCTATTATCAGGTCGATTATGTTCTCAGCGAAGTGCCCTCGGACGCCGCGTATTTCCATGCACAGTTCAGGCGCGAAGACCCTCTCAAAACCAAGGGGCTTTACACCATTCTCGACGGTGTGGTTGGGAAAGGGCACTACGTCGGCACTTATCTTGCCTGGGAAGTTCACAGCACGGGTTGGTGGGGCGAGGGCGAAATCAAGTTCTACCTCGACGGCGACAAGGAATTCCCCACAATTTGCGGCACAGGAACTGAAGATTATTTCTGCGGTTCGTACAACTTCGACACAACCGGTCCTGACGGCAAGCGTAGGTACACCGAGTTCAGCACGCCCTACACCGGCCTTGCGCAGGTGATAAGACCGGACGGATTGTATGACTCTCAAACGCGCTTTGGCCTTTATCGCTGGCACATTACAGACCCGATCCGATTCGAAAAAGACCTTAAAGTGACAATCCAGGCTCTGGGATGGATGAAAGACGGTCGTTATTTGCCGCTGCAGGATGACATCGCGTCGGTTGCTTTCTGGTATCAGACCGAACCGCACCAGAAATTCCCGCCGCTTCCAAGCAAGGATGAATTGGAGTTGAAGTAGAGGCGATTTCTGCGGCTCTGAAACGCTTTGCAGATCAAAAGCATGGCGGGGCTCAGCTTCGGACCGGCCCTGCATCCGGTGCCATGACGCTCGGGAGTTGCTTTTTCTACTCGGCGCCAGGCCCGCATCGCAAAATATGGCCGACCCGCTAATCGGCGGTTTTTGCGCGGATTTTCGAATATTGCAGCATGGTGCGGGGCGGGCGACCGCGGAAATTCCCGGGTTTGTCTCTGTACGTCTGGTGGGTCTGAGTCACAACCTCGCTGACGCTAACATTGCTGTTGCAAAATGGCGGTCGAAGTGTCACCGTATTGCCCGCACTTGAAGCTGGTTATTATTTGCATAGCAATAAGCCAATTTGGACCGGCGCAGCAATCCGGGGCGGTTTGTGCGACAAAGCGCAGACCGGCACCGGTGCATTTTGCTGCAGCCGGAGTGAAGCTTGCTGGTTTCTCCTGTATTGATGGCTGACAAGGCAAGACTCATATTCCGGTTTCTGCAAACAAGGAGCCACAACATCAACACACAATTCTCCAAACCGAATGCTATGCAGTGTTCCGTGAAAGCACATCTTGATTTCTTTTTGGCTGCGTTGTCCAAGCAGCACCAAATTGGCGGCATCGTTCCCTCCCAAAGGTTCCTGATCAACAAAATGATCGAGCCAATACCGCCAACATACGGGGGAACAATAATCGAACTCGGCGCAGGGACCGGCGCCCTCACTTTGCGCCTCGCCGAGCGGTGCCCCGAAGCCGAGATTGTGGCTTGCGAAATAGATCCCGTGCTTGCCCGTGACGGGAAAGAGAGCCTTTTGCGGGCTGGACATAACGGCAGAGTGCAGTTTCTTCCGATTGCCGCGGAGAATTTGCTGGAAAGACTCAACACGAACGGCGCAGGTAAAGTGGATTTCGTAATTTCAGGCATTCCGATCGCTTGTCTGGGACGGGCGAAGGTGAACGCTCTGCTTGATGCAATTTGGCGATCGCTCCGCGAAGGCGGCATGTACATTCAATTCCAGCATTCGCTCATCGATCGCAAGAGAATACAGGCCAGGTTCGCCGATTTGCGGATTGTGCCGGTCTTGCTCAACTTTCCTCCTGCCGTCGTTTATTACGCTCGCAAGTGACGGGTGAGCGAGAATTGGTCGGGGTTATGGCCCAGCTTCGCCTGTGAGCAGGTTGATGGACAAATCGTTGTCCGCAGGTTGGGGGTCGTTGAATAGTGCTAGCAACGCATTTGCCATCAACTGCGCCATCGGATCCTCCTGTTCCTGCAAGAATGCGATCAAACTCTGGGTTTGGGGTGAAATGGGACGGCTCGATTCATCGCCGATGCAATGCGCGACGAACGCTTCTGTCAACGGCGGAGCGAACTGTTGAGCCGCGATCGGGGGCAGGTTGTACGGTGGCTGCGTGAGCAAGTAAACGCTGTAGTTCATTGAACCATTGGTGAGGTAATTGTAGGCGTAGGATGGAAACGTCACACTGCCGAGGTCGTAATCAATGTTGGTAACGAACTGGCTTTTGATGGTGAGCCGTCCGTTAGCTGCCAGATCCATCACGCGGTATGGGCACGGATACGTCACCAGCGAGCCTGTTTCGATGTCAAACAACGTGCCCGCCGGCGAATCGAATCGGACGACGTCTTGCGCGTGATAGTGGCCGGTGAAAACCACCCTCATGCGATAGCTGGCAAAAGTTTCCCGCACCAACTCGTAGTCGTCCACGACGTATTCAGGGAAAAACATCTTCTGACCGACGTAGTGCTCGGTAACGCCATGGTGCATCATGCCAATCACGAGTTTCCCCTCTGCACGCGCCCGATCCAACTGGTTGGTAATCCAATTCCAGCGGACTGCATCGAAGTATCCGCCCACGAATGACCTGTTGTTGGTGTTGAGATCGTAACGACAAGCGTCCATCGCCAGAATCCACAAGCCCGGGACAGGTTCGGCCACGTAAGACAGAGAGTTTGGATCGCGAGTCGAGGCGTTCCCGTACCCGAAGTCTGCGTAAATGCCCGCGAATTCGCCCGGTGTCACAGACGGCACAGGCGAAACATTCGCGCCGTCGAATGCCATGGCTTCCGGGTTTGCAACGTCATGATTCCCCGGGCAGACAAACACTTTGATCCCCGAATCACGCAACCGACCTAAAACCTCTGCTGCGGCTCGATGGCTCACCAGTTCGCCGTCCTTTGTCAGGTCGCCCGGGATAAGAACGATGTCGGGCCGCGCATTGATGATGCCGGCAATGGCCGAGTCGAGGATCGCAGCGCTCTCACGCAACAATTTTTGATCGTAAAAAAGGTAATTCTGGAACGCCGGGCCATCCGATTTCAGCAGGCTCGGATGCATGTAGTGCGGGTCGCTCAATACTGCGATGCGCACCGAGGGTATTTCCACCAGCACTGCGCGGTAAAAACGCATCGGATGTGAAGCCGTGCTGTGGTCAACAAACCTGAAAAGGCCGTTGCGTATGGCATCCACCCAGCCGATGTTTTCCCAGTCAATCAGGTTGGTCGATGTTTCCACCCGACAGGCGTAGTTTGTATCGGCTTCGATTTCCAGAATCGTCGAGCCTTCCACAATCTGTGCGCGTGCAATGCGCGGTCGTGCCACGGCTTGCAACCGTGAAGGCGGATTGTCTGCGTCTCGATTTTCATATCCCGGTTTGCTTTTCGTGGATGCGCGGGGGGCAACACGGCTTCGATCCGGAGCGCCGTTGGCGCCCGACACGGACAACAGCTTTGGTCGCGGTGAGAAGCCGGGTGCGTCAGGGACTGACGCGCTCAGGGTTACGGCGACGAAAACGAGCGCAATCGGCAATATGATTCTGAAATTCATGGCTGGTTGATGCGTTCGGCGTGGGGCAAGCCCCGCACAGGAATCGAAGTGACGCCAAATTCATCGGTCGCGGTTTATTTGGAATTCCGGTGGGTGTCAAGGATTGATGATTCCGGTCCGTCTTATCTCGCTGCGATCATTTGGTTGCGGCTGGGCCGCGCTGAGAGCATGCGCACGGATGGTAGAACTGCTCCGGCCACGATGGCGCAACTCTCTGGCGGAGCATTGCAATCTTGCCATTCCCAACCCAAGACAAATGCTTGTGTTCGCCTGGCGGGGCAATCGGCTCTGTTCTTGCCAGAACCGTGGGATTTGGCACGATTGATGCCAATTCGATTCACTGTGAAAAGCTTTTTGAGTATTCTTCCGTCGGCCCTGGCATTGGGTGTCTGGCTCGCAACCGTCAATGCATCGCCGCCTTCCAGAGGAATCCTGCGCGAAGTGTGGACGGGCATTGGGGGTAGCGACCTTGGTTCATTAACGAATTCGGCTGCTTACCCGAACAATCCGACGAGCACGAATTATGTCACTGACTTTTTCGAGGCGCCAACAGACGTGCTCGAGAACTACGGGCAGCGAATGCACGGTTTTATCGTGCCGCCAAAAACCGGTGCGTACACGTTCTGGATCGCCAGCGATGACGAAGGCGCGCTGTTTCTGAGCACGGACGATAATCCGGGAAATGTCCGACTAATAGCTCGTGTCCCAGGTTGGACAAGCTCTCGGGAATGGACCAAGTACAGCGAACAACAGTCAGCCGCCATTCAACTTACAGCAGGCAAGGCGTACTACATTTCCGCGCTGATGAAGGAAGGCACAGGCGGTGACAACCTCGCCGTGCGGTGGTTAATGCCGGACGGTGTTGATCAGGCGCCCATTGTGGCGACAAATCTCATCCCGTACGGGATAAGTCTTGGCCCCCCGGTCATCACCGGTCACCCCACCAATACAACGGTCGTTGAAGGCGGAACAGCAAGGTTCGCTGTCACGCTCCAGAGTGTGGGCTTCTACACGTACCGATGGCTTCGAAATGGAGTGGCTCTGACGGGGGCTGATGGTCCCGAACTGTTTTATGGGCCGGTGAGTCTTAACGACAACAACGCACGTTTCCGATGTGTTGTCACCAATAACCTTGGTTCGGCAACAAGTGACGAGGCAGTCTTGACTGTATTGCCGGACACCACGCCGCCGGTTTTGCTCGGTGCCATGAATCTGGGGGTTTCTGAGGTCGAGGTGAGATTCAGCGAACCGGTTTCATCGCCTTCGGCCATCACGGCGTCCAACTACCAGCTTTCAGGTGGAGTGTCTGTGACAGCCGCAAGGTTTGGGTCAACAGGTGACATCGTGATTCTTACGACATCGCCCGCCATGACACTTGGGGTTACTTACACCTTGAGTGTGAGCAATGTAAAAGACCGCGCCCAAAACCCAAATACCATCGCCCCGGGTTCAAGCACCGTGTTCACAGTGGTAGAATACACTCCACTGGACATCGGTTCTCCGCCGATTGCCGGTGCCGCAGTCCCGGTCAAGGGCGGCGCAGACGTGAGCGGGTGCGGCGACATTGGCGGTACCGCTGACAAGCTTCAGTTCGCATGGAAACCGATCAGTGGCGATTTCGATTACCAGGTCCGAGTCGCGAATGTGACCGTGAGTGATCCGTTCCTGCACGCAGGTTTGATGGCGCGCGAAACTCTTGATGCAAATGCGCGGTTTGCTTCCGCTCTGGCCTCTTCGGCCCAACTCGGGTGCTTCTTCGAATCGCGGGCGACAGCAGGCTCAACCACAACCACAACTGCGCCCCGCGGCGGAGTCCCGGTGAACTACCCACAAACATGGCTCAGACTCAAACGACAGGGGCAGACCATTACTGGATATGCCGGAGTGGACGGCCAGACATGGTTGCAACTTGGGTCTCAGACTTTCACAGGCCTCAACAACAGCATTTATCTCGGTCTGGCAGTTGCAAGCGGCAACACAAACAGAATTGCCACCGCCCAGTTCCGAGATGCCGGACCAACTCAGAACACAGCGACAACCAGCTTCATTTCTTTCCCCACCGAGCCGCTCGGGCCATCAAGCCGCAATACAGGCATGATCATCAGCGAAATCATGTATCATCCCAAAGCGCGCTCCGATGGGCGGAACCTCGAGTTCATCGAACTCTACAACGCGCGATCCGTGTTCGAGGACCTGAGCGGTTGGCGGTTGAGCGGTGACATAGGTTTCACGTTTCCTGACGGATTCTCCCTCCAGGCCGGCGAATTTGTTGTCGTCGCAGCCTCTCCGGATGACATCAAAGCTGTTTATGGCATCACCAATGTGCTTGGCCCTTACACCGGTTCGTTACCCAACGACTCCGGGCGGATCAGATTGCGCAACAACCTTGACGCCATCAGACTCGAAGTTAACTACTCGGATCAACCGCCATGGCCGGCCGCCGCCGACGGCGCAGGCCATTCGCTTGTGCTGGCGAAACCAAGTTACGGCGAGGGCGATCCCCGGGCATGGGCGGCCAGCGAACTCATCGGCGGATCGCCCGGCACAACCGATGCCTTTTACCCAACACCACTCCGCAACGTCGTAATCAACGAATTCCTCGCTCACACTGACCCGCCGTTCCAGGATTTCATCGAACTGTACAACCACTCAAACTCGCCGGTGGACGTTTCCGGGTGTTGGCTGACCGACAGCCCGACAACAAATCGTTTCCGCATTCCCGACAACACGTCGATACCCGCGAGAGGGTTCCTTGTGTTTTATCAGCCAGAGCTTGGCTTTGCATTGGATGCAGAGGGAGAAACGATCTACTTCCTCGATCCTGACGCTACGCGTGTTCTGGACGCAGTGCGGTTCGGCGGACAGGAAAATGGTGTTGCGTCGGGGCGATCACCGGACGGCGCGCCTGCGATTCAACGGCTGTTCCTGCCAACGCCCGGCTCGGCAAATGCTCCGCGCCGGCTCGATCCAATTGTCATTAACGAAATCATGTACCACCCGATTACCGAGGACGACAACGACGAGTTCGTCGAATTGCACAACCGCAGCGCGTCCCCGGTGGATGTGTCGGGCTGGAGATTCATCGATGGCATCGATTTTCGCATTCCCGAAAACACTGTCATTCCGCCGGGACAGTTCCTTGTGGTGGCGAAAAACGTCACACACCTGCGGGAGAATTATCCCCAGCTAACCACGGCCAACTCGGTCGGCAATTACAGCGGCACACTCGCAAACGCAGGCGAACGCATTGCCCTTGCAAAAAGGGATTTTGTCGTCAGAACAAATGACGTCGGCAACCTCGTCACAAACACGCTTCAGATAGTCGTGGCAGAAGTGACCTATTACGACAGTGGACGGTGGGGGCGTTGGTCGGACGGAGGCGGGTCCAGTCTTGAATTGATCGATCCACGCGCAGACCCCACACAGCCAATGAACTGGGCGGATAGCGACGAGACCGGGAAAGCGCCATGGACAACCGTCGAGTTCACAGGACGCATGGACAACGGCAACGGCAGCTATTCTGCCAACCGGCTCCGCATCTCGATGCTCGGCCCGGGCGAATGTCTCGTTGACGACGTCGAGTTTTTCCGGGTCGGCAGCACAAACGTGGTGCGCAATGGCGGATTCGAAGAAGGCACTGTAACTGCTCCGACCAGTTGGACTTTGACAGGCAATCACAGCCGATCCTTCGTCGAAACCACCGGTGCTGCGAGCGGCGCGCGCTGCCTTCATGTGCGTGCGCAGGGCGACGGCGATACCGGCATAAACAGCATTCGCAACACCCTCTATGCTTCAGTACCACAGAACCAGAACGCCACCATACGCGCCAAAGTCAGGTGGCTGGCCGGATGGCCTGAGGTGTTGTTCCGCGCACAGGGTAACTGGATCGAATTCCCGGCGCGCATGACGATTCCGAAGAACCTTGGGACGCCCGGCCTGCCAAACAGCCGGCGTGTGGCGAATGCGGGCCCTGCAATCTACGATGTGAACCATACCCCGGCGCTGCCCGCAGCCAACGAAACGGTTGTCGTAACGTGTCGAGTATCCGATCCCGACGGCATCTCCGCACTGCGTCTCCGGTATCGTCTTGATCCCAATACGACCTACACCACTGTGACAATGCGCGACGACGGTCAGCAAGGCGACACCGTCGCTGGCGACGGCGTTTGGTCGGCAAGGATCCCCGGCCAAACCGCCGGAACGCTTGTCGCTTTCATGATCGAAGCGGTGGACAACGCCAACCCTCAGGTCGCCAGTGTCTTCCCGTCCGGCACATTCACCGTGGCTAACCCGGGTCAGGAATGCCTCATACGATGGGGCGATACCGTTCCTTTTGGCACGTTTCTGCACTATCACATGTGGAGCACGCGCAACACCGAAACTTCGCGCACCAGCGGCCTGGACAATACCTATCGCGACGCGACCTTGGTGTACCGAAACAACAGGGTGATTTACAATGTAGGGTTCCGCGACAAGGGCAGCCCGTATCACGGCGGACGAGGCGACTTCGCCGTGGAAGTGCCAGGCGATGATCGCTTGCTCGGTGCGACAGAAAGAGTGTTTGCCGCGACCGGCAACGGCGGCAGCGAACCAAGCGCAATTCGCAGTCAGCTTGCTGCATGGCTTCATCAGCAACAGGGTGTGCCTTATCTGCATGCACACTACATCAGGCTCTACCGAAACGGGGGCGAACCCTACAACATCATGGAAGACCTCCAACAGCCCGATCATGACTACTCAGAAAACTGGTTCCCTGCTGGCGGTAGCGGCGACCTATACAAGGTCGCGGTCTGGTTCGAGTTTGCTGATGACAACAGCAATTTCGGAGCAACAGGCGCCACACTGGAAAGATTCACCACAACTGGCGGCGTCCTGAAGCTCGCCCGTTATCGATGGAACTTTCAACGCAGGTCAAACGACGGCACGGCCACCAACTACACAACCATTTTCGATCTTGTCACTGCCGCCAACAACACAGGCACAACATACGTGGACGGGCTGCTTGCGATCGCCAACATCGACCAATGGATGCGTGTTTTCGGCTGCGGCTACATCATGGGCGATTGGGACATGTGGAGCTACGGCGTCGGGCAAAACATGTTTGTTTATAAGCAGCCCGGCATCCCGTCCGTTCTGCTTCGATGGGACATCGACTTCACATTCGGCCTCGGGAACGGCACAGGTTCGCAGTTGTGGGGTGGCCAGGACCCGATCGTCAATCGAATGTACGACAACCCCGCTTTCCGCCGAATGCTCTGGCGCGGATACATCGACGCTGTCAACGGTCCCATGTTGCCGGAACGTTATCAGCCCCAAATAGACGCCCGCCGCGATGTCCTTGTCAAAAACGGCATAACCGGCTTGTCCGTTCCCACAGACATCAAGAGTTTCATTAACTCGAGGCGCTCTTACATTCTGAATCAGATTCGAGCGAATGACGCATCCACTTTTGCCATAACAACGAACAGTGGCAACGATTACACCTCGTCAACGCCAACAACCACGCTCACCGGGACCGCACCTTTTGCTGTGGCCACAATCGAGGTGAACGGCATCCCGTTCCCGGTGACATGGACCGACCAGCGCACGTTCAAAATCGTCGTCCCCCTCACACAACGCACCAACGTCCTTGCACTCGTAGGTAAAGATCGCCGCGGAAATCCTGTCGCCGGCGCTTCTGACACCATTACTGTCACTTACACCGGCGCAATCGAACGGCCCGAAGATTTCGTCGTAATCAACGAAATCCACTACAATCCGCTGCTCCAAGGCGCAGGGTTCCTCGAGCTGTTCAATCGCTCAACAACAACGCCATTTGACCTGTCCAATTTCCGATTCGACGGCGTCGGATACACTTTCCCTGCCGGCGCGATTATTCAGCCCAATTCATTCCTCGTTTTGGCCAGCGACAGGCAGGTGTTCGCCAACACCTATGGGCAAACGGTACCGGTGTTTGACCAGTTCCCCGGCACTCTGGATAACGGGGGTGAATACCTTGCTTTGGTGCGCCCAGGTCCAACTCCACAGGAGGACACCATAATCAGCGATGTTCGGTACGACGATCGTCTGCCATGGCCGACAGCAGCCGATGGGCTCGGCCCGTCTTTGCAATTGATCGATCCCGCCCAAGGTTCATGGCGCGTTGGCAACTGGATGGCAACCGAAACAAATGATGTCAACCGCGTCACTCCTGCCCGCGCGAACGCCGCACGACAAACTCTGGCCGCTTTCCAGCCTCTCTGGATCAACGAGGTTCTCCCCAACAACCTCACCAGCATCACCGACCTCAGCGGCAAGCGCGAACCATGGATCGAGCTTTACAACGCAGGCAACTCCGCCATCGATCTCTCGGGTTTCTATCTCACTGATACCTACACAAACCTGACCAAATGGCAGTTCCCGACCGGCACTTCAATTGGCCCGCGGCAGTTCTTGATCGTTTGGGCCGACGGCGAACCGGCTGAATCAACCCCAGCCGCGCCGCATACCAATTTCCGGCTCGACCCGCAGACAGGTTCTGTCGCCCTGGTCCGGCTTCAAGGAACACCACAACAACCGGCAGTGATGGATTACCTCGACTACGTGCTGCTCTCCGCCGACCGGAGTTTTGGTTCGTATCCTGACGGCGAACCGCGCCGCCGCCGAACTTTCTACGCGGTCACACCGGGAACAACCAACAACCCCGCTGTCCCGCCAATTCAGGTCACCATCAATGAATTCATGGCCGCAAACACTTCCATACCCGACCCCGCAGACGGTGATTTCGACGATTGGTTCGAACTGTTCAATGCCGGCTCCTCCCCTGTCGATTTGGCCGGGTACACTCTCACGGATAATCTGTCCAATCCGACCAAGTTCCACATCCCGCCGGGCACAATAGTTCCCGCAGGCGGATTCTTGCTGGTCTGGGCAGACGAAGAAACAGCTCAGACCCAGCCCGGCGGCAACCTGCACGTCAATTTCAAGCTGGCTGCAGAAGGCGAATCCATCGGACTGTTTGCCCCGGATGGTTCCCTTGTTGACTCGATCACCTTCGAGCAGCAAACAAACAACATCAGCATGGGCCGGTATCCGGACGGCGGTGCTCTGCCTCTGCTCCCAATGGAAATGCCCACGCCAGGTCAACCGAACTTCCTGCCCGGCGGCAATCGCCCGCCAATCCTGAATCCCATCGGTGACAAGGAAATCGGCGAGATGACACTGCTCCGGTTCACGGTAATCGCAACTGATCCCGATGAAGGCCAGTCGATAAGCTACAGTCTCGGACAAGATGCGCCGCCCGGCGCAAGCATCGAGCCCGACTCGGGCGTGTTCACATGGACCCCTGCCGAGAACCAGGGGCCCGGCGAATACCTGTTCACCATACGCGCGACCGACAATGGAGTGCCACCTCGAACGGCAGCCGAACGAATCAAAGTCAAAGTGCTCGAGGTCAATCGCCCGCCCGTGTTCACCCTGATCCCGGACCAGGTCGTTGACGAGGGATCGCAATTAGTAGTCCCGTTGTACGCAACCGATCCGGATTTGCCGCCGAACAACCTTCATTTCAGTATCGAACCCGGCGCACCAGAAGGAGTGTCTATCGACCCTGATGGCCCTGCGGTGGTCTGGACACCCACGGAAAATCAAGGACCGGGATCATATCAGATCACCGTGCGGGTCACAGACGACGGCGTGCCGCCTCTTTTCGCCACAACCACGTTCCGCGTAACGGTAAACGAGGTTAACAACCCGCCCGAGATGCCATTCATATCCCCGCAAGTGGTGAACGAAATGGACCTCTTCACTCTGAAGGTCGAGGCACGCGATCCCGATCAAAGCAGCTCCTTGACTTTCAGTCTGATCAGAGCGCCCGCAGGAGCTCAGATCAACCCACAAACAGGCGTAATCACATGGCAGACCACCGAAGACGACGGCCCCGGCCTCGCCATCTTCGAGGTGCGCGCCACGGAGAACAACCCGCCGTACCTCAGTACAACCCGCACCTTCAGCGTCGAAGTCCTCGAACTGAATCAGGCGCCAGTCATCAGCGCCATAAGCGACCGGACCGTGCGCGAAGGCGAAACGGTCCAAATCAAGGTCGTGGCCACAGATTCCGACCGGCCACCGCAAAAGCTGACCTTCAGTCTTGATCCCGGCGCACCGCACGGGGCGTCCATCGACCCGGCCTCAGGACTGTTTGTTTGGCCTGTGGGCAGCGATGTCGGACCGAGCACAAACAAGATCACAGTTCGTGTCACTGACGATGACCTGCGCGATCCAAAAAGTGCCACGCGGACTTTCACCGTGACCGTGGTGGCCGAACCGCGCATCGTGATCAACGAGATCATGTACAAAGCCCCTACCCCGGGCGCAGAGTACGTCGAGCTCCACAACTTTTCCACAAACACAACTTGGGATATTTCAGGATGGCGCCTCACAGGAATGAATTTCCTGTTCCCGCCCGGAACAATAATGCCGCCCGGGAGCTTCCTTGCAGTGGCGCGTGATTTGGCAAAATTCATCACTGCATACGGCGCCAAAACCAATGCACTCGGCAATTATTCGAACGAACTGGGCTCGGACGGCGGCGTTATCGAGTTGTACCGGTCTTCCTCGCCCTCGCCGGAGACGCTGGTTGATCGCGTTGCGTTCCGCGCAAGCGCTCCGTGGCCTGCTGCCGCAAACGGCGGCGGCGCTTCGTTGCAGTTGATTGATCCCCGCCAGGACAACTCGCGCGTCGCAAACTGGGCGGCCGTTACAGGATCGACCACAAACACACCACGCAATGTCATCGCAATAGACGCCAACTGGCGTTACTGGCAGAACGCTGAAGACCCCGCACCCGGCTGGACTGACCTCGCGTATAATGATTCCTCATGGCCTTCGGGCAAAGCTCTGCTTTATGTCGAAAACGCTGGTCTGCCCGCACCAAAGAACACCCCGCTCACCCTCGGACAAATGAGTTACTTCTTCCGCACCACTTTCCAATTCGATGGCTACCCGGACGGCGCCACCCTTCAGTTCAGGACGGTTATAGATGATGGCGCTGTGTTTTACCTCAACGGCAAGCCGTTCTTCTGGCTTGCCATGGAAGAAGGCGTGATCCCCGAACGCAGCACCGCCTCAACACGCGTGGTCGGCGACGCTGTCTATGAAGGCCCATTCACAGTGGCAGTAGATAACCTGCGCACCGGCCAAAATGTCATCGCCGTCGAAGTTCACCAGGCAAACCCGAACAGTTCAGACATTGTGTTCGGCGCAACCGTGGATGTTGTCGAAGCTCCGCGTTTGCCATTCACACCCGGAGCGCCCAATTCAGTGGCAGCCTCACTCGATCCTTTCCCGACCGTTTGGATCAACGAGGTCATGGCTCTGAACCAGACGGGCGTCACAGACAACGCCGGCGACCGCGATCCATGGATCGAGCTGGTGAACGAAGGACCCGGTCCTGTTGCGCTGGACGGCTGGTACCTGTCAAACAGCTACTCAGACCTGACGCGCTGGGCTTTCCCGAGCGGCTCGAACCTCGGCGGAGAAACATTCAAGCTGGTTTGGGCCGATGCGGAGCCGGGTGAAACAACATCAGCGCACTGGCACACCAATTTCCGGTTGACTGCGCCGACAGGCGTGGTTGTGCTGTCGCGCACTCAAAACAACCGACCCGCAGTGGTTGATTTCCTCGAATACAGCGGCCTTCTCGCAGACAAGTCCTTCGGTTATCCGAACTCGCCGTCGGTCGATCTTGCACCCGTGCCGTTGGCCGTGCCCACACCTGGCGCACCGAACGCCCAGTCAATTCCTCCGACAATCACCGCAGTTGCAATCGACACCAACGGATACGTGAGACTCCGTTGGACCGCCGTCGCCGGCAAGCAATATCGCATTGAATACAAGCCCGACCTGAACACTTTCGATTGGACGGTTCTTGGCCGTGTGACTGCTTCGAGCACTGAATGCGAGTTTGCCGACGAATCTCCGACTGACAGCGCGCGGTTCTATCGAGTGACAGTCGTGGATTAACAGGATGCTCCAACTGGCCGCGCCACTGTTTTGGCCCGGCGCCTCCCCCGGTGTGTCACATGCAACCAAGAGCTGGAAGGAGCTCTTGCGCGCTGTCACTCAGCGCGGCGCAATCGTAACGGAATGCCCGGCTCGTGACAACTGCGCCGGCTGCAGGAATACACACTGTGTCGCGCCGCGCTGAACGGGGCAACTTCGTTGCCCACGGGGAAGATTCGGTTTGAACCAGTGGCCGAACAGGTTTAAGCCAAAACTCTCGAACAATCAGCCAATTTGCGATTACTGCGCAAATTTCCAATACGGTACCACAGCACACATGAACGGTCTGAAGCGCAGCCTTGCCAAGAATCACCGCGCACTGTCACGGGGCGCGATTCTCGAATGCTTCGACAGAACACCGCCAATCAGCAGAACCAAACCAACCAGCACCGCTGACTGAGCCGGTTCGGGCACGAGGACAGCCGTGAGATACCTCCGGTCTGTTCGGGCAAAGGTCCAATTATTATAGAGAAATTTCTTTCGCACGTCCGTTTGCCTTCTAATCAAATAAGACGGCATGAACACCTCAGAACCCGGGGATGCAACTCCACTGGCAAACCCGGCTTCTTTTTCTACATTGGCCAGCACGTACACTCCCTCACCGGTCGCGGTTGGCACCGGATCGAAAACAATGACGTATGGTGTATCGGCATCCAAAGTGTACGGGGAATCCGGTTCGAACCGAAAGATATGAAAATTTGTGTCGCCTGCCTTCGGCAGAGAAGTAACGAGATTGAAGGTCGCAACCGGTGGCGCGCTCCACGTTGGAGTCCAGTAGTACATATCGTTGCCTATGTTTCTGGCCGCGCCTTTATAGATTAGCACATTGACTGTCACGCCGGGCTCTCTCTGGCTGACAAGAAACTCCACCGAAGATATCTGACAACTGTGGGCCACCTTCATGGCAAATCCAAAAGCATAATCGTAGCCCACCTTCGTGTTCGCCCCAAACAGATCATAACCGGTCCCGGATTGAGTACCCGTTGGGTCGAGTGCTATCGTATCCACCAGGGACGGGCGTTTGGCAAAACCAAAGTCCGCAGCCGTGCCATGTTGGCAGAAAGCAACGACGCTGGCTACCAGACCAAGAATTCTGGTTCGAGTATTCATGGCACAGGTAATTACAAGCCAAAACGCGCCATTTCGTCAAGCAAACTTTTGTTTTCCAGTATCTTATTCTAATTACTCACAAGTTATTCACACGCAGCCAAATCCGGTCTGCTGCGCAAGAACCAACAGCAACGTGTTGGCACAATCTGAAGCCCGAGCACCGGCAAGTACGCATACGCAACCGTCTTCCCCAGGTTTCCACTGAACATAAATCCACCTGACATCACCGCGTGTCAGCGGACAGTCAAAAGGGACCGGTAAAAGCCGCGTCCGCCGGGTCATGCGCCGGTGTAGGTTGTAGGTCGCGGTTGGTAGCCGTGCCACCGCGAAACCGCCGCGGCGCGCCCGCACAAGCCCTCAGACAAGCACAATCGGCAGGTGAGTTCACCCATGGAACAGCACACGCAGTTCCTGCTGCGTGATCTCAATCTCCGCAGACATGTCCGCCAAACCGCGAAAAATCTGTTTGCCCCGCGCGTAGGCGCATAAATTTCGGCCAGCAAATTCGGACTCCGACGTCGCAGGGTTATGAAACCAATCTGCATGTCGTCCAACGGCGCCAAATTGGCGTGCTTCGAGGGCTTTTCTCCGTTGTGTTGACCATGCGTTCGTATTGCAGGCCGGGATAGTGACCAAACTTCACCAACATTGAGAACCTCGGGCGTCCAAATAGCGAGCCTGTCACCTTGTTCGGGCGCGCTATGTCACCAACACGCTCCGGAGCAGTCAGAAGGGGCCGGGGTGTCGGCAAGGTTGCGCGGTAAAGTGGAGGGGTTCCAAGGTGATCAGTCAACATGTCGATGCCACATCTCGGAAAACCAGGCTCAGCGCGGCGCAGCCGAAACCGAAGGATCGCGGCGAGATAAAAGCGTTCGTTCCAGACTTGGCACTCCGTCGGGCTGCGCTGAAAAGGGCGACTTCGTCGTCCGTGGGGTAGATACGAGTCGGATCAGCGGACAAACATGGCAGGGCGAAAACGTAGATATTGTGCCAGACACGGTATTGGACAGTCCGGCAGCCGGATTTTCGCTGTCACGAGTGCAGGGAGTCCGCTGAGGTGGTGGGTGTCCCGCACAAGGGACCGGCGAAAATAAAAAATAAAAAAGGAAGCGGCCACTCTAAGTCGGCCGCCTCCTGGAAGGCTCTAGCAAGCGAAATTTCTTCCGCTCCCTGTTAGCTTCGACGTTGCAACCGTCGGAATGCTGCGAATCCCAACAACCCGAGTGTTGCTACTGCCGCATATTCGTGAGGTTCAGGAATGCCCAGCGCATCGACTTTGAAGTCACCCGCTTGGACTGCGTCGAATTCGAACGTCACGTAATCGATGTCTGTGAGGTCAACGGCCCCAGACCACCCTGGGTCGTTCCCGTCAACGATCAATTCTGCCAATGACAGCGGAAGTGTTGTCCCCCACGTGTACTGTAGAGCACTACCCGAGTCGATCGTGACCTTGAGGTCTACCGGGGAGTCAGCACTCCAACCCTTGATGTACACACCAACACCGCCAGCGAGACCGTACATCGACCGATCCAGATTCATCGGATCAAGATCGAAAGTGCCACCGCCAACCGGTTGGAGACCGTACTTGATCGTCACTTTGCCGTTGGCTGCTTCGCTCAGGGCGAAGTTGCCGAGGCTGTCAACGACTGACCAAGACAGCACCTGGTCACCAGCCGTGACAGATTGCATCTCCAAAGTGACCTGTCGCCAGAACGATCCCTCCAAGGTCGGCTCGCTTGGAATTGGCGAAATTCCAACAGTATTTACGATTTGGCCAGGAGTGCCGGCTTCGAAGTGATCAAGCACCAGTATTGCCGCATTAGCCCCTGTAGCCAAGGCTACTGCCGTACCAACCGTCACCAGATGAAGTGTTTTCATTTTTACCCTTTCTTTTCGCTTACTGCCTTCCGCCCCGAGTGCCCCTCGCACCCGGAAACCACACTAACTGCGGACGCACGTAATCTAACACGCGCGATTTTTAACAGTTGCAGGACGTGGTGTCAAGAGATTTTTTAAACTTTTTTTGTGCCCCAAAACAGCCCGGAGGAGCAGCTTAAAGATTAGGATTCTGAAGTACGAAATTGGAAAATCTCCGCGGCAATCGCAAATTAGCAATCGTTCGAGAATCTGGCCGCCAATTTGCTTGTGGCTCTTGAACAATCTCGTAGATTGAACAGAACATCCAGCCGCAAGCAAACAAATGAAAACAGACGAGTTCACCGCGCGCATTTCGGAGTTTGGGGTCGTGCCTGTCATTGCAATCGACCGTGTTGAAGCGGCGCTTCCCCTGGCAGACGCGCTCATTGCCGGAGGATTGCCCGTGGCAGAAATCACGTTCCGGACCGCATCTGCGGCGGATGTCATTGCAGCATTAACGAGCAAGCGACCGAGTATGTTCGTAGGTGCCGGAACAGTGTTGACGAGAGACAATCTGTATCACGCAATAAAAGCTGGCGCCCGCTTTTGTGTCGCCCCGGGTTTGAACGCCGAGATGGTGAAACGAGCGCAAGACGGCGGCGTCCCGTTCGTGCCCGGTGTTGCAACTCCGACTGAGATCGAAGAGGCATTGGCGCTCGGGTGCAAGATTCTTAAGTTCTTCCCCGCCGAAGCAATGGGCGGAATCAAAATGCTGGATGCCATTTACGCCCCTTACCAACATACGGGGGTGCGATTTGTTCCGACGGGCGGGGTGACACAAGCCAACCTCGAAGTCTATTTGAGATGCAAGGCTGTTGCTGCTGTTGGCGGAACATGGATTGCGAAAAGGGACGACATCGCCTCCGCCGCATGGGGGGAAATCAAGATGCGCTGCGCCGCGGCGCGCGAAATCGTTGCAAAGGTGCGCAGTTCATGTGTGTGACCTTGCAGCGCGGCGGGTAACCCAAGACCTCCGGCGACGAGCAGTTCGTCGGCATGGCACACAACGCGTGGCCAATCTGGGGCGTGCCCTGGCCCCCCGCCAAACCTATTCGAACGTGCGGATGGTTTCGACTTTGCGTATGCGCCATCTGCGATCGATCTTCACGAGAGTAAAACGCAACTCGGATACGAAAACGTCGGTCTCTCCGGAAACCTCTGCCTTGCCGGTTGCTTCGACCACTGCGTTGGTCTTCGAGATTCCGACCGTTTGCGGGTCAAGCAGCGATACCTTGACACCACGGCGCGATTTTCGAGCGCTCAGAAGCATCTGTATGAGCTCACTCCTGTCGCTGATGTCCAGTTCAGGTGCGCCGGTTGCATTGATACGAATCTCAAACTCGGGGCCAAAATAGTCAGCCACGCGATTTGCCACTGCGAGGTCCGAAAACGTTCCACCGCGCGATTGTTCGTTGATCTCACGGACCATCTGCGCCAGCAAGGCGTGGACCCGGCGCTCATCCGAAGGAATCAGGGCGCGCAAGGCCATCGCACCGACAACCAGTGCAACCAGCAGAACAAGGTGTTTGTGCCATTTCTTCACGGATCAGGTCTTCCCTGCCAGATTGCTTTGCCGACGATTCGGTCTCTTCTCACTACGCCTGCCACGTGAAGTTCCATGGGCATGCTTCGGTTGTCGCCGAAGACAAGATATTCTTTCCGACCGAGCCTGCGCGGCGGCATTTCCCACGGATCAGGGTTTTTGACATAACTCTCGGCGAGTGGTTCGCCATTGATGAACACGCGCCCGGCTCGAATCTCGACTGTCTCGTTGGGCATGGCAACGATCCTTTTCAGATACATAACGCTGGTTCCTGTTGTCCGGATGGCAACAATTTCACCGCGGCGCGGTTCACGCCACCAATATGGCAATCGGTTGATGAGATTCACCGAGCCGTTCCGCAGGGTTGGCTCCATGCTGATTCCGCTGATGCGCACCGGCAAAAGCACGTGCCGGAATGTTACCCAGCAAACCAAACCAATCAAAGCGGCCCGAAGAAGGGTAATCCGCGGGTTTCTCCCAATGAGAACCCGCCGCCATAACGGCACCAGATCCACATGCCCAGACTCGAACACACTCACGGCGCCAAGATAGCAGAGTTCCGTAATACGATCTTGGAAAATCTTGGCAGGCGCCACGAATTGTTTCATTGGGCGAGAATATTCCCTTCAAACCTTCTCGTGAGGCACCACCCCGCGCCGGTATGAGCTGCGACGCCGATCACCGCTCAGCTTCCGGGTTGGCTGCGCGGATTATTATCTTGCCGTCGTTGACCTCGATGCTCTCGAGTCGGCGCAGGATGTTGGCCGTTTGAGGGCTGTTTGAAAGATCGCGCGCAAGGTTTTGTCCGCGCAACGCAGACATGATGTGGTCCGGAAGCTTTTCGCCTTTGAGCTCGAGTGAATCGAGGACGACCGTTGGCAACCCATTTTTCAACGAAACTTTGAGAGCGGCTGAGCCGTTCAGGTACCGGCCCGGCATCGAGATGAGCGGAAAACGGTCCAAAGGCAAACTGATCTGCGCCTTGATTTGATCGCCTTCAATTGCGATGTGAACCTTGTCGGCGAGCTGCTGAAGTTCGGGGGCGTTGGCGATCAGCAGGTTTATGCCCGTCTCGTCGAGTTCGAGCTCGTCAGCACGCCGCCCGCTTTCGATCGCTTTCCTGAACTCTTCCAATCTTTCTTGGATACTCTTGATTTGTGACGCTGAAGCCTCGACTTTCGGCAGAGACATGGGCGCAGTGTCAGAATACCTGATTATGGTCCGACGGACGTAATAGCGGGTCCCCAAAATCACCACCAAAACAGCCATGAGGAGGATGATTGCAAAACTCAAACATCCGTAAAACCAACACCCGTGGCCCTTGCGCGGAGGCTGATCAGTAGCAGGCATGGCGACTCAAGACAGTTGTTTGTGGAATCATTGCCGGAGTCTGTCTCCGGACTCAACACCAAAGAAGCTGCTTGCAGGATCGGCGTCATGACACAGAATGCCCGCATGAAAACGGGTACCATGGCTTTGTTTCCGATATACCGCGGGCGGCGGTTGCGTGAGCTGCCCGCTTTGCGGCGCATGTTCGCCGAAACGCGGTTGAGCGCAGATCAACTTGTCCTGCCTCTGTTCGTCAGACCCGGGCGCAAGGAGCGCCGACCGGTGGCTTCGATGCCCGGTGTTTGTCAGTTGTCGGCAGACGAGCTTGTGCGCGAAACCGCAGATGCTTTTTCTGCTGGTGTGCCGGCCGTGTTGTTGTTCGGAATCCCGGAGAAAAAAGACGTGCGCGGATCCGAAGCGTATTCCCCGCGCGGTGTTGTTCAGGAAGCTGTGCGGTTGCTGAAGAAGGAGCTGCCCGACCTTGTTGTAATTACGGACGTTTGCCTGTGTGAATACACCAGTCATGGGCATTGTGGCGTCGTCGGAAGCCATCGAGGAGGCCGCGCGATATTGAACGACCCCACACTCAAGCTGTTGGCCCAAACCGCGGTGAGCCATGCCGACGCCGGCGCGGACATCGTCGCTCCCAGTGACATGATGGACGGTCGCGTAGCAGCCATCAGGGCAGCCTTGGACAAGGCCGGGCATCAACAAATCCCGATTCTATCTTATGCTGCCAAGTACGCCTCGGCGTTCTACGGGCCATTCCGTCAGGCAGCCGAGTCAGCACCGAAATTTGGCGACAGACGGACACACCAGATGGCCCCGCCGAACGTCGAAGAGGCGTTGCGCGAAGTTGCCATGGACATTGCCGAGGGCGCGGACATCGTGATGGTCAAACCGGCGCTGGCGTACCTTGATGTGCTCTACAGGGTGAAAAACGAGTTCGGTTATCCGACAGCAGCGTATTCCGTGAGCGGTGAATACTCGATGATCAAGGCTGCGGCAGCCAATGGTTGGCTGGATGAAAAAGCGGTGATCATGGAAACGCTGACGGCTCTGCGCCGTGCGGGCGCTGACATAATCATAACATACGCGGCCGTCGAAGTGGCGCGGTGGCTGACACCTTGCAGGACTTAGCCCGCATGGCGCTTTGTCATACTGCTGTGTTCGAAAATCTGCGCGGCAATCGCAGATTGTCGGATCGTTCGAGAGTTTTGCCTTCAAATTGTTCGGCCACTGATCCGAACCTCATCTTACCCGTGGGTAGCGAAGTCGCCCCGTTCAGCGCGGCGCAACACAGCGGTATTGGTGCAACCAGCGCGATTGTGACGAGCCGAGCATTCGGTTGCGGCTGTGCCATGCTGCATGTCGAGCCAATGAATCTGCAGGAGCGCTGATCCCGTTACCTTGGTGGTGGACCGTTTTCGAGTCCCGGATTATGCCTGACTTCTGAACTCCGAAAACAGCAGAGGCAGACTCAAAAAGTAAGCTTGAACACCGAGTAACCAATCAACCCGAGAATCAACAGGCCCAGCGCAATCCCGACATAAAGGAAGATGCGGTTCGCTTTGTCGCTTTTCTTGGCAAACGGCGGAACAACAGGCCGACCGCTTTTCTGTTCGAGTTCGGTCAGTTTGACGCCTGCGCCGATTGCGGCTGTGTGATTGAGCGGTTTCTTTGGCGGCGGCGCCGTCCCGTCCTCGAGTCTGAGTTCAACCTGGCCCAAGCGAAGTATTTGGCCGGGTTTGAGCACGCCCTCGGTTACCGGCTGGGAATTGATGTAAGTGCCGTTGGTCGAATTCAGATCACGGACGACGATCTCATCTCCTTTACGGAGGATTTCGCAGTGGTGGCCTGAGACCGAAGGTTCGGGAATGACAAACGCGTTGTCGTCGTGTCTGCCGACAGTTGTCCTGTCGGTCTTCAGCTCGTAGCTGGTGCCGGCGAATCCCTCTGTGAGGATGACAAGCTTGGCCATCGGTCGGAATTTAAGGGCGAATTATTTACATGCTGCGTTTGAAGTCAAACGGTTTCTGAATTCAATAACGCAACCTTCGGGCTTGTTGTCCGGGGTGATGTTTGTTGAAAATGCGGCACGCAAACTTGTCCAATGCACAAATTGATCAAGCACGTTTTATCGGCCACGAACCCGATTGAGGGCCTGACCGTCAAGGGCTGGGTACGAACCCGCCGCGATTCAAAGGGCTTTTCTTTCATTGAACTAAATGACGGTTCGTGCCTCGCAAACCTTCAAATCGTCGTCGATGCCGGCGTGCCCGGGGCCGACCCGGTTTCCCGCTTCACAACCGGTGCATCGGTAGTCGTCGAAGGCAACCTCGTCCCATCCCCGGGAACCGGTCAAAAGTGGGAGTTGAAAGCCACCAAGATCGAACTCCTCGGCCCTGCCGACGCCACATACCCGCTGCAGAAAAAAGGTCACACACCGGAATTCCTTCGGACGATTGCGCATCTGCGACCGCGGTCGAACCTGTTTGGCGCCGTGTTTCGCACGCGCAGCCGTTTGGCATGGGCCGTCCACCAGTTCTACCAGGAACGCGATTTCATATATGTTCACACGCCGATCATTACTGCGAGCGATTGCGAGGGCGCCGGCGAAATGTTTCGCGTGACCACGCTGAAAGGCGACATCGACCAGGATGTGCAAAAGGACTTTTTCGGAAAACGCACGTATCTCACCGTCAGCGGCCAACTCGAAGCCGAAGCCTTTGCATGTGCAATGTCGAAAGTTTACACCTTCGGCCCCACCTTCCGCGCCGAGAACTCGAACACGGCAAGGCACGCAGCCGAGTTCTGGATGATCGAACCGGAGATGGCGTTCTGCGATCTTGTGGGTGACATGGACCTTGGCGAAGAGTTCATAAAGTCCATGGCAAGGTACATGCTCGAACACTGTCAGGAAGACCTCGCTCTTTTCGGCAAGTTTGTTGACCGGGAAGTGATCAAGCGCCTCCAGTTTGTCGTGGAACGCCCTTTCCAGCGGATCGAGTATTCAGAAGCGGTCGAGATTCTCTCAAAATCGGGGCGCACCTTCGAGTATCCTGTGCATTACGGGCTCAACCTGCAGTCCGAGCATGAGCGATTTCTAACCGAAGAACACTTCAAATGCCCGGTAACCGTCTTCAACTACCCGCGTGAAATCAAACCGTTTTACATGCGGTTGAACGACGATGCCAAGACCGTGCGTGCTATGGACGTGCTTGTACCCGGAATTGGCGAAGTCATTGGCGGCTCACAACGCGAAGAACGATTGGATGTGCTGCTGGAGAACATGCGGTTCCACAAGCTACGGCCCGAGGATTACTGGTGGTACGTTGACCTGCGGCGATTCGGGTCCGTGCCCCATGCCGGGTTCGGCGTCGGATTCGAGCGCCTTCTGATGTTCCTGACGGGCGTTCCGAACATCCGGGATGTGATCCCGTTTGCGCGGACCCCGGGGAACGCCGAGTTTTGAAGGCAGCGTTGTTTTCAGCGAAGAGTCCGGTATGCGGGCCGATGGAAGGCAGCGCTCGCGCTCTGTCGAGGTACGCCTGCCGGGGCGGTTTCATCGTCTCGTCCCGCACATTTTCAGTGCGGCGAAGCCGAACCCTAACGATCGCAGCGAGATAAAGACGTTTGTTGCGAAAATAATGCAGGCCGCTCCTTCCAATCATGTCCCTCAGAACGAGAATTGGTTAATTGGAGGAATTCTTTTCTCGGAACTCTCTGGGACGTAGAGCGACGTGATGACAGATTACCACGAGTGAGCCCCCCTCTTACCACGGGACTTCGGTGGCACTCCAACCAAGTTTGACTACCGGTGCGAGGCCATGGCACCCCAAGCCCAAAGATGGGTGTCGCGCACGGCCTGAAATTAACCTGAAAACCACGGTTCAAAAATGCCCGGGCTAAGTGTCTGTGTTGGCTGGTCAGAACTGATCCGGTTGTGCTGGGATCAACTGAGTCAGCCCTACCGAGGTGCGGTGGAGTTTTCCCCCAAAAGTATGGGTCGCCCAGACATGGGGACAGACACGGAGTTTGGGCGACCGGGCTTCTGACACGCCGGACCTGACCAAGCGCCGGTCTGACGGTCGAGGCTGGCCGCGGCACCCGGATATGGGGACAGACACGATGTCCGATATGCCGATCAAGAACGTTTAACGTGAAACGTTAAACTCTCAAGGTTCAATGTGGTGACCGAAATGGCGCATGGTGGCCGGGAATGGGGACAGACACGAAATTCGGCCGACCGGGCTTTTAACCCGCCGGAGCTACCCAAGCGCCGGTCGGACGGTCGAGGCTGGCCGCGGCAACGAGATCCGGGTAGAGCCGGCAGTTTCCCACCGGCTCCCCCACAGACCCGTGCGAGCGGTTTTCCCGCACACGGTTCCTCCAGTCACCGATTCCACCGCCCCGTTATCCGACCTCGTTCCGTGTACACG
>Ga0315298_1000709_pt1 | contig 64629 bp, 56 predicted proteins | sample WHS_1_MG_FD_203077 | JGI IMG/M metagenome (GOLD analysis project Ga0315298, IMG submission 203077) | Extremophilic microbial mat communities from Washburn Hot Springs, YNP, Wyoming, USA - WHS_1_MG | ecosystem: Environmental > Aquatic > Thermal springs > Hot (42-90C) | place: USA: Wyoming...
GGCGACAAGTCCAAACGCGTTATCGCTACCGTCATCGCAAACCTCCTCCAGGGAAGTTCAGCGAATCATACCCGCCCGAGCCGCACCAACTCACATTCGAGTCAACGGAACCTCAGGTTGGTATAACCCACCAACCTTATCAAAGCCACTTCAACATCGGCGCGCGCAGGGCGACCGGCAAGCTGTAGGATGGGCTGCCCTTCAGGCCCATCGATCTACATCCATCGAACACCAGTTGCCTCAAAGTGACCCCGTGCCCCTGACAACGCCCATACCCCAACTAACAAAAGTTTTTTGCTACTTTTTTTCAAAAAAGTAGCCCTTCCTTGCGCTTCCTTTGCTTTCTCACCCCCCGCCCCCTATGCTTATAGTCCCATGTGACCCAAGCATCTCCCCCTCGTGAAGCCTTGGCCGAAAACTTCAAAGTCATATTTGAAGACTTTCGTCATGCCTGCGAGGCGGACGCCGATCACCATCATCCCGCCATCGTAAAGTTCATGGAACTTCTGTTCCTCCTGCTCGACAGCATCGCCGCCAGCCTAGCCAAAGCCGTCGCAGCCTTATCCAACCCGCTCGCACCAACCCGCGAACCCCGCGACACCAATCCCACACCCGCGAAACCCCGCCGCCAACGCACCCCCGCGCCGAGACCGCACGATTCCGGCTGGCTGGACGATCCATATCCCACAACCGCCATTTCCCCCGAACCGGCCGAGCCCGATCCCGTCGATCTCACCGATCGCGCGGCACGCCGAGTCAGTCACGTCCCGAACATCGACCCCAAAACCCCGCCAACCGCCCACACCTGTTGCGCCCCGCGCCGTCGCCTCAAACCGCCCCGACGAAAATTCCGCCCAACGGGAGCCCGATTTCTCACGCCCATTTCGTTACGATATCAAAACGAACACGCTCTCAGCCCGCAGCGCTGCCCGAAATCACCTGCCGGATTCGCGCCGCCAGCGCGTCCATCGAGAACGGTTTGGTCAGCAGATGCATCCCGGCATCCAGATGTCCGTGGCTCACCACCGCCGTCTCGGCGTACCCGGTAATGAACAGCACCTTCAGCCCGGGCCGGTTGAGCCGCCCGGCATCCGCCATCTGCCGCCCGTTCATCCCGCCCGGCAATCCCACATCGGTCACCAGCAGATCGATCCGCACGGAGGATTGCAGAACCGCCAGCCCCTCCGCCCCGTCGCCCGCCTCGATCGCGCCGTATCCCAGTTCCCGCAACGCCTCGACCACCAGCGCCCGCACCATCGGCTCGTCATCGACCACCAGCACGGTCTCGCCCATCCCGGCCTGCAACGATTCGATCGTCGCCGCCACCACCTCGTCCGCCTCGGCATCGCCGCGATACCGCGGCAGATACAGGCACACCATCGTTCCCTGATTGGGCTCGGAATAAATCCGCACCTGCCCGCCGGACTGCCGGGCGAACCCGTAAATCATCGACAACCCGAGCCCGGTCCCCAGCCCGATCGGCTTGGTGGTAAAAAACGGGTCGAACGCGCGGGCAATCACCTCCGGCGTCATCCCGGTACCATTATCGCTCACGCACAGCGTCACATAATGCCCCGCCGTGAGTTCGCACGCCTGCGCCGCCCGCTCATCGAGCCGCCGGTTACCGCTCTCCACCGTCAGCCGCCCGCCATCCGGCATCGCATCCCGTGCATTGATGCACAGATTGAGCAACGCATTCTCCAACTGATTCGGATCGCACAAGGTCGGCCACAAATCCGCCGACAAGGCGAATTCCAGCTCGATCCCCGGCCCCACCGTCCGCCGGATCAAATCCTCCATCCCCGCCGCCAGCCGGTTCACATCGGTCGGCTTCGGCGCCAGCGTCTGCCGGCGCGAAAACGCAAGCAACCGATGCGTCAGCGCCGCCGCCCGTTCCGCCGCCCCCTGCGCCCCGGCCAGATACTGCTCCAGCCGGTCATACCGCTGCTGGCTCAGCCGCATCTGCATCAATTCCAGATTGCCCGAAATCCCGGTCAGCAGATTGTTGAAATCATGCGCAATCCCCCCGGTCAGCTGCCCGATCGCCTGCATCTTCTGCGACTGGCGCAACTGCTCCTCGACACTCCGCCGCTCGGTCAGATCGAACGCCTCGGCAACCAGCGCGATCACCTCGTCCGCATCGTTAAGCACCGGGCGAATCGAGAAATCGAAAATCCGCGTCCCCGCCGGCAAAGTCAGCGCAATCTCCTGATTGACCGCCTCCCCCCCCGCCGCCACCGCCACCGCCTCGGCGATCAGGTCCGGCATCCCCGGCGTCGCATTGAACCACGGCGTCTCCCACAGCTTGGCGCCCACCACATCGCCAAGCGTCACCCTCGCGAGCATCAGCGCCACCCGGTTCGCCTTGAGCACCGTGCCATCCGGCAGCGTCAGCCCCTGCGCCTGCGAACCTCCATCGAAAATCGTCCGCAGCCGCGCCTCGGACAATTCCAGCGCCTCCGCCTGTTCCCGCTCGACCGTCACATGCCGGCCGCTCGCGAAAATCGTATCGTCCTCCACCGTCGCCACCCAGGCGATCCACCGATACGACCCATCCTTGTGCCGATAGCGGTTCTCATGAAACGGCAGATACCGCGCGCCCACCATCCGCACCCGCGCCTCGCTCATCGCCCGATCGTCGGGATGCACGAAGTCGATAAAATTATGCCCGATCAAATCCCGCGGGGTCCAGCCGAGCACACTCGTCCAGACATCGTTGACCGCGCGGATCATCCCGTCGGTATCCAGCAGCAACTGCAAATCCTGCGAATGTTTCCACGCCCGGTCCCGCTCGCGCGTCCGCTGCTCGACCTGCTGCTCCAGCGTGGCGTTCAGCGCCTCCAGCGCCTGCTGCGCCCGCAACCGCTCGGTCACGAGGCGGGTCCGGTCGGCAACCGTGCGGATGAACTCGATCTCGTCGGCGGTCCAGACATGAACATCGCGCCGGACCACGAAAAACAGCGCGACGAACACGCCCTGCTCGATGATCGGCACATTGACGAACGACCGTATCCCGATCCCGCGCAGCGCCTCGGCATGGTCGCGCGACCTCGGGTCCGCCCTGGTATCCGCAATCACCACGGTCTCGCCACGGTTCAGATCATCGACATAATTGCCGTACTCGCGAAACCGCCGCCCCCCCGCAATCGTCGGCACGCCGGGATCGTGATAATCGAGCAATACCTCGATCGTCTCGCTCGCGGCATCGACCAGCCCATACCCCGCCCGGCACACCCCCAGCGTCCGCGCCAGGATTTCCGCCGCGCAATAGGCGATCTCCTGAATATCGGTCATGTGGCGCAGCCGGTCGCTGAGGTCGAGCAACGCCTCCTGCCGGTGCTGCTGCTCACGGATCTCGGTAATGTCCCGCCCGACCGAAACCAGCCGCTCCGGCTTGCCATCCAGCCCCGGCAGGGGCGAAATCACCACATCCCACCATTTCGGCGTGCCCTTGTGGGTGGGGCAGAACCCCTGGAACCGCCCGATCCCGCCGCCCCGCGCCTCGGCCACCGCCGCCATCGCCGCCGCGTGATCCTCGCCCTTCCATACCCGCAGCCACGAACTGCCGAGCACCCGGTCGAGGTCGGAAATCTCCATGCTCTCGATGCCGCCATCGCTGACGAACAGGGTATGGCCATCGAGGTCGAGCACCACGATGCAATCGCGCGCCGACCGCAGGATCAGCGTATTCAGCCCCCGCGCCTCGCGCAAGGTCGCGTCGGCCGCCCGCTGGTCGGTCCGGTCGCGCAGGATCTTCAGATAACCGATATGCCGGTCCGCCTCGTCGCGCAGCGGCATCATCTCGCCGCTCGCCCAGAAACGGGTGCCGTCCCGGCGGACGTGCCAGCGCTCGTCGTTCGCCCGCCCCTCCGCCAGCGCCCGGCGCATCTCGGTCTCGGGGCGGCCGATCTCGCGGTCCTCCTCGGTGAAGATCAGCGAAACATGCGTCCCGGTCGCCTCGTCCGGCGGCCAGCCGAACACTTTCTCGGCCCCGGTGTTCCAGTCGATGATCACGCCCTCGGAATCCATCGCCACGATCGCGAAATCGACCGCGCTGCGAAACACCGCGCGATAGACGCCTTCCGCGTCACGACGCATTCCCGATGGTATCCCCTCGGGCCAGTCATCGGGCGAAACGACAGTGTTGGTCAGGGTGTCCATCCTTCGGGCTGAGCGCACGCGACCGGACGTGCTCGACGTCGCGGGAACGGCAGGCTTCGATATACCCTGTCCACCCCCTGCCGTAAACGCCATGTCCGACAAGGCAGGACCGGGAATGACCAACTTGTCATCCCCCGCCCGGCTTGAGCGGGCACGCCGACAGGACCACGTAAACGTGAGGATTCGCAGGAGCCCCGACATGCTAAACTGGATCGTGCTGCGCCGCGACGACGATGGCGTCATCTCGAAGGTCGATGGTCTCTGGGCCGCCGATGATGCGCAGAGCGCCATCACCCGGATGTGCGCGGAAACCGGCAAGAACGATGACGGGCGCTGGGAAGCGGAGCTGCCCGAAGATCAGGAACACGTGATGAACTGGGCGCTCGAAGCGGAATCGCGCGGGCTGCCCGAACATCGTGAGCCGGCCACCACCACATCATCCAGGGAGGATCATCACAATGGCTGACGCCAAACCGTTCGAGGACATCGACCGCGAGGATATCGCCGCGCAAACCGAGGTTCGCGAGGCCGTGGGAATTTTCGATACGCAGGACCAGCTCCAGGCCGCGATCGACGAACTGCAACTCGCCGGATTCGACCGGTTCGAACTCGGCCTCGTCGATACCGATGCCGCACGTGATGCGCCGGCCCATCATCTGGCCGATGACCCGACCACCCCGCGCAAAAACTATGTCGCCCCGGAATCCTTCGGCGATGCCCAGGGTGGCCTGATCGCCGGCTTCGCAATGCTGCCCGCCATGGGCACCGCCGCGGTGGTCGCAGGAACCGGCGCCGCCGTTGCGGTCACCGCTGCCGCAACCGTTGCCACCGGCGGGGTCGGTGCGCTGGTGGGTGGCGCCCTCGCCTACATGGCGACCCGCAAACGAGCCGACACCCAGACGACCCAGGAGGACCAGGGTGGCCATCTGCTCTGGGTTCGGGTGCGGACCCCCGAGCACGAGCAGAAAGCCCTCGACATTCTCCGCCGCCACGCCGCCCATCACGTGCACACCCATGACTAGGCCGCGCTAAAGTTCGGCGACCTCGGTAATGCCCTGAATCATTTTCACGGCCTGTGCGAGGCGCGGCGAGACGTTGAAGCCGCCCGGCAGGGCGATGTCGAGCCGCGCATTGCTCGGCACCCGGGGCGAGACCAGAACGCGCCCCTTGCCGCGCCCCTCGCGTTCCAGCAACGCCCGCAACGAGGCCACCGCCTCGATCCGGTCGAGTGTGATCCGGATACCGGAACCCGCATTGGCGGCGGCGCGGTCGAGCGGTTCGGCATCGAGCGCGGTGATGCGCAAACTCTCCCCGTCCATCCGCAATTCCACCGTCACCAGCAGCATGGTGCCCTCGGTGAGCAGTTCGCGTGAGGTGGCGAGGATCTCCGAGAAAAACGTCACCTCGAAGCCGCCGGTCTGATCGGACAGCATCACCCAGGCCATCCGGGTGCCGCTGCGGGTGGTGCGTTCCTTGCGCCCGACCACGGCGCCTGCGAGTTTGGCGCGGGTGACCCCGGCTCGGCCGGTGGGCTCGATCCGGTTCGAGGGTATCACACCGAGGCGCTTGAGCACGCCAGCATAGGAATCGAGCGGATGGGCGGTGAGGTGAAAGCCGATCGCGTCGGCCTCGAACCCCAGGCGCTCGAATTCCGGCCAATCCGGCGTGTCGGGCAATTGCAGCGGCTCCGGTGCGGCGGCGGTGGCGAACATGCTGATCTGGCCGGAATTGCGGTTTTCCGCCTCGGCCTGGGCCCGCCGGATCAGGGTCTCGGCCCCGGCCATGACGCGGGCGCGGTTGGGTTCCAACCGGTCGAAGGCACCCGCCTTGGCCAGTTGTTCGATCTGCGCCTTGTTGAGCGATTTCGGCTCCACCCGTGTCGCGAAATCCGCCAGATCGCGGAACGGGCGGGCGGCCCGGACCCGCGCGACATCCTTCATCGCCCCCTCGCCGACCCGCTTGATTGCGGCCAGCGCATAGCGAATTCCCAATGTCCCGTCCGGTTGGCGCTCGACGGTAAAATCGGCGAATGATGTGTTGATGTCGGGCGGCAGCATCGGGATGCCGAGGCGAACTGCATCCTGTTTCAACGCGGCAAGCTTTTCGTGGTTGGTGTGCGACAGGCTCATGCACGCGGCGATGAAGGCGGCGGGATGGTTGGCGCGCAACCAGGCAGTCTGGTAGGAGAGCAGGGCGTAGGCGGCGGCGTGGGATTTGTTGAAGCCGTAATCGGCGAATTTGGCCATCAGGTCGAAGACCTCGATCGCCTTGGTCTCGGTGACGCCTTTGGTCTTCGCGCCATTCACAAAAATCTCGCGCTGCGCGTCCATCTCGGAGCGAATTTTCTTGCCCATCGCGCGGCGCAGCAGATCGGCGGCGCCGAGGCTGTAGCCGCCCATGACCTGCGCGATCTGCATCACCTGTTCCTGATACACGATGACGCCATAGGTTTCGGCCAGGATTTCGGTAATTGCAGGGTGCAGCGATTCCCAGGCCTGACCGTGCTTGCTGGCGCAATAGGCCGGAATATTGGCCATCGGACCCGGGCGGTTGAGCGCGACGGCGGCAATCAGGTCCTCGAACCGGTCCGGCCGCATCTGCTTGAGAACGTCACGGAAACCCTGGGTTTCGAACTGGAATACCCCGCCGGCCTCGGCGCGGGAGAGCATTTCGTAGACTTTTTTGTCGTCGAGCGGGATGCGCGCAAGATCGATCTCGGTGCCGAGCGTGCGCAGGAACTTCACCGCCCGGTCGAGAATCGTCAGCGTGGTCAGGCCCAGAAAATCGAACTTCACCAGCCCGGTCAGCTCGATATATTTCATCGAATACTGGGTGATCAGCGTGTCCGAGCGCGGGTCCTTGTACAGCGGCACCAGATCGGCGAGCGGGCGGTCGCCGATCACCACACCCGCCGCATGGGTGCTCGCATGGCGATACAGCCCTTCGACCTGAAGCGCGATTTCGAGCAGGCGGCGGATCGCATCATCGGTGTCGCGCATCTCGCGCAGACGGGGCTCGGCCTCGATCGCCTCGGCCAGCGGGATCGGCTTGGCCGGGTTGTTCGGCGTCGCCTCGGCCACCCGGTTGACCTGGCCGTAAGGCATGCCCAGCACCCGCCCGACATCGCGCACCGCCGCCCGCGCCTGAAGCTTGCCGAAGGTGATGATCTGCGCCACCCGGTCCGCCCCGTATTCGCGCTTGACGTAGTCGATCACCTCATCGCGCCGCTCCTGACAGAAATCGATATCGAAATCCGGCATCGACACACGCTCGGGATTGAGGAACCGCTCGAACAGCAGGTTGAACGGAATCGGATCGATATCGGTGATCAGCAGACAATAGGCCGCCAGCGACCCCGCGCCGGACCCACGGCCCGGCCCCACCGGAATGCCCTGCGATTTCGCCCACTGGATGAAATCGGCCACGATCAGGAAATAACCCGGAAACCCCATCTGCTCGATGACGTTCAGCTCGAATTCGAGCCGTTCGGCATACCGCGCCGCCGTCGCCCCATCGGCGTCGATCGCGGCGAGCCGGGCGGCCAGACCTTCGCGCGCCATCGCCCGCAACGTCTCGGCCTCGGTGCTGCCGGGGCGGACCTTCGGACAGATCGGCAGCAAGGGCTTGCGGGTGGGTGCGGCGATCGCGCAGCGCCGGGCAATGTGGAGCGTGTTGTCGCAGGCATCCGGCAGATCGGCGAACAGGTCGCGCATCATCCGCGCCGGCTTGAACCAGTGCTCGGTGGTCACCCGGCGACGCTCGGCCTCCGACAGCAAACGACCCTCGGCGATGCACAGCAGCGCATCATGCGCCTCGTGCATGTCCTGCCTGGCAAAGAAACACTCGTTGGTCGCAACCAGCGGCAAACCCGCCGCCTCCGCCAACTGGATCAACCCCGGCTCGATCGCACGCTCCGCCGGCAAGCCATGGCGCTCCAACTCGATCGCAATCCGGTCGCCAAACGCATCGCCGAGAGCCGCCAGCAGCGTTTCAGCCTCCGCGCGCTGGCCCTCGCCCAGCATCCGCCCCAACGGCCCGAACCGCCCGCCCGTCAAGAGCATCAATCCCGCCTGATGCTGGCGCAATATATCCAGCCCGATCTGCGGGCGGTTCATCGCATCCGAATCGAGAAAACTGCGCGACGACAGTTTCGAAAGATTGTCGAACCCCACCGCATCCTTCGCCAGCAACACCAGCGGATCAGGCGGCAGACGCGGCTGATCCGCGCGGGAGAGCGCCACCTGACAGCCAATGACCGGCTGCACCCCCTTGTCCACACACGCCTTGGAAAACTCGATCGCCCCGAACAAATTCGACGTGTCGGTCATCGCAACCGCCGGCATCGACTCCGCCCGGGCCAGCGCCGCAATCTTGTCCGGCTTGATCGCCCCCTCGGACAAGGAATACGCGGAATGAACCCTCAAATGAACGAAATCAGCATGCCCCATCGGGCGAGCGTAGCATGAGATGGACGGGGGGAGGCAAGCAAGGCGAGGGGCTCTGCCCCTCGACCCCGCCAAAGGCGGAGCCTTTGGAATCCACTAGTTTTGGTTGGGGGAGGGCGATGCGTCGTGCCGTTGAACGGCAATTGCCTGGATCGCCCTCCCCCAACCAAAACTAAAGGGTTCTAAGGGCTCCGCCCTTAGCGGGGGTCCAGGGGGCAGCGCCCCTTGGTCTTCCTCACCGCCCGGTCCATTTCGCTTCGATCACGCGGGCGCCGGTGGGGATGGGGGTTTCGCGGGATTGTTGATCTTCGTTTTTGCGGATGGCGTTGAGCAGGACGAAGAGGACGGCGGTATTGAGCATGCCGGGGGGGATCCACTGGATCATGCCGCCGATGAGCTGGTCCTGGATGGGGGAGATCGAGGGGTAGAGCCGGCCGCAGAGGTCGTAGAAATCGTAGTAGTTCACGGTGGAGAGGGCGACGGTGGCGGCGACCAGGATTTGCGGGAACATGACCAGGAATCCGGTGGCCATGCGGAACAGGTAGGAGGTTCCGGCTTCGGCGCGGGGTCGCGGGTCGAGCACCACGAGCCAGAACAGCAGGCCGGAGGCGAGCATGGCGATGTTCATCACCGCGTAGAGGGGTGGGTTGATCATCGAGGCGAAATCGACCGAGGGCAGCAGCCACACGTCGGTCACCGCGATCATGATGAGTGCGGCGACGATCGGGTAGCGCAGGAACGCGAGCGGGCGGCGAAGAGCGGGGCGGGTGGTGAGAGCGATGAGTTCGGCGGGGACGCCGCGGGCGAGCGTTTCGCGGGGCCAGGCGAAGGCGATCAGGAACGGGCCGAACACGCCGAGCGTCATCTGCTGGAGGCGGTTGAGGAAGAACATGTGCTGGGCGGCGTATTCGAAATGGGTCTGGGCCACGAGGTAGATGGACGCGACGCCGGTGAAATAGCAGATCCGCCGCCAGAGCCGGGGCATGTCGGCGGGGCCGGTGCGGCGCAGGCCGCGTGCGTACCAGAAGCCGAAGATCAGGGTGAGGCCGAAGATCGGGGCGTTGAAGATGAACGGGGCGATCCAGGGCAGGTCGGCGGGGACGTAGCGGCACGCGAGGTCGATGACGATGCCGGCGAGCACGATCGCGGTGATCGCCCGCCGGTCGGTCTGATCGAAGCGGTAGCGTGGAGCGGTCAAATCGGAACTCCGGCGAGGACGCGGCTGGTACGGATGGTTTGCAGGGTTTGCACGCGGGTGACGTTGGGGGCGGCGGTGAGTTGTTCGGTCAGGCGGTTTTCGTGGGCTGCGTCACGCGCGACGAATTTCAGCAGGAAGTCGCCGCCGCCGCGGATCATGTGGCATTCGCGCAACTCCTCCCAGGCGCCGACCTGTTGCTCGAACGCGTCGAGCACGGCCTGGCGCTGGCTGTCGAGCCCGACGATGGCGAAGAACTGGATCTGCCAGCCGAGTTTCTGGGGATCGGTTTCGGCGTGGTAGCCTTTGATCAGGCCGGATTCCTCAAGCCGGCGCACCCGGCGCAGGCAGGGCGGGGGCGAAATGCCGGCGCGGCTCGCGAGTTCGACATTGGTCATCCGGCCGTTTTCCTGCAATTCGGTGAGGATGCGGCGGTCGATTTCGTCGAGTTGCGGCAGGTCGGCGGCACGGCCGGTGTTCGGGGTGGCAGACAAATTTGCAGGGGCCGGAGTGTTCGGCATTCATTTCACCGGTGACAGAGTTAGACGCGTAATATAATTACATATCGCCGGTCAGGGTCGATGTGCAAGGTTGCAGCCTCGCGGCAGGGGTGGGGTTGGTGCTTGTGCGACGCGGCGCAAGCCCGATATGATGGATTTGTGCGACGATTCCGGCAGCTTCCCGCCGCGATCGAAACGAGCGACGAGTGAGGACGATGGCTGAAGCGGGGCAGACGACCGGGGCGCGGGTGTTGATCATCGGTGCCGGACCGGCGGGATATACGGCGGCGATCTATGCGGCGCGGGCGAATCTCGAACCGGTTCTGGTCGCGGGGCTTCAGCCGGGCGGTCAGCTGACCATCACCACGGATGTCGAGAATTATCCCGGCTTCGCGGATGTGATCCAGGGGCCGTGGCTGATGGAGCAGATGGAGGCGCAGGCGCGCCATGTCGGCACGCGGATCGATCACGATATCATTACCTCGGTCGATTTCACGGCGCGGCCGATGCGTGCGGTGGCCGATTCGGGGACGGTTTATCTGGCCGATGCGATCATCATCGCGACGGGGGCGCAGGCGCGCTGGCTCGGCCTGCCGTCGGAGCAGACGTATCAGGGCGCCGGGGTTTCGGCCTGTGCGACCTGCGATGGATTTTTCTATCGGGGCAAGACGGTCGCGGTGGTCGGCGGGGGGAATACCGCCGTCGAGGAGGCGCTGTATCTGACCCATCATGCCAGCAAGGTGACGCTGATCCACCGGCGCGCTTCGCTGCGGGCGGAAAAGATTCTGCAGGACCGGCTGTTTGCGAATCTGAAGGTCGATGTGATCTGGGATCACGCGGTCGATGAGATCCTAGGGGCGGGCACGCCGCCGGTGGTGACCGGCGCGCGGCTGCGCAACACCACGACCGGCGGGTTTCGTGAGATTGCGGTGGACGGCGTGTTCATCGCGATCGGGCACGATCCGGCGACCAAGGTGTTCCGTGGTGCGATCGACATGGATAGTGAGGGCTACATCACCACGGTTCCCGGCAGCACGCGGACCTCGGTGCCCGGTGTGTTCGCCGCCGGGGACGTGCAGGACCGGATTTACCGCCAGGCGGTGACGGCGGCGGGGTCGGGCTGCATGGCCGCGCTGGAAGCCGAGAAATTCCTTGCCGAGCACGCGCAGATCGATCGGCGTGCGGCGTGACAATCATAATGGGGCACACATGCCGCAAAAGGGGAAGCTCATCGTGACAGGCAATCATATGGACTGGGACAAGCTGCGGGTGTTTCACGCGGTGGCCGAAGCCGGCAGCTTCACCCATGCGGGCGATACGCTGAACCTGTCGCAATCGGCGGTATCACGCCAGATTTCGGCGCTGGAGGAGGCGCTGGCGGTGCCGCTGTTTCACCGACATGCGCGCGGGCTGATCCTGACCGAGCAGGGCGAGCAGCTCAACCGGACGGTGCGCGAGGTGTTCGCCAAGCTCGCGATGACCGAGGCGCTGCTGGCCGAAAGCAAGGAGCGTCCGGCGGGGCGGCTGAAAGTCACCACCACGCATAGTTTCGGCGTGGCGTGGCTGGCCCCCCGGCTGAAGGGATTTCTCCACCAGTATCCTGATGTCAGCATGACCCTGCTGCTCGACGATGTCGATCTCGACCTTGCGATGCGCGAGGCGGATGTCGCGATCCGGATGCATCCGCCGCGTCAGCCGGACCTTGTGCAACGCTCGCTCGGGGAAATCCGCTGGCAGATTTTCGGCTCCGAGGATTATCTGAAGAGCGCGGGCAGCAAGCCGGAAAAGCCGGAGGATCTCGACCAGCACCGGCTGATCCTGTTCGGTGATCGCAAGCCGCCGGTCAGCGATGTCAACTGGCTGGCCGGACTCGGGCGGGCCGATACCGCGCCGCCGCGCACCGGGGCGCTGGAAGTGAACTCGTTGCAGGCGATGCTGATCGCGATTCGCAGCGGGCTCGGCATCGGCGCGGTGCCGGAATATCTTGCCGAGGACACGACCGGCATGGTGCGCCTGTTGCCCGACGCGAAAACGCCCAAGATCGACATGTTTTTCGTGTATCCGGAAGAATTGCGCAATTCCAAGCGGGTCGGTGTGTTCCGTGACTTTCTGGTTCAGGAGATCGGCCGCCGCTGAGGTCGCGAAAACCGTGCGCGTCCCTGATCCGGGGGACGCGCAGACGGGTTATGCGACAATTTCATGGCGGGTTCACATGATGAACCCTTCCATTGTGCTATAGCGAACATACTTGATGAACAGATCGTTCAAGCGATCACAGAATTCGGTGCTTGGCACCGTCCGATATCCGGCCCTTACCGGCCGGATGGGGACCTCCGGGTCCCAACGTCTCCCAGACGTGAAGCCTCCCTGTTGACTTGCCCTGCCGGATTTTTCCGGCGGGGCATTTTTTATCCCCAGGTGAAGCCGAGCCGGATGAGCGGTGCTGCTCTTGTAAAAGCGTATTTAGAAGCACTTGCCGCCACGGACAATCTCAGGCGACGGCCCCGGCAGCAATTCGACGGTCGGTGTTGCAGGCAAGACACGTTTTGATGATCGTCCGCGCGGCGCAATGCATGGTGGAAGCCGAAAGCGCGGGCTGGCCGGCATAGGCGGCGGGCATGTCCGGCAGGCACGGGAGATGGACGAACCCGGCGCGCAAGTTCGGGAATTCGGTGGCCGCGAGGTGCATCAGGCCGTAGAAGGCCGCGTTGCAGACATAGGTGCCGGCGGTCTGCGAGATTTCGACCGGAATCCCGGCATCATGGAGATCGGCCATTGCCGCCTTGATCGGCAGGGTGGAGAAATAGGCGGCGGGTCCTTCGGCAATGACGGGCCGATCGACCGGGGCGTCGCCATTGTTGTCCGGAATTCGCGCGTCGATCACGTTGATCGCCACCCGTTCGAGGCTGATGGCGGCACGCCCGGTTGCGAGGCCGAAAGCGATCACGAGGTCGGGGCGATGCGCGGCGATCACATCGCGGAGCCGCGCCTGCAGGGGAGCGAAGGCGCAGGGCAGGATTTCATGCGCCACCATTGCGCCGGCGATCCTGCCGCCGCCGAGGCGGGTCGCGAGGAGGGCGGACGGGTTGATGGTGTCGCCGCCGAACGGTTCGAAGCCGGTGACCAGGACCTGCATGATCCTCCTATAGATGAAGCCGCACGATCATGCGATGAGGTCGCCATGCGGTGGTATTTCGCGATCGACGAACAGGGCGCGGCGGGCGAGGCGGGGGATCTCGCGAAACTCGCCGTGATCTCAAGCCGCCTCTGCCCGGGGCTGGAGCCGCGGCTGTTGTATCATGGCGCACGCGGCGCGTTGACCGAGTGGATGGACCGGCATGGTGTAATGGTGATCGACGCTGCCCCGCCCTGCCTCGATGCCATGGCGGCGGCGACCGCGCGCGGCACGTTTCGGGCCTACTCGCTCGGCCACTGGCTGCGCCTCGCGATCCCGCTGATCGACCACGATGCCGAATTCGTCCTCTACACCGATTGCGACATCGCCTTCCTCCGCCCGATCGATTTCGGCGCGATCCGCCCGAACCTGTTCGCCGCCGGGCCGGAATTCGCGCCGGATCGCTGGGATTATTTCAATTCGGGCGTCATGGTGCTCAATATGGCGGCGATGCGCGCGGTCCAGCACGGTTTCGAAACCGTGATCCGCACCCGGCTCGACGAAGACAACGGCGCGCATTTCGACGATCAGGTGGCGCTCAACGAAGCGTTTGCCGGGCACTGGTCCCGGCTCGACCCCGGCCTCAACGCCAAACCATACTGGCCGCATGATGCCGGGGCCGGTATCCTGCACTTTCACGGGCCGAAACTCGGCGGCATGGGCGCGATCGCGACCGGCGGCTGGAACTGGGACGACCCGACAGCCGCCCGGATCGGCGCGTTGTGCGATGCCTACCCGACCCGGTACGTCGCGTGGCTGTCCGATCTCGCGGAACGGCTGCAGATGATCGATCTCGACACAGCACTCCGCCTCCACCGCCTCGCGGGACAACTTGCCGTTCACGCGCGGTCGGGCGCGCCCCGGACCCACGATCTGTCGTTCATGCGTCCCTGACCGGATCGGCCCCGCGCCGCCCGCCGAGAATCGCCCGCAGATCCCCGCCGGGTGCAGGCTTGGTCGCCATTTCCAGACCGGCCTCGATCGAGGCCAGATGGGCGCGCATCATCGCCGCCGCCGCCGCCGGACGCGGCCCCGACAAGGTCTCGATCAGGCGATCGTGATCGTCGGCCCGGCAGCATACCGCGCCGTCCCGCTGGAACAGGGCGATGATCAGCGAGGAGCGAGCGACCAGATTGGCGATGATGTCGGCCATCACCGGATTGCCCAGGCCCCGGGCGAGTTCGATGTGGAACGCGCCGGACTGGCCGATCATCGCCCCACGGTCATGCGCGCGGGCCGCCGCCGTCTCCGCCGCGCGGCAGGTTCGCAGACGGTGAACCACGCCTTCATCGAGTGCGGTGGTCCGCGATGCGATCAACCCGGCCTCGATCAGCCGCCGCGCCTCGAACACCGCCCGGGCCTCTTCGGCGCTCGGGCACGCCACCTGCGCGCCCCGCCCGGGTGGCAGGGCGATCACCCCCTCATGCGCCAGCGCGAGCAGAACCCGGCGGATCCGCATGCGGCTGGTGGCATAGATCGCGGCGAGTTCCTCCTCGGTCAGCCGGGTACCGGGCAGCAGGCGCTGTTCGACGATTGCGGCGTGAATCGCTTTGAAAACAAGAGTTTCCGGCGCAGTCAGCCCGGTCATCGCCCGCAGCGGCGTTGGGCCGGTGGGGTCGAGCCCTTCCGTAATCGGAGCGATATTGTTCACAATCCTGAAGTTTTTTGTTGACAGATATGCATGATCCCATGGACTATGGGGACAAGAAGTTAAGGAAACAATAGCACGACGGCGCCCCGATCCCACGATCCCCACCCGACCCCAAGGGAGCCCGTTATGAGTGACTTCACGATCGCCACCCCGCTCGCCGAACCGCTCTCGGACCGGTTGTACAATGACGACCTCGCCCCCCTGGCGCGGATCGGGACGGACGCGGCAATCGGCCGCACCCAGAACTGGACGTGGTACAATATTTTCGCGTTCTGGATGGCCGATGTCCACAGCGTCGGCGGTTACGTCTTCGCGGCGAGCCTGTTCGCCTCCGGACTGACCGGGTGGGAAGTGCTGGTCAGCCTGCTCGCGGGCATTTCCATCGTTCAGGTTTTCGCCAACCTGCTCGGCAAGATGGGCCAGCAGGCCGGGGTACCGTATGCCGTGGTCGCGCGGGTCTCGTTCGGCGTGTTCGGCGCCAATATCGCTGCGGTCATCCGCGGGCTGATCGCCGTGGTCTGGTACGGTATCCAGACCTACCTCGCCTCCGGCGCGCTCAACATCCTGATCCTCAAATTCATCCCCGCCAGCTCTGCCCTCGAAAAAACCTCGTTCCTCGGCCTGTCCGAACTCGGCTGGATCAGCTTTCTTGTGGTCTGGGCGTTGCAGGCCGTCGTGTTCTGGCAGGGGATGGAGAGCATCAAGCGCTTCATCGACTGGGCGGGCCCGGCGGTCTATGCCGTGATGCTCGCCCTCGCCGCATGGATCGTGGCCCGCGCCGGGATCGATCACATCAGCTTCAACCTGTCATCCACCGCCCTGCACGGCCCTGCGGTGCTCTGGCAGATGGTTTTGGCGATCGCCCTCGTGGCCGGATATTTCGCCGGTCCCACCCTCAACTTCGCCGATTTCGCCCGCTACTGCCGGACCAACGCGGATGTCCGCAAAGGCAATTTCTGGGGCCTGCCGGTCAACTTCCTGCTGTTCTCGATCGTCACGGTCGTGGTGGTCTCCGGCACCATCCCGGTGTTCGGCCACATGATCACCGATCCGGTCACGACCGTCGGCAAGATCGGCAACACCACGGCCGCCCTGCTCGGCGCGTTCACCTTCGTCACCGCCACGGTCGGCATCAATATCGTGGCCAACTTCGTCTCGCCCGCCTTCGATTTCTCGAACTGCGCCCCGCACCGGATCAGCTTCCGGATGGGCGGCATGATCGCCGCGATCGGCTCGGTGTTCCTGATGCCATGGAACCTGTTCAACAACCCCGCCGCGATCCACTACACGGTCGACCTCCTCGCCGCCGCGATCGGGCCGCTCTACGGCATCATCCTTGCCGATTTCTATCTGGTGAAAGCCCAGAAAATCAACGTCCCCGCCTTGTTCAGCGACCGGCCGGGCGACCCTTACTGGTATGCCAACGGCTTCAATCCGGCGGCGGTCAAAAGCGTGATCGTCGCGAGCCTGATCGCCATCGCCACCGGTTTCATCCCCGGCGAACTCAAAACCTTCTCGCTGTTCATCGGCGGCATGATCGCGGCTTCCCTCTACGTCGCCCTGTCACGCCGCGCCGCCGCCTGATCGATCATCCGGCGGGTGGGTCCCGCCGGGTCTTTCCACACCAAACCTGAGGTCTTCATGAAACGCATGGTTTTCGCCGCGCGCCTGCTCGGCTGCGCCTCCGTCCTCGTGCCCGCCGCCGCGCAGGCTGCCCTCGCCCCGCCCGCACCGATCGCGCTCGACGGTGGCCCCCTCGGCCCGATCGAAATCAACATCGGCGCGGATGGTTTCGGCTACGCCATGGACAACGCCGCCCCCGGCGACAAAAGCAGCGGCTTTCAGTTGCAGAACGCCCTGATCGGCGTCAGCACCACCACGGGCATTCTCCGCGCCACGGTGCGCGTGGGCGCCTATTCCGGCCTCGTGCTCGGCTATCCCCCCGGTTCCGCCACCCCCGGCGGCCAGAACTACCTGCCGTTCAGCGGCCTCTACGCTGGCTACCTCTCGCTGGTGTTCAACAGCCACCTCACCATATCGGCCGGGCAACTCGGCACGCCCGAAGGCTTCGAATCCGCCCAGGATTGGAACAATTACAGCATCTACCACAGCGAAATCGCTTTCGTGGAACCTGCCCAGTCCCGCGGCGTCAACGCCTCGGGCTCCTACGGCGCGTTCAACGGGGTGGTCCAGCTCGATGACGGATATTACACCAGACGCCTGAACTACCTCCAATGGCTGGTCACCTACGTCGCCTCTCCCACCCTGAGCGTGACCCTCAACGGCGCCAGCCACCTCGGCACCACCGGACCCGATGTCACCGGGATCGGCAACCTGCTCTACAACAACTCCTCGCTCTACGGCGGCTGGGTCACCTACACGGGCGGCAATTTCACCGTGACCCCCGAAATCCAGTATGAATACACCGGCCCGATCCACCGTTACGCCCCACAGGCGGAACTGGCAGGTGCCGCCGCCAACTTCACCTCCGCCGTCTTCGCCGATTACGCGTTCGGCAAATCGCCATACTCGCTCGGCGGCTTCATCGAATACGCTACCGAAACACCCGCCCATCGCGACGGCAACGCCGGCGACTATTTCGGCTACGGCCCCGGAACCAACCTGTGGGGCGCCGCGATCACCCCGACCTGGCAATTCAAGAACCTGTTCGCCCGCACCGATCTCGCCTTCGTCCATATCAACAAAGGTACCGGCGGCATTACAACACAGGTTTCAGCGATTGCCGAGGTGGGGATACTTTATTGATGGTAGACGAAGTCAGGTAAAGGCAAACACTTCTTTTTTTGTAAATAAAGAAGCAAAAAAACTTTCTGTAATTGGGCTGTAGCTGTTGAACACGCAGTTGCGTCGATTCATGGAAGTTTTTTGCTTCTTTTTTACAAAAAAGAAGCGCTTCCTTCCTCACGCAAACGAAGCCGCCTCGAACCCGTTGGCCACACGCCCGCTCGGCTCGATCAGGTCATACGGACCGCGCGGGATGAAGCGCCCGGTGCCGGGTTCCGCGGTGACCACGCCGTCGCGCATCACCACGACGCCGCGCCGCAGGGTCATTACCGGCATACCGGTCACGGCGCGGCCCTCGTAGGGGGTATAGTCGATCGCGTGCTGCATCGCTGCGTTGGTGATGATCGAGCGGCGCCCGGCATCCCACAAAACGATGTCGGCATCCGCACCCGGTTCCAGCCGTCCTTTCCCGGTCAGGCCGAACAGCCGGGCCGGGTTGGTCGCGGTCACGCGCACGAACTCCGATGCGGTGATCCGGCCGGTGGCCACGCCTTCGCTGAACATCAGCATCATCCGCGCGCCCACGCCGGGCACGCCGTTGGGGATATCGCGGAACGACGCCTCGGCGCCCGCGATCCGTTTGCCACGGGTTCCCTCGAACCCGTAACCGCTGTGATCGGAGGAGACCACGTCGATCGTGCCGCGCCGGATCTGCGCCCACAGACCCTCGGCGGCATCGGCACCGCGCGGGGCCGGGCTGCACATGAATTTCGCACCCTCGAATCCCGGACGATCCATGTCGCTTTCGGTGAGGGTGAGATATTGCGGGCAGGTTTCCGCCCAGACCTTGACGCCGCGCGCCTGGGCCCGGGCGATTTCCTCGGCGACTTCGCTGCACGAGACATGGAAAATCTGGATCGGCTGGTCGACCAGTTCGGCCAGGGCGATGGCGCGGTAGGTCGCCTCGCGCTCGACCATCACGGGCCGCGACCAGGCATGATATTTCGGCGCGGTCAGGCCCGCCGCAAGGAGCGCCTCGGTCATCCACCCGATCGCCGCGTAATTCTCGCAATGAACCGTCACCAACGCGCCGTGCCGCCGCGCCGCCGCCAGAATGCGCAGGAACCCGCGATCGTCCACATGCAGCGGGTCGTAGGTGAGAAATACTTTGAGGCTGCGAATCCCCTCGGCGACCAGGGCGGGAATTTCATCGCGGATCACCTCGTCGGTCGGGTCGGTGATGATCTGGTGGAAGCTGTAATCCATCATCGCGTGCGCGGCGCGGGCGCGATAGTCCGCCAGACTCGGGCCGATCGGGCGTCCCTTGAACTGGGTCGAGAAGGTGATCGCGGTCGTCGTGCCGCCGGCGAAGGCCGAGGTGCTGGCCGTGACGAAGCTCTCTTCATCCGTCGTGCCATCGCTCCGCAACTGCTCGACATGGCAATGGGTATCGACCCCGCCCGGCATCACCAGCAGGCCCGAAGCATCGATCGTGGCAACCCCCCGCAAGCCGGTGCCGACTGCCGCGATCATCCCGGCGTCGATGCCGATATCGCCACGAAACTGCCCGTCTCCGGTCACCACCGTGCCGCCGGCAATCACAAGCTCGTAGTCACTCATAGCCCCGCCTCACCTTCAAAAAACGTCTTTGTTTCTTTGCTACAAACAAGAAGCCCTGATCTTCCCTATGTCGTCCAGTTCCGCGCAAACTCGGTATGCAGCGACAATCCGCCGCACACATACAATGTCTGGCCGGTGACGTAGCTGGCATCGTCCGATGCCAGAAACGCGGCCACGGCGGCGATTTCCGCGGCGTCGGCGGCGCGGCCCATCGGAATGTGGCTTTCAACGGCGTGGCGGCGTTGGGCATCGTCGGTCCAGGAGGCGTTCATCGGCGTGATGGTCGCCCCCGGCGCCACCGCATTGACCCGGATGCCGCGCCCCGCGAATTCGAGCGCCAGGGTCCGGGTGATGTTGCCGATCGCGCCTTTGCTGGCCGAGTAGGCTAGAAATCCCGGTTTCGGCACGGTCTGGTGCACGCTGCTGATATTCACGATCGTCCCACGGCGATGTTCGGCCATTTGGGCGAGCACGCGGGCGGACAGGTGCGCGACGGCGGTGAGATTGACCGCAATGACCCGGGCGAAGCGCTCCGGATCGAACTGCTCGCCCGGTTGCTCGTATTGGATGCCGGCGTTGTTGACCAGAGTATCGAGCCGCCCGGTCGGGGCGATCGCCCGCGCCACCACCGCGTCCATCGCCGCGGGATCGGTGACATCGGCGGGCTCCGCCGCATGCGCCCCTTCCGGATTGATCGCCCGCAGCGCGGCGAGCACGGCGGCGGCATCCCCATCATCCGGGAGGTGGGTGATGGTCACACCCGCTCCCTCCGCCGCGAACCGTTCGGCGATAGCGCGCCCGATACCGGTGGCGCCACCGGTGACGAGGGCGCGTTGGCCGGCAAGGCGGCGGGTTTGGGGGTTCGGGGCCATGAAGGTTCACCTCGGTCGGATCGCGAAGGGCCCTGCTTTATTCGAGCCGCGCCGTGTGCTGTCAAATCGGCGGCGGGCTCGCCTTCATCCGCTCCATCGCGAAGCGCGACGAGACGTTTCGTAACGGAATCGCCGCTCATCCGCCAGGCGCCGACGATTTCCGGCATGGTGGCAGGCAGAGTGGGATTTCATACGCCCGCCTGTCCCGCTATGTCTTGCCCAGGAGATGACATGATCCCGATTGCGCTCGATCCTCGCTTTGCCCGTCTCGCGGTTGCCGGTAACGGCCCTCTGGCGCTGCGCCGGTTTCGCGGCCTGCGGGCTGCCGGGGCCGCCGATGCGCTGCTGTTCTCCGATGCACCGGATGATGAGGCCATCGTTGAAGCCGGTGCCGCGTTGCGCCGCGCCATGCCCGGACCCGATGATCTCGCGGCCCTGCACGTGCTGTGGATCGTGGATCTGCCGCGCGACCGTGCCGAACCGCTGGCTGCTGCAGCGCGCGCGCGGCACCTGCTGGTCAATGTCGAGGATGTTCCGCCACTGTGCGATTTCCATTCGGTGGCCGAAGTGCGGCGCGGCGACCTGCTGCTGACCATTTCCACCAATGGCCGCGCCCCCGGCCTCGCGGGGGTGATCCGGCGGAATCTCGAACTGCGCTACGGGCCGGAATGGGCCGGGCGCGTCGCCGAGATCGGCGCGCTCCGGGAAGGCTGGCGGCGCGAGGGGGTCACGATGCCGGAAGCCGCCAAACGCATCGCGACCCTCGCCTCCGAGCGGAACTGGCTGTGCGACCGGGTCTGCGATGTCACCACACCACAATCCCAAAGCTGACCCGATGCCCCGCACCGCCCCGCCTGCCCGAACGGCGGCGTCCGGCCCCGATCTGGCAAACCCTCATGCGCCCCTCGTTTGACGGGTGAGCCCGAACCCCGCGATCAGAGCGTGCAGTTGGAGGCGATCGCGTCGGCTGAAATCTGCGCGGCGGCGCGCTTGACCTCGGGGGCCAGCACCGCGAGGCGGGCACCATCCATCCTCATCGCCGGGGCGGTGACGCTGAGGCTCGCGAACGGGTAGTTGTTGCGGTCGACAATCGGCGCGGCGACGCAGATAATGCCCACCTCGTGCTCCTCGCGATCGAAAGCGAGGCCCTGGCCGCGAATTTCATCGAAGGCCGCGCGCAGCAGATGGCGCGAGGTGATGGTATGGGGCGTGTGACCGGTCAGCGGAATCGCATCGATGATCCCATCGCGTTCGGGCTGCGGCAGATGCGCGAGGATCGCCTTGCCGACCCCGGTGCAGTGCAATGGCCCCCGCCGGCCGACCGAGGAAAACAGACGCAGGGTTTTCTGACTCTCGCGCTTGTCGATGTAAATGATTTCATGCCCGTCGCGCACCGCGAGATGCACCGTCTCGTCCGTGCTGCGCCAGAGCGTATCGACATGGCGCGACGCGACCGCCTTGAGGTCGATCGATTCCCACGCCCGGTACGCGAGTTCGAGCAGCCCGAGCGCGGGGCGATAGGTGCGATCCGGCGCGGTGCGGATCAGCCCGGCGGTGATCAGTTCCTGAAGCAGCCGGTGCAGGCTGGCTTTGGGCAGGCCGGTCCGTTCCAGCAGGACCGAAAAATTACTGGGCGGTTCGCTCACGCTGACCGCGCGCAACAGGGCGAAGGCCTTGGCAATGCTGGTCGGCAGGTCGGAGATCGGCGTGGTCATGGGCGCAACGTACGGAGCGGCCACCCTTTGTCAATTCGGAAACCGGTTCCGAACTATGAAAATATCGATCCTTCCGATCGTCGCGACCGCCCGATATAACCGGTCCATGGATGAGCTGGTCGATCGGTTGCGGGCAAGTCTCGGGCATGGCTGCGTGCTCGACGCGGCTGGCGATATTGCGCCTTATGGCACGGATTGGCGCGGACTGTTCGATTATCGCCCCCGTGCCGTGGTCCGGCCCGCCGATACCGCCGGGGTCGCTGCCGCCGTGCGCCTCTGCGCCGCGTCGGGCGTCGCCATCGTGCCGCAGGGCGGCAACACCTCGATGGTGGGAGGCGCGGTGCCCGGTGCGGCAGACAGCCAGATCGTGCTGTCGCTCGCCCGGATGAATGCGATCCGCACGATCGATCGTTCCGGTCTGACGCTGGAGATCGAAGCGGGGGTCACGCTTCGCGCCGCGCAACTTGCGGCGGAAGCGGCTGGCGCGTTCCTGCCGCTCTCGATCAGTGCCGAAGGCTCGGCCCAGATCGGCGGCGTGATCTCGACCAATGCGGGGGGCAACAACACGCTCCGGTTCGGCAACACCCGCGACCTCGTATTGGGGCTGGAGGTGGTGCTGCCGGACGGGCGGATCTGGAACGGGTTGCGCCGCCTGCGCAAGGACAATACCGGCTACGCGCTCCGCCATCTGTTCGCCGGCGCGGAAGGCACGCTCGGCATCATCACCGCCGCCGTCCTGCGGTTGGCCCCGATGCCGCGCAGCCGGATCGCCTGTTTCTGCGGCCTGCCGGGCATCGAGGCCGTGCTCGACCTGTATCGCCGCCTTCGCGACGAAGACGAAGCCGCGCTCTACGCTTTCGAATATATTTCCGGCACCGCGCTCGACCTCGCCTTGCGCCATCTTCCAGGCGCACGGCTGCCGCTCGAACGCACCGCCGCGCATTATGCCCTGGTCGAACTCGCCACCACCCGCCGTGCCGGCGATCTCGGCGCCACGCTCGAAACCGTTCTCGGCGAGGCGCTCGACGCCGGGAGCCTCGATGATGCCGCGATCGCGAACTCCGAAGCCCAGCGCCTCGCCTTCTGGTCGCTGCGCGAGCACATGGCGGACGCCCAGAAACGGGCGGGGGCTTCGACCAAGAACGATGTTTCGGTGCCGGTCGCAGCGGTCCCTGCCCTGCTCGCGCGTGCCGCCGACATGCTGGCGCAGCACTATCCCGGCGCCCGCATGGCCGCATTCGGCCATATCGGCGACGGCAACATCCATCTCAACGTCATCCAGCCCGACGGTGCCGACCCTGCCGGGTTCGAGGCGCAGGGGGATGAGTTGATGGAACGCGTCAATACCATCATCGCCGATCTCGGCGGCAGTTTTTCCGCCGAGCACGGCATCGGCCTGCTCAAGCGCCATGCCTTCGCCACCTGGCGCGGCGAGGTGGAACGCGATGTGATGCTGCGGATCAAAGCCGCCATCGACCCCGCCGCGATCATGAACCCGGGCAAGATCTTCGAACCATAATGGCTACGCTCAGGCCGTGATGAAAGCGGCCTCCGCCACGCGCCCGGCTGCATCGAAGCGGCAGCTTGCCCGCTGATGCCCGTCCGATCGGAGCGACAGCACATCGACGACGTCGAACCGCATGACTGCAACGGTGAAATGAGCGATCGCCGCCGCCTCCGCGAGGCGATCCGCCGGATCCACCGCCACTGCCGCGCCGGGCACGGCGGCAGTGCGATAAATCTCCCGTCCGGACGGGCCCAAATTCTGCCACGCGGCCTCGGCGACCGCGTTGCCGGTGTGCAGCGTCACCGACCCTTCGGCCCGGATCTGCAGGCGATCCACCGCGGCATAAGCCAGCATCGCCGCGCGCGGATCGGCCGCGAGTTCGGCGCATTTCGCCGAGCGCCGATCGGTATGGAACCTGATTTCGCCCGCCGCGCAGTCACGCAGCACCACCGATCGTGCGCGCGGCAACCCCGTTGGGGCGACGGTCGACAGCCCGATGACATGGAACGGGCTCCGCCGGTCGGTCACCCCGGTTTCGAGGCGGCGCAACGCATGTTCGATGAAGACAGCAGGATCGGTCGGGGCGGCGGGCAGGTCCATGCCGACCGACATGGTCGGCCTGCCCGATCCGGCAACCCTGCCTCACGCAAAACGGGCAGGGAATAACCCTGCCCGTCTGCGCGTAGTCAACCGATGCCGAAGCGGATCGTCAGTCCGCCGCGTAAAGTTCCGGCTCGCCGGCGAGAATGGTCGCCTTCGCTTCCTCGGGATCGAGAATGCCCGAATTGGTTGCGATCAACAGGATGACGATGCTGAACACGATCAGAATGATCGAGGCCGTCACCTGTCCCAGCGTGCCGGACCCGCCGGTGAGAGCCTTCGGACCCAGCGCGGTGATCAGCCAGAGGCCGAAAAAGTAGGGTGCGAGCCACCATGCACCGCGCCAGTGCAGGTTGGCGATCCCGACCCCGGCGGCAGCCTCGTACACAAGGTAGACCACGGTGAAGGCCAGGATGAGTTCGAACAGGAAGGTATCGGTCGCGGTGCCGCTCCAGAAGATGATGAAGTTCGAGATGATGAAAGCGAGCGAGCCGATGATGTTGCCCCCCGCGAGCAGATAGGGGCGTTTGTAACGCGACGGCGGCATGGTCTTGCGCAGCGTCATCATCACCACCGGTCCGGTGCCGTAGGACAGCACCGTGGCCGAGGAAATGAACGTCACGATCCCCTGCCACGAGGGAAACGGCACCAGGAACAGCAGGCCGACCAGAAAGGTCACCGCCACCCCCACGACCGGTACGCCCGCCACGGAGAGTTTGGCAAAGGTGTCACCGCCGATCAGCCCTTCCTTGCCGGTGGCGTAGAGCACCCGCGAGGTCGTGGTGAAATAGATGATGCCGGTGCCCGAAGGCGAGATGAACGCATCGATGTAGAGCAGCACGGCGAGCCATCCCATGCCGATCAGCGAGGCGAGCCCGGCGAACGGCCCGAATGCGCCCTGGAAGTTCACATGGCCCCAGCCCTTGGCGATATCGGACGGGTTGAGCGCCCCGATGAACGAGACCTGCAGGCCGACATAAATGACCAGCCCGATCATCACCGACCCGATGATCGCGATCGGCAGGTTGCGTTTCGGATTGCTGGATTCCCCCGCGAGTTCCACCGCCTGGCGAAACCCGAGATACGAGAACACGATGCCCGAGGTGGCCACCGCCGAGAAAATGCCCGAGGCGCCGGCCGGCGCAAAACCCTGCGCACTGAAATTGGAGCCGTGGAAGCCGAACAGCAGGAACACAAGGATGGTCAGGACCGGAATCGCCAGTTTCCACCAGGTCAGCGCGCTGTTGATCGCCAGCACGGTCTTGATCGCCAGCATGTTCACCACGGCAAAAATCGCAAGCAGTGCCGCTGATACGATGAAGCCTGTGGTCGTCAGCACCCCGGCCTTGTCCACCAGACCGCTGATATAGTTGCTGGCATAGGTGATCACCGCGGAGGCTTCCGCCGGTGCCACCGAGGCATAGCCGAGAAACACGACGAAACTCAAAATCGTCGCCATCAGACTGCCGTGGGAGAGTTTGGGAAACGCGATCACCGCGCCCGCACGCGGAAACGCGGTGGCGAGTTCGGCGTACACGAAGGACAGCAGCAACACGGCGACGCCGCCGATCATCCAGGCGATGATCGCGGAAGGTCCGGCAATCTTTGCCGCCGTGAGCGGCCCGAGCAGCCACCCCGACCCGATGATCCCGCCGAGGCTGGCAAACAACAGCCCGATCACGCCGGCATCGCGTTTCAATTTGATTCCAGCACCTTCAGCCATCAACAAGACCCCTGTATTTGTTTATCCCTCGACGTTAACGCATTTTTAATCCCGATGGAAAGATAATAAATGACAGCCATGTGAGCGAAGGTCTTTACGAATCGTATCATTATGGTTCTGCAACGTAATGGCCGATCCGCTTGTTTCCCTCCGGGGCGCGGACCATCTGCAGGACGCGCCATTTCCGGCCCAGCAGATCGAGGACCTCACTCATGGATGAAGACGAAATCAAAGGCACCGCCAAGGATATCGGCGGCAAGATCAAGGACGGGATCGGCGGCCTGACCGGCGATGAATCGCTCCAGGCCGAAGGCAAGACCGACCAGCTCGCCGGCAAAGCCCAGAAGCTCTACGGCTCGGCGAAAGACGCGGTCAGCGACGCCGCAGAGTCAGCCAAGGAAGCCGTGGGCCACGCAGCCGGGGCTGCGAGCGAGGCTTTCAGCCAGCCCAAATCGCATTATCAGCCGACCGGTAACTCCTACGTCGATGAATCGATGCTCGGCCGCTGCACCACGATGGTCAAGGAACAGCCGATCCTCGCTTTGCTCGGCACCGCGCTCGCCGGCTACGCGACCGCCTACCTGCTCCACCGCCGCAGCCGCCGCTGAACCTCGAACGGTGGGGCGCGGTCCGGCAGCACGATCAGCAGGATCGAGGCCAGCAAAACCGCCAACCCCACCGCATCCGAGCCGGTGAACGCCTCGCCGAGCACCGCGACGCCCGCAAGCGTCGCGGTTGCCGGCAGCAGCGCGGTGGACGCCCCGGCCACTCCGGCCTTCACCGTCTTCATGCCGTGATACCACAGCAGCAGCGCCAACAGGCTCGCGGTCAGGCTGTGCACCACCAGCAGGCCGACCACCGTGAATGTCAGTCGCGCCTCGGGAAACTGCCCGAGCGCGATTGGCAGGCAGAGCACGGCGCTCGCCGCCTGCATCCAGAATGTCGCCTGCATGATCGGCAACGATCCCGCCGCGCGCCGTGCCAGCAGCGCATACACGGCCTCGCCGCACACCGCCCCGAATACCAGACCATCGCCGGTCAGGCTGAACCCGCCACCCCCATGCGCGAGGGCGGCGATCCCAAGCGCCGCCAGTCCCACCGCCAGCCATTGGCGCGGCATCAGCCGTTCGCCGAGCCCGATTGCCGCACCAAGCGCGATCACGCTCGGCAAGGTCGCCAGCACCAGCCCCGCCTGCACGGCACCGGTGCGCCGCAGTCCGGCCAATAACAGAATGTTATAGGCCAGCGTGCCGAACGCGGCCTGAAGCATCAGATTACCGAGCACGCGGCGCGGCGGCAGGCGGCGCACCCGCGCGAACGGCGCGATCAGCACCGCCGCCAGCCCTGAGCGCAGGAACAGGATCACGAAAATCGGCAAATGTTCCGCAAGGATTTTGAGAATGACCACATTCGCCCCCACCATCGCCATCGAGGCGGCGAGTGCGGCGTAGGCCGCGATCATGCCTCGGATCGATACGGGGATTGTTCACCGAGCATGGCCATCTCATCGACGATGGCCGGGCGTTCCGCTTCCAGAAAATCACCGACCGCATCGCGCAGGCCCGGATGCGCCAGCCAGTGCGCCGAATAGGTCCGGCTCGGCAGGTAGCCGCGCTGGATCTTGTGCTGCCCCTGCGCACCCGCCTCGACCCGCCCGAGCCCCAGCCCGATCGCGAACTCGATCGCCTGATAATAGCAGAGTTCGAAATGCAGGAACGGCACATCCTCGGTCGCGCCCCAGTTGCGGCCATAGAGCGCATCGGCGCCGAGCAGGTTCAGCGCCCCCGCGATCGGCTTGCCGCCACGGAACGCCATCACCACCACCACCGCATCCCCCAGCCGCTGCCCGAGCAAGGCGAAAAAACTCTCCGTGAGATAAGCCCCGCCCCATTTCCGGTCCACGGTGGAGAGATAGAACCGATGAAACGCCGCCCACTCGCGCCGGCCCATCTCGCTGCCGCGCAGCGTGCGGATTTCGAGCCCCTCCTGCGCCTCGCGCCGCTCGCGGCGGATCGCCTTGCGCTTGCGCGATGACAGCGCGGCGAGAAACCCCTCGAAATCGGCGTAGCCCCGATTATGCCAGTGATATTGCACGCCCATCCGCTGCAGCCACCCCGCCCGGCCCAGCGCGTGCCACTCCGCCTCGGTGCAGAATGTCGCGTGGACCGAGGAGCATTTGAGTTCCGCCATCGCGACCTTGAGCGCATCGCCCAGCGTGGCGACGTCCAGCCCCGGCGCGGTGAGCAGGCGCGGCCCCGGCACCGGGCTGAACGGCGCCGCGACCTGCAATTTGGGATAATATCGCCCGCCCGCCCGCTCCAGCGCATTGGCCCACGCGTGGTCGAACACATACTCGCCGTAGGAGTGCGCCTTGGCATAGGTCGGTGCCGCCGCAACCACCCGGCCCGCGCCGTCGCGCAGCACCGCGTGATACGGATACCAGCCGCTCCGGCCGCCGACCGACCCGCTATCCTCCATCGCCGCCAGAAACCCGTGGCTGACGAACGGATTGCCTCCGCCGGAAAGCGAATCCCAGTCCGCCGCCGCGACATCGTGGATGCTCTGGTGCAGCGTCATCGTCAGGTCGCGCTCTGTGCCGTCCATCCTCCCAATATGCAGCGACCACGGGCTCTGCATAGCGGCTTGGCAAAAAATAGTGTCCGCACGGATTTCCTGAAACTTTCGATCGTTCCCGGCGGGCGGGATAACCCAATCGATCAGGCGTTGCGCCACGCCCCGGTGCGCTGCAAAACATGGCGCAAGGAGTACCAGCATGGCCGACCACACCGCCCCGATCGCGCACGACACCGCCGAACACCGCCTCGCCGATTACCGGCCTCCGGCGTTCCTGGTCGATACCGTCGACCTGATCTTCGACCTCGATCCGGCTGCCACGCGCGTCCGCGCCACCATCGCCCTCCGCCGCAATCCCGCTCATGGCGACCCCGCCGCGCCGCTGGTGCTCGACGGCGAAGACCTCACGCTGGAAAGCGTCGCGATCGACGGCGAATCCTGCCCCGAGGACCAACTCACCATCGCGGATCACATGCTCACGCTCACCGGCGTGCCGGATGATTTCACCCTCGACACCACCGTGACCATCGCACCCGATCGCAACACCGAACTCTCCGGCCTCTACGTGTCGGGCGGCGATTTCTTCACCCAGTGCGAGGCCGAAGGCTTCCGACGCATCACCTTCTTCCCCGACCGCCCGGACGTGATGGCCCGCTACAGCGCCACCTTGATCGCCGATGCCGCGCGCTACCCGGTCCTGCTCTCCAACGGCAATCCGGTCGATCGCGGCACCAATCCGGATGGGCGGCACTGGGTCAAATGGGTCGATCCCCACCCGAAACCCTCCTATCTGTTCGCCCTCGTCGCGGGCGACCTCGAATCGGTGCATGACACCTTCACCACCGCCTCCGGCCGCACGGTCGCCCTCGGCATCTATGTCCGGCGCGGCGATGAAGACCGCGTCGCCCACGCGATGGAGTGCCTGAAACGTTCAATGCGCTGGGACGAGACCGCTTTCGGCCTCGAATACGACCTCGACATCTTCAACATCGCCGCCGTTTCCGATTTCAACATGGGGGCGATGGAGAACAAGGGCCTCAACATCTTCAACACCTCCCTCGTTCTCGCCCGCCCCGATACCGCGACCGATTCCGACTACCAGCGGATCGACCGCGTCATCGCCCATGAATATTTCCACAACTGGACCGGCGACCGCATCACCTGCCGCGACTGGTTCCAGCTCTCGCTCAAGGAGGGCCTTACCGTCTTCCGCGATCAGGAATACGGGGCCGATACCACCGAAGCGAGCCTGTCGCGGATCGATGACGTCAAGATGCTCCGCTTCCGCCAGTTCCCCGAGGATGCCGGCCCGCTCGCCCACCCGGTCCGTCCGCCCGCCTACCGCAAGATCGATAATTTCTACACCGCGACCGTCTATGAAAAAGGTGCCGAAGTCGTCCGGATGATCCGCACCATCATCGGGCGCGAGGCCTTCCGCCGCGGGATCGACATCTATTTCGAACGCCACGACAACACCGCCGCCACGATCGAGGATTTCGTCGCCGCGATGCATGCGGCCTCGGGCTTCGACTTCACCGGTTTCATGCGCTGGTACGACCAGTCCGGCACCCCGAACCTGTCCTTCGAGGGACGCTACGACGCCGCCGCCCGCCAATACCACCTGACCCTCCGCCAGAGCCTGCCGCCCACCACCAACCAGCCCGCCAGCACCCCCTTCGTCATCCCGGTCGCCATGGGCCTGCTCGGCCCGAACGGCGATGAAACCCCGACCCGCCTGCACGGCGAAGCCGAACCCATTATTGGCACCAGGCTCCTGATGCTCGACGCCGCCGAAGCCCGCTTCACCTTCACGGATGTCGCCGCAGAACCCACGCCCTCGCTCCTGCGCGGATTTTCCGCCCCGGTCCGCCTCACGGGCTACAGCCGCGCCCAGCTCGCCACCCTCGCCGCCCATGACACCGACGGGTTCAACCGCTGGGAGGCCGGGCACGAACACGCCACGCAGATCCTGCTCGATGCCATCGCCGGAGAACAGCGCGGCGAGAGCTTCACCCTCGATTCCGGCCTGCGCGAGGCGATGAGCGCCGCCCTCGGCCTCGCCGACACCAACCCCGCCCTCGCCGCCCGGATGCTGACCCTGCCCAGCGCCGAAGACCTCGCCGCCCGGATGACCATCGTCGATCCCGATGCGATCCACGCGGCCCAGACCGCAACCCGCGCCGCGATCGGCCAGGCCATGATCGAACGGTTCCGCGCCACCTACGCCCGGACCGGCACCACCGGCAGCTTCAGCACCGACCCCGCCAGCGTCGGCCGCCGCGCGCTGCACAACATCACCCTCGCCTACCTGATGGCCGCCGATCCCGCCACCGGCATCACCCTCGCCCTCGAACAAACCCGCGCCGCCCCCACCATGACCGAGGTTCTCGCCGCCCTTGCCTTGCTCGCGGATACCGCAACCCCCGAACGCGACGATGCCCTGACCGCCTTCCACGCCAAATGGCGCGACGACGCTCTGGTCACCGACAAATGGTTCCGCATCCAGGCCTTCTCGACCGCGCCGGACGCGATCGAGCGCATCGAAGCCCTCAGCCACCACCCGGATTTCGACCTGAAAAACCCCAACCGCGTCCGCGCCCTGGTCGGCGCCTTCGGCATGGCCAATCCCCTGCGCTTCCACGCCGCCAACGGCGCAGGCTACGATTTCGTCGCCCGCATGATCCTCGCGATCGATCAGGTCAACCGCCAGATCGCCGCCCGCACCGTCGAAGTCTTCGCCGGCTGGCAACGCTACGACCCTGCCCGTCAGGACAAGATGCGTGCCGCCTTGGACCGGATTCTGGCTGCGAACGCACTCTCGCCCAACGCCCGCGAAATGGCCACACGCGCACGGCATGGGTGAGGCAACTCTGAGGAGTTAAAAGTAAAAAGGACTTCTTTTTTGTAAAAAAGAAGCAAAAAACTTTTGTTGGCTTGGGTCTGGGGTGTTTTCAGCAGTGAAAGCCCAGCGGAGCAGAAGTTTTTTTGCTTCTTTTTTTACAAAAAAAGAAGTGCTTCCTTCCTCATCGCGCCGTCATGCACGAAGACGCCCCGAACACGCAGAACTGCGCGCAATACGGATGATCGAGCCGCACCGGCCGCATCGCCTCGGCAAGCGTGCGCCCCAATGAAAACCGCTCCTCTTCGGGCAACAAAGTGCAGGCCACGATCGTCGCCTCGGTCTCGCCCCGCCGCTGCACCGCCATGCGCGCGGTCCGGCACATCGCATCCGCGCCGCGCGCCCGCAGCGCCCGCCACGCGGCGGCGCTCACCCCCGGCACACCATGATCGCGGCTCATCTCTGCGAACAGAACCAATTGCGCCGGATCGGCGGCCTCGATCGCAAATCCTTCCCGCGCGAACAAAGCGGCAAACCCTTCCCGAGTGGTCAGTTCATCCTCGACCGCCGGATCGAACCGTGCCGCGACCGAGGGCTCGAACCCCGCTTCAACGAGCGCGCGCACACCCGCGATGGCCGGCGCCCACGCCCCCTTGCCGCGCAACGCCTCATGCCCCGACGCGGTGAAATGATCGAGCGATACCCGCACTTGCAACCGTGATCCGCACTCCTCACGCAAGGCGACCAGCGCGGCCAGATGCCGCTGCATCGGTCGCATCGCATTGGTCAGCACCAGCACGTCGTAACCACCTGCCAGCGCCGACCCGATGATCGCCATGATCGCCGGGTTCATGAACGGCTCGCCCCCGGTCAGCCCGATCGTGCGCAATGCGGGATGATCGCGTCGTGCCTCGTCGAGCAGGGTCTGGAACGGGGCCAATCCGAAATAGGCGAGGCGGTCATTGGTCGGGCTGCTCTCGATGTAGCATCCCGCGCAGGTGAGGTTGCACAAGGTCCCGGTATTGACCCACAGCGTCTCCAGCGCATCGGGCGCCACCACGGCATCGGTCGCCACGATCGCCGTATCCGGCACCGCCCCCGGCAGATCGACGCGATCGCTGCGCCGCGCCATCGCGGTCGCCGCGCGTTCGGGCAGCGGCAGGATGTCGAGGCTGGGCCAGATCCCGGTTTCGATCGCCGTGGCATAATCATGCGGCAGCCCGGCCACGCGCATCGCCTCGGCCGCAGCGCGGTGATCATAGGCGAGCGGATAGATCTCGATCCGCAACCCATCGCCCTGCGGCGTCAGCACCGAATACCAGCCGCGCGGCGTCCCATCATTCGCCGGCAGGCCGATCGCTCCGGCATTATGCCAGATCCGCCCGCCAATCCCGCGCGTGAACCCCAACCCGCAATGTCCCGCGATTACCCCATCCACCGGTGCCACAGCATCGAACTCCGCCGCGAACACCGCATCGGGATCGGAGGCGAAGATGAAGCGGTTGATCCGGCTCGGCGCGCCATGAACCACCGCGAAGCGCCGCCCTGCGATCAGCAGATCGACCCGTCGCGGCAGTTCCGCCATCCAGCGCCGCGCGTCATTATCGATCCGGGCGCGCGCGAACCCGAACCAGGCCGAAGCTGCGGTATCGCACGCCGATCCGGGCGCGAAGCCGCAGCCGCAATCCGGCGCATCAGCCGCGAGCTGCTCCTCGCAATTGCCCATCACCGTAACAACGCCCCGCGCCCGGATCAGCTCGACGCAGGCTTGGGGATCGGCCCCATAAGCGACCACATCGCCGGTGCAGATCATCCGCCCGGGCGGAATCCCGTGTTCCGCCGCAGCGGCGAACACCGCGCGCGTCGCCGGCAGATTGCTGTAGGGGCCGCCGAATACCAGCACCGGCCCATCCACCGCGTCCAGAACCGCGTCAGCCATTCTGCACGACGCCATCGATCAGCTCCAGCCCGAGCCCGCGTGCCTCGACCCCGCCGCCCCATCGCCAGATCAGGATCGCAATCGCCCCCAGCGTCCAGAACCCCGCCAGCATGATCAGGGCCGCCTGCATGCTGCGGGCTCCGACATAACCGACCAGAAACGGCGACATCGCCGCCCCGATCCGCCCGATCGCGACCGACGCGCCGATCCCGGTCGAGCGCAGCGGGGTCGGAAACAATTCGGAAAAGGTCGGATAGGCCGCAATCCAGCTGCCGGTCGCCAGCAGATTGACCAGCGCGAACCCCACCATGATCGCCCCCGCGCCCATCCCGGTGATCGCGGCGAACCCGACCAGTCCCGCCGCCGTGGCGAGGTAGAATCCCGCCACGGTCACGCTCCGGCCCAAGCGATCGAGCAGGAAGGCCGCCGCGAACCCGCCGATCAGCGCGCCCACGCTGCCGACCAGATAGAAGACCGGCAACCGGTCTGCCGGCAGATCGAGCGCCGGCAGCACCACGATCGGCAGAAACGCGAACAACCCGTAATACCCTGACGCTTCCGCGAAATCGAGCAGCGCGCCGAGCGCAAGGCGGCCCGGATAATCGCGCACCAGCGTCGCGAACTGACCGGCCTCGCGCCGGACCCGATGATGCAAAGGTGCGACCATTGCCGGGCGGATATCGGTCAGTCCGGCCTCGATCCCCGCGATCACCGCCCGCGCTTCATCGCCCCGCCCCGCCGCGATCAGCCAGCGCGGGCTTTCCGGCAGATACCGCCGGAACCACGCCGCCGAGAGCGCGATCATCCCGCCGAGGCCGAACACCACCCGCCAGCCGATATCCGGCGGCAAGGCCGACAGCACCAGCCACGCCAGCACCGCCGCAACGAAACTTCCCACCGGCCAGAAATTGAGCACGAGCGCCGAAGCCCGTCCGCGTGATTTGCGCGGCATCAACTCCGCGATCGCCGCATTGATGGCCGAATACTCCGCCCCCACCCCGATCCCCGCGATCAGCCGCAGCGCGATCAGGCTGGCGAAATCGGGCGCAAACGCGGTCGCCAGCGTTGCCACTCCGTAAAGCACCAGGCTCGCCAGAAACACCCGCCGCCGGCCAAACCGGTCGGACAGCAGCCCGAACCCGCTCGCCCCCAGCATCAACCCGGCAAACCACGCCGCGAGGATGAACGACATCGCATAGGTTCCGAGCCCGAAATGCTGGCGGAGCGCCCCCAGCACATTGCCGATCAGCGTGACCTCGAACGCATCGAGCGCCCAGCCCAGCCCGAACAGCAGGACCACCACGGTATGAAACCGGTTCCATCGCAAGTCGGACAGGGTTTCGAGCAGGTCCCGATCGGAGCGCGGATCGGATGGCGCAGCGTTCATGCGTGACGTCTCCTGAGCGCGAAACGATCCGACCTGCCGGATAGCAAAGCGGCTTCCCGACTGGTAGATGAAGGGATCGCGAATATATCATGTCACAATCGTTTTCAGGAAGGACCCGTCCATGAACCACGACAAAGCTGACCGCAAAGCTGGCCACCGCACGCGTACCCGCAATCTGTCCCGTTCCGCCCTGATGCTCGGCTCTGCCGTCGCCATCGCCGGGATGGTCGCCGCCGCGCCCGCCGAAGCCGCAACGAGTTCCAATCCCTGCGCGGGCATGGACATGGGCACGCCGGCGAAAACCCCGTGCAAACCGGCACATGGCAAAAGCCAGATGAGCGGCGCGATGAAAAAATCCCCGGTCCGCGCCTCGCAAACCGGTAAATCGGCGGGCAAGACCGCGCATCCCTGCGCCGCCAACTGAGGCATGGAGGCAGCGCGATCCCCAGCGCGGCAACTCGCGGCAGCGGCCCGGCTGGTCACCGCGCTGCGCCGCCTGGAGGATCGCGGCAGCAATCTCGCCGCCAATTTCATCAGGGGCCGGAGATTCATCGCCGAGGCCCACTATCCGGCTACGGACGTGTTCGATTCCGCTTCCGGCTGCCAGTATTATTTCCATGCGCATAATGCGCACTCCAGCAACCGGATCAATGCCGGAGCATCGGAGATCGGCCACATCCACGTCTTCGTCCGGCCCAACGGTGCCGGGATACCACCGATCCATCATCTGATCGCCATCGCACTCGACCCCTGCGGTCGCCCGTGCGGGCTGTTCACCACCAACCGCTGGGTCACCGGCGAGGATTTCCTTCCGGCCCCGGCGGCGATTTCTCTCGCCCGACGCCTCCGTCTGCGCGGCACCGCACCAGCCAGCCGGGTGATCGATGCGCTCCTGATCCTGTACGCGACGGAAATCGCCACCCTCCTCACCGCGCGCGATGCCATAATCGCCGCCGCCCAGGCCGAGCTTGGACCACATGTCGAGGCCTTTGAGCACCGCGATCTCGAAATCACCTCATCCCTGCCGATCGACCTGCCCGCTCGCCTCGCCGACCTGCGAAGCCTGATCCCCGAGACCGGCACCGATCCTGCAATGGTCGGAACCCGGACGGTTTGACCTCATCTTCGCGCACCCTCGTCCTGATCGGCGGTGGCCACAGCCATGTCGAGGTGCTGCGCCGGTTCGCGCGCCGTCCGATGGCGGGCGTGCGGATCGTGCTGATCGGGCGCGACCGCTACACCCCTTATTCCGGCATGCTGCCCGGCCTGGTCGCCGGGCATTACAGCTTCGATGAAACCCATATTGATCTCGCGCCGCTCTGCCGCGCCGCCCGGGCCGAATTCGTTCAGGACGAAGCGATCGGGCTCGATCCCGCCGCCCGCGCCGTGCTCTGCCGCAGCGGCGCGATGTACCGCTACGATATCGTCTCCCTCAATATCGGGTCGAGCCCCGCCGCCGGCCTCGACGCGCCCAGGGAACCCAACGAAACCGATCGCGCGCGCATCCACGCCGCGAGTCACGCCGACATCGCGGTCAAGCCGATCGGGCGATTTCTCGGCCAATGGGCCGATCTGTGCGCCCATGCCTGTACCTTGCCCGCGCAACTCCGCATCGCCGTCGTCGGAACCGGGGCCGGGGGGGTCGAAATGGTCCTCGCCATGCAATACCGTCTCACAAACCTGCTTGCCACCGGGGCGACCGCCATTCCCCCGCCCGCCTTCACCCTGTTCGGCCGCGCCCCGCACATCCTGCCACAGCACGCGGCCTCGGCGGGGCACCGCTTCACCACCGTGCTCGCCGCCCGCGGCATCACGGTCATCACCGGCGAGGACGTTACCGGGCTCGGCGATGGCCGTCTCCGCCGGGCGGACGGCAGCATCGCCGATTTCGATGCCGTGCTCTGGGTCACCAGCGCCAGCGCCGCGCCCTGGCTGCGCCGCACCAGCCTCGCTCTGACATCGGACGGTTTCATCGCCGTCACGCGCCATCTGCGTTCGATCTCCCACGCCTCGGTCTTCGCCGCCGGGGATATCGCGACGATGAGCGGCGATCAGCGACCCAAATCGGGGGTTTACGCCGTGCGCCAGGGCCCACCGCTCGCGGATAATCTGCGCCGCGCCCTGCAGGACCGGCCCCTGCGCCCTTACCGCCCGCAACGAAGCGCCCTCGCGCTGATCACCACCGGCGAGCGGAACGTGATCGCCACGCGGGGAAATTGGAGCTTTGAGGCCCGGCTTCTCTGGCATTGGAAAGACCGGATCGACCGGCGGTTCATGCGCCGCTACCGGATCGATTGACGCGTCAAGCCCGATTGACACGGCAAGGCCGGCCTCGCACCCGAGCCCGCGCCATGCGCCCTCACCCGCCGCGCCGCGCGGCCGGATCGATCGCATTGCCGATCTCCGCGGCGATCCGCCCGTTGCGCACCCCGATCCGCGCATTGAACAGATCGACATCGCCACAGCGCAGCGCAATCGCCGCCCCCTTCGGCGCATCGAGGGGCATCACATCGCCTTCCTTCAGTGCCATCAGCGCGCTCAGCTTCATGGTCTGCTGATCGAGCACCGCTTCGAGCTCGATGTCGGTGTGCCAGAGCTCGTCGGCCAGATGCGCCTCCCAGATCGAATCACGCCCGAATTTCTCGCCCATGAACTGCTGCAGCAGCAATTCGCGCACCGGTTCGATCGTCGCATAGGGCAGGATGATGCCGATCGAACCGTTGCGGTTCGCCGTGGTCAACCCGATCCGTGCGGTCAGCGCCGCCCCGGCATTCCGCCCCACCGAGGCGAAGCGCGGATCGGTCTCGGTGCGTTCCAACTCGAACGTCACGGCACAGATCGGCGCGAAACTTTCGGTGAGATCATGCAGAACCAGACGAATCATCCGCTCGGTCAGATTCCGCTCGATCGAGGTGAGCGGTCGCATGAAGCGTGGCCGGTTCGGCACGACGCTGCGCCCGCCCAGGAGGATTTCGGTCAGATTATAGATGGTGTCGTAATCGATCACCATCACGCCAAGGTTATCCCACTCGCGCGCCCGGAACACCGCCAGCAGGGAGGCCGCCCCGATCGCGGGGAAACTGTCGGCGAGGCGCTGCGACGCCAAATCCGCCAGCCGCACCTCGACATTGTCCTGAAACAGGTTGCGCAGGCTCGTCCCGAGTATCCGCGAGAGGCGTTCGAACACGATCTCGGCCATCGGCAGGCGTTCGTAGCGCACCGCCGTACCATGGATCAGCCGGCTGATCGGCGCCGGTTCATCCGCCGCGACCTTCCCCGCATCGGTGCCGAAAATCATGTCGATCTCGTCCTGCCCCAGCAGCGACTCCGCCTGTTCCGCTTCGGCATTCGACATGCGCACTCCTCCCGCCACCCGCCGGCCCGAACACCGAACCCGATAACGCGAAGTATCGCCGACAAACCTTAACCGCCGGTTAACCCGCCCGGCCCCAGCCGCCGATTTTATCCAACCCGCCCGGTCAAACGCGTTCGATCATCAACGCGATCCCCTGCCCGACCCCGATGCACATGGCCGCCACCGCGCGCCGTCCCCCGCTCGCCTCCAGCGCCCGCAACGCGGTGCCCGCCAACCTCGCCCCCGAGGCACCGAGCGGATGACCCAGCGCGATCGCCCCGCCATGCGGATTGATCCGCGCATCGTCATCGGCCAGGCCGAGCCGGCGCGTCACCGCGAGGGCCTGAGCGGCAAAGGCCTCGTTGAGTTCGATCACATCGATATCCGCCAGCCCCAACCCGGTCCGCGCCATCAGTTTCTCGATCGCCGGCGCCGGCCCAATTCCCATGAGGCGCGGTGCCACGCCCGACGTGGTCATCCCCACGATCCGCCCGCGCGGGCTCAACCCGAACCGCCGCGCCACTGGCTCGCTCGCCACCAGCAGCACCGCCGCCCCGTCATTGATGCCCGAGGCATTGCCCGCGGTCACGCTTCCCCCGTCACGAAACGGTGCCTTCAAGGCAGCAAGCCCCGCCAGAGTCGTCTCGGGGCGCGGGTGTTCGTCAGCCGATACCCGGTGCTCCGCCTTGCGCGTCCTGATCGTCACCGGTTCGATCTCGCCCGCGAAAAATCCGCCCTGCATCGCCGCCGCGCATTTACGCTGACTCGCCAGCGCGAACCCGTCCTGATCCGCCCGGCTCACCCCGAACAATTCCGCCACGTTTTCGGCGGTCTCCGGCATCGAGTCGGTCCCGAACCGCGCCGCGAACCCAGGATTGACGAAGCGCCAGCCGATCGTGGTGTCGAACATCGCGGCATCGCGGCTGAACGCCTCCCCCGCCTTGCCGATCACGAACGGCGCGCGGCTCATGCTCTCGACCCCGCCGGCCACGACCAGTTCGGCCTCCCCGGCGCGAATCGCCCGTGCGGCCGTGCCGAGCGCATCGAGCCCGGAGCCGCATAACCGGTTGATCGTCACCCCCGGCACCGTCTCCGGCAGCCCCGCCAGCAATCCCGCCATCCGCGCGACGTTGCGATTATCCTCACCCGCCTGATTGGCGCAGCCGAGCACCACCTCATCGATCGCCGCCGGATCGAGCGAAGGGCACCGCGCCACCAGCGCCGCGATGAGCCCCGCCGCCAGATCATCCGGGCGAACCCCGGACAGCGCCCCGCCATAACGCCCGAACGGCGAGCGGCGATACTCACAAATGAATGCTTCGGTCATCCCGCTGGAATAAACCCACCGGCCACCAGCGCAAGCGCCGGCCTGATCGCGCGCTCAGGCGGCCTGTGCCGCCGCTGCGGCCGAGGTCTCGGCCCGCACCGCGATCGCCGCCTTCGCCTGCAGGAACTGATCCGGCGGCAGATACTGGCCCAGCACCTCGTCCGGCGTGCCATCGGCGCGCACCTGACCCTGCTCCATCCAGATCACCCGGTTGCACCACTGCATGATGACATCGGCGGAATGGCTCGACAGCACCAGAATCTCGGCCCCGCGCACCATTGTTTCCAGCCGTTGGCGTGCCCGCCCCATGAAGGCGGCATCCCCGGCGAGAATCCATTCATCCATCAACAAAATCTGGGGCCGGATCGCGGTCGCCAGCGCAAACCCCAGCCGCACGAGCATGCCCGAGGAATAGATCCGCACCGGCAGGTCGATGAAATGCGACAATTCGGCAAAAGCGGCGACATCGTCCTGCAACCGCGCGATCTCCGGGGCCTTCAACCCGCTGAACAGGCCGCGCAGGCGGATATTCTCGCGCCCGGTCAGATCCGGGTTCATTCCCTGCCCGGCATCGAGCAAAGCGGACAACGCGCCATCGATCGTGATCCGCCCGCCGCTCGGTTCATAAATCCCGGCCAGGGTCCGCAACAGCGTGGTCTTGCCGGCCCCGTTCGAGCCGACCAGCCCGAGCCGATCGCCGGAGTTCAGCTCGAAATCGACGTTCCGCACCGCCTGAACCACGATGCGGTTGCGCGCATCCGCCCCAAGACGACCGCGCCCGGACGCCGCCGCGAACATGGTCTTCTTTAGGCTGCGACTTTCGCCATGATACAGCGGAAAATCGATCGAGAGCCCGTCGGCACGGATCATGGCCATCGGATCAGACCCAGAACGCGATACGGCCGCGCGAGCGGATGAAAAACAACGCCGAAATCGCGATCAGCCCCGCCGAATAGCCCAGGGCCGAATCCCACGTCGCCATCGACGGTATTTGATTGAGCAACGGCGCCCGCACGATCTCCAGCAACGAATAGAACGGGTTCCAGTTCAGCAGGATCACCCCGATGCCCCGATCCTTCAAAATCTGCGGGCTCCAGATGATCGGGCTGACGAAAAACGCGATCTGCATGATGCTCGCCACGATCGGCGGCACATCGCGAAACCGCGCACAGAACCCGCCGAGCAGCACCGACACCGCCATCCCATCGACCAGCCAGAGCAGGAACGCCGGGATCGACAGCAGCGCGATATGCCCCGGCCAGGTATCCTCCAGCGCGAACACCACCACGATCACGATTATCGAATGCGCCAGCACCATCACATTGCGCACCACGGACCGCGCCGCATGCATCGACAGCGGCATCCGCATCGCGTGGATCGTGGTGTTGACCGAGGTGTAGGAAACACAGGCGTCGGTCACGGTCGAGGTGATGAAATTGTTCCACAACACCAGCGAGAGCGAGAGAAACGGCAGATACGTGTGCAGATCGGTCTTGAACAGATGCGAATAGACGAAACCGAGGGCGGCGATCATCACCGCGGTCGACAGCGTGAGCCAGAACGGCCCGAGCAGCGAGCCGCGATAGCGCAGCTTGATGTCGAGGAAGGCCAGCGTCCAGATCAACCGGCGCAGGCTCCAGGTCTCGGCGAGATCGCGCCAGGCCTGCACGATCAGTCCGCCCCAACCGACCCCGGCGGTGATCACCAGATGCGCATCGCGCCGGTTGAGCAGCGTCCCCTCGTCCGACGCCGCCGGTATCGGCAACGGGTCCGGCACGGCAACGGCCGCCGATAGGGCGTTCGCTGCAGCCGGATCCGGGGTTACGGTGTCGGGAGTGGGCCGCGTTGCCGTCGTGCTCATCATGCCGCGATACAGGAACCGGCGGGGCGCTTCAACCAAAGCATGGTCCCGAACGCTAAACTTGCCGCGATTTTAGGTGCCGCTCAACCCGACGGCAGCGCCACCAGCCGCGTCGTCACACCGCTGATGATCGCCACGCGCTCACCGGGATGAAGCGAGGTCGGCTGCGGCTGCATCACCGAAATCACCCTCCCGTCGGTCTCGCGCACGATAAATTCGGTCGCCGGTGCCAAGGTCTCCCCGGCACTCGCCGGTGCCCCGAGCGCCCCGAGCACGCCGCCTTCCGCCCCGCCGATCTGGAGCATGACGGTGCGCGACGACACGATCGTCCCGGTCCGGGTCGCAACCGGCACCACCGCAACCGCTCCCGCGTGTTGCGCGGCACACCCGCCGAGCACCGCAACCGCAACCATCGCGGCGACCAGCACGCCGGCCGACGCGCGATGCGGCACATCTTGCAGGCGGAACGGATCGAGCATCGAAACCCCCATCAGGCCCCGGCGGGCCAACCGAACTCCTCATCCACATAGGCCCGATCGCACCACCCGCCAATCACATCCGGCGCAATCGCCGTTCCCGCGCCATCAAATTCGTGATCCCGGTACATTCGAGGTTGCCTTGAAATCACCATTAAGTTAGGGGTTTATGGCCTGACTTTAATTCGCCGTTCGAGGCTTGCGGCGGAACGTGCATGGCCCCTGTCAGCATCGGGCGCCAGTGCACGAAAACGATGCGAAACGACACGGCAGACGGCATCGCATGCCGCCGAACGGGAGACTTCAGAGTGACTCAAAGCGCGACACTGGCGATCAACACTACCCCCTCCGCCACGACCCTCTCGCGCACCCGAAACCTTGCCCTGAAATGTGGCGGCGTCGCCGCGCTCGCCCTGCTGTCCGCCTGCGCCTCCCACCAGTCCAGCCTGCCGCCCACCCAGCAGGCCGCGAATTACGCAGCGAAATCCCCCGGCAACTACAATCCGCCCGGCCCGCCGAGCGACCCGTGGGGCCCCTATATCGAACAGGCATCGGCCCGGTTCGACGTTCCCACCCGCTGGATCCGCCAGGTCATGCGCGTCGAATCCGGCGGTCACGAATACATGAACGGACATCTCACGGTCTCCTATGCCGGCGCCATGGGCCTGATGCAGCTCGAACCGGAAACCTACCGCGAAATGGCCGCCCGCTACGGCCTGGGGTCGGACCCCTACAACCCGTACAACAACATCATGGCCGGCACCGCCTACATCCATGAAATGTACCAGATCTACGGCTCGCCCGGCTTCCTCGCCGCCTACAATGCCGGACCCGGGCGGCTCGATTCCTATCTCGACTACAAGGAACCCTTGCCGAACCAGACCCGCCAGTATGTCGCGATGATCGCGCCGAACATCGAAGGCGTCTATCCGGCCAGCCAGCCCGCCGCCGTCGATCTCGCGATGAACGCCATGCCAGCCCATATCCGCCCGGGTCTGCGCCCCGGCTATCAGGATGGCTCGACCGAATCGCTCAACGCGATCCAGCTCGCGGCCAATGGCCCGCTCCCCAACCCGGTGATCGGCCGCCCCGCCGCGCCGCGGGTCGAAACCGCCATGATCAGTCCCAAAATGGAAATGGCCGCCGCACCGGTCGCCCCGCGCCCCGCCGCGCCCCCCATGCCCTCACCCGCGCCGCAGCGCGCCCCGGTCCAGATGGCCACGATCTCGCCGCCGCCGGTGGTCGAACGCGCGCGCTACACCCCGCCCGCCGCCCGCGTCATGCCGCCGGTCCACCACGATACCGGGTTCTCCCTGATCCCGACCGCCGAAGCCGCCACACCCCCGCCGATCGAGCAGCCCGCCCGCCACGCCGCTCCGGCCTCATCCGGCAATCTCGGCACCGGCACCCGCTGGGGCATCCAGGTCGGCGCGTATGACACGCCGGCCCACGCCAAGGCCGCTCTCGGCATCGCCGAGCTTTCGGCGGTCTCCTCGCTGATCAAGGGTCAGGCGGTCGTCCAGTCGATCACCACCGCGCACGGCCTGTTCTACCGCGCCCGCTTCGTCGACCTGCCGCACCAGCAGGCGATCGCGGCCTGCCAGCGCCTCAACCACGGCCCGACCGGCTGCGAAGTGCTCTCTCCCGCCGCTCAGTGACCGCAGCGGGCAACGCTCGCGGCACCCTGACAAAAAACGGGGAAGCCGCTCAGCGCGAGCGCCGGGCGATCGCAGCGTCCAGGGTATTCTCCAGCAGGCAGGCGATCGTCATCGGCCCGACCCCGCCCGGCACCGGCGTAATCGTCCCGGCCACCTCGCGCGCGGCCTGATAATCCACATCCCCCACCAGCGTTCCCGCTTCGGTCCGGTTGATGCCGACATCGATGACCGTTGCCCCCGGCCCGATCCACTCCGCCTTCACCATTTCGGCGCGCCCGACCGCCGCAATCAAAATCTCCGCGCGCCGGCATTCCGCTGCGATATCGCGGGTGCGCGAATGGGCGATCGTCACCGTCGCATCGGCGGAAAGCAGCAGCGCCGCCATCGGCCGGCCCACGATGTTCGATCGCCCCAGCACCACCGCCCGCCGCCCGGCGACCGGCGTGCCCGCAACCTCCAGCAGCCGCATCACCCCGCGCGGGGTACACGGCACCAGCCGGGGCGCGCCCAGCGCCAGCGCCGCGACATTCTCGGGATGAAACCCGTCGACATCCTTGGCCGGATCGATCGCCCGAATGATCGCCGCCGTCGCGATATGGCGCGGCAGCGGCAACTGCACCAGAATCCCGTCGGTCTGCGGATCGTCGTTGAGCCCGGCGATCACCGCGAGCAATTCGGCCTCGCTGGTCGCCGCCGGCAGGCGGATCGTCCGCGACTCGAACCCCGCCCCGAGCGCCGCGCGATCCTTGTTACGGACATAGACCGCACTCGCCGGGTCATCGCCGACCAGAACGACCACCAGCCCCGGCCGGTAGCCGAGTGTCGCGACCCGGCCCGCCACGGCCGCGCGCAGCTCCGCCGCAACCGCCTTGCCGTCGATGATCCGCGCGGTCACTGGTAGCCCATCACCACGAGATGCCCGTAAAGCCCGGCCAGGAAAATCTGCAACGCGCGCAGCAACAGGAAGGCGATGATGAACGAAATATCGATCCCGCCAATCGACGGAATGAACCGCCGGAACGGGGCAAGAAACGGTTCGGTCGCCCGGATCAGGAAATCCTCGATCCGGTAGACGATCCGATTGCGGGTATCGAGCACGCCGAACGCGAGCAACCAGCTGAAAATCGCCGCGGCGATCATGATATAGATATAGATCTGGATGATCTCGTTGAGAAACCAGAACACGGCTGCGAGCATTGATGCCTCCATTGGTCGTTGCCGGGTTAGCGAAGCCCGCGCGATCGCGCAATGCGCCCCTCCGACCGCCGCCGCTTGACTTATCGCCCCGGGTGCGCGATGCGCGGGGCCGGGATGGGGCTGTAGCTCAGTTGGGAGAGCGCCTCGTTCGCAATGAGGAGGTCAGGGGTTCGATTCCCCTCAGCTCCACCATCCCGCTCCCGCAAAAGGTTTCCGATGGACGAGATTGATCGCGACCCCACCCGCGACGCCGCCTTCGCGCTGCTCAGCGCCGTGCTCGACAAGCACCGCCCGCTCGATCAGGCGATCGACCAACTCGGCAAACGCGATGTCCCCGCGCGTGACCGCGCCGCCGGCCACCGCATCGCCGCCAGCGTGCTGCGCCATCTCGGCACGCTCGATGCCGCCCTTGAAACCCATCTGACCAAGGCCCCCCCGGCGAAAATCCGCCATGTCCTGCGAATCGGCGCCGCCCAGGCGCTGTTTCTCGGCGCCCCGCCCCATGCGGCGGTCAGCACCTCGGTCGCTCTCGCCCACGCGGTCGGCATGGGCAAATTCGCCGGTCTGGTCAACGCGGTCCTCCGCCGCGTCACCGCTGCCGGCCCCGCCACGCTCGACGCCTTCGACCAGCCCCGGCTCGATACCCCGTCCTGGCTCTGGGCCTCCTGGGGCAAGGATGCCCGTGCGATCGCCGTGGCCCATCGCGCCGAAGCCCCGCTCGACCTGTCGATCCTGCCGGGCAGCGAGCCTCCCGAAGGCGGCATCATCCTGCCGAACGCCACCATCCGCCTGCCCACCGGCACCGACGTGACGACCCTGCCGGGCTTCACCGGTGCCACGCTCTGGGTGCAGGACGCCGCCGCCGCAATGCCCGCCCGCCTGTTCGGCGATGTGAAGGGCCGCCGCGTGCTCGACCTCTGCGCCGCCCCGGGCGGCAAGACCATGCAGCTCGCCGCCGCCGGTGCCCGCGTCACCGCGCTCGACCGCGACGGACGGCGGCTCGACCGGCTGCGCCAGAACTGCGCGCGGATGGGCATGGATGTCGACGTCGTCACCGCCGATGCCCTCGCCTGGCGTCCCGACCAGCCCTTCGACGCCATCCTGCTCGACGCCCCCTGCTCGGCCACCGGCACGATCCGCCGCCACCCTGAAATCCCGCATCTCCGCCGCCCCGCCGATATCGACGATTGCGCCGCGATACAGGACCGCCTGCTCGATGCCGCCTCCGCCATGCTCGCCCCCGGCGGCACGCTGGTCTACGCGGTCTGCTCCCTGCAGGACGAGGAAGGGCATGGCCGCGTCGCCGCCGCCTGCGCCCGTCTCGGCCTGATCCGCGCGCCGCTCGCCGCCGAGGACGTTCCCGGCCTCGCCACCGCCATCACCCCGCAGGGCGACCTGCGCACCCATCCCGGCCTCTGGCCCGAATGGGGCGGCATGGACGGGTTCTACGCCGCCCGCTTGACGCGTCCCGCCTGAGACCCCTCCGCCGGAGCCTCAACATGATGTGAGTGCAACCGGCACCCGCCAACGCCATATCCGCTCCTCACCCCCGAGGAGCACGCCGATGGCCCTGTACAGCCGCACCCCGCGCCACGCCCGCCATCATGGCACGCGCCCCTACCCCGATGCCCCCGATCTCGGGATCGCGTTGCCCACCACGCATTTCCCCGACCGGATCGCCCCGCCCCGCGCCACCTATCAGGCGATCCGCGACGAATTGATGCTCGACGGCAATTCCAAACAGAACCTCGCCACCTTCTGCACCACCTTCACCGAGCCCGAAGTGTCCGCGTTGATGGCCGACTGCATCGACAAGAACATGATCGACAAGGACGAATATCCCCAGACCGCCGAAATCGAGGCACGCTGCGTCCGCCTCCTCGCCGATCTCTGGAACGCGCCGGACGAGGCCACCGCGATCGGGTGTTCCACCACCGGCTCCTCGGAAGCCGCGATGCTCGGCGGCCTCGCCCTGAAATGGCGCTGGCGCACCCGCCGCGCCGCAGCCGGCCAACCCAGCGACCGCCCGAACATCGTCACCGGCCCGGTTCAGGTCTGCTGGCACAAATTCGCCCGCTATTTCGATGTCGAGCTGCGCGAGGTGCCGCTCGCAGGCGACCGCCTGCTCCTCACCCCCGAAACCGCGCTCGCCCGGTGCGACGAAAACACGATCGGCGTGGTCCCCACCCTCGGCGTCACCTTCACCTGCCAGTATGAACCGGTCGCCGCCATCGCCGCCGCCCTCGACGATCTGCAATCCCGTACCGGCCTTGATATCCCGATCCATGTCGATGCCGCGAGCGGCGGCTTCATCGCCCCCTTCACGACGCCCGACCTGCACTGGGATTTCCGCCTCGAACGGGTGAAATCGATCAACGCCTCCGGCCACAAATTCGGCCTGTCCCCGCTCGGCGTCGGCTGGGCGCTATGGCGCACGCGCGCGGACCTGCCCGACGAACTCGCCTTCCACGTCAACTACCTCGGCGGCGACATGCCGACCTTCGCGCTCAATTTCTCCCGCCCCGGCGGCGAGATCATCTGCCAGTATTACAATTTCACCCGTCTGGGGCGCGAGGGGTATCGCGCCATCCTCACCCGGAGTGCCGAGATCGCGACCACCATCGCCCACGCGCTCGATGGCATGGGCCTGTTCCGCCTCATCCACGACGGCAGCACCGCCCTGCCCGCGATATGCTGGACCTTCGCCGATCGGGCCGAACCCGGATTCACCCTCTACGACCTGGCGGACCGGCTGCGCATGCGGGGCTGGCAGGTGCCCGCCTACGCGATGCCCGCCGACCGCACCGATCTCGTCGTGCAACGCATCCTCATCCGCCACGGCTTCACTGAAGATCTCGGGTCCCGATTGATCGCCGACATCGAGGACGCCGTTCATCATTTTCAGACAAATCCCCCCGCCACGCAGCAAAATCCGCCCGACTCTCAAGGTTTCGATCATTCAGGCAGATAATTGGACGTTCCAGCGCCATGCAGACGTTTCAAAGTTACGATTCAGGACAGAATACCGCACCTAACACGATAACAAACGCTGGTCATCGACGCATAGAATCGGTATGAACATGTCATGTCAGGAAAGAAACAAGTCACCACGGATTCGGTTGGTCAGCGGATCAGGGCACTGCGCCTTGCGAACAACCTGACCCAGGACGAATTCGCCGCGCAACTCGGCGTCTCCCGCTCGGCAATTGCCCAATGGGAGACCGACCGCGCCGGACAAATTCGCGAAAACCTTGAAAGAATCTCAAAAGTTCTCGGAACGTCGCTCGCCTACCTCGTTTCGGGCGAAACCGGTTCGTTGCAAGGCGACGAGCTGGCACTGATGCGGCTCTACCGCGCCTGCGCCCCGGAAGACCGCCAGATCCTCCTCCGCACCGCCAAACGCCTCGCCCGCAGCTAGCCGATCTCAAGTATTGTAACAGTCACCATCAGAACGTTACAACTTCCGAAAGATTATCGCCACATGATCGAATGATTTCCAAAAAGTCATGTCGGCACCACGTGAATTTCATAGGCACACTTAACGCCCGTTAGTTTCGGGCGAAATATATCTTTATTTACAACACATTCCAGATAACAAACACACCGTTAGATTGTGGTCACCCATACTTCTGCAATTAGGGGCTGTTATCCCGCCAGTTTATCGAGTTCCCGCAACACCGCATCGCCCATCGTCCGCGTCCCGATCCGCGCCGTCCCCGGCTGCAATATATCCGCCGTGCGCATCCCGCTCGCCAGAACCCCCGCGACCGCCTGCTCGATCAACGCGCCATCCTCCTGCATGTCGAACGAATACCGCAGCAACATCGCGAGACTCAGAATCTGCGCGAGCGGGTTGGCCAGCCCCTTGCCCGCAATATCCGGCGCCGAGCCATGAATCGGCTCATACAGCGCATGCCGCCGCCCGCTCGCATCCGGCGCCCCCAACGTCGCCGATGGCAGCATGCCGAGCGACCCGGTCAGCATCGAAGCCAGGTCGGACAATAAGTCCCCGAACAGATTGCTGGTCACGATCACATCGAACTGGCGCGGATTCTTCGCCAGCTGCATCGCGCAATTATCGGCATACATGTGCGACAGCTGCACATCGGGATATTCCGCCGCCCCGAGCGCGGTCACGGTCTGCCGCCACAGCAGCCCGCTCTCCATCACATTCGCCTTCTCCACACTGGTCACCCGCCCGGCGCGCTTGCGCGCCAGCTCGAACGCCACCCGCGCCACCCGCTCGATCTCGGCCGTGGTATAAACCTCGGTATTGATCCCCCGCTTCGTGCCATCCGCCAGCGTCTCGATCCCGCGCGGCTCGCCGAAGTAAATCCCCCCGGTCGCCTCCCGCACGATCATCAGATCGAGCCCCCGCACGATCTCCGCCTTCAACGGGCTCGCATCGACCAGCGCATCGAACACCGGTGCCGGACGCAGATTGGCAAACAATCCCAACCGCTTGCGCAACTCCAGAATCGCGATCTCAGGCCGGTTGTCGAACCCCTGGCTGTCCCATTGCGGTCCCCCGACCGACCCGAACAACACCGCATCCGCCTCCAGCGCCCGCTCGATCACCGCCTCGGTGATCGGCGTGCCACGCGCCTCGATCGAGGCACCGCCCACCAGATCCTCGGCAATGTCGAACCGCGCCCGCCCGGTCCGGCCCAGCCAGTCGATCACCCGATGCGCCTCGACCATCACCTCGGGGCCGATGCCGTCACCGGGCAGGAGAAGCAGTTTTCTGTTCGCGATCATGGCGGTTCCTCGGAGGTAGGAAGCAAGCAGTTCTTTCCCGACGGAAAGAACCGGAGAAGTTTTGAAATCAGACCTGTTCGATCGCGGGCAGCCAGGGCTCACCTTCGGTACGCGCCTCGTACGCGTCGATCGATCCGGCCTTCTCCAGCGTCAGCCCGATATCGTCCAGCCCTTCGAGCAGACAACGCTTGCGAAACCCGTCAATCTCGAAACCGAACGTCTCCCCATCCGGCCGCGACACGCTCTGCGCCTCCAGATCGACGATGATCCGCGAATTCGCGCCCGCCTCGGCATCCGCCATCAACGCATCGCACGCCGCCTGCGGCAGCACGATCGGCAAAATTCCGTTCTTGAAGCAGTTGTTGAAAAAAATATCGGCGAAACTCGGCGCGATCACGCATTTGATCCCGAAATCGAGCAACGCCCACGGCGCATGCTCGCGCGACGACCCGCAGCCGAAATTCTCGCCCGCAATCAAAATCCGCGCCTGCCGGTAAGGCTCCCGGTTCAACACGAAATCCGGATTCTCCGAGCCATCCTCCCGATACCGCAACCCGGCAAACGCATGAACACCCAACCCACTGCGCTTGATCGTCTTCAAAAACCGCGCCGGAATGATCTTGTCGGTATCGACATTCGCCATCTTCAACGGCGCCGCGATCGCCTGCAACCGGTCGAATTTCTCCATCACGCCATCTCCCGCGCATCGACCAGCGCGCCCGCAACCGCCGCCGCCGCCGCCATCGCGGGCGAGACCAGATGCGTCCGCCCCCCCGGCCCCTGACGCCCCTCGAAATTGCGGTTGCTGGTGCTCGCACACCGATCGCCCGGCTTCAACTTGTCCGGATTCATACCGAGACACATCGAACACCCGGCCTCCCGCCACTCGAACCCGGCGGCGCGGAACACATCCGCCAACCCCTCCATCTCTGCCTGCAACTTCACCAGCCCGGACCCCGGCACCACCATCGCCCGGACATGCGCGGCCACCCGCCGACCGCGCACCATATCCGCCGCCGCCCGCAAATCCTCGATCCGCCCATTCGTGCACGACCCGATGAACACGGTGTCGATCCGCGTCCCCGCCAAAGCCTGCCCCGGCCGCAAATCCATATACTCAAGCATCCGCATCAGCTGCGCCCGCCTGCCCTCATCCGCCTCATCCGCAGGATCGGGCACATGCCCGGTAATCGGCACCACCGCCTCCGGGCTGGTCCCCCAGGTCACCTGCGGCACCAACGCCGCCGCGTCCAGCACCACCATCTTATCGTAATGCGCGCCCTCATCCGATATCAGGCCGCGCCAATGCGCAACCGCCCGCTCGAACGCCTCGCCCTTCGGCGCGAACGGCCGCCCGCGCACATACTCGAACGTCACATCATCCGGCGCGATCAACCCGGCCCGCGCCCCGGCCTCGATCGACATGTTGCACACGGTCATCCGCCCCGCCATGTCGAGCGCCCGGATCGCCTCACCCGCATACTCGATCACATGACCCGTGCCGCCCGCCGTGCCGATCCGCCCGATCACCGCGAGAATGATGTCCTTCGCCGAACACCCAGCCGGCAAAACCCCATCGACCCGCACCAGCATGTTCTTCGCCGGCTTCTGCAACAAGGTCTGCGTCGCCAGCACATGCTCGACCTCGGATGTCCCGATCCCGAACGCCAGCGCCCCCATCGCCCCATGCGTCGACGTATGGGAATCCCCGCAAACAATCGTCATCCCCGGCAGCGAAATCCCCTGCTCCGGCCCGATGATATGAACAATCCCCTGCCGCGCGTCAGTCACCGGAATATACGGCACCCCGAACTCGACGACATTCCGCTCCAACGTCGCCACCTGCAACGCCGATTCCGGCTCATCGATCCCCGCCGCGCGATTCTCGGTCGGCACATTATGATCGGCCACCGCAATCGTCGCATCAACCCGCCGCACCAAACGCCCCGCCAGCCGCAACCCCTCAAACGCCTGCGGCGACGTCACCTCATGCACAAGATGCCGATCAATATACAAAACCGCAGTCCCATCCGGCATCACATCAACCACATGCGCCTGCCAGATCTTGTCAAACAACGTCGAAGCCATGCGAGAGTCCTCCGGTGGTTTGAGGGGAGTAGCAAGGCCAGGGGGCTCTGCCCCCTGGACCCCCGCCAGGAACTCAGTTCCTGGACCTCATTAGTTTCAGATGAGAGGGGGCTTGCGACGCCCTTTGAAAGGCAACGGAATTGATGCCCCCTCTCATCTGAAACTACCGGGGTCTGGGGCCTAAGGCCCCAGCGGGGTCAAGGGGCAGCGCCCCTTGCCTTTCTAGCCGCCTCAAGCCGCCGGCGTCTCACGTGCGGCTTCGGCGATGCGTGCCGATTTACCGCGGCGGCCGCGGAGGTAATAGAGTTTCGCGCGGCGGACATCGCCCCGGCGGGTCACCGCGATTTCGGTGACGTTGGGCGAGTAGAGCGGGAACACGCGTTCGACGCCTTCGCCGTACGAGATTTTCCGCACGGTGAAGTTGGAGTTGATCCCGCGGTTGGACCGCGCGATGCACACGCCCTCGAATGCCTGGATACGGGTGCGTTCGCCTTCCTTGACCCGCACGGAGACGCGCAGGTTATCGCCCGGCTGGAAGGTCGGGATAGCTCGGGTTTCGCTCAGTTTGGCGATCTGTTCGGCGTCGATCGTCTGAATGACGTTCATGGGGTTTGTCCTTTCGAGAGAGCGTTATGGCCGAGCCGGCTGGCTGGCAATATGGTGAGCCCACAGATCGGGTCTGCGGGTTCGTGTAATGGTTTCCGCCTGGCTGCGCCGCCATGCGGTAATGGCCTGATGATGGCCCGAAAGCAGGGTTTCCGGCACCGCGTGCCCGTTCCAGTCCGCCGGGCGGGTGTAGTGCGGATATTCCAGCAGGGGCGCTGAAAAACTCTCCTCGTCGGCGCTTTCCGCCGCCCCCATCACGCCCGGCAGCAGGCGGATGGTGGCATCGAGCAGAGCGAGCGCCGCGATTTCCCCACCCGAGAGCACGTAATCGCCGATGCTGATTTCCTCGGCGTTGCGGGCATCGAGCACGCGCTGATCGAAGCCTTCGTAGCGCCCGCACAGCAGGATCACGCCGCCTCCGGTGGACAGGGTTTTCACCCGGCTCTGGGTGAGCGGCGTGCCGCGCGGCGTGAGTGCGATCAAGGGCCGATCATCGGCAACCGACCCGATCGCCGCATCCAGCACATCCGGTCGCATCACCATTCCCGCACCGCCGCCGAACGGGGTATCGTCCACGGCCCGGTGCCGTCCCTGGCCGAAATCGCGGATATTGACGCAATCGAGCGACCAGATCGCCTGTTCCCGCGCCCGTCCCGCCAGCGAACAGCCGAGCGGCCCGGGAAACATTTCCGGAAACAGCGTGAGGATGGTGGCGCGAAACATCACCCCCGCACCTCGATCTCGACCGGCGGCACCACGATGGCCCGCTTCGCCGCCAGATCGATCTCCGGCACCACCGCACGGGTGAACGGCAGGAGCGAGCCGTCATCGAGTTCGATGCTGGCTCCCGCGCCGTAATCATGCACGGCGGTGATGGTGCCGTGGCTGGTGCCATCCGCCCCGATCGCCGCGAGCCCGATCAGATCGGCGAGATAGAACTCCTCGTCATCCGCCGGAGGCAACGCTGCCCGTTCGACGAAGAGTTGAACGTTCACGAGCCGTGCCGCCGCATCCCGATCCGCCACGGTGACTTTACCGCCCGGCTCATGCAGCGTGACCCGCGCGACTCCCTCGGTCACCCAGGCGAGTTCGATCCGGCGTCCGCGCTGATCGCGCAGCGCAAATGCGGCCAGCGACGCAGGGTTGTCGGTATAGGCGTGCACATGCACCGCCCCCCGCACCCCATGCGGCTTGCCGATCACGCCCATCAGGATCAGCGCCTGATCCATCGATTACGCCGCAGCAGCCTTGGCGCGCTCGGCGGCCCGCTCCTGCGCCTTCTTCTTCGGCGCCGCCTGGATCGGCTGCTCACGATACACCGGCATCGGCGCCAATCCGGCCTTGCCGAGGAATTTCGCCACCCGGTCGGTCGCCTGCGCGCCCTGGCTCAGCCAATGCGTCACCCGCTCATCGACCAGCCGCACCCGATCCTCATGCTCTGCCGGCAGCATCGGGTTGTAGCTCCCCAGCCGCTCGATGAACTTGCCGTCCCGCGGGCTGCGCGCATCCGCGACCACGATATGATAGAAAGGCCGCTTTTTCGCACCCGCGCGGGCTAGTCTGATCTTCAACGACATTGTCTATAACTCTCCAAAGTAAACAAAAACCGAATCCCCGAAAAAAGGGCAAACCTGAAACGGCCGTCTCCAGCCGCAGACCAACGTTAAAACGGCCGTCTCCCGCCGCCTTGCGGCATCAACGCCGCCAACCCCCCGCGCGCCAGCCCCTTCTGGCCCAGCTTCGACGCGCGTTTCATCATGTCCTTCATCATATCGAACTGCTTGAGCAGCCGATTGACCTCCTGCACCGAAGTGCCGGACCCCGCGGCGACCCGCTTCTTCCGGCTCGCCTTCATGAGGTCCGGATTGGCCCGCTCCGCCTTGGTCATCGAGGAAATAATCGCCCCCTGCCGCTTGAGGATCGAGGTATCCAGATCGGCATCGGCCAGTTGCTGCTTGATCTTCCCGACCCCCGGCAACATCCCCATGATGCCGGAAAGCGAGCCCATCTTGGTGATCTGCTTGAGCTGTTCGCCGTAATCCTCAAGGTCGAACTTGCCCTTCGCCATCTTCTTGGCGAGTTTCTCGGCATTCGCCTGATCGACGTTTTCCGATGCTTTCTCGACCAGCGACACAATATCGCCCATGCCGAGAATCCGCCCGGCGATCCGCTCGGGATGAAACGGCTCCAGCGCATCGAGCTTCTCGCCCATGCCCATCAGCTTGATCGGCGCGCCGGTAATCGCCCGCATCGACAGCGCAGCACCGCCGCGCGCATCGCCATCCAGCCGCGTCATCACGATGCCGGTAATGCTCACCGCCTCGTTGAACGCGGTCGCGGTCACCACCGCATCCTGCCCGGTCATCGCATCGACCACCAGCAGCGTCTCGGCCGGATCGGTGGCGGCACGGATCGCCTTGACCTCGTCCATCAGCGCCTGATCGATCGAAAGCCGCCCGGCGGTGTCGAGAATGACCACGTCGAACACTTCGCGCCGCCCGGTCTCCATCGCCCGCTTCGCGATCTGCACCGGCGTCTCGCCCGGCACGATCGGCAACGACGCCACCCCCGCCCGTTCGGCCAGCTGCGCCAGCTGCAACTGCGCCGCAGGCCGCTGGGTATCCAAACTCGCCAGCAGCACTTTCCGGCGCTGCCTGTCCTTCAGATAAAGCGCGATCTTGCCCGACGTCGTGGTCTTGCCCGACCCCTGCAACCCGACCATCAAAAACGGAATCGGCGCCGCCGCATTGAGGTTGAGCGGCACCACGCCCTCGCCGCCCAGCGCCTCGACCAGCGCGTCGTTGACAATCTTGACCACCTGCTGCCCGGGCGAAACCGCCCGCAACACCTCAGCCCCGACCGCCTGCAACCGCACCTTGGCGATGAAATCGCGCACCACCGGCAAAGCAACGTCGGCTTCGAGCAGTGCAAGACGAATATCCCGCATCGCCTCGATCACATCGGTCTCGGACAAGGCTCCGCGCCGGCGTAACCGGTCGAACACATCGCCAAGCTTGCCCGAAAGGGCGTCGAACATCGCTCACTCCTGCCTGTACAAGGCACAACGGAAAAGGCGCCGCGGTGCGAAACTCGCAGCGCGACGGATCAGAGCGGCGAGGTATGCCGTAATCCGTCCCATTCCACAAGAGGCATGATCACGAACATATCACTCCCGAATCCATTTGGCGTTCGACAAAAAATTTGCAATATATGAGATAGCATGGGTATTTTTGAGCATGGCCTCGATGTGAGCGAAGCGCGGCGCCTACAGGCGGTGTCCCGGTTCGAAGGCGGCTGCCCCGATGCCGAAGCCACATGCGCGCGCTTCACCCGCCTCGCCGGCACGATGTTCGACGTTCCGATGGCGGTGATTTCCCTGGTCGGCGAACAGACCGTCCAATTCCGCTCCCCCTTCGGCTTTCAGCCCCCACCCCTGCCCCGGGGCGGCTATTTCTGCGATGCCGTGATCGACAGCGATACGGTTCTGGTCGTCGAGGACGTCGCCTGCGACTGCGGCATGCTCGCCAGCGAACCTGCGGCTCATCTCGGGATCCGCTTTTACGCCGGCGCCCCCCTGATCGATCCGAACGGGCACCGCCTCGGCGCATTCGCAATCGCCGATATCAAGGCCCGTCACGATTTCACCCCCGCGAAACAGGCGATGCTGGCCGAACTCGCCCGCGCCGTGGTCGGCGAGATGGAATTGCTCAGCCGCCTCGCCGAAAAGCGCAGCCTGGCCGAACAATTGTCATTCCGCCAGCAACTTGCTGACATCGCCGCCGCCGCGCCCAATCTCGGCGCCGCGCTCGACGACATGCTGCGCCATGCCGGCCAGATGCTCGGCCTGACCTATCTGAGCGTCTCGGAAGGCGATATCGCCGCCGGCGCGTTCCGCGTCATCGCCAGCTACGCCCGTCACCCCGAGGTGGAAGCCCGCCTGCTCGAGGAGCGGCGCTCATCGTGGCGTCCCCTGTCAGAACTCAGCTGCGCCGAGGTCTTCACCAGCCAGGTCAGCGTCGATTCCGGCCCGGTTTCGCAGGTCGCCCATATCGAGACCTATCCCGGCTTCGCCCTGGCCGCCGCCTGCGGCACCCGCCGCCAGATATCGGTGCCGATCACCGTCGATGCGCGCCGCTTCGAGCTGTCGGTGGGTTATCCGGATGACGAGATCTCACCCGATCACGCTGCCCGCCGCACCGACCTCGCCAGCGGCCTGACCACCGTGCTGCGCGGCCGCCTGCGCGAGGAGGCGCTGGCCCGATCCCGCGCCCTGCTCGAACGCGCCAACCGTACGCTTCAGACCTTGTTCGCCGCCAACGAGTCGGTCGCGCGTGCCACCGATGAAGTCGCTCTCAGCCACGCAATCTGCCAGCATGCCGTCGAAATCGGCCGCTATACCGCCGCCTGGGTCGGCTTCGCCGAAGCCGACGACGCCGCAACCCTGCGCCCGGTCGCTTTGGCCGGAACAGGGATCAGCCGCATCCGGGAGATCTTCATCTCCTGGGGCGACAATCGGTTCGGTCGCGGCCCCTCCGGCACCGCCGTCCGGGAAAACCGTCCGGTCATCGTCAACGACGTGCTGAACGACCGGCGAACCGAACCCTGGAGCCGCCAGACCGAATTCCAGAGCTACACCTCCGCGATCGCCCTGCCCTTGTGCGGCGAAACCGGCCAGACCTTCGGTTGCCTCACCCTTCTCGCGAATGATCGCGCCGATCATGTCGCCACCAGCGATCCGGGGTTCGACACCGAGGAAGTCCGCGTCCTCACCCAGTTGGCCCGCGACCTCGCCCTCGGCATCGGCACCCTGCGCACGCGGATCGCGCGCGATCACGCCGTCGCCGATCAGCGCCGCGCCGAACGCCGGCTCACCCAACTGCTCGATGCCAGCCCCACCGTGGTCTACGCCCTCGAACAAAGCGCCGGGACTCTCGCGCCCTTCGGCTGGACCATCGTCGAGGTCAGCCCCAACATCCAGCGCCTCTATGGTCACGCGCCGGACGACGTCGTCAAACCCGGCTGGTGGCTGCGGCACGTGCATCCGGACGATTGCGAAACCGTCATCGCCGCCGAACGCCGCCTGCATGAAACCGGACGGCTGGTCCTGCACTACCGCTTCGCCAACAGGGACGGCATCTACCGCTGGATTCGCGACGAGCAAATGCTGGTTCGCGGCGCCCCCGGCGGCATCGACCGCGTGGTCGGCGCCGCCGTCGACGTGACGGACCAGCACGAGGCCAACGAGGAAATCCACCGCCTCGCCTATTTCGACCCGCTGACCGGCCTGTCCAACCGCGCCTCGCTGCATCAGAGCCTCAAGGCGGCGCTGGCCCCGCTCGCCGAGCCGCCCGCCCGGATCGGCGCGCTGATGTTCATCGATCTCAAAGGCTTCGAGGCGATCAACGACCGCCACGGCCACGCGATCGGCGATCTCGTGCTCGGCGAGGTCGCAACCCGCCTCGCCATCGGGGTGCGCCGCAAGGATCTGGTCGCCCGGCTCGGCGGCGATAAATTCGGCATTCTCCTCCCCGGTCTCGCCGAGGAATCGCCCCAGGCCGCCGCCATCGCCCGCCGGATCGCCGGAGACCTCCTGCGCGCCCTGACCGCGCCGATCCACGTCGCCGCCCATGAATGCCACGTCACGGCGGATGTCGGGATCACCCTCCTCAACCCCCTCTCGTCCACCGTCGAGGGCCTGTTCCACGAGGCCGATATCGCGGTGCATCAGGCCCAGCTCGCCGCGCACACCGCCATCATGTTTTTCGAACCGGCCATGCAGGACCGGGTCGCCCATCGCCACGCCATCGAGATCGCGCTGCGTCACGCGATCGATCACGACCGGTTCGAACTCTGGCTGCAATCCCAGGTCGACCGCGACGGGGCCATCACCGGTGCCGAAGCCCTCATCCGCCTCCGCCAGCCGGACGGCACGATCATGCCGCCCGATGCCTTCATCCCGGTGGCCGAAGCGACCGGAATGATCTTCGCGCTTGGCCGCTGGGTCTTCGCCGCCGTCGGTCGCATCCTCGCCGAACAGCGCGCGGCAGGTCATCCGTTGCGGATCGCGGTCAATGTCAGCGCCGCCCAGTTCCACGATCCCGCCTTCACCACCGAGCTCGAGGACGCCCTCGCCCGCGAAGGTGCCGATCCGCACGACCTCATCCTCGAAATCACCGAAACCACACTGATCGATCGCGGCGAGCCGACCATCGCGAAACTCAACCATCTCGCTGGCCTCGGCATCCGCCTGTCGGTCGATGATTTCGGCATCGGCTATTCCAGCCTGGGCTACCTTCAGAGCCTGCCCGTCTCCGAACTCAAGATCGACCGCAGCTTCGTCCAGAGCCTGCCGGACAATGCGCGCGACTACGCACTCGCGGAGGCAATTCTCGCTCTGGCGAGCCATCTCGGGCTCGCAGCCGTCGCCGAAGGCGTCGAAACCGAAGCCCAGGCCACTTTCCTGCGCGACCGGCATTGCCAGACCATGCAGGGCTATCTGTTCGGCCGGCCGGAAGCCGCGGCCTCCTGGCTGAAAACCTCGTGGAACCGGCAAACCCGCCCCGCCACCGCCCTGGTTCCCTGACCGCCGCGCCACCGCCCCTCGCAGATTGTTTCATCCTGCAACGCTTGCCAACCACCCTGACCGCCCACATTCTGCTATGATGATCACGAGCGGATGCCCCCTTCCGAGGAGAGACCGAAAGTGAACGAACGCAGACTGGGACCGTCGCTGGTCGTCTCGGCCATCGGCCTCGGCTGCATGGGCATGTCCGATTTCTATGCCGGGCGCGACGAGACCGAATCCATCGCCACCATCCGCCACGCGGTCGAACGCGGCGTCACCCTGTTCGACACCGCCGACATCTACGGCATGGGCGCCAATGAAACCCTGGTCGGCCGCGCCCTCGCCCCGTTCCGCGATCATGTCGTCATCGCGACCAAATTCGGCAATGTCCGCGACGCGGACGGCAGTTTTCGCGGCGTCTGCGGCCGGCCCGACTATGTCCGCAAAAGCTGCGAGGCCAGCCTCAAGCGCCTCGGGATCGAAACGATCGACCTTTATTACCAGCACCGGGTCGATCCCGCAGTGCCGATCGAAGACACGGTCGGGGCCATGGCCATGCTGGTCGCGGAGGGCAAAATCCGCCATCTCGGCCTCTCGGAAGCCGCGCCCAACACCATCCGCCGCGCCCACGCCACCCACCGGATTGCCGCCCTGCAAAGCGAATATTCGCTCTGGACCAGAGACATGGAACACGATGTCCTGCCCACCTTGCGCGAACTCGGCATCGGCTTCGTGCCCTATTCGCCGCTCGGTCGCGGCTTCCTGACCGGCGCGTTCAAATCCCCCGAAGACATCCCCGAAGGCGATTCCCGCCGCGCCCAGCCGCGCTTCACCGGCGAGAATTTCGCGCGCAACCTCACCCTCGTCACCATCCTTGAGGAAATGGCCCAGCGCCTCAAATGCACCACCGGCCAGCTTGCCCTCGCCTTCGTCCTCGCCCAGGGCAGCGACGTGGTGCCGATCCCCGGCACCGGCAAACGTCCCCACCTCGATGAAAACCTCGCCGCGCTCGATGTGCCGCTCTCCGCCGCCGATCTCGCGAAACTCGACCGCGCAATGCCCCCCGGCTCGGCCTCCGGCACCCGCTACGCCGCCGGCCAGATGAGCGCCCTCAACCGGTAATCCCCCCGCACAGCTCAGGCCCCACAACTCAGCCCGGCCCGTCCTCCAGCAAGGCGGTCAACGGCGCAAAAATCTGTGCCGCGGCATAATGGCGCGTGACATACCCGAGCGCATCGGCATCCTCGGGCCGCTGCGCCAGCGCCGCCAGCACGGTCGCCCCGAAACTCGACGGGGATTCGGCCACGAATACCGGTGCCCGCCGGTCATCCGCCAGGCCGGACCGGGCTTCCCCGGTCGCCACCGTCCACAACCCGTGGCGCGCATAATCGAGCAGCTTGACCTTGAGCCCCGACCCCGCCCGCAACGGCGCGATCGCCAGCGCCGCCCGATGCAGCGCCGGCGCCAGATCCGCCACCCGCCCCAACCGCCGCACCCCGCTCGGCAACCGCCCGATCGCCGCCCCGCAATCCCCGGCCAGATCCAGCCGGATCGACGGACGGCCCGAACGCAACCCCGGCCAGATCGCCTCGAAAAACCAGCGCAACCCGTCGAGATTGGGCAGATTGTCACTGCCGACGAACACCAGCCGATCCGGATTGCGCATCACCCCCGCCGGGCGCGGCGCGGGCGCCGCCGGCATCGGCACGCTGATCACCTGCACCCCCGGGCACATCTCCCGCAGCAACCCCGCCTCATCCGGCTGAATCGCCACCAGCGCCCCGGCCCGACCCAGCGCCGCCGCCTCCTGCGCCCGGCTCAATTCCGCCGGCTCGACCCGATACCCCGCAAGCTTCAGCGCCGCGTGCCGACGATGAAACACGTCATGCGTGATCACCACCGACCGGGCGCGATCCTCGCCCCCAAGTTCCGGCCGTTCGAGCAAGGCCGCGCGAAACACCGTATCGATCAGGATCGCATCGGGCCGGTCCGCCGCGATCCGCCGCGCGATCCACCCCGCCTCATCGTTGGTGATATAGCTGCCCAGCACCACATCGTTGTGCCGATGCCGCGCCCCGCGCATCATCCCGCCCGGCAGCACTGCCCGCGCGATCGACGCCACCGCCGCCCGTGGCTCGGTCGCCGCGACATACCGTCCCGCCCGCACCAGTCGCGGCCCGGCCAGACTGGCGAAGGGTGCGGCCCGATCGATCCGCATCACCGGCCCCGGCAGGCGAGGCCGGGTCAGATACAGATCGACCCGATGCCCGCGCGCGCTCAAATGGCTGATCAGCGCATGATTATAGGCCAAATGCCCGGCAGAACCGGGCCGTGGCAGTTCGTCGGTGACGAAGCTGAAGCGTTTAGGTTGCAGCGGTCTTCGCGATGCCGTTCTGCTCGAACAGCGTCTGCAATTCGCCGGACTGGAACATCTCGGTCACGATGTCACAGCCGCCGACGAACTCACCCTTCACGTAAAGCTGCGGAATCGTCGGCCAGTTCGAAAATGCCTTGATCCCGTCGCGCAATTCCGGGTCTTCCAGCACGTTCGCGGTCTTGAACGGAACCCCGCTATGGGTCAGGATCTGCACCACCCGCGCGGAAAACCCGCACTGCGGAAACATCGCGGTGCCCTTCATGAACAGCATCACCGGATTTTCGGTGATCGCAGCCTTGATGGCGGCAGCGGCGGTATCTGTGGTCTGGCTCATGAAACTCTCCTAAACGAAAGGGCAGCTTAGTCGGGTGCCGAAGTCTGGAGCGCGAGCGCATGCAGCGCGCCCCCCATCCTGCCCTGCAATGCGGCATACACCATCTGATGCTGGCGCACCCGCGAAATCCCGCGAAATTGTTCGCTGGTCACCGTCGCGGCATAATGGTCGCCATCCCCCGCCAGATCCTCCACCGTGATTCGCGCATCCGGAAGGGCGGATTTGATCAGAAGTTCAATCTCGGCGACCGACATGGCCATGGGGCAATCCTCGGAACGATCAGGCGAACCAGCGCGCGAAGAAATGTTCATGCGCCGTTCGCATTTCTGCGACAGATATGGCGTTGCCGTCCGGCAGTGTCAATCGATCCCCGCCGCTGGTCCCGAGCGCCGCCGCCACCACACTGACCTCCCGCGCCGCCGCGATCACCGCCGCCCCATCCGCCACCGCCAGCACATACCGCGCCTGATCCTCGCCGAACCAGAACCCGTGCGCCGCCCCCTCCGGCATCAGCGTCACCGCCGCGCCGACATCGCCCGCCAGCGCCATCTCCGCCACCGCCACCAGCAACCCGCCATCCGAAACGTCATGGCACGCGGCCACAAGCCCGGCCCCGATCAAGCCCCGCACGAACTCGCCATTCCGCCGCTCCACCGCGAAATCGATCGTCGGCGGCGCGCCATCCTCCCGCCCCAGCACCTCGCGCAACCAGAGCGACTGCCCCAATTCCCCGCGCGTCGTGCCGACCACGACCAGATCCAGCCCCGGCCTCAGCGCAATCCCCACCGCTTTCGCCGCATCCTCGATCACCCCCAACCCGCCGATCGCCGGCGTCGGCAATATCCCCGACCCCTCGGTTTCATTGTAAAGCGACACATTCCCCGAAACCACGGGGAAGTCGAGCGCGGTACACGCCGCCCCCATCCCCCGGATCGCCGCAACGATCTGCCCCATGATCACGGGCTTCTCCGGATTGCCGAAATTCAGATTATCCGTCACCGCCAGCGGCAAGCCGCCCGTCGCGGTAATATTCCGCCACGCCTCCACCACCGCCTGCGCGCCCCCCGCCTCGGGGTCCGCCGCACAATAACGCGGCGTGCAATCGGTCGTCAGCGCCAGCGCCCGCCGGCTCCCCGGTATCTTCACCACCGCCGCATCCGCCTGCCCGGGCCGCTTCACCGTCTGCCCGCCAACCGTCCCGTCATACTGATCCCAAATCCACTTGCGCGATGCGACATCCGCGCACCCGATCAACCGCACCAGCCCCGCCGCGATCCCGACCGGATCATCCACATCCCCCAGCGCCCCGGGCTTCGCCGCCTCGACATAAGGCCGCTCATAGAGCGGCGCCTGCTCCGCCAGCGGATCGAGCGCGATATCCGCCTCCACCACACCCTTATGCATCACAATGATCCGCCCGGTATCGGTAATATGCCCGATCACCGCGAAATCCAGTTCCCATTTCTCGAAAATCGCCCGCGCCATCTCCTCCCGCGCCGGATCGATCACGATCAGCATCCGCTCCTGGCTCTCCGACAGCATCATCTCATACGCCGTCATCCCCGCCTCGCGCTGCGGCACCGCATCGAGATCAAGCTCGATCCCCACCCCGCCCTTGCCCGCCATCTCCACCGAGGACGAGGTCAGCCCCGCCGCCCCCATATCCTGAATCGCAACGATCGCATCCGTCGCCATCAACTCCAGACACGCCTCGATCAGCAGCTTTTCAATAAACGGGTCGCCCACCTGCACGGTCGGCCGCTTCTCCTCGGAATCCGCGGCAAACTCGGTCGAAGCCATGGTCGCGCCATGAATCCCGTCCCGCCCGGTCTTCGAGCCCACATACACCACCGGATTGCCAATCCCCGCCGCCGCCGAGAGAAAAATCCGGTCCTGTGCCGCAATCCCCACCGTCATCGCATTGACCAGCGGATTGCCATTGTACGAGCGATGAAAATTGGTCTCGCCCCCCACGGTCGGCACGCCCACGCAATTGCCGTACCCGCCGATCCCGCGCACCACGCCATCCACCACCCGCTTGGTCACCGCCAGATCCGGATCACCAAACCGCAACGCATTCAAATTCGCGATCGGCCGCGCCCCCATGGTGAACACATCGCGCAAAATCCCGCCCACCCCGGTCGCCGCCCCCTGGAACGGCTCGATGAAACTCGGATGGTTATGGCTCTCCATCTTGAAAATCGCGGCCAACCCCTCGCCGATATCCACCACCCCGGCGTTCTCGCCCGGCCCGTGAATCACCCACGGCGCCTTGGTCGGCAGCGTCTTCAGCCACACCCGCGATGATTTATACGAGCAATGCTCGGACCACATCACCGAAAATATTCCCAGCTCCGTCAGGCTCGGCGTGCGCCCCATAATGGCCAGCACCCGCTCATACTCCTCACCCGACAGCCCGAAACTCCGCGCCAGCGCCGCATCGACCAATTGATCCATCACGCCACCCCAATCGCGGCCAGACTGTCGAACAATGGCTTGCCATCCACCCCACCCATCAGCGGATCGACCAGATTTTCCGGATGCGGCATCAACCCCAGCACCCGCAAATTCGCCGACAACACCCCGGCGATATTCCGCGCCGACCCGTTCAAATTCGCCGCACCCGTCACACCACCCGCCGCATCGACATACCGAAACGCCACCAACCCCTCACCCTCCAGCCGATCCAGCGTCGCCTCATCCGCGAAATAATTGCCATCGCCATGCGCCATCGGCGCCCGAAACACCTGCCCGCGCGCATAAGCCCCGGAAAACACCGTATCCGCCCGCTCCACCCGCAACCGGCACTCCATCGATAAAAACCGCAGCCCCGCATTGCGCAGCAACGCCCCGGGCAACATCCCCGCCTCGGTCAAAATCTGAAACCCGTTGCAAACCCCCAGCACATACCCGCCCCGCGCCGCATGATCCGCCACCGCCCGCATCACCGGCGACTGCGCCGCCATCGCCCCGCACCGCAGATAATCCCCATAGGAAAACCCGCCCGGAATCACCACCAGATCAACCCCGGCCAAATCCGTCTCCCGATGCCAGATCATCCGGGGCCGCCGCCCCAAACTCCCCTCCAGCGCAATCGCAATATCGCGCTCACGATTGATCCCGGGAAAAACAACAACGCCTGCATGCATGGGTTCACATCTCCGTCCCGCGCGTCTTGCCCTGCCCGTGCGCGTTGGGCAAGCGAAGGGAAGCAAGGCGTTCTTTTTTACAAAAAAGAACCAAAAAACTTCTGTTATACCAACCTGAGGTTCCGTTGACTCGAATGTGAGTTGGTGCGGCTCGGGCGGGTATGATTCGCTGAACTTCCCTGGAGGAGGTTTGCGATGACGGTAGCGATAACGCGTTTGGACTTGTCGCC